>ERZ827471.165-NODE-165-length-72535-cov-151.466763_pt1 | contig 72535 bp, 60 predicted proteins | sample MGYA00519772_ERZ827471 | MGnify/ENA primary metagenome ERZ827471 (study PRJEB31778, sample SAMEA3449315) | human gut metagenome | biome: human gut; feature: human-associated habitat; material: faeces | place: United Kingdom | collected 2010/2012 ...
TCTTCTGGTGCACTTTTCAATTAGTATGTGGTGCATTTTTTAATTGGTATTTACAAGATATCGTAGGGCAATCCATCTGCCCAGATTTCGCTATCGAAGGCTGAATGCATATCTGTGTGCAGGACGTTGCTCAAATCATAGCGCAGACCGATGGAATGATATTCATTAAAATCATAATTGAATCCGATGCGCCCGTCTATATTGCGAGAATCGGTATTAGAGTGCTGATAATTCTTTTGTGTCCATAGGGTATCGGTAAAGGCTGTTTGCTCCAGAATATCGTTTTGCAAGGCGGTTGTCTTATCAAAACGGACCATAGCGAAAACATCAAGGCCGTTATGCCGATAGTTTACATCGGCTTGCTCTACAAAATCTGAATTTTGGGACTGATCATAGGAACTGCGCAAACTCACTCCAAATCCATCTCCTTGTCGTTTGACAGTACGGATACGGACAACTGCCCCTACAGTTGCATCATAACGGGCACCGGGATTGCGAACCACTTCTACACTTTTAATTTCCTCCGATGTCAGTTGGTCCAGTTCAGCGATATCACGTAATTTTCTACCGTTAATATAGATAAGCGGTGAACCCTTGCCCAACACTTCAAACCCATCAGTTTTTTTTTGTAAACCAGGTATATGCGCCAATACATCTTCGGCAGTACCGGCTTTCGAGAGAACTGTACCCTGAACGTTGGTTTCCAAGGCATCATTCTTCATGCGTGTCACAGGAAGATTGGCTTTTACAACCACCTCACCAAGCATCTGTGCATCCGAAACGAGTTGCACGATACCGATATTAGCCGGAGATACCGGCTTACATACAGTCTTATATCCTATAGAGGATATTTTCACTATCTGATTTTCCGATGTTGCCTCCAGTGTAAAAGATCCGTCTTCACCGCTGATAGTTCCATTAACAAATGCCGAATCCGGCAAGGACAGTAGTACCACATTGGCGTAAGGCAAAGGCTGGCTGTTCTCGTCAATCAATTTTCCGCTAATGGTCTGTGCGGACAAACTGACAGGTAGTATGATACCAAAAAGTCCTAATAAGAATACTTTAATTAATTTCATTGTATGATAGTTTTTAGTTTTCTGCTGCAAAGTTCCATACTTCGCGAGACTTTTCCACTACCCTGTAGGGTAGTTCTAATTACAGAAACTAAAAATGAAATATAATAAAGTTAAGAAGGAAATGAATAGGATTACCAAAAATAATGCATATAGACTACACCCCGTAGTTGACTTTTGGGTGTAAAAAAGGGTGTAAATCTTGCAAATGCTTGATTTACACCCTTTATTGCGGAGAGAGAGGGATTCGAACCCCCGGAACCTCTCAGTTCAACGGTTTTCAAGACCGCCGCAATCGACCACTCTGCCATCTCTCCAGTCGTTTCCAACATGTTTTGCAATCGTTTTGTTCTCAATTGCGGTGCAAAGGTAAGGATTATTTTTGATTGTGCAAACTTTCTGAAGAAAAATTTATCATTGGAGATGAATTTTTCTTTCTTTATAAATGGAAAATCCGGTAAAAGCTCCTGTGATAGAGTACTTTTACCGGATTCGCTTTTCCATTGAAAATATTTATGCCTTTAACAGTCGGCGTGGATAATTTGAAGTAGTTTGTTGACTGCAGATTCAATGCTGGGTTCTGTTTTTAGGAGTTGGACAAATTTACTTCCGATAATGCCTCCGGATGAATTTTGGCTGGCAGCTTCGTAGGTAGCTTTGTTGCTGATACCGAAACCGATCAAATACGGATGTTTGAGTTTCAGTTCCTTGATTCGTTTGAAGTAATGTTGCTTTTGAGACTCAAAGTCTTTTTGCATACCTGTCGTAGCAGCACTGGAAACCATGTAGATGAATCCGTCGGTATGTTCGTCGATTTGACGGATACGTTCATCGGATGTTTCGGGAGTAATCAGCATAATCATATTCAGGCCGTATTGGTCGGCGATTGATTTGTAGTTTTCCAGATAATCGGCAAAAGGAAGATCGGGAATGATCACACCGTCTATTCCGATCTCTGAGCAAGTCTGACAGAAAGATTTAAAGCCGAATTGCATGATTGGATTCAGATAACCCATCAGAATAACTGGCATGGTAATTCCTTCTTTCCGGATGTCTTTTATTTGCTGGAAAAGTAATCGCAGACTGATGCCGTTTCGTAATGCCTGTGTAGAAGCTTCCTGAATGACAGGACCGTCGGCCATCGGATCTGAAAAAGGAATGCCGATCTCTACCATATCAATACCTTTCTGTTGTAAGGTATGCAGAACGGTTGTTGTATCATTTAAGTTGGGATAACCGGCCGGATAATAAATGGAAAGTATCGGTTTGGTTCTATCTTGAAGTAATTGATTGATTCGATTCATACGTTTGTTTGCTTTAATTGGTTGATAAATGATTGAATACGTTTCGCATCCTTAAGACCGGGTGCTGACTCAAAACCACTGTTTAAGTCGAATCCGATGAGTTGAGGATGATTGAAACGAAGCAGTTGAGGAAGTAACTCGAGACGAATTCCTCCACTGAGCAGGAAAGGTGTCAGGCCTTCGTAATACTTCAGTATGGACCAGTCGAATGTTTGTCCTGAACCTCCGTAACCTGTGCAGTGGGTATCAAACAGAAAGTAGTCGACTGCCGATTCATATTCTCCGGTTTTCCGGATGTCTTCTTCGGAAGAAACGGAGATTGCTTTGATGATTCTGTATCCTTTCTCCCGAAGCTTTCGGCATAATTCCGGCGATTCGTTCCCATGCAACTGCAGGTAATCCAGCTTATATCTATTATATATAGATAACATTTCTGCCGGATCAGCATTGACAAAGACTCCGACTTTACGGATATTGTCTGGTACTTTAATGACAGTTTCCTGAAAATATCGCGGTGACTTTGGGTAGAAGATGAATCCCATCCATTGAATACCGCAGGCGGCAACATCACGTATATTGGCAGCCTTGCGCATGCCACAGACTTTAATCAGCATGATTCGTGCAGGTTTGGATGAAGCTTCGTAAAGTTTCACCCGGATTTGCTGTTTTCATGAAGGTTTCGCCTATCAGGAAACCTCTAAACCCTTCCTGGCGCAGACGGATTACATCGTTCGGATCGTGAATACCGCTTTCGGTAATCAACAACGGTGTGTATTCCTTTTCTTTTTCTAAGCAGGCTTGTACGGCCGGAAGCAAATCGAGGGAATGATTGACTTGTGTGTCGAACGATCCTAAGTTCCGGTTATTGATCCCCAGCATATCAACGTAAGGATTCATACATTCCAGTTCTTCTGCCCGGTGAATTTCCAAGAGAACTTCCATGCCTAAGGTATGGGCTGTGCTGGCAAGTATCTCGCAATCCTCCGGATTCAAGACTGCAGCGATCAACAGGACGGCATCAGCTCCCATCGCTTTTGCCTGGAAAAGCTGATAGCTCTCGAGAATAAAGTCTTTACGGAGCAAAGGTAAAGATGTTTGTCTGCGGGCCTTTTTCAGATCGCCCAGCGAACCTCCGAAGAACAGCTCGTTTGTCAGGATGGAGCAGGCTGCTGCTCCATTGGCTTGATAGGCTGGAATGATATCTGAAACCTTTGCCTTGGGGTACAACCATCCTTTTGACGGACTCTTTCTCTTAAATTCCGCGATGATACCACAGGTTGAATTTTCCAATGATTCCCGCATGGAGACGGTATTCCGGTCCATGGCTTCGCTGGCCAGTCCGAGTAAGGTCTGTAAAGGTACCGCTTTCTTCTGGTGTTGTAGTTCGATCTGCTTATGTGCTATGATGTCTTCTAGAATATCGTGTTTCATACATTTACTGATTTAAGCTTAAAAACTTCCGAAAGGTAGCTAATGCTTGCTTACTTTCCAAAGATTCGCGGGCTTCATACAAACATTCTTCTATCTTTTTCTCCGGATGGATGACCTGAATGGCAAAAGCGGCATTGGCTATGACGCAGTTGGTTTGTGCTTCGGTTGCCTTTCCTTCCAGGATCGCATCAAAGATACGGGCAGCGGCTTCGGTTGTTTCACCTCCGTCCAAGTCTGCTTCCTGGCATCTCTTGAAACCTAACATCTCCGGCGTATAAAGTTTTTCCTTATCCGGTGTAGCCAGTTTGAATTCGCCGGTCAATGATATTTCATCATATCCGTCGAGACTGTGAACAATGGCGAAGCGTGTACCGCTTTCCTGGTAAGTATAATTATATAATCGGAGAAGCGGCAAGTTATAAACGCCCAGCAACTGATAGGTCGGAATGACCGGATTGACGAGCGGACCCAGCATGTTGAAGAAACTGCGGACACCGAGGTTCTTGCGGACGGGTGCGACGGCTTTCAACGCCGGATTGAACAATGGGGCGTGCAGATAAGCAATGTGGCATATATCCAGCGACAGTTTCAGCCGGTTTATATCGGAAGTAAACCGGACGCCGTGCTGTTCCATCACATTGCTGGCTCCACTTACCGAAGTAGCTCCGTAGTTTCCATGTTTAACCACGTTGTAACCGGCTCCGGCAACGACGAAACAAGCTGCCGTACTAATGTTGAAAGTGTTCTTGCCGTCGCCACCGGTGCCTACAATATCAATGGGTTTGTATGCATGCAGATCTACCGGCTTCCGCATTTCCAGCAGTGCTTCCCTGAATCCACAGAGTTCATCTACCGAGATATTCCGCATCAGAAAGACCGTAATCAGACTGGCAATCTGTGCGTTGTTGTACTTGCCTTGCGCGATTTGTTGCAGGACTTGTCGGGATTCTTCTTTCCCGAGGTATTGATGTTCGAAAAGTCTGTATAATATATCTTTCATTTCTTTATGCTTTTAACCAGTTACGAATAATTTGATTTCCTTGTGGTGTCAGTACCGATTCGGGATGAAACTGAATTCCCTTTACATCGTAGGTCTTATGTCTCAGTCCCATGATTTGCCTGCCTTCTGCATCTTGGGCGATTACTTCGAGGCAGGATGGAAAATCTTCCGGATCGACTACCCATGAATGATAACGTCCGGCGGTAAAGGTTTCGCCCATGCCGGCAAAGAGTGGGTCGGGAACGGTTACTTGTATAGGAGAAGCGATCCCATGATAAACCTCTTTGAGGTTAATCAGCCGAGCTCCGAATGCCTGCCCGATGGCCTGTTCGCCTAAACATACACCCAGAATGCTTTTCGTCGGCGCGTATTCCTTGATCAGTGGCAACAGGATACCGGCTTCTTCGGGTATGCCCGGACCGGGCGATAAGAGTATTTTGTCGTATTGCTGGACTTCTTCCAGCCGGATCTGATCATTTCGTCTGACTTCAACGGTTGCACCCAGTTCGTTCAGTATGTGCAGCAAGTTGTATGTAAATGAATCATAGTTGTCGAATAATAATACTTTCATACTTGTTCGTTTGATAAAAGATGAATACTTCCAGTTTCTTTTGATTTCCTTCCGGCAAATACTTCCAGACCATGCATGCTATTCTTTAGTTCACGCCGCGGATTACTTAGTTCACGTCGTGGATTACTTAGTTCACGCCGTGAACTAAAGAATTCCATACAGGATTGATAAGAATTTCTTACTGCCTGCATATATTGGGACAAGGAACTAAGTGAGAATATCCGGCGGTTGGATTTGAGTCGGAAAGGAGATTTGTCCGCAAAGTCAATTTTCTAACGACTCAGCCAGGATGATGGCTTTTTTAAGAGCTCCCAGCTTGTTATTGACTTCCTGTAATTCTCGTTCGTCATGGCTTTTGGCTACGATACCGGCTCCGGCCTGATAGTACAGGACATTGCCGCGGCTGACAAACGAACGGATAGTAATTGCCTGATTTAAGTCGCCATTGAATCCGATAAATCCGATACATCCGCCGTATGCGCCTCGGTTATGAGATTCGATTTCGGTAATCAATTGCATGGCTCTTACTTTAGGAGCGCCGCTTAACGTACCGGCCGGGAATGTATCCATATACGTCTTAATCGGATTACTATTCGGCTTTATCTCTCCGCTAACCCGTGAAACCAGGTGAATTACGTGACTGTAATATTGTACTTCCTTGTAGAAATCAACCTGTACATGCTGGCAATTGCGCGAAAGATCGTTGCGTGCCAGATCGACCAACATGGCATGCTCGGCGTTTTCCTTCGGATCATCCAGTAAGGCATTTGTCCGTTTGCGGTCGGTTTCCACATCACCGCTGCGGAAAGCAGTCCCGGCAATAGGATCAATACTGGCGCGTCCGTTGCTGATCTTGCAATGTGTTTCAGGCGAAGAACCAAAGATCCGGAAACCACCGAAATCAAAATAGAACAGATAAGGAGAAGGATTGATGCTGCGTAATGCCCGATAGACTTTGAAATCGTCGCCTTTGAAAGCCTGTTCGAAGCGACGGCTGAGAACAATCTGAAAGACATCGCCCCGCAGACAATGTTGAATACCTTGTCGAACCATGGCTTTATACGTTTCATCGCTGATAGGAGAGTGTTCTTCTCCTACGGTATGGAAGTTATAAGAAGCGAAGTTTCGGTTGTTGATCAAGGTTTCAATGTCTTTCAGATGCGGTGTTTCTCCTTCGGAAAGCAGTTCGATCAGCGTCAGTTCGTTCTTGAAATGATCAAAGACGATGAGGTATTTGTAAAGGATATACAGAATATCCGGTGCATCGTTCTCCTCATGATGTGATTCAGCAACGGGAATCGGTTCCATATATTTAACGGCATCGAAGGATGTATAACCGAAGAGTCCGACATACCGAGCCTCATTTCCCTGAATCTCAAAGCAGGATAGAAACTGGTTCATGGCATCTTGTACCTGGAAGTCCGGCTGTAACGGTTGGGTTTCTTCCTGTCCGTCGGGATATTTCAGGGTGGCTGTTCCCCGGTTAATCCCGATACTTCCCAGCGGGCATAAGGCAATAAACGACAAACTGTTGGTGTTTCCGTGAAAATCCGAGCTTTCCAACAAGGCTGATTCCGGGTAAATATCCCGTACTTTCAGGTAAATGCTGACGGGAGTCTGCAAATCTCCCAGCACTTGTTTGCTGATGGTATGAAATTGATAAGTCATTGTTTTAAAGTGAATATTGGTTCTTATATTTGATATAGGTCTCCATATCCTTGTCGCCGCGTCCAGAGACCGTTAGGACAACTACGTCGTTCTGTTTGAACTTCATCTTAGGTAAAGCTCCCAAAGCATGTGCACTTTCAAGCGCCGGAATGATACCTTCTAATCGAGTCAGAAGGTAGGCGGCATCCAAAGCCTCGTCATCATTGATAGCAAATACCTGCGCTCTACGAGTTTTTGCCAAATTAGCATGCATCGGCCCGATACCCGGATAATCAAGTCCTGCCGAAATAGAGTAAGGTTCTTCTATCTGTCCGTCTTCATTCTGCATAACCAGTGTTTGTGAACCATGAATAACTCCTTTCTTTCCCAAGTGAATCGTGGCGGCGCTCTTTCCGGAAGTGATGCCTAATCCACCGGCTTCGGCAAGAACAATCTTAACGCGCAAGTCGTCCAGATAATGATAAATAGTTCCGGCTGCATTACTTCCACCTCCAACGCAAGCCATCAGGTAATCCGGATAATCCCGGCCTTCTTGTTCGAGTAGTTGCTTCTTGATCTCCTGACTGATAACCGATTGTAAGCGGGCAACCATATCCGGATAAGGATGCGGACCAACGGTTGATCCGATTACATAATACGTATCAGCCGGATGACAGCACCAGTCGCGGATAGCTTCGTTGGTTGCATCTTTCAACGTCATATTGCCGGAAGTGACTGGTACGACCCGTGCTCCAAGCATTTCCATCTTCTGTACATTGGCATGCTGGCGTTCAACGTCAGTTTTCCCCATATAGACAACACATTCCAGATTCATCAGAGCGCAGACGGTTGCTGTAGCAACTCCGTGTTGTCCGGCACCGGTTTCAGCAATAATACGGCTTTTTCCCATCCGCTTAGCCAATAGAATTTGTCCGATCGCGTTATTGATCTTATGAGCTCCCGTATGATTCAGATCTTCGCGCTTCAGATAGATTTTACATCCGTATAATTCGCTGAGCCGTTTAGCCAGATAAAGCGGAGAAGGACGACCTACGTAATCTTTCAACAGTTGATGAAACTCTTGCTGAAAACTGGGATCATCTATCACTTTCCGATAATTGATTCGGAGTTCTTCCACACAGCGGTGAAGGATTTCAGGAACATAAGCTCCACCAAATTCACCGTAATACCCATTTTGATTCACTTGATACGTTTCCATATTGCTTATATATTTTGATTTTATCTTTACCGATTGGACATAAAAAAAGCGGTCTGTCGCAAGTGCGACAGACCGCTCATATCTTTTATCTTATTTATTTACTGAAATACATATAGAGGTCTTCGTCTCTTACGACTACTTGAGTTGTACGAGGCGCCACCACCAATTTGTATTTACTGTAAATGTTCTCATTTGTTTTCTTTCTTCTATTCTGACGGCAAATGTAGGTATTATTTGATAATATGCAAATATTTTGCAGGAAAAAATATCATATTTTCTTCCAATCCATAAAATTCGAGCCACTCGAAATGAGTAGAAATAGAAAAGTAGAGCTTCTGAGTCACTCGGAAGGAGTAAAAATAGAAAAGTAGAGCTTCTGAGTCACTCGGAAGGAGTAAAAATGAAAAAGTGGAGCTTCTGAGTCACTCGGAAGGAGTAAAAATAGAAAAGTAGAGCTTCTGAGTCACTCGGAAGGAGTAAAAATGAAAAAGTGGAGCTTCTGAGTCACTCGGAAGGAGTAAAAATAGAAAAGTAGAGCTTCTGAGTCACTCGGAAGGAGTAAAAATAGAAAAGTGGAGCTTCTGAGTCACTCGGAAGGAGTAAAAATGAAAAAGTGGAGCTTCTGAGTCACTCGGAAGGAGTAAAAATGAAAAAGAAAGGCTTCTGAGTGGCTCGGAAGGGGTAAAAATGAAAAAGGAAAGCTTCCGAGCCACTCGGAAGGATTGTTATTTCAGGAAGTCTACCAGAGATTCCGGCAGATAGAACGTATTGTTCTTGTCCACATAAACAACGACCGAATTCAGGATAATATCCTGATCCGCTTTCTTACCTGCTTTGACAATATTTGTATAAGCATGGATCGTCAGTTGTTTTTTCTTGTCTTTCTTATTCTTTACAACTAATGTCGGGGCCAATTCGCCTTCTTTGGCCGGGATGATTTCACAAGTATAGTCGCTGAATACATCGGTATGGCGGGCAAAGTATTTATTACTCATGTCGCTCAGGAATGTAGGTTCAAAGCCATACAGACTACACATATAATGATTCAGCTCGATATTGGTATGCATACCCATCGGACGAGTTCCTTGTGGATGATAGCTGGCCAGGAATACTTCTTCGCCAGTGTGTCCGTGTGTCGTGAATCCCATGCAGGTACGGCTTGTAATGATCTGTGACATTAAGCCGGATAAAGAATTGCTGTACATGGAAGCCTGACTTTTCTCGTGGCGTTCAGCTTCCGGAATTGGACTGAACTTATAATCTTTACAGTTATTCAAAGCATCCAGTTCTTCTTTAGTCAGTTCAAAACCGGCCTGTTCACGGAACAGATTTTGTACTTCAGAGTTAGGAATCGTATTGACCTTTTTAGCGAAGCCTTCGGCTGTCAGTTTGAATTGTGACAGGTTCTTGAATAATTGGTCTTTGGTCAGTTTGTCATAACCTTTACATGATTCGCGGCCGATGCTGACTCCGCTGTTACCATGGTCAGAAGTAATGATTACAGTTGTCTCACCATTCTGTTTAGCAAATTCGAGAGCTGCTCCTACTGCACGGTCGAATGCCAGGAAGTCTGTAGCCATTCCGACCGGATCATTAGCATGAGCTGCCCAGTCCACTTTACTTCCTTCCACCATCAGGAAGAAACCTTTGTCGTTCTTGGAAAGCTTTTCAATGGCTTTCTTCGTCATCTCTTCGATAGAAGGTTGTTCGTCCGGGTTACGATCCAGGTCGTAATCCATTTCGCGGTCAGCATACAACGCCCACATTTTACTGTTGGTATCAGCACGCATACCTTTCAGATCGTTTTTATAGACGCTATATCCGTTTTCTTTCAGATGTTCTTCCAAGTTGTTTGTCAAAATAGATACACCACCGCCGATCACAACATCCAGATTATTGTGTACCATCTGTGAAGCTATCCATTCATATTTTCCGCGGTTATAGCTATGCGCTGAGCAGTCGGCCGGTGTAGCGTGAGGAAATTCACAGGTAAATACTAATCCGGTAGAACCGCCTTTAAACATCTTAACGGCTTCAAGGATTGTCATGGTCGGTTGATAAGCTCGATTCGGATCTGTCGGATAAATATCATCATTCCCGCGGTGAACAGGATAAGTAGATACAAATCCAGTCTGGCTAGGCTGGCCGGAAACATAGCATGAAGTCGTTGGAGCTGAGTCGCCGATAGGCGCATCTGATGAATGCGTACGTACCGTACCACAAATATAAGGGTCGATATTCAGATTCGGTTTATCCGGATGAGAATACCATTGCAGCCAGCGGGCTGTTGAAACCGTTGCCAAAGAAGTTCCGTCACTAATAAACAAGATCACATTTTTGGTCGGCTTGACGTCTTGAACGTCTGCTGCTCTTGCCGGAATAATAATCAGGGCAAGCAATAACAACAGGGATAATGTCTTTTTCATATCTTTTGAATTAGGATTTATATTAAGTTTATGATCTCTTCAGGTGCGTGAGTGAGCTTTTCACAACCTTGGGCTGTCACCAGATAAGTATTTTCAACTCCGACTGCACCAATACCGGGCAGGACAAACTTAGGTTCGAGAGCGAAAATCATATTCTCTTCCAGGATTTCTTTGGAACGGGGTGTTAACACTGGAAGCTCATTGATTTGAAGTCCTACACCATGACCTACAAATTTGGCTTGCTGCTTCGTTCCCATAAAATAAGAAGCTAAACCTTCTTCTTCCACAATGCGGAGAGCTAACTGATATAAATCAGCGCAAGCGACACCCGGACGGGCGGCAGCTTCCGTTTCCTGATGAATCCGGCGAGATACTTCGTGGGCACGATAGGCTTCATCTCTTAATTTGCCTACCGAATAAACACGAGTCATATCAGTCATATACGGAGTGTAGTTTCCAGCCATATCTACCATGATAGCCATACCTTCTTCAAGCGGTGTACCGTTCGCCCCTAACGGACAAGAAGCATCCATGCCACCGCCGCCTAATGCAAAGTCGAAAGGAGAAGGAGTTTCGGCATTCGGACCAGCCAGAATACTGCCCATATAAATATCCATATTAGGACCAAAAGCGCGGAACAAACCCAGCGAACCATGCTTTCTCATCCGTAATTCGATTTCATATTGGAATTCCAGATCTGTCATACCCGGACGGAAACACGCCGGTATTTCCTGATAAACGGCTTCATGCCGACGGGCGCATAAGCGGGTCTGCTCAATTTCCCAAGGCGTTTTTACCCTTCTGATTTGTCGTAGCAGAGCTGTGGCGTTGCCTGTCGTTTGAGGTTGGAATGTAGACTGTAAGCGCGTATAATCAGAGTAAGTCAATTCGTCGGCTTCCAATAACAAATGTTGTGGCATTGAAAGACCATTCTCTCGGAATAAATCCGGCAGTTGCTCCGGTTTGCGTAAGTAAACGACGTGTTCGCCAATCAATCCATTCGGACGTTTGACGAAGTACCATGGTTCACCTTCGGCGGGAAGATAAAAATATCCGCTATAAATATGTCCGGTTGTATAAAAGAGATTAATTCCGTTGGTTAAGAGGCAGCCGTCGGCTCCTTTTTCCTGCATAACTTTTTGGATGCGCATCCATTTCATTTGATAGTCATGGATCAAGTTCTGTGCAATCATTGTCTTTTTGTTTATTTTGGTCTCAAAGGTACGGATTTTATGACGGGAAAAATAAGCAGAAAATTGAAAAAATAAGATTATAGCGTTAAAAAGTAATTAGTATCCACTAATAAAAAATCAGCCTCTCCTGAACTTTCGGAAAGGCTGATTCAACTTTTATAGTGTATAAATAATTTAACCAACTTATTGGGATACTTGCTCGTGTCCCTTCATTGACAGTTTTTCCAGGAAATAAACTAAAGCAAAACCTACAACCATCAATATAACTGCTTCGATAATATGGGCATTCGGTAAAATATTCTGCTCAATCAGCGGTTTGACTTCTCCGCTGGAAGTCGTATAAGTCTCGACCACTTCTTTCCAGGGCCAAACCTTGTTCAGTGATCCCAGCATGAAACCAGCCAGCATGGCAATAGTTATGTCGTGGAAATGTTTGAGCGCGTAAGAAAGAACTCGGGAGAAAGACGTGATACCAATGATCGCTCCACAACCGAAAATTCCCAATGTAAGGAAATCGAGTTGCTTGACTGCTTCCATGATGTAGAAATATTTACCCAGTAACACCAGGATAAAGCTACCTGAGATTCCAGGAAGAATCATGGCACAGATGGCAATCATACCGCATAGAAAAATGAATAAAGGATGTGAAGGTGTTTCAGCGGGTGTGGCGATCGTCACATAATAAGCAATGATACCGCCGATGAGGAAACTCAGAATCGTCTTCCAATTCCACTGTTTAATATCTTTCGAGACAAACCAGGTAGAAGCCAATACCAATCCGAAAAAGAAGGCCCAGATCAGAATGGGCTGATGGACGAGTAGGTAAGTGATTACGCGTGCCAACGACAATACACTGACGCCGATACCGAAAAGCAAGGAGAAAAGGAAGTTCCCGTTGATGGCTTTCCAAAATTCTTTCAGCCGGCCCGTGAAGAAAAGTTTCAGGCTATGGATGTTAATGCTTTTAATCGAATCGAGCAATTCTTCGTAGATGCCGACAATAAAGGCAATCGTTCCACCAGATACACCGGGAACGACGTCGGCAGCACCCATTCCCATTCCTTTTAATGCGATAAATGCGTAATCTTTCAGTTTTCTGTTCATGTTCATTTGCTTGTTGTTTTCGTTGATTGTTTGTGTGTAAAGAAAGGATTGTGCAGGGATTTCTCCATGAAAGTAAAATAGGCTGTATTGGAAAATTCTTTCTCAGACGAAATGTAGAGGGCAGATTTTCAATACAGCCTGTTTTACGGACGGATCCGTTTATTTATTCTTGATCTTACTCCATGTATCTTTCAGAGAAACGGTCCGGTTGAATACCAATTTACCGTCTTTGCTGTCCGGATCAAGATTGAAATATCCGATACGTTGGAACTGGAAGTAGGAGAGTGGCTTCTGTTCGGCCAGGAACTTCTCTACATAACAGTTGGTCTTCACTGTCAATGAATCCGGATTAATCATTTGCTTCATGGCATCCAAAGCGCTTAATCCTTCATCTTTCAAGCGTGCCAATTCGTCACGCGGATTTTCAACTTGCCACAAACGGTCGTATAAACGGACTTCTGCAGGTAGGCAGTGTGCACAACTTACCCAATGAAGTGTTCCTTTCACCTTCCGGTTGCTGTCTGGCATACCGCTGCGAGTATTCGGATCGTATTCACAATAGACTTCTACTACGTTTCCAGCCTCGTCTTTCTTGCATCCCGTACATTTTACGATATAAGCATTCTTCAAACGAACTTCTTGTCCCGGTGTCATGCGGAAAAACTTCTTCGGAGCGTCTTCCATGAAATCTTCGCGTTCCATCCATAATTCGCGACTGAATTCGATGGTATGGCTACCAGCTGTTTCGTCTTCCGGATTATTGATGGCTTCCATTTCTTCCACTTGTCCTTCGGGATAATTGGTAATGATTAACTTCACCGGATCCAATACGGCTGAAACACGGGTAGCACGGATGTTCAAATCTTCGCGAACTGCACTTTCCAACAATGAAAATTCATTCAGTGCGTCGTAAGTGGTATAACCAATCTTATCGATGAACTTGCGGATAGATTCCGGAGAATAACCACGACGGCGGAATCCGCAAAGTGTCGGCATACGAGGATCGTCCCAACCGTTTACCAGCCCTTCCTTTACCAACGTAAGCAAGTTACGCTTACTCATTAAGGTATAATTAAGGTTCAGCTTGTTAAATTCGGTCTGACGTGGACGGTTGTCATCCAGATCTTCTCCCTTCTTCAACCAGTCGATGAATAAATCATATAGCGGACGGTGAGGAACGAATTCTAAAGTACACAATGAATGTGTCACACCTTCGAAGAAATCACTCTGTCCGTGTGCGAAGTCGTACATCGGATAAACTTTCCAATGTGTTCCAGTCCGGTGATGAGGTGTTTTTAGAATACGGTAAATGATCGGATCACGGAAGTGCATATTGCTGTTTGCCATATCAATTTTAGCACGCAAAGTCATGCTTCCTTCTTCAAATTCGCCGGCATTCATACGTTGGAACAAATCCAGGCTTTCTTCAATCGGACGGTTTCTGTAAGGGCTTTCCACACCCGGTTGAGTGGGAGTACCTTTTTGTTGTGCGATCAGTTCCGAGCTTTGTTCATCTACGTAAGCCTTGCCTTCTTTGATTAGTTCGATGGCAAAATCATATAATTGCTGGAAATAATCGGATGCATAATATATGTTATTCCAGTGGAAGCCTAACCATTCGATGTCTTCCTTAATGGAATCAATGTATTCAACGTCTTCTTTAACCGGATTGGTATCGTCGAAACGCAAGTTACATACTCCGTTGTGACGTTCAGCGATGCCAAAGTCCAAACAGATAGCTTTTGCGTGACCGATGTGAAGGTATCCGTTCGGTTCCGGAGGAAAACGGGTCTGTACGCGTCCACCGTTCTTACCTTCAGCCAAATCCTTTTCTACGATTGCTTCAATGAAGTTCAAGTTCTTTTTACTCTCGACTTCGTTCATGTTGATCTCGCTCATATATAAACATTATTTCATTTCTGACGGGACAAAGGTAATGATTTCTATCTGAATAGAATCCTTTTCGATATAGAAATCAGTCTGAATAGCTCAATTCCGGTAAACAGATTTTCCGGCTGGCTTAAAAGGTATAGGAAAAATACAAACCGCCGCCTTGTTCATTCAAAACTGGAGAAACAAGCAGCTTCCTATCTCTTCGTAAGTTTATTTTCTCAGCAATGGCGTTACGAATAGGAAAATAAATCAGGTAAGATAACTCGGCTGCCAGGATTCCGTATCCGGCTCCGGCAATGACGTCGGCTACCCAATGTCGGTTGTTATAGATACGTGAACCTGCTACAAACAATCCGAGGGTATAACCGGAATACGCCAGCCAAGGGTTTGAATCTTTGAACTCTTTGTAGGCAATGTGAGCACCTAGGAAAGCATTGGCTGTATGTCCGGAAGGGAAAGAGTACTTGCCTCCATCCGGTCGCCGCTCATTAACCAAATACTTGGTACCTCGTGTTAATCCGGCATTAATGATTTCTCCTAATCCAACCAGACAAAGCTGGTCCACCCAACTGTGTTTTTCTTTTCCCATCAAGTCACAGATGAAGACCCAACCGAGCATACCCCATTCCATATAATCATCGATATGAATCCGGTTGACAGAATCTTTCCGATGAATCAAGTGGAAATCGTTCATCCCGTCAATGGCTGTGCCAACGGCTCCAACAGCTATCAACGAGGCGGGTAGGATCAGCGATTTGGGTTTGAATTTATAGGATGTAATAGGTATGTGATGAACAGACAGACTATCGGTTTCTGTCTGAGCCGAAACAGGTTGGACAAATGTCCAAAGAAGTAATAGCAGGCAGATAAAGTATTTCGTTTTCATTCTGTCCGTAAATCAAAATCTTTTCTAAGTTTATCGATAAGCGGATTGATTTCCATCATATGTTGGTATTTCTCCGCACTGGTATAGGCGAGATGCTTCTCATTTGATTCCATGATACGTACTCGCATCTGGATATGAGTATTCTGAAGTTTTTTCCGAAGAGCTGCCAGTATATCTATTGCATTATTGATCAATTCTTCCTGCATTCCTGGATTATGAACGCCTACCTCGAAGTAGAAGTTATCTTGCAATTGGGGTTGGCTGTTGCTCATGATATTCTTCAGATAGACTTTCTTTTCAATCGCATTTGCATATTCATTCCAAGCCTGTTGTAATTGTTCTTGATTGAAATTCGTCCGTAAGTCTGTTGTTGGAACTTGTGCAGAGGTTCCTTGTGGATTTTGCTGCCGTGTTTTGGGTTGCACCATTTCCTTCAACGATGTTCCCATAGGCGGACGACTCGGACGTTTTACCGTCGTTGTAGGAGTCGCTTCAGGTACTGTTACATGAATATGAGCCGATGGCTCTTGTACCGTTACAGGTTGCGGTTGAACGTTTTGTACTTGAACTACAGGTTGTACAGCTTGTTGCTTGCTTGGTTCAGGCGTATTAATGGGCGCTAACTGAGCTTTTTTTTTATCGTCGGCAGAAGCAAGTGTCAACTGGCAGAGTTGGATAAGCATCAACTCGACAAGCAGACGTTTATTTCGGCTTGTCCGATAGCTTTGGTCGCAAGTGTTAGCTAATTCAATCGCTTTGAAAAGGAAGGTTTCCTGACAGCGTTGTGCCATTTCCTTGTAACGTTCGCGGATGGAAGCTCCGACTTCAAATAAAACCAGCGTTGCCGGATCTTTGCAAACCAGTAGGTCTCGGAAATGGCTTGCCAGTCCTGTAACGATATTCTGGGCATCAAATCCTTTGTTGATAATCTCGTTCAGTAAGAGAAGAGATGCACGAATATTTCCGCTTAAGATTAAATCTGTCAGCCGGAAATAATAATCATAATCGAGGACATTCAGATTCTGGATGACGGCCTGGTAAGTGATGTTCCCGTTTGTATAACTAGCTACCTGATCGAAGATCGAAAGCGCATCTCGCATACCTCCATCAGCTTTTTGGGCGATGACATTAAGGGCTTCCGGCTCTGCCTGGATTCCTTCTTGCGAAGCAACGTATTCCAAATGTTCCACCATATCAGCGATCGTGATGCGTGTAAAGTTATACGTCTGGCATCGGGAAAGAATGGTGGGTAACACTTTATGTCTTTCGGTCGTTGCCAAAATGAACAGCGCATGATGTGGCGGTTCTTCAAGTGTCTTTAAAAAGGCATTGAAAGCGGCGGGACTAAGCATGTGCACCTCGTCGATGATGAATACTTTGTATTTTCCAAGTGCCGGCGGAATGCGTACCTGGTCGATCAGTGAACGGATGTCATCGACTGAGTTATTGGAAGCAGCGTCCAATTCATGAATATTGAGCGAACGCTGCTCGTTAAATGCCTGACATGATTCACAAACGTTACATGCTTCGCCGTCGGCAGTCGGATTCATACAGTTGATTGTCTTGGCAAAGATACGGGCACACGAAGTCTTCCCGACGCCCCTTGGTCCGCAAAACAGATAAGCATGTGCTAATTTCTGGTTCTGGATCGCATTTTTCAGGGTCGTCGTCAACGCCTTTTGCCCGACAACATCCTTGAATGTCCCCGGACGGTATTTTCTTGCCGATACAATATAGTTATCCATACGTTTCCGTGCCTCTTTTTATGATTGCAGAACAAAGATAGTAGAAAAAAGCCTGCCCGAAAACTTCAGGCAGACTTTTTTATTTCCCGATCATGTGATCAGACTTCCGATAATATAGATTAGGAAGGTGTATTTATTTCAAGCCCCGGTTCTTCAACAGAGGATCAGTTCCGGGTTCTTTTCCTCGGAAATTCTTGTACATATCCATAGCATCATCAATTCCGCCTGGTGTAAGAATGTAGTTACGGAATTTGCCAGCTACTTCCTGATTGAAAATATCTCCTGTCTCTTTATAGGCTTCATAGGCATCAGCATCCAATACTTCTGCCCAAATATAACTATAATAACCGGCTGTATATCCACCTCCCATGGTGTGATTGAAATAGGTTGTGCGGTAGCGAGACGGGATTTGCTTCAACAATCCACGTTTACCAAGAGTTTCTTCTTCAAACTTCATTACGTCCAGATCGGCAGGAACATCGGTCAGTACATGGAAATCCATATCCAATAAAGATGCTGCCAGATATTCTGTGGTAGCAAAACCTTGTCCATATTTACCACTCTTGTCAAGTTTTTCAATCAGGTCGGCCGGGATGACTTCGCCTGTCTGATAATGCTTGGCATATACTTTTAAGACTTCCGGTTCAAATACCCAATGTTCCATCACCTGAGAAGGTAATTCAACAAAGTCGCGGGGTACGCCTGATACACCATAATAATGAACGTCTTTAAATAGATTATGCAATCCGTGTCCAAATTCATGGAAAAGGGTAGAGGCTTCGTCGGCACTCAGCAATGCCGGTTGTCCGGCTGCCGGTTGGGTAAAGTTACAAACGATTGTTACGACCGGACCTTGACGTTTCCCGTCTACATATGTCTGTGACCGGTAGGTTCCGCACCATGCACCTCCTCGTTTGCTGGCACGAGGGAAGAAATCCATATACAAAACTCCCAGATGTGTACCGTCTTTGTCTTTACATTCGAAAGCCAAAGCATCGGGGTGCGGTAGGGGAATATCTTTCAATTCGGTGAAAGTAATACCATATAACTTGTTGGCTACATAGAAAGCTCCTTCGCGTACCTGGTTAAGAGGCAGGTATGGACGTATCTGATTTTCGTCTAAATCAAATTTTGCTTTTTTCGCCTTTTCGAAATAATAACGCCAATCCCAGCCTTCAGCTTCGAAAGACTGACCTTCTTTCTTGATTTCTGCCTGGATGTCGGCCAATTCTTCTTTCGCTTTATTCAGAGCAGGAGTCCAGACTTCGTCCAACAGCTTGTATACATTTTCTGAATTTTTAGCCATACGATCTTCCAATACAAACGAAGCATAATCTTTGTATCCCATCAGCTTCGCTTTTTCCAGTCGTTTGGCTACTAGTTTGCGGACTACTTCTTTGTTATCTGCGTCGTTATTATTGTTTCCGCGGTTGATATATCCTTTGAAAATCTGCTCGCGTAATGCCCGGTTGTCTGCATATTGTAAGAAAGGCATAACACTTGGGTTGTGTAATGTAAAGATCCACTTACCTTCCTGGCCAGCTGCTTTTGCTGTTTCGGCTGCATTGGCGATGAGGCTTTCCGGCAGACCGGAAAGATCTTCTTTCTTATCGATAATCAGTTGGAAATCGTTGGTCTCTTTCAGCATATTCTGTCCGAAAGTCAGCTGGAGCATCGAGATTTCGCTGTTCAATTCACGGAGTTTGGCTTGCTTTTCTGCATCCAGATTGGCTCCACCTCTGACGAAATCCTTATACGTTTCTTCGAGTAATTTGGTTTGTTCCTTATTCAAACCCATCTTGTCTCTATTTTCATAGACTTGTTTTACCCGCTCGAAAAGTTTCGGATTCAAACTAATGTCATCTTCATGCTTTGAGAGCATCGGAGAGAGCTGCTTGCTTAGTTCTTGCATCTCGTCGGATGTATTGGCGCTGTTCTGTCCATAGAAAACGGCACTCACTTTTCGCAACAGTTTTCCACTTTGGTCCAGAGGAACAATCGTATTTTCAAAGTCAGGAACAGACTTTTGATTGACAATGGCTTCAATTTCCTGAGCTTGTTCCTGCATTCCCTTTTCGAAAGCAGGCAAATAGTGTTCAATCTTGATCTGGTCGAACGGAGGAACTCCAAACGGAGTCGTATATTCCGTAAAGAAAGGGTTTTCTGTCTCCACTTTCTGTTCTTTAGGAGCATTACATGCCGTCAAGGCAAAAGCCGCTCCGGCTATTAGTACTAGTTTATTCATACAGATTAATAATTTTTAATTTGCGCATAAAGATAAGAAATCCTTTTATTTTTTTCGCAAATCTTTTACCTTTGCGGAAAAGAAATACAACAGATGTCGAAACTTAAAGAATTTTACAATAAATATTTAGCTTGGATCAACAAGTATGTGTTGGTGACAATCGGTGTATTTATTCTGATGTGTCTGGACAGTGACAGTAATCTGTATAAACGGTGGATGTACGACGAGAAAATCAGAAGCTTGGAGAAAGAAATCAAGTTCTATCAGAAAGAAATCGAAGTGAACCGTAAAAAGCTGGAAGACTTACATACCGACAAGGAAGGATTGGAGCGTTTTGCCCGTGAAGAATACTTCATGAAACGCCCGAATGAAGATGTTTTTATCATAAAGGAAAAATAAATGAATTCCCAAATACGTACGTATCTGTTTACTGTCTCTGCCATTTTACTGTTGGGTGGAGCTGTTTTGTATTTAACTCAATGGTTCGTTGCGCCTTATCTATTTGCTGTTGGTGCGGCAGGTATTACGGTTTGTTATCTGACGGAATCGGTAGTTGGTTTGGACTTCCGGCAGAAACGTTTGCATCGCTTCAATGTCTTGTCAGGTCTTTTAATGATTGCCGCATCTGCTTTTATGTTTAAAGGCAAAATGGAATGGGTTATTTTGTTGGCCATATCTGCTATTTTCCAGACGTATGTGGCTTTTGTGGGTGGAAAAGGGAAAAATAATTCTTAAAGAAAACCGAGGAATACCCATTTAGATTCTCGTTACTTTTGTTTTTGATTCTCGTTAGAATCTATTTGGTTTTTCGTTGGTTTGATTTATCCGGCTTATGGCATTATAAATGCGAAGGTTGGAATCGGATAAAATAAAGAAGCCAGGATGATTGCAAGTAACAATATCCTGGCTTTTATAGGTTTTTATTCTATGCTTTATTCTTCTGTTTTAGGAGCTTCTTCTCCTTCAGCTTTGTTTTCAGCTTCTTGTTGTTCCATTTTTACTTCAATAGGAGTGAAGTCGTTGATGCCACTGCTAATTAACAGGTTATACCAGCTGATCAACTTCTTGATGTCACTAGGATAAACGCGATCCCGGTCAAATTCGGGTAACACTTCAGCCATGTAAGCACGAAGTTCATCCGGTTTGGCAGAAGTTTGGATAGAAGCCTTTTCTCCGTTTTCTTTATTTTTGATGTTGGTCAATACTTCATGCAAGGGTATTTCTCCATCGTTTGTATAAATGGCAATATCACCCAGTGAGATGACCTTATCTTTTGCATATGCAGGTACTTTCTTCTTGTCTGTCAATGATTCAACGATCAGCATATTTTTCCCGTGAGAAACCAGTCTGAACAGGCCTGGACGTCCAGAAATAGACAAAATAGTCTTCAACATAATTGTTCGTTTTTTCTTTGTTTGGATTTGAATTAATTTAAATATCACGCAAAGGTAACATAACTACCGGATATTATCGAAAATTTGACTTAAAAACTTTTCAACTTGCGGTAATAAGGGTTGTTTTCCGTCATTCGTAATGATGTAGTCTGCCCATAATTTCTTGTCTTCATCAGATACCTGGTTTTCGATGCGTTTCCGTAACGCTTCTTCTGTAGAATGGTCCCGTTGTAAAGCCCGTTGGATGCGGATCTCGAGCGGAGCATATACCATAAGACTAACATCTACTATTTTGTTAAAGCCTGATTCAAATAGGATGGCCGATTCGATGGCACAACCATGCTGCTGTTGATGTTCACTCCATGTCTGGAAATGTTTATTCACTTCCGGATGGATGATTTGGTTTACCTGCAAAAGTAAGTCTTTGTTCCCGAAGATAGCTTTTGCCAACGCGGGTTTATTCAGACCTTCGGGAGTGTAAATATCCGGACCGAAGAGGTGAATCAAACGTTCCCGGATGACAGGAGAGGTATTTGTCAGTTTCTTACTCTCATCATCTGCAATGTAAACCGGTATTCCATGAACAGACAGAAGCTGAGCAACGACTGATTTCCCGCTTCCGATTCCTCCGGTGATTCCAATCTTTATCATTTGAAACTGGTATTTTGTTCTAATAAAAACTCTATTTTGGTGGGCGTTGTATGGCAATAACGAACCCAGTCCGGTTTCTTGGTAACTTGAACTTCGATGGTACCGGAAACATTTTCTTCCAGTTGGGCATAAGGAACTTCTACGGCAAACATGTCTTCCGTTAACTCTTTAAACCGGGAGATCGGAATGTTACAGGATACTTCTACAATCTGTGGAAATGTTCTGATTTTGTAGTTGGCTGGAACTCCGGTAACTTCCACAGGGATAGAAAGAGCCTTTTCCGTATATTCCTCGATAGGAATGGTGACTGATACATTATTTGTTTCGAAGTTCGTTCCTTCGATTGGTTGCAGCCCCACTACACGCGTGATACTCTTTTTCCCGTTTTTGATTTCTGTATAAGCTGTCTTAACTTCTTCAATCGAGTTGAGTATGGAATCGCTGGCGTAAACCGTTACATGCGATGGCGATATTTGTATGTCGGAAGATACTAGGAATCCTTTTTCTGTTTGTATGTTTCCTTCGAAAACAACCGGAAACTCCCGGCTTTCTCTCATACCATATCTAAGGGTAAACGATTGTGGTTCGATGCTGTAAAGCGTCGTCGTGGCCAATACTTGCTTTTGGATCTCGGCTTCAATCTTTTTCTTGTCAACAACAAACTTTCCGGTTTCTTTGGAAGCTCCGGTCATATCAATAGTGATTGATCTGAATTTCTGACCAATCATATAGTTAAGCAGCGCACTTCCTTTATCTTTTATCCGAATGGATATTTCCTGCGGAACTTTGTTTGTGAAAATAATATCTTCCGGAACGTTATTGTATCTGAGTGGTATAGACATGACTGTTTCGTATTCTTGTTGCAGACTTTGCAACAGCCAGAATCCAAAAGATAACAGGACGAAACAAGAAAAAATTAAAGCTTCTTTCCATCGTTGGCGATGCAAAAAAGCTTTAATGTCTGCCAAAACAGCATGATATGTCCGGACACAATTAGTAAGCCATGACATATATAGAAAATCTTTTAATTACTTTTGTTTTGCATCTTCTGATGAAGCAAAAACAGATGTCTTGTCAATCTGGATATTTACGCCGTTAGCGATTTCGATGACCATATATACGTCACCAATCTCTTTGATCTTTCCATAAATACCACCTGCAGTGATTACCTTATCGCCTGTTTTCAATGCTTCACGAGCTTTCTGGATTTCTTTTTGTCTTTTTTGCTGAGGGCGTATCATGAAGAAATAAAAGATTGCTACAATGACAACCATCATGATAATACCAGACCATTGAGATTGTCCGGCTGCCGCTTGAAGTAGAATACTTAAGTTCATCATATTTATATTAGTTATACATTATCAATTGTGTATTTGACGGACACAAATGTAATGATAAAATTTAATCTTTCAATATTAGCTTCTCATTTTTTAGTTCATTGACAATGGAATCCAAAATTCCGTTGATGAAAGTTCCACTTTTCGGTGTACTGTAATATTTAGCCATGTCAATGTATTCATTCAATGATACATTGGTCGGGATTGTGGGGAAAGTCATGATTTCGGCTAATGCAACTTGCATAATCAGCATATCAATGTTGGCAATTCGTTCGGATTCCCAGTTCTTCATGTGTTTGCTGATTCGCTCGCGGTATTCTTTTCCCTTTAAAATAGTTTGGTGGAACAGTTTAGTGGCAAATACTTTGTCTTCCTTGTCTTTAAACATGGGTAATAATTCCTGTTTGCTACCTTCTGTTTCCTTGAATTTCTTGATTGTTTTGAGGACGAATGTTTCGACGATAGCGATATCATCATTCCAGTAGATACTTTTATCCTCCAGGTATTCTTCGATATATTCGCTGCTGCAAATTATTTTCTTAAAGATTTGACGCCAGAATTCACGATCCGTTTCGTAATTGTCTTCTTTGTTTTCCAAATACTCTGCGTAAATGTCGGAAGCAAGAATCAGTTCTAATACTTGTTTGATGAAGTCTTCATCATTGGCCCATGAAATACCTTCTGCAGCAACATATTGATTCAATGCCTCATTGTCGGCCAATTGTTTGATAAAACGATTATCGATCAAACGCGTATTGGGTGTTAAGTCTTCCGGTGTCGGCATGAATTTGTGTTTGCGGATATCAAGATTTCTTCTGTGTAAATTGGTTACTTCAATCATCAGAAGAAGTAAGTAATGATATAGGGCGTACGATTTTTGAAGACTGAACATGAGCTCGTTTTCTGCAACTTTTAAATCACCATGTCCGTTTTGATAGTATGAATAAACTATCTGTAAGACTTTAATACGGATTAAAATTCTGTTAATCATCGTTTGAAGGAACTACTTTGTGTTTAATATTTTCAGTTTGCAAAGGTAATGATTCTTTTTGGAATAGTGAATTTAAAAGATATTCTTTCTATAAATTTGATTTTTGGCCATTATTTTTTAGGTTAAAATGATTGAAGATTAGAAAAAAATGCGCATATTTACACCCTAATAAGTTGAGCTTGTCAAACACAACTGATAAGACTCTGTTTATTATGTTGTGAAGGAAATGGCTTGCAGAGCTTAGTTAATAATGAATGAAGACGAAATAATTTAAAAGTTATGCCATGGAAGAAGGAAAGAAGAAAAACATTGTTGAGGGTGGCGATAAAGAAATTCTGTATTCGAAAGCCATAAAGGCCGGTAAACGCATTTATTACCTGGATGTAAAGAAAAATTTGAAGGAGGATTTGTTTTTGGCGATTACTGAAAGTAAAAAGATCCAGTCAAAGGAAAGTTCGAATGTAACCTTTGAGAAGCATAAAATTTTTCTTTACCGCGAAGACTTTGATAAGTTTGTGGATGGTTTAGTGGATGTGATCGGCTATGTTAAATCTCATAAGGGAGAAGTAACGCGTTCGGAAGAAAATGCTCCGAAGAAAAAGGAAGCTCCTGCTGAGACGGATTCAGACATTAAGCTGGATATTAAATTCGATGCAGAATAAGCTTTTATTCACCTTGCAGGAAGATGAAAAAATAGGATGCCTAAATATTTAGACATCCTATTTTCTTTTAAGCATGTATGATTGTCATATATGCTTATTTGTTTTGCGGAATTAAGCACCCGGGTGAATTGCTTCTGTAGGACATGCTTCAGCACATGTTCCACATTCTGTACACATATCAGGGTTGATACTGTACTTATCACCTTCAGAAATTGCTCCTACCGGACATTCGTCGATACAAGTTCCGCATGCAATACAATCATCGCTAATTACGTAAGCCATATTCTTAAACGTTTAAATGTTAACTATTAGTCGTGCAAATGTAGGATATTATTCGGATTAAAAAAATAGCTAAGGCTATATTTTTTTATATTTTCCCTTTGTTTGCAATAAAAACAATGTATCTTCGTTATATAAAAAAACAAGAAAGTTGAGACGTTTTATAGTTATAGTAAGTGTGCTCTGCTGTTTTTCAGCAGTCGTTTGGGGACAACGGGAGAAGGTGAAGAATCAGCCGTATGTGGATAATAAGTTATTTCACTTAGGTTTTCATGTGGGGATTCATGCGCAGGATATGTTATTAACGCATACCGGCGTTTCTACAAACGGTGAGACCTGGTTTGCGGAAATACCAACTTATTCTCCGGGATTCAGTGTCGGTGTGATTGGTGATATGTTCCTCAATCCTTATTTTAATTTGCGTTTTATTCCAACCATTAACTTTGGTGACAAGCGTTTCGTGTTTCGTGAACAGGAAACCGGTGAAGAGTTTCGTACATCTGTTCGATCGAGTTACCTGACGCTGCCGTTGAGTGTGAAGTATTCTTCTTTCCGATTAAACAATTGCCGCCCTTATTTGACGGCAGGAGTTTATGGTGCCATGGATTTAGGCCGCAAAAGAGGAAATCCTTTATACCTGAAAGGCTTTGATTATGGGTTGGAATTCGGTATCGGCTGTAATATCTATTTGCCCTTTTTCCGGTTATGTCCGGAGTTGAAGTTTAGTTTCGGTTTGCCGAATTTGCTTGTAAAAGACCGTCCGGATCTGGAAGGACAAGAGACAATCAAATATACCGAAGCCTTGTCTAAAGCGACTTCACGTATGGTTACGCTGACATTTAATTTCGAATAAAGAGTTCGATATAGATATATGCGGCAGGTGTAGCCATCAGCACACTGTCAAAACGATCAAGAATTCCTCCATGACCGGGTAAAAGATTTCCTGAATCTTTTACTCCCAGTGTCCGTTTTAATAAAGATTCTGTCAGATCTCCCCAAGTAGCAAAAAGGACAACGACGGCTGCCAGTCCTAACCATTGAATACGACTTATTTCAGGAGCGTACCAGGCAAATCCTTGCGAAGCTAATAAAACTACAATCAGTCCGCCCCAAAATCCTTCCCATGATTTCTTGGGTGATATGCGTTCGAATAATCTTCTTTTCCCAATTTGTGAGCCTACCAGGAAAGCTCCTGTATCATTCAACCAGACGAATATAAAGATGGCTAGTATATATAAAGGTACATAGACCTTGGATGTTGTTGCAGGGTCTTGCTGAATGGATATGAAATTCAATAACGAAAACGAACCGGCGCAGTAGATTTGTGCCAGAAAAGTAAAGGCCCAGTTATTGATTGGATTCGGAGCTTTGGTATAAAGTTCGCTGATCAACGCGTACATGATAAATAACAGGTAAGGGAAGAAGATTTCTTCTCCGGCGAATCCTTGCACTTTCATGAAGCAGGCAAAGAACAAATACATACCTCCGGCAGTACTGATCAACCGGCGTAATGTTGCATTTTCGTAGTGCTTCAATAATCCGTAGAATTCCCATAAGGCAAATCCTGTTATGATGCAAAACAGAATAGCGAATGAATATGCATTGTATAATATTGCTCCCAGTAAGATTCCAACAAAGATAATCCCAGTAAGCGTCCGTTTGATGAAATTGTTCAAAATGTTTTCCTTTTTAATGATTGATGTGCAAAGATAGGCATATAAACGAAACGTGAAAGAAAAAATCCCTGTTTAATTCAGTCGAATCAAACAGGGATGAATCATTTGTTTTGTTTTTTATTGCTTGTCTTCTTCCGTTTGGGGAGCTTCTTCACTCGTTTCTGAAACAGGTGACTCCTCTTTTACATTCTTCTTGTCGTTTTTATCATCTTTATTCTCTTTTTCGAGAATTTCTTCTGAACGGAAAGCCCACGGACGTTTTCCGAAAATATGTTCTACGTCTTCCCGGTAGATAACTTCGCGTTCCAGCAATACATTTGCTAATTCATTATGACCTTCTGCATTTTCGGCCAGAATTTTCTTAGCACGTTCGTATTGTTCCGAAATGATCTGCTGGACTTCTTCGTCGATGATGCGAGCTGTACTTTCACTATAGGGTTTGGTAAATCCCCATTCCTGACCACTTGAGTCGTAGTAGTTGATGTTGGGTAACTTATCGCTCATACCATAATAAACGACCATTGCGTATGCTTGTTTGGTAACGCGTTCCAAATCGTTGCTGGCTCCGTTGGAAATCTGACCGGAATAGAGTTCTTCGGCAGCACGTCCTCCCAGGGTAGAACACATTTCGTCGAGCATTTCTTCGCGGGTTGTGATCGGACGTTCTTCAGGCAGATACCAGGCTGCGCCTAATGCTTTTCCACGAGGTACGATCGTTACCTTCACCAGCGGATTGGCATGTTCCAGCTTCCAGCTGATTGTAGCATGACCTGCTTCGTGGATCGCAATGCGTTTCCGTTCGGTTTCTGTCATGACCGTTGTTCTTTTTTCCAAACCGCCAACGATACGGTCCACTGCATTCATGAAGTCTTCTTTCTGAACAAACTTTTTGTTGTTTCGGGCTGCAATCAATGCGGCTTCATTACATACATTCGCTATATCGGCTCCCGAGAATCCCGGAGTTTGTCGAGCCAGAAGTTCGGCATCAACACTGTCATCTATCTTGATCGGACGCAGATGAACGCCGAATATTTCCTTTCGTTCATTCAAATCCGGCAATTCAACATGAATCTGACGGTCGAAACGTCCGGCACGCAATAAGGCTTTATCCAAAATATCGGCACGGTTAGTTGCCGCCAGGATAATCACACCACTGTTTGAACCAAATCCATCCATTTCGGTCAGCAATTGGTTCAATGTGTTTTCGCGCTCGTCGTTACTGTTCATATTCGCGTTTTTCCCACGGGCACGGCCTACGGCATCAATTTCGTCGATAAATACGATACAAGGTGCTTTTTCCTTGGCCTGACGGAACAAGTCACGTACACGAGAGGCTCCGACGCCAACGAACATTTCTACGAAATCAGAACCCGATAAAGAGAAGAACGGGACATTCGCTTCGCCGGCTACTGCCTTTGCCAATAAAGTCTTACCTGTTCCCGGAGGACCTACTAACAAAGCTCCCTTCGGAATTTTACCTCCCAGTTCCGTGTATTTGGAAGGATTCTTCAGGAATGATACAATTTCTTCCACTTCCTGCTTGGCTCCAGCCAAACCTGCTACATCTTTAAAGGTAACTTGCGGATTGTTGTCTTTATCAAACAACTGGGCCTTGGCTTTTCCTACGCTGAAAACGCCACCCGGACCACCGCCGGCTCCGCCAGACATCCTTTTCATTAAGAATATCCAAACCAGAACGAAGAGTATAATAGGGCCAAATGATATGAGAAAACTCCACATCGCATCGTCGCCTTCCTCGAAACTTACTTGCGTATCAATTTTATCATTGGATACTGCATTGTCATAGAAGTCGGAGAACTTATCGGCCGACGGGATTTTAATATATACTTTAGGTGACAAGCTGTCGGTCATCTTTTCTCCCGGAAAGACAATACCTATCTTATCACTTTTAACCGTAGCCTCTACGACATTCTTTTTGTTATAGACAACCATCTTGTCGAATACGTTTTCTTTGGCCAACTTTTGGAATTCTGTCCAGCCTATTTCTTTAGAACCGGTCGAATCGTTGGTCATATACAACGCAATCAACAGCAAAAAGATGATTCCGTACATCCAATAGAAATTGAAGCGGAACATCTTTTGTTTGTTGTCCTTGGGTTTATTCGGATTCATTCTATTGTTTTCCATATGCTATGTTTGTAAATGCAAATTCAATATTAGTCCAGGTTGGGGATTTCTGTAATCTTGGCATCTTCCCAAAGCGTATCCAGATTATAGAACTTGCGTTTTTCGGGTAAAAAGATGTGGACCATTACGGTTCCATAATCCATACCGATCCATTCCGCACGTTGTTCGCCGTCGATCGACAATGTCTTTTCTCCGGCTTCCCGGCGGGCGAAATCCCAAACGGAATCACATAATGTGGAAACTTGTGATGGAGAGTTTCCTTCTCCAATAACCATGTATTGGCAAATCGCTCCTTCTATCGAGCTTAAGTCAACTACAACAATATTTTTCCCTTTCTTTTCTTGCAGGCCGTTTACGATGGCCTGTACTAAAACTTGTGTTTGATCCATTCTTATCTTACTAAAATTCTAATTTCCAAAGTTGCAAAGATACTTGGAATAAATTTATTTCAGGCATCTTGTCAGGTAAATTCTTTTTATCAATTCATTTTTCTTTACAAAAACAACTGGGATGCCCGAAAAGTTCATTCGTTTGTTTCCTTTCCACCAATAGGGGGGGAATGATTCTTGTCTGATAGGAAAAAGATGTGTGTAGGTTTATATTTTTAGACCGTTTCACCCTTGTGAAGAGATCGTTTCACCTATGTGATACGATCGTTCCACAACTGTGATACGATCGTTCCACCCGGGTGGAACGATATAAAATAAATGAGAATCAGATATATTTTTCTGGTAAGAATGAATCTGTTACCTTGAAAGGAAGTTTAATTGCAGTTACTGTGTCGGTATAAAATCTCTTTTGTTGAGGAAAAAATGAAGAAAAAAATCGATTTTTATTTGGCAGTTCCGTAAAAATGCGTACCTTTGCACCGCAAACGAAAAAGTTGTGGTTAGTACAACGTACGATATTGTTCTATGGTGTAATGGTAGCACAACAGATTCTGGTCCTGTTTGTCCAGGTTCGAATCCTGGTAGAACAACTTCTTTCGGATGCTTTGTTTTAAAATTACATTGTTCTATGGTGTAATGGTAGCACAACAGATTCTGGTCCTGTTTGTCCAAGTTCGAATCTTGGTAGAACAACGAAAAGCTTCCTGATTTAGGAGGCTTTTTTTGTATCTGTTTGTTTCGGTTGTGGGAAAGTATTTAGGGAAGTCGTTAAAAGCTGATGTACTTCTTTCTTTCCGTTCTTGAAATTGTTCTCTTAATTTGTTCTATTCTCAGGATAAAATACATACTTTTGTAAAGTAGAAGATTTCATTAGCAAACAAATAGAGAGAATATATTTATGCCTTTAAACTTACAGAAGAATCTGCCGGCAATCGAATTGCTGAAGAAAGAACATATATTTGTGATGGATGCTTTGCGGGCTTCCTCACAAGATATCCGTCCGTTGCGTGTTGTGGTGCTGAATCTGATGCCTCTTAAGATAACGACCGAAACGGATCTGGTCCGTTTGTTGAGTAATACGCCGTTGCAAGTGGAAATGGATCTGATGAAAATCAAAGGCCATACACCCAAGAATACGCCCATTGAACACATGCGTGAGTTTTACAAGGACTTCGACGCCATGAAAGATTCTTATTATGACGGGATGATTGTAACGGGTGCTCCGGTGGAACAGATGCCTTTTGAAGAAGTGACTTATTGGGAGGAGATTACGGAAATCTTTGATTGGGCGCGTACGCATGTCACTTCGACGCTGTACATTTGCTGGGCAGCCCAGGCCGGACTCTACCATTTTTATAATATTCCGAAGTACGATCTTCCGTCTAAAATGTTTGGTGTTTTCCGCCATACGTTGCGAGAACCGTTTGTCCCGATATTCAGAGGCTTTGATGATGAATTCTATGTACCGCATAGCCGCCATACGGAAGTACGACGGGAAGATATTTTGAAGGTTTCCGAACTGACTTTACTTTCCGAGAGTGAAGAATCGGGTGTATATATGGCCATGGCTAGAGGAGGACGCGAATTCTTTATTACCGGACATTCTGAATATTCACCTTATACCTTGAATGATGAATATATTCGCGACTTGAATAAGGGATTACCGATTTCAGTTCCGAAGAATTATTACCGGAATGATGATCCGGCGCAAGGACCGGTCGTACGCTGGCGCGGACATGCCAATTTGTTGTTTACGAACTGGCTGAATTATTATGTCTATCAGTCAACACCTTTCCGCTGTGAAGATATCCGTTTGCTGGGCGAATTACAATGAAAAGAGAAGAATCAGCTATGGTAAGGAAAATTGAATTATTGTCGCCGGCAAAGGATCTGACGTGTGGATTGGAGGCTATTCGTCATGGAGCAGATGCTGTTTATATCGGAGCTCCTAAATTCGGAGCGCGGGCAGCGGCCGGAAATACGTTGGAAGATATACGGACGCTGTGCGATTTTGCCCACATATATGATGCCCGTATTTATGTGACATTAAATACGGTCTTGAAAGAAGAAGAACTGGAAGAAGCACGTCAGTTGGCCTGGCAGTTGTATAATGCCGGGGTAGATGCGCTGATTGTACAGGATATGGCACTGATGCAGATGGATCTTCCTCCGATTCCTCTTCATGCCAGTACCCAAACGGATAACCGGACGGTAGAAAAGGTACGCTTTCTGCAGGATGTAGGCTTTACACAAGTTGTGCTGGCCCGTGAATTGACGCTGAAAGAAATCCAAAAGATTGCCTCAGAAACGGATGTGGCGCTCGAAGCTTTCGTACACGGAGCTTTGTGCGTTAGTTATAGTGGTCAGTGTTATCTGAGTGCCGCTTTGTCCGGGCGTAGTGCAAACCGGGGCGAATGTGCTCAGTATTGCCGTTTGCCTTATACCATGGTTGATGCCAACGGAAAGGTAATAGCTTCGCAGAAACACTTGCTTTCGTTGCGGGATATGAATCGCTCGGACGATTTGGAAGCAATGATGGATGCCGGAATTTCCTCTTTCAAGATAGAAGGGCGCTTGAAAGATGTCTCGTATGTGAAGAACGTGACAGCCTGGTATCGGAACAAACTCGATGAAATATTGGCCCGTCGTCCGGAATATGTACGAGCCTCTGTCGGAGAAAGCCGTTATACGTTTACGCCTCAGGTAGCGAAGAGTTTTAACCGTGGTTTTACTCCTTTTTATTTATATGGAAGAAATGCTGATGTGGCAGCTTTTGATACGCCGAAATCACAGGGAGAACAGGTTGGAACCGTAAAGGAAATACGGGGCAACAGCTTTACTGTGGCTGGATTGACGCCGTTAAACAACGGCGATGGTCTGGCTTTCTTCAATCAACGTGGTGAGTTGGAGGGTTTCCGGGTAAATAAAGTGGAAGCAAACCGGGTTTATCCACAAGTGATGCCGGAAGGCTTACGTCCGAAAATGAAGTTGTACCGGAATTACGATCAGCAGTTTGAGAAATTATTGTCGAAGCCTTCGGCCGATCGGAAAATACCGGTTAGAATCTCTTTCGATGAGCATCCGGAAGGATTCTCGGTAGAAATGGAAGATGAAACAGGTGCTCGTGTGACGATTGTCCGTCCGTATGAAAAGATTCCGGCACAGAAAGATCAGACAGAAAATATTTGTACGCAGTTATCCAAATTAGGAAATACACCTTTTGATTGGGGAGCTGTGAAGGTGAATATGAGTCAGCCTTGGTTCGTTCCGTCTTCTTTGCTGGCTGATATGCGTCGGGAGGTTGTGGAAAAGCTTTTATCGTGTCGTAAGATGCGATATCGAAGAGAATTGGTTCGCCGAAAACCGACAACATCCGTTTTTTTCCCGGAGAAACAGCTGACCTATTTGGGAAATGTCGCCAATTCGGAAGCGCGTCAGTTTTATAAGGAACATGGAGTGGAATCTATTGAGCCGGCTTTTGAAGTGAAACCTTTGTCGGATGTGCCACTGATGTTTACCAAACATTGTTTGCGATATAGTATGGGTTGGTGTCCGACATACCAAAAAGGGAAATCTCCATTCAAGGAGCCTTATTACCTGCTGTATAAAGAACAACGACTTCGCTTGAAGTTCGATTGTAAACATTGTCAGATGTTGGTATGGAATGAATCTAATAAATGAGTAAGAATATGAAGAAGATTTTAGCATTGTTTTCCTTGTTGTTTGTCATGACTGCTTGTGGTCCGGAACAACTGGAAGAAGGGAAACCGGTTTATGTAACGGTTTCGACAAACATGGGAGATGTAACCGTTATGCTTTATGATGATACACCTTTGCATCGGGATAACTTTATTAAGTTGTGTCAGGATAATGCCTATGAAGGAGTATTGTTCCATCGGGTTATCAAGGAATTTGTGGTACAAGGAGGCGATCCAAACAGTAAAGCCCATGAACCAGGTGCTTTATATGGCGATGGTGATGGCGGTTATACAGTGCCTGCCGAAATATTATCCAATCATTTCAATAAGCGTGGAGCGTTGATTGATGCGAAAGAAGGAGATGAAGTGAATCCGGAACGAGAATCAGCAGGAACACAATTCTGTTTTATCCAGGGAAAAGTTTGGAATGACGAGGAATTGGACGGGATAGAAAAGCGCATCAACAATACACGCCGTAACTGGCTGTATTATGTTTTTCAGAGTCGGTTGAAGAAACAACATCCCGAACTGGCTGATGAAGCGAATGCCGATGAACTGCACATGCAGACATCTTTGATGCTTGAAGATACTTTGGCGCAATTGCAACCGATGGTGATTCCGGAAGAACATCGTCAGGTATATCGTACAATCGGTGGTTCTCCTCATTTGGATGGTTCGGTTACTATATTTGGAGAAGTAGTAGAAGGATTAGATATTGTAGAGAAAATCTCGTTAGTTGAAACGGATAAAAATGATCGTCCGTTACAGGATGTGATTGTTCTGAAGACAAAAGTATTCCAGAAGTAAATGGGAAAACCAGATACATGCGGATTGTGTATGTAGAGAGTGGAGAATGTAGAAACTAAATAAACCTATATTTTAATATTATGCAGCTTAAAAACACATGGAAACTCATGTTCCTGTTGATGAACATGGTATTTTGTCTTGCCCAGGCGCAGACAAAATCAAATTGGGGAGTGAAAGGTGTCTTATTGGACTCGTTGACGAATGAAGGAGAACCGTATGCCACCATTCGTATTGTACAGGAGAAAAAGACGGAACCAGTCAAATTGGCTGTTACGGATTTGGATGGTAAATTTAATGTTGATCTTCCTCAATCGGGGAATTTTGCGATCCATATTACCTCTATTGGGAAAAAGACTGTCAGTCGGAACTTTTCTGTTACAGACTGACAGCCGCTCGTTGATTTGGGTAAACTTTATACTTCTGAGGCTAGTGAAGAACTGGAAGGAATAGAAGTGGTGGCTCAAAAGCCATTGGTCAAGGCGGAGATCGATAAGATTTCGTATAGTATAGCCGATGATCCGGACTCGAAAACCAATACAACCTTGGAAATGTTACGGAAGGTTCCGTTGGTTTCGGTAGATGGAGAAGATAATATTCAGGTCAATGGTTCCAGTAACTTCAAGGTTCATGTGAATGGAAAACCCAACACACTGATGAGTAATAACCCGAAAGAAGTATTGAAGAGCTTGCCGGCCAATTCTGTAAAGTCGATAGAGGTTATTACTGATCCAGGAGCAAAATACGATGCGGAAGGTGTGGGTGGTATCTTGAATATCATTACCACTGAAGGACGGATGCAAGGGTATAATGTAACGTTAGGCGCGAACGGCAGTAATCGTGGTGTCGGTGGTTATGCCTATGGTACCGTACAGGTTGGGAAGTTTACAGTGACAGGAAACTATTCCTATAATTATAATAATACACCTCGGGGTTATACGACTTCCACACGGGAAGATTTTACATCGGATACTTATAAATACTTGCAGAGCGATGGTTCTTCCAAGAATACCGGTAACTATCAGTTTGGAAATATCGAAGCCAGTTACGAGATTGATACCTTGAATCTGATCACTTTCTCAGCGAATGTGTTTGGCGGAAAGTCCAAGTCGGAGAGTGAGTCTTACAGCTTTATGAATAATGTTGATCTGCAGAAGATGTACGACTACCGCTCGTTCAGTAATAGCGAAAGCAGCTTTGGTAATACGGGCTTGAATGTCGATTACCAACATTCAATGAAGCGAAAGGGAGAATACCTGACAGCTTCTTATAAGTTCAATAATTCGCCCAACGACAGTGAGGCAGAAACCTATTATGATGATATAACGGATGTTCCTTTCCGTTTGACAGACCAGTATTATAACAACGATGCCCATACGGCAGAACATACTTTGCAGTTGGATTATGTTAATCCGTTGAATAAGATGCATTATATAGATGCCGGAATGAAATACATTTTCCGTCAGAATGCGAGTGACAGTAAATATTTCATGGAAAACGAAGATGGTTCGTTTGTTCAGAATGAAGATCAAAGCAGTATGTTTGATCAAGGGCAGAATATCCTGGCTGCGTATGCCGACTATCAGCTGAAATGGAAAAAGCTGGGCTTTAAAGTAGGAGCCCGCTATGAACATACCTTTATGGATGTTGAATATGCCTATTTTCCGGACAGGAATTTTGATGCCAACTTTGATGATATTGTTCCGACAGCCAACTTATCTTATATGTTAGGTATGAGTTCTTCTTTGCGGGCGAATTATAATATGCGTATCAACCGTCCCGGTATCTGGAACCTGAATCCGTTCCGCGATACCAGCAATCCGACATCCATCAGCTATGGTAATCCGGATTTGGATACAGAAAAATCTCATAATCTCGGCTTAACATACAGCAGCTTTTCAGCTAAGTTCAGTGTAAATGCTACGATCAATTATAATTTTACCAATAATGGCATTGAACGGTATTCTTTTATGAATAACGGAGTAATGGAAAATACCTATGACAATATTGGTAAAACCCAACGGACCCGCTTATCTCTTTGGATGAACTGGAATCCGGGAAATAAAACCCGTATTTCTATCAATGCTTCCGGTAGTTATTCAGATTTCAGCAGTAAGAAACTGGATACAAAGAACAGTGGATTTCAGGGTAATCTGTTTGGTAATATCCAGCAGACGTTGCCATGGGATTTAAGATTCAGTGTGTATGGCGGAGGCAGTACGCCTTATATCTCTTTACAGGGAAAAGGTTCTTCCTATTATTTCTACGGAATGAACTTGAGCCGTTCGTTCTTGAAGGATAAACGATTGAATGTTTCTGTATATGTAAGCAATATCTTCAATTATTATCAGAAGTATTCCAATGAAACCGTTACAGATACATTCCGTTCTTGGTCGGAAAGTAAAATGCCTCGATCTTCGTATGGTTTGAGTATCAGCTGGCGCTTTGGTGAATTGAAGGCACAGGTGAAACGAACAGCCCGAAGTATCAATAATGATGATGTCAAATCCGGAGGAAATAGTAGCTCGAGCGAAGGATCAAGTTCTTCGGGAACTAATTAATCATTTCAGGTGTATTGAAATAGTTTTTGTTTATGTAAAAAACTATTTCAATACTATGCTGTAAAACATGTATTTGTTAATTCGTATTAATCTGAATCATTTTTCCAAATAAAAACTTGTGTTGTTCAGCATGAAGCTATACATTTGCACTGTGTTTTTCATGGTATTAGATTTAAGGTTAACAATGGAGATTGGTTGTCGTGATGACAACCTTTTTCTTTTTTAATACGTACCTTTGTACGAATGCTTATCGAAATAAAGTAAGACTATGAATTTTGAACTTTCTTCTCCTTTTAAACCCACCGGTGATCAGCCGGAAGCAATAGCTGCTTTGTCCGAAGGATTAAAGAGTGGGGTTCCATTTCAGACATTATTGGGTGTGACGGGTTCTGGTAAGACGTTTACGATAGCAAACGTGATTAAGGAAGTACAGAAACCAACGCTTATCCTCAGTCATAATAAAACGTTGGCAGCTCAGTTATATAGTGAGTTTAAGGCGTTCTTTCCGAATAATGCGGTCGAATATTTTGTCTCGTATTATGATTATTACCAGCCGGAGGCTTATCTGCCTTCTACAGATACCTATATCGAGAAAGATTTGGCTATAAATGATGAAATTGATAAACTCCGGTTGCGGGCAACGGCTTCTCTGTTGTCTGGAAGGCGAGATGTAATTGTGGTTTCTTCTGTATCCTGTCTCTACGGTATGGCTGATCCGCGGGCGTTTGCCGAGAAAGTAACTCATCTGGAGCGAGGGATGCAGATTGACCGGGATGAATTGCTCCGTCGGTTTGTGGCTGCGCTTTATATCAATAATAAATTAGAATTCAATAGTGGATGTTTCCGTGTGAATGGTGATACGGTAGATATATTCCCTGCCATTGAAACTTTCGATGGCGTTGCTTATCGGATTGAATTCTGGGGAGATGAGATTGATCGTATTTCATCGTTTGATCCGATGACCGGACAGGAAATCGATGAACAGGATGAACTGAATATTTATCCGACAAACCTTTTCGTGACGACGCAGGAGCGTATTAATCAGGCAATCGGACAGATTGATGTGGATCTGGGTACACAGGTGGAATATTTGAAGGAGATTGGAAAACCGTATGAGGCAAAACGTCTTTATGAACGGGTGACGTATGATTTGGAGATGATCCGGGAATTGGGACATTGTTCGGGTATCGAGAATTATTCCCGGTATTTCGATGGTCGGGAAGCCGGTGAACGTCCTTTCTGTTTACTGGATTATTTCCCGAAAGACTTTCTGCTGGTCGTAGATGAGAGCCATGTGACGATTCCGCAGATCCGTGCCATGTATGGCGGCGATTATGCCCGTAAAAAGAATCTGGTGGATTATGGTTTCCGTCTACCGGCTGCGATGGATAACCGTCCGTTGACGTTTGATGAGTTTGAATCCCTGACACCGTGTGCAATTTATGTGAGTGCGACTCCGGCGGATTATGAATTGGAGAAGAGCGAAGGTATTGTTGTTGATCAGGTGATTCGTCCGACGGGACTGTTGGATCCTATTATTGAAGTGCGCCCGACCTTGAATCAGATAGATGATCTGATGGAAGAGATTGCCCAGCGGTCGGCTGTGGATGAACGGATTCTGGTAACGACTTTGACGAAGCGGATGGCAGAAGAGCTGACGACTTATATGACACGTATGGGTGTCCGTTGTAATTATATCCATAGTGATGTGGATACCTTGGAACGGGTGCAGATTATGGATGACTTGCGGAAAGGTTTGTTTGACGTGCTGATTGGTGTCAATCTGCTGCGTGAAGGATTGGACTTGCCGGAGGTTTCGCTGGTGGCGATTCTGGATGCCGATAAAGAAGGATTTTTGAGGTCGCATCGTTCGCTGACACAGACTGCCGGACGTGCAGCGCGTAATGTACACGGAAAGGTGATTTTCTATGCGGACAAGATAACGGACAGCATGCGTTTGACGATGGAGGAGACGAACCGTCGGCGCGAGAAACAGATGGCTTATAACGAGAAGCACGGTATTATACCGAAACAGGTGGTGAAGAACAGTGTCTCATTGGTGGCCGAAAAGCAACAACAGACGGCCGAACCGTATGCGTATGTAGAGCCTGAAAGAGCGAATATGGCAGCCGATCCGGTGGTACAGTATATGAATCGCAGCCAACTGGAGAAGGCAATCGAGCAGACTCGCCGGAAGATGACCGAAGCGGCCAAGAAGCTGGAGTTTATCGAAGCGGCTCAATATCGCGACGAACTGGTGAAACTGGAAACTTTGTTGGAAACGAAACACGATTAAATCCCGATGAGAACTATTCTTTCTTGGCTGTGTGCCTTGTTTTTCTTTTCGTATGGAGTAGGAGCACAATCCCTCTCTTATACGAAGGCAGATTCGTTATTTTGTCTTCAAGTATTGGATAGTCTGAAGCTTTTGCAGACACCGGATGCCGGTGAACGGATGGTGCAAGTGGCTCATTTGTTCTTGGATAGGCCGTATGTGGCTGCTACTCTGGAAGGAGAGCCTGAAACCATGGTGGTGAATTTCCGTGAACTGGATTGTACGACGTTGGTCGAATCGGTCTTGGCCTTGTCGCAACCCGTTTCTTCGTTTGCCGATTATACGGAGGCGTTGCGCGGATTGCGTTACCGGAAGGGTGAGGTTCGTTATACTGAGCGGCTTCATTATATAGCCGATTGGATGTACGAGAACGGCAAGCGTGGCTTGGTGAAAGATATCACGCCCGAATTGCCGGGTAGCGAACCGTTGCCGTTGGCTCTTTCGTTCATGTCGTCTCATTCCGAATCGTATCCGGCTTTGAAAGGGCATCCCGAGCGGGTGGTGCGTATGCAGGAAGTAGAATCGGCTGTCAATGCGCGTTCTGGTTATGCCTATCTGCCGAAAGAACGGATGGGCGAGGTAGAGAAATTCATCCGCAATGGAGACATTATCGGTTTCGTGACGACGATTAAAGGTTTGGATGTGACACACCTGGGAATTGCTTATTGGACGACAGCGGAGCGACTGACTTTTATCCATGCTTCTTCGTCGGCTCGGAAGGTAATTGTTAATCCGGATTCGCTGGAAAGTTATCTCAAGCGTCAGAAATCTTGTCGGGGCATCTGGGTGATCCGTCCTAATAGTTAACCGATTGGTTCCATATCTATGGATTTGTGAGCGATGAATCTTCTTAAATGACGATTTATACTTATTGTCTGCCGGTAGCAGGGAATTTGAAATGTGAAAAAAGACGCTTATCCGAAAAATAAATCGTTTTTCGAGAGGTTAATCCAATTTTTGTTATAATTTTGTGTCTCGTAAATATGTTTTATAGCAATTATTTTTTTAGCCGTGGTTAAGCAACAACATAAGGAAGATTTTGATTTCTCGTCAAGCCTGACGGAAGTCTGGCGGGTCTTGACTGACAAAGAGCGGGAAATGTTACGCAATAATTCATCCATTCAGACCTTCAAACGGAATGAACTGATTTATTGCGAAGGTGACGAACCGAAGGACATGATGTGTCTGCTGAAAGGAAAGGTGAAAATATTCAAAGACGGTGTAGGTGGCCGTAGCCAGATTATCCGTATGATCAAGCCGGTACAGTATTTCGGTTATCGGGCTAATTTCGCACAGGAGGATTATCTGACCAATGCTTCCGCATTCGAACCTTCTACCGTTTGCCTGATCCCGATGACAGTGGTAAAGGAGTTGATCTATGCCAATCCGGATTTGGCGATGTTCTTTATCCGTCAGCTGTCGGCCGATTTGGGTATCGCCGATGAAAGGACGGTCAACTTGACGCAGAAGCATATCCGCGGACGTCTGGCAGAATCTCTTTTGTTCCTCAAAGACAGTTATGGATTGGAAGAAGACGGTGCGACGCTGAGTATTTATCTGGCGCGTGAAGATTTGGCAAATCTTTCGAATATGACGACTTCGAATGCCATCCGCACCTTGTCCACCTTCGTGTCGGAACATATTATCGCCATCGACGGTCGTAAGATCAAGCTTATAGATGAAGAAAAACTGAAGAAGATCAGTCGGATGGGGTAAAACTACCGGTGGAATAAAATAGAAGAGAGGCATGGATTTAGTAAAGTCCATGCCTCTCTTTTATTTATCGCTCAGTGTGTATCAGAGATATTTCGGATAGAAAGGCTGGTAGGTGGTACCATCATTTCCATTATTCTCTTGTTGGGTTGACTTTTTAGTCAGTTCTTGTTCCTTATAATGCTTGATCTGTGCGTTGATCTCGTCGATTGTTGTGACGTACTCGTTGGTATTGGTCGTATCAACCAGATACAGGGCATTGATTTTATCGACGATGCTCTGGTAGGCAGCATCTGTATCAGCACGGGCAGAGAGCATGGCTGCCTTGGTTTGTCCGGCACGTTCGTTGTCGCGCGACTGCAGTCCCGATTTTACTTTCTCGTTTCCGTTTTTCATCATCGTCACGAATGGTGTCAGTCCCAAGCTTTCTATCTGTTCGCTATAGGTCGATTCTAAGTCTTCAATGAGGTTGGTCATCAGACCAGTCTGCCGGCTGAGCGACATTTGGGTGTCGATTTGATAATCCGTCAGATGTTGGGTCAGCACTTTAGCCGCTTCATATTGCGCTCCGCTTCCTAAGTACGTAAATCCCTTTACCGTATATTTGTATCCTACATAAGCATTGTCGCGGGCCTTGTCGGCATTGGCAATCTCGTCTGTTTTATTGCTTTTCCGACTCAAGACCAGCACGGCATCCTCGTTGTCGAGCGCAGTTTTGAATGCCGGAAGTTCTGTACTTAGTTTTTCCCCATAAAGCAGAATGCTATTCAGGTTCGTGTAGATGGCTTCCATAAAATTGTAGTGAGCTCCATTGGTGAGGCTGTGTGTGTCGATTGGGTTGATTTTTTTCATGACTCAATAATTTTGAAATTTATAATAGTTTTTTTTGTCGGAAGAAGAATTCCTGTCGGTTTTGTGCTTCCCGAAGATTCGGAAAGTGTCCCGCCGCCGGAAAAGTGCTTCCCGAAGGTTCGGAAAATCTCCCGCCGCCGGGAAAGTGCTTCCCGAAGATTCGGAAAGTCTCCCGCCGCCGGAAAAGTGCTTCCCGAAGGTTCGGAAAGTCTCCCGCCGCCGGAAAAGTGCTTCCCGAAAGTTCGGAAAGTCTCCCGCCGCCGGAAAAGTGTTTCCCGAAAGTTCGGAAAACTTTCCGCTACTTGGAAAATTCTTCTTCTCGCCGCTAAATATACGATTTAAAACGATACAAACCTTTCAAGATGGATTAAAAGTGTAAATTATTTTAATGTTTGATAATAAACGAAGGGTGATGGCGTTATTATCTACAAACAAAGTTGTATAGCGGATTGTAAAATCATAAAATGTAGAAGAATGAAAAAGCTAGGTTTATGTTTGATGTTATGTTTCCTGTTCTTAGGAAACCTTGCCGCCCAGTGGTCTGTCGGTGGGAAAGTGGGAGTGGATTGGTCGAAAATGACATACCCGATTGATGGTATGGATGCTCATTTCAAAGCCGGGGCGACACTTGGTGCGGTGGCGAATTATCAATTGAGTAATTGGTTTGATTTGCAAGGCGAGTTGCTCTATTCGCAGCATAATTATAAAGATGAAATAATGGTTGTAAATGAAGGAGGCTTGGGACGTGATGAAACCTTAAAAGGACGTAGTCATTATATTGATGTGCCTTTATTAGTCAAGTTTTATCCCTTGAAACATGATTCAGGTTTTAATCTGGAAGCAGGCGTGCAGCCTGGTTTCTTTTTGGCCCAATCGGCAAAGCTAGGGGAGGAAGATTTTTCAGATTATGGAAATCATAACCCAGTGAGTTGTGCTTTGCTTGTAGGCACTTCTTTCCATGCACCGAAGAATTGGTTTATTGATTTACGTTATGCTTTCGGTTTGACACCTACATACAAGGAGAATGATAGATTTAAGACACAATCGCTACAGCTTTCTTTGGGTTATCTTTTCCAATTATAAACAAAATGCTTGGGGAGTAATGCCCCAAGCATTTTTATTTAATAGCCTCGCGAATGCGAACCAACCGTGTGAGCAAACCTTCCAATAAATCGAGTTGCAGCATATTCGCGCCGTCTGACTTGGCTACTGCCGGTTCGGGATGTGTTTCTATGAACAATCCGTCGGCTCCTACGGCGATGGCTGCCTTGGCAATCGTCTCGATGAGGGCCGGCATACCACCCGTTACGCCCGATGTCTGGTTGGGCTGTTGCAACGAATGCGTTACATCCATCACCACCGGAAAACCAAATGCCTGCATTTGCGGAATACCCCGATAATCGACTACCAAATCCGTGTAGCCGAAAGTCGTGCCCCGTTCGGTGAGCATCACTTGCCGATTACCTGCATCTACCACTTTTTGGGCGGCAAACTGCATGGCTCCGGGAGAAAGAAACTGTCCCTTCTTGATATTGACAATCTTTCCTGTCTGGGCGGCTGCTACAAGCAAGTCCGTTTGCCGGCATAAGAAGGCTGGGATTTGTAGGACGTCCACATATTCGGCAGCCATGGCCGCCTCGTGCGTCTCATGAATGTCGGTTACAGTCGGCACACCGAAGGTTTCACCCACTTTGCGCAAGATCTTCAGCGCCTTTTCATCGCCAATCCCTGTGAAGGAATCCAGGCGCGAGCGATTTGCCTTCCGGTACGACCCTTTGAATACGTAAGGAATCTGTAGCCGGGTAGTTATTTCCGTAATCTTCTCGGCGATACGGAGCGCCATGTCTTCTCCTTCGATCACGCACGGACCCGCCAGGAGGAAGAAGTTATCCGAGTTTGTCAGTTTGTCAAGCGTAAACATGATTATTGAATGAGAGCTAATACGTTGTTAATCTTTTCGTCGGTAGGAAGCGTGGCGTCGAGCCAATGGATGTGCAAACCGCGCCGTTCCATTCCGCGGAACCACGTCATCTGCCGTTTGGCGAACTGGTGGATGGCAATTTCTAGTTGCGATATCATCTCGTCGTACGTCAGTTGCCCGATAATATATAAGGTAAGGAATTTGTATTCCAGTCCGTAATAGATGAGGTCTTCAGGCTTCACGCCCGTAGCTAGGATCGCACGTACTTCATCCACCATGCCTTCGTCCAGCCGGGCACGCAGTCGCCTGGAAATCTTTTCCCGCCGCAACTCCCGGTCGATATCCACACCGATAATCAGGCTGTTGATCGGCGCATACTCCCGCTTGTCGGGTGCTTCCGTCTTATAAAATTCTTCGATCTCGATGGCACGGATGGCACGCTGTGCCGAATCGACGTCAGTCTTGTTATGCAAAACCTTGTAGGAGGCCAGAATCTGTTCCAGTTCTGCCAACGATTTCCCTTTCAGCGATTCCCGCAAAGCCGGGTTCTGCGGCACATCGAGTAGTTTGAATCCCCTGAGGACCGATTCGATATACATACCTGTTCCTCCGCAAAGGATCGGTAGTTTCCCTTTCTTCCGGATTTCCTCGAAGGCCTTGTGGAAGTCGTGCTGGTATTCGAATACGTTGTATTTATCGCCCGGATTACAGATATCAATCAGGTGATAGGGAATCTGTTTCCCGTCAACCACGTAATCCGCCAAGTCTTTTCCCGTCCCGATATCCATCGAATGATATACCTGCCGCGAATCTCCGCTGATGATTTCTGTATCCAGTCGTGCTGCCAGGGCTGCTGCAAAAGCTGTTTTCCCCGAAGCCGTCGGACCAATGATAGTAATGAGTTCGTAATTATTCATGTTGCAAACTTACGAATTTTGCCTGCATACTGCCAAAGGTAAGGACATAAAAAAAGCCGCATCCCGAAAGATGCGGCTTTGAAACTATTTAATCTGGATAGATTAGCAGTTTACAGATGCCATGTGAGCGATCAAATCCAATACTTTGTTAGAGTAACCGATTTCGTTGTCATACCAAGAAACAACTTTAACGAAAGTATCAGTCAAAGCGATACCAGCTTTAGCATCGAAGATTGAAGTGTGAGTGTCACCCAAGAAGTCAGAAGACACAACTGCATCTTCAGTGTAACCCAGGATACCCTTCAATTCGCCTTCAGAAGCTTCCTTCATAGCAGCGCAGATTTCTTCGTATTTAGCCGGCTTAGCCAAGTTTACAGTCAAGTCAACAACTGAAACGTCCAAAGTCGGAACACGCATTGACATACCAGTCAATTTACCGTTCAATTCAGGGATAACTTTACCTACAGCCTTAGCAGCACCTGTTGAAGAAGGGATAATGTTGCCAGAAGCAGCACGACCACCACGCCAGTCTTTCATAGAAGGACCGTCAACAGTCTTCTGGGTAGCAGTAGTTGAGTGAACTGTAGTCATCAAACCGTCAGTGATACCCCATTTGTCGTTCAATACTTTAGCGATCGGAGCCAAGCAGTTAGTAGTACAAGAAGCGTTAGAAACGAACTGAGTACCCTTAACATAAGTCTTTTCGTTAACACCACAAACGAACATAGGAGTAGCGTCCTTAGAAGGAGCTGACATAACTACATATTTAGCACCAGCCTGGATGTGAGCCTGAGCCTTTTCCTGAGTCAAGAACAGACCTGTAGATTCAACTACATATTCTGCACCAACTGCATCCCACTTCAAATCAGCCGGATTCTTTTCAGCAGTAACACGGATTTCTTTACCGTTAACGATCAATTTGCTGTTTTCAACGTCAGCTTCGATAGTTCCGTTGAACTGACCGTGCATTGTATCATATTTCAACATGTAAGCCAAGTAATCAACCGGGCACAAGTCGTTAATACCTACGATCTGGATATCGTTTCTGTTCTGAGCTGCACGGAATACAAAACGGCCGATACGACCGAAACCGTTAATACCTACTTTAATCATTGTAATAAAACTTTTTATGGGTTTATTAAAAAATTGTTCTTCTTATTTAGTCTCGGCGACCTCTTTCAAAGTCCCCTTGTTTTTCGACTGCAAATTTAGTTATGTTTTTTGTTTTCGGATGAAAATCCAATGAAAAAGTGTAGCTTCTAACATAAATTAATCCTTACTTCTTCTTCTCCGATGATTTTTTGGAGGGAGAAAAGAGGTTTGTTATCTTTTTCCGGATTGTACGAATACCCCAACTGACGACTAGGGGCTGAATAATTTCCCATGCTAATGGCACTAAGGCTTTTCCTACGGATAAATAATCAGATAGCCCGAGTGGTGAGGTTGTTGCTGGTGTTGCCGACGCAACTGTACCTTGAGCTGTTTCTCCTTTCTTATCCGGTTTAGCAGGGAATAATAACGATGACAATCCGGAGAGCAACAACGATCCGGCGTTTTCTTGGATATAAGTAAACGTCTTGTTTATTTTATTCTCTTGTTCCAGACATGCTTGCTGGATACGTTGTTTGTCAGCCAACAGTTTTTCCAGCGGCGTCTGTTGCGGATGATTCATCGTCTTTTGTGTTTTGTTTGTCGTCGTTGGCAGCCAAGGCTGCAATTACTAAATTCAAGATCTTTGTCCGTATTTTGGCTTCGTTTTTAGTAATGATCCAAATAATCGCTACATATAACAATGCGACGATGGCAAATCCGGAGCCAGGAACATCCAGTATTTCTCCGAGGAAAAATCCTAGAGCCAAAAATATGAACAAAACGGCAAAGAAGGCCAGGAATAATAAAATTAACCCGTATGAGAGAAGGCCAATTACTTTACCAGTTCTCTCATACGTGTTTAATTTTAGTAATTCCAGCTTCAGCTCCATATAAGCTGAAACATCTTGCTTAAGATTCTGAAATACTTTCTCGCTGTCGTTCATTATTCAGCAATCACTTCTTCTACGGGTTTAACAGCTTCTGCTTTTCCTTCTTTGTATTTTGCCAAAGCTGAGTTAAATCCTTCTTTTACCTTTCCAACTACGCTATTTAGTTCGTTCAGTAAATCTTCTCTTTTGTCTGTTGCTGCCAAATAACCAACTGCTGCACCAACTGCTGCGCCTACTACAAGGCCCAATAATAATTTAGAATCAACGTTTTTCATGACTGTCTCTTTTTTAATGTTTATTATATAACGCCGAAAACATGGAAAATGTTTGGATTAAGCGTGTAAAATATGTTAAATCTGCTCAGGCTTACTAACTTTTACAGCAACCCAATTGTCTTTTTCCCGGAATGAATCGAATCTTAATCCGTTTTTCTCGCATTCTGCTTGGATAACGGGGATATCTTCTTGATAAAAACCGCTCATGAAAAGACAGGCTCCTGGTTTCATGCAGTGAACATATTGGCAAATATCATTCAACAGGATGTTCCGGTTGATATTGGCAAATACGAAATCGAATTGTCCGAAACGGGCAATTTGTTCAGCTCCGCCTAGAGCTACTTGAATATCTTCGGTATGATTCAATCGGATATTTTCCAGAGCGTTATTGTAAGCCCATTCGTCGATGTCGATGGCTACAACTCTTTCGGCTCCTCTCAGCTTGGCAAGAATAGCCAGTACGGCAGTTCCACAACCCATATCCAGCAATTCTTTCCCTTGCAAGTCTAATTGCAGCATTTCCTGAATCATCAGGAAGGTGGTTGCATGATTGCCTGTTCCGAACGCCATCTTCGGATCGATAATAATATTATAGGTATAACCCGGTTCTTCCGGATGAAACGAAGCCCGGATAATACATTCCTGTCCGATCCGTATTGGTTTGAAGTAGTTCTTTTCCCATTCTTCGTTCCAGTCTTTACTATCAATGGGCGTACAGGTGTAATGGATATGGACTTCCGGAATAGGAAAGTCGTTTAGTTTCTCCTTGAGGGCTGTTTCCGAGTAGAGCTTATCCTGAATATAAGCCTGCAGGCCTTCGTCTGCTTCCGTAAAGCTCTCAAAACCGATTTCACCTAATTCTGCTGCCAGAATATCACTTACTACTGAAGGCTCAATTGCAGATTCGTAATTAAAGTTGACTTCGTAATAGTTCATATCTTTTATGTTTGATTTATTACGCAAAGATACAGGAATCTGCCTATCCTTTTCGCTTTGAGGACGGATTTATTTTTCTTCGGGTGGAACGGGCGGTTTTCCCGGTTCGTTCTTTCGTTTTAATTGTATTTCTTGCCAACGGGTATATTGTTCGTCTGTTAATATCTTCTTTAGTTTCTTTTCTTTTTTCTGCCGGGCTTTTTCCAGTTCTTTTGCCATATCTTCATCCATTCGAGGCGGTTTTGGGTGCGACATACCTTCTGATCCCATACCCATCGGCGGGCGTTCTCCTGGCTGTCCCATCATGGGCATTTCTCCTTCTCCTGGATTTCCTGGCATCATGGGCGGACGCATTTGTCCCATACGGTTTTCTATCAAGGATTTCTGCTCTTTTAGGATCAGTTTATATACCTTCTTATATTGTTTTTCCGTCAGATTGAGCTCTTTTGCCATTTCTTCCGTAATCCGTTTAGCCGACTTTTCCGGATTAGGTATTTCCTTAAATGGAGCTTTCCCTTCTTCCTGTTGAGGAAACGGCGGTTGCATGTCTGGGAATTCTTCTTGTGCCATGACGGGAATCGTACAGAGGAAGAAACCCGAAACGAGAATTGTTTTGATAGTCTTGTTCATCATATTGTCTAATCTTTTATCTTTTATGATACAAATTACCGGAAACAGACATTCTTTTTCAAAAAGAATCGACTAAAAAAGGTATTTTGTCTATGAATACTTTTATTTGTGTCAAAATAGATAGTTTACGTGTCAATATTTAAAGTGAAGTGACGGATTTTATTTGTTCCTTTGACAATCATGTACAATCTAAAATCTATTATAAATGAAAAAGCAAATTATTTTATGTAGTATATGCTTAGCCTTGGTAGGAATGATGGGTTGTAATCCTACTTCCGATTCCATACAGGTAAGTCATTTGCAGGTCGAGATGAAAGACAATCCTCAGGGAATTGACGTAGAACATCCTCGTTTTTCCTGGCAGATACGTAGTGAACAACCGGATTTGGTACAAACGGGTTATCGAATTCAGGTAGCGGCTTCGGCTGAGGACTTGAAAGCGGAAAAGAATCTTTTGTGGGATTCGGGAGAAGTTGATTCAGATCAGTCGCTTTGGATTGCTTATGGCGGAGAATCTTTACAGGCTAAAAAGCCTTATTTCTGGCGGGTAAAGGTAAAAACGAATCAGGGTTCCGGAAAATGGAGCGATATCCAGACTTGGGGTATGGCGATATTGGATGCCAGCGGCTGGAAAGCGCAATGGATTGGCGAGAATGCTTTGAGTAATCCGGGCGAGAAAGATCAGGGTGAAACAAGGCTGGCTGCTCGTTATCTGCGAAAGCCTTTTCAGGTCAGTAAAGAGGTAAAACGCGCTGTGTTGTATATTTCGGGTTTGGGCTCTTCGGAGTCTTATTTGAATGGTAAGCGGATCAGTAATGATGTCTTTGCTCCGATGCCTTCACTTTATGCATCGCGTGTATATTATAATGTATATGACGTCACTGATTTATTACAGCAAGGAGAGAATCTGTTGGGTGTCGTCTTAGGTAACGGACGTTATTTCTCGATGCGTGTTCCGGGTATGCTGACGACGGGTTTACCTTCTTTGTTGGCCCAGCTGGAAGTAGAATATACCGATGGTAGCGTCGATCAGGTTGTCAGTGATACGAGTTGGAAGGTAACTTCGCAGGGACCGATTGTAGCGAACAATGAATTTGATGGTGAAGAGTATGATGCCCGGAAAGAATTGAAGGGCTGGAATACCTTATCGTTTGATGATTCGGCCTGGAAAACAGCAGACGTGATGAAAGAGCCGGGAGGAAAGCTGACGGCTCAGCCGAATCCGAATCTGGCGGTGCAGGATACCGTCGTTCCTGTAAACGTGATAGCCCGTTCGGATGGGAAGTTTATCTTGGATATGGGCCAGAATATGGTTGGTTGGCTGGGTGTAAAACTGAAAGGAAAAAACAATCAGCCGATTACTTTCCGTTTTTCTGAGATTCTTAATCCGGATACTACTCTTTATGTGGCGAATCTGCGTTCAGCGAAAGTAACAGATGTTTATACACCGGCCGTTGATGGCGAATTCTCTTGGCAGCCGAGCTTCGTGTATCATGGTTTTCGTTACGTTGAAGTTAGCGGTTTGGATTATCAGCCTTCCAATCGTGATTTCGCCGGTTACGTGGTGTATGATGCAATGTCTACTTCCGGTCAGTTTGAGAGTTCGAATGCGTTGGTAAATCAGATCCATAAGAATGCATTCTGGGGTATTCGCAGTAATTACCGAGGTATGCCGACTGACTGCCCGCAGCGTGATGAGCGTTTGGGTTGGTTAGGCGACCGGGCAACGGGAGCCAGTGGCGAAGCCTACTTGTTCAATAATGCGCTTTTATATAATAAATGGTTGCAGGATATTGAAGATTCGCAGAATGAAGCTGGAAGTATTTCGGTGGTGTCTCCGAAGTATTGGGAAATCTATGCCGACGATGTGACGTGGCCTTCGGCTTATTTTTATGTGGCCGATATGCTTTATCGTCAGTTTGGTGATGACAGTGCGATCCGGAAACATTATCCTTCTATGAAACGCTGGATGCAACATATGGAAGAAGTAGCGATGAAAGATGGTGTGATCGTTAAGGACACGTATGGAGACTGGTGTATGCCGCCCGAAGAACAGCATCTGATTCATTCACAAGATCCGGCTCGTAAGACGGACGGTGCTATTCTGAGTACGACAGTTTACTATGATTTGCTGAATAAGATGGTTAAGTTTGCCGAGTTGTGCGGACAGACGGCTGATATTCCGGCCTACCAGAAGCGTGCTGCCGAAATGAAAGAGGCTTACAATGCCAAGTTCTTCAATCGGGAGACGGCTCAGTATGGCAACAATACAGTGACGGCCAATATTCTTTCCTTACGTCTGGGGCTTGTTCCCGAAGGATTTGAACAGAAAGTGTTCGATAATATTGTACGCAAGACCGAAGAAGATTTTGGCGGCCATGTTAGTACTGGCGTGTTGGGTATCCAGCATTTGATGCGTGGTCTGACGGAATACGGAAGGAAGGACTTGGCGTTTAAGATCGTTACGAACGAAACATATCCAAGTTGGGGCTATATGATTAATAAAGGCGCTACGACGATTTGGGAACTTTGGAACGGTGATACGGCCGATCCAGCCATGAATTCGGCCAATCATGTGATGTTGTTGGGCGATCTGCTGATCTGGTATTATGAAGATCTGGCTGGAATTAAATGTGCAGACGGTGCTCAGGCCTTTAAGAAAATCGAAATGACTCCGGTCTTTCCGGAAGGTTTGAATCATGTCAAGGCTTCGTATGAATCGGTCTACGGAAAGATTGAGAGCAACTGGACGCGTGACGGCAATCGTCTGGACTGGCGTGTGGTGGTTCCAGGCAATACGACGGCTGTGATACGGATTCCTAAAGAATATGGCGTGAATGTTTCTTCACAACCAGGTATCCATCAGATAAGTAATACGGAAACAGCTTTGGAGGTTGAGGTTGGTTCTGGCGAATATCACTTTGTCAGTAAATAATACTTCCGGTCTGTAAAGGTTGGAAAACAAATAAGTTCACAAGGTTCTAACTTGTCATAAAGCCATGGACCTTGTGAACTTATTATAATGTATATATGTTTATACCTGATAGACGTTATTTGACAAAGTCTGCGTTTTGCAGATATTGTGCACTCTTCTCAACCCCTTCGAATTGTGTACGTCCTTTCCGGTCGCCTTCCAGTTCGACATAATAGCCTAAGATACCGATTTCATATCCTTTCTTGAAGATATTTGGGAAGTTCATCATACCGGAATCGCCGATAATCCAACGGTCTTTGATGTGCAATAATTTGAATCTGTCGGGATAATCTTCCAGCCATTCCAGTGGATCCTGCTGTCCCATAACCGCCCAGTAAACATCCAATTCGAACATGACCTTGCTTGGATCGGTATTCTTCAGGAACAATTCTTCAATATAAGTACCTTGCGGTTTATCCCAAGGCTTCCGGTTTGGATCTGGTTTCTCTCCGGCTTTCAAAACACGCTTAAATTCGTTGCTATGGTTATGGTAACCCCAAAGGATACCTGCGTTTTTTGTTATCTCACCAGCCCGGTTAAAGATGTCGCAAACCCGCTTGGCATCATCTTCGTTTTCGATTCGGGGAAGACTAGGTTGAACCATACACGTAACTCCAAGTTCAGCATGGATATCGGTAGCCTTCTTCCAGAATTCTTCAAATTTAGACATGTTCTCTTTGGTATAGTCCCGTAAAGAAGGTGAGAGGTGTGAACTGGTAATCTTCATTCCGGCATCGTCTACCATTTTCTTGTAATCCTTAGGCGCAATGAATGTGGTATTGTCGGCCGAATAATCGCCGAATTTACCGCTGTCTTCTTTATAACCGAATATTTCCAGTTCGGTATATCCCATTTTTGCCAGACGTTGCAACCCGTTTGGCATGTCTTTTAATAATTCCTGGCCTAAAGAATACGTTTGCAATCCCATTTGTTTTTTGGCAGCATTATTGGAAACGGAATCAGCACTCGCTAGAAACTCTGTTGATTTATTAGATGCCAGCATCGATTGGCTAGCTAAACCTCCCAAGGTTAGGAGGGAGATGTTTTTCAAAAAAGTTCTTCTGTTTGACATAGTAAATAGACTTTAAATATTCATGTAAAGCAAAAATAGTGTAAATGAAACGTTTCATAGTTCGTTCCATCCGTTAAAATAAATAACTAGACTTCCGGAAATACTCGTTTTTTGATATATATCAAGTTGAATAAAGGCGTGAATCCTTTTATATCTCTTGATTGCTGATGAAAAAGAGGGTTTGTTTCTTGATCTTAATTCTCTTTTTAAGTAAAATATCTTTTAAACTAATTAATTCATATATGTGAATTGATTGCATCACAATTGTGAGTTGATTGATTTATATTGGTGAATTAATTAATTCACCAATATGATGTAATTAAATATCGATATATTTGAAGAGAAATCCACAAGATTCTAACTTAATTGAAGGATACTTGATGTTAATTGGAAAAGGCAACGTCATGAGGAGATTAGTTGTTCGTTCGGGAAAGCGAAGAAAAATAGGAAAATAAAACATTGAAAGTTTGTATGATTCATATTTAATATCTAAATTTGCAACCGATTTTCCGCAGAGGGTAGAAAAGTAGTATCAGAAAGAATACTCACCCCCGGGACCTAACCTGTTAAAGATAAAAAGACAGATGTACGTAGTTGTAGAAATTAACGGTCAGCAGTTCAAGGCAGAACAGGGCAAAAAATTGTTCGTTCACCACATTCAGAACGCTGAAAATGGCGCAGTTGTTGAATTCGACAAAGTATTATTAGTAGATAACAACGGCGAAGTAAAAGTTGGTGCTCCGGTAGTAGAGGGCGCAAAAGTAGTATGTGAAGTAGTTTCTCCGCTTGTAAAGGGTGACAAAGTATTGGTATTCCACAAGAAGAGAAGAAAAGGTTATCGTAAATTGAACGGTCACCGTCAGCAGTTCACAGAAGTATTGATTAAAGAAGTTGTTGCTTAACGTTTAAAAGGAGTAAGAAGAAATGGCACATAAGAAAGGTGTTGGTAGTTCTAAGAACGGCCGTGAATCAGAAAGCAAACGATTAGGTGTTAAGTTGTTCGGTGGTGAAGTTGCTAAAGCAGGTAACATCATCGTACGTCAGAGAGGTACAGCTCATCATCCGGGTGTAAACGTTGGTATGGGAAAAGATCATACTTTGTATGCATTGGTTGATGGTGTTGTTACATTCCACAAGGGAAAAGAAAACCGTTCATTCGTTTCTGTACAGGAAATCAAAGCAGAAGCTTAATAAAAATATACGGTTTACTAAGATAAAGAGAAGGTCCACCTATTGTTAGGTGGACCTTCTTTTTTTATTGTTTGTGTAGATTTTTTAGAGAATAGTAGGGAGAATGATCGGAATTTGTACTTTTCTTCCCCCAATCATGATAAAACTATATTTTCTTCGCCTTATCTTTGTATCATAGAAAATTATCAGACTTAACTTAAATGGATAGATCATGAAAACGAAACGGAAGTATGTTTTTTTAGTTTGGTTGCTCTGCCTGACAGTGTTGGGATGGGGAACACCCATTAAAGTGGCTTGCGTCGGAAACAGTATTACCTATGGTGCTGGTATTGTCAATCGAGATAAGAATAGTTATCCGGCACAGTTGCAGGCTTATTTGGGCGAGAAATATGAAGTACGGAACTTTGGACGTAATGGGGCGACTGCCTTGTTGAAAGGGGATTATCCGTATATGGAGACGGAAGAATACAAGCAATCGTTGGCGTTCTTGCCGGATATTGTGTTTATTAAGTTAGGAACGAACGATTCAAAGCCTCAGAATATTAAGTATAAGCGTAAGTTTAAGTCGGATTATCTGAAGTTGATTCGCAGTTATCAGGAGTTGTCTTCTCATCCTCGGATTATTTTGTTAGGTCCGGTTCGTTGCTTTTTGTCACCGGACGATAATATCAAGGAAAGTGTTATTCAGGGAATGCTGGCTCCGGTAATCAAGGAAATTGCAAAAGAAGAGAAGCTGGAATATGTGGAAATGCATGATCTGATGGGAGAGACCTATGATGCTTCCTTAATGCCAGACCGTTTACATCCGTCTTCCATAGGTGCAGGACGAATGGCCATGCACTTATGTCATTATCTGGAACCAACGACAGAAAAGGCCAATCCTTGTACATTCGCAATTCCAGGAAATGAATACCGCTCGGCGGCTGGTTGGAAAGAAGGAGCCGATTGGCATGCCGTTTCAGAAGAAATCACGCAGATTCTTTCCCGAAAGAAACTGGATATTCTGTTTTTGGGTAATTCCATTACACAGGGATTTGGTGGCAGTCGCGAGCTGGTTACATATAAACCGGGTAAAGCGGCTGTGGATAGCTGTTTCAAAGATTTGACTTGGGAATCAGCTGGTATTTCGGGTGATCGGACAGAAAACTTGTTATGGCGTTTACGCCATGGTAAATATGGCACATCTAAGCCTGCGTATGCAGTGATAACCATAGGAATTAATAATGTGAATGCCGGACATCGTGCTGCGGATATAGCAGAAGGAATTTGTGCGGTAGTAGAAGAAACACGCAAGCAAATGCCTGAAACGCAAATTCTGTTGATGGGTTTGCTTCCAGCCGGACTGGAAAAAACTTCGCCTATGCGTATGAAATGTGATTCGATCCATTCTATTCTGCAGCGTAAGACTTGGGGAGATGTTGTTTATGTTAATCCGACTTCGTGGTTTGTTCAGGCAGACGGCTCTTTGGTAAAGGCCTATTATGGAGGTGATTTCTTGCATCTGACACCTGCCGGTTATCTGAATTGGTGCAAGCATTTAAAAGAATATATCCATATTCCATCTGTATTAAGTGGCGGAGGCGATTTGAATCCGGATTTGAAAGCTCCGGAAAAGGCATTGGAAAGATGGCAGGATTTACGCATCGGCTTGAGTGTTCATTGGGGACCTTCGGCATTAGGTGGTAAGGAAATTGGATGGAGTCGTGGTACTTCCATACCGGCTAAGAAATATGATCAGTTTTATAAACGGTTTAACCCGAATAAGTTTGATGCTGAAGAATGGTGTCAGTTAATGAAGCGTTGGGGAATACGTTATGTCTCTCCTACATCAAAGCACCACGACGGCTTTTCCATTTGGTTTTCGGATTATTCGGACTATGATATGGAAAATGCAGCCCGTAAAATTGATATCCTGGGTGAACTGAAGAATGCTTGCGATCGGAACGGACTGGTTTTGGGGGCTTATTATTCCAATATAGATTGGTATCATCCGGATTGGACACCCAATGATCATGGAGGTCCGGGACCTCTCTTCAAGAAACAGGCGGATAGTCCGAACTTGGAACGTTATTTTAAATATATGGAAGATCAGGTTACAGAAATTATCCGTAAATATGATTTGGCATTTATCCAATTTGATGGAGAGTGGGATGATACTTATACACATGAAGTCGGTTCGCATTTTTATCGTAGATTTCATGAAGTAAAACCGGACATCTTATTAAATACCCGTATAGATATAGGGCGTCGTTCTGTAAGTGCCACGAATCATGTAGAGATCGATGGAAAACGTTTTGCCGGTGATTTTCAAGATCGAGAACGTCTGGTGAACCACGGGAATAATGTAACCAAATGGGCTGATCATCCTTGGCAAGCATGGGTTACAATTGATAAACGTCAGTGGTCGTATAATCCCAATCCTCAATTGATGACGGCAGAAGAGTTGATCAAAGATATGGTACACGTTGTCGGAAACAACGGAAACTATATGATTAATCTGGGTCCGCGTCCGGATGGAAGTTTTGATAAACCGCAAATCGCATTGATGGATACACTGGGTATGTGGTTAAACTCTCATGCTGAAATGATCTATGGAACGAGAGGAGGTCCGTTTTATCCTTTCCCTGGAGGAGTTAGTACCCGTAAAGGAAACAAAGCCTGGATTATGGTCACTGATAAATCTCTGACGGAGGTCTGCTTGCCTCGTCTGTTACAAACGTTTGAGTCTGTAACAGATTATGAGACACACAAGCCCATAGAATTTTATGTAAAGGATGATGAATATGTTCATTTTGTGTTACCAGAAGCAAAGGACAATGAACCGGTCCGTGTGATTGAACTACTGTTTGATGCAGAAGTTAAAATGTGTCCACGCCAACCAGTCTATGAAACGGGACAGGTTGCCAATGAGCAGACAAAAGGATATTATTGAATTTGTAGTATGAAAAATATCATGAATGCTTGTGTAATTAAATAGTCTTAATTATATTTGCGCCCGTTAATAGTCGAATACCATTTATAATATCATGTTAACACAATTTATGGATATAATTTTTGTGGAATCAAATAAAAGATTAGCCAGCCAGCCAGCCAGCCAGCCAGCCAGCCAGCCAGCCAGCCAGCCAGCCAGCCAGTATAAACCTAAACAAAAAATACGGTATAAAGCGTCCGCGTATGAAGCAAACTTGCTTCATACGCGGACGCTTTATGTTTTTATACCTCGTTTTTACAAATCATAAGTTAGCGAAATCGGATTATTCAAAATAAGCCTTTCCGGCGGTTTGAAGGTATTCCAAGATGAAAGACAGCCTTGTCAGCAATGCGGAGGGCTTTCAGAAATGGAAAAAAGTTTCGTCAGCGGCGCGGAGGGCTTTCAGAAATGGAAAAAAGTTTCGTCAGCGGCGCAGAAGGCTTTCAGAAATGGAAAAAAGTTTCGTCAGCGGCGCAGAGGGCTTTCAGAAATGGAAAAAAGTTTCGTCAGCGGCGCAGAAGGTTTTCAGAAATGGGAAAAAGTCTCGTCAGCGGCGCAGAAGGCTTTCAAAAATGGAAAAAAGTCTCGTCAGCAATGCGGAAGGTTTTTCCAAAAGGAAAAAAGCCTCGTCAGCGGCGCGGAAAGTAAAGAAATAGTAATTTTTAATCAATATCAACATGAAGGCAGTTAAAGTTTTTAAGACGATCAGTCTTACCCGTTTGTCTTTAGCGGAGCACGTAACGTTTATGCGCCGTATCTACGATGAGTTGATCTCGTTGTTGGATCGGTCCACGAAGCTGCATATTCCAGACGAGTTGATGGCGGAATTTCTTTCGTTCATCAATTTGGAAAGCGATTTGCTGAAAGAGACAAGACGGTTGTTGAATACCTCTACACGAGATGTGATCGACCGGGAACGCGACGATGTTGCGATTTATCTTTTGCAGGAAATAAAGAACGCAGGTCGTTCGCCCATCGTTACCAAGCAAAAAGCAGGTGTGGCACTGGGCCCGATAGCCGATGCGTATGTAGGAATCCAAAATGAGGCGCAGGACACGGAGACGGGTTCTATCCGCGGGTTGATCATCGACTTGCGCAAACCCGAGAACGCCCCGTATGTCACAACCTTGGGCTTAGACGAGGTGGTGGATAAATTGGAAGAAATAAACGATCGATATGACAGTGAACGGAAGGCTCTGTCTGCCAAAACCAAGTCGGATCAGAAAGCGAACTCCCGCGAAGTACGTCCGCAGACGGATGCCATCGCTCTCCGTATTTTAGACTTGATTTACGCCAGCGAATTGCTTTGCGACGTGGAGTCGGGCGATTTGGCGTTTATTGAAGAAGAGATCGATAACATCAACATCATCATCGGCGAGTTTCGTACCCGTCATAATATGAGCCAAGGGCAGAAAAAGTCCAACCAAAAGGAAGATCCGGACTTGGAACTTAAGCCAGTGGAGCCGAAAGAGTAGAAAACGAATAACAATTAATGTACACTTGTTTAACCTAAATATAAACTTAGGAAAATATGATTGAAAAAGTAAGTAAACTAGGATTGGCGTTATTGGGTATGTTATGTATTCCAGTAGCCGTGCAAGGAGAAACAGTTCCTGTTGGACCTATCAGTATGTTGTCTCAGCAAGATGGACAGATTTCAGGTGTGGTAAGTGACAAGGCGGGACCCGTAATCGGAGCTTCTGTGATTGTGAAAGGAACTACCAATGGTATAACAACCGATATGGATGGCCGGTTTTCTTTGGCTGGATTAAAGAAAGGGGATGTGATCCAGATCTCGTATATCGGTTATGTTACGCAGGAAATCAAATATACAGGCCAAGTATCTGTAGAGGTAACCTTGAAAGAAGATGCCGAAGCTTTGGATGAAGTAGTAGTTGTTGGTTTCGGTACACAGAAGAAGTTGAACTTGACAGGTGCCGTTACGGCTGTTTCGGGTGAGACGATGACTAAACGTCCTGTTGTTAACACAGCAACCATGTTGCAAGGTCAGGTTCCGGGTTTGCGTGTTAATTCAGCTACAGGAGCTCCGGGTGATGAATCAACTTCATTCCGAATCCGTGGTCAGGGAACCTTTTCTAGTGCAGGATCAGACCCTCTAATTCTTGTTAATGGTGTACCTGGATCTATCACCAATCTAGACCCTAGCGTTATCGAAAGTGTTTCTGTATTGAAAGATGCTGCTTCTGCAGCTATTTATGGTGCACGTGCTGCTAATGGTGTTATTTTGGTGACGACAAAAGAAGGTGCAGATGTAAGTGATGGAAAAGCGCATATTGGTTATCATGGAAATGTTGGGCTCTATACACCAACACGAATGTATGATTTGGTAACCAATTCGGCTGAATATATGGAGTTATTTAATTTGGCTCAGAAAAATTCCGGATTAGGAAATGCGTACACACAAGAGCAGATCGATGCTTATCGTAATGGTGGAGGTAGTGCACAATATCCAAACTTTGACTGGTTAGACTATATGTTTAATACGGCTGTTGTGCAGAATCATAATTTATCTATTGCCGGAAATTCGGGTAAGACAACATACAATGTCGCATTGAATTTTGTGGATCAGCCAGGTACCTTGAAAGGGTTCGATTATCAGAAATACAATGCAACAGTAAACCTGACTTCTCAAATAACTGACTTTATTAAGATTGGAACTTATACCAGTTTAATGTATGGCGACCGTGAACAACCTCGTCAGGGACAGGATGATGTACTTTTGTCCACAATGTCTCAAGCTCCAACGTATATGCCTTGGTTACCTGATGATGGTTCCGGTGGAGTGAAATGGACATCTTCGGCATATCCATTTGAATCTCATAATAAGAATATGCCGGCTATTATAGGGACAGACACGAAGAAAACATTCCAGGATTTTGATATCAATGCACAATTGTGGTTGGAAGTCAATTTAGCAAAAGGCTTGACTTGGCATACAAAAGGTGCAGCCCGTTTACAATCAGGCAAGACAAAAGAATGGGGAGGTTCAGATATTCCTGTCTATAATTATCATACAGGAGAACAATCCGGTTTCTTAGATCGAGGAAGTAATGGTTTTACGCTGGAGGATACTCGTCGTTTTTATACCAATTTGTATACGTACTTGAAGTATGATTTTTCATTGGCCGATAATGCTCATAATTTCAATGTGATGGTTGGTTATAACCAAGAATCGGAGAAATACGAAAACATAAAAGCTTATCGAAAAGATTATGCATTTGATCTGCCAGTGATTAATGCCGGTTCTTCTGCTAATTGGTCAAATTCAGGAGGTGAAGAAGAATGGGCGATTATGTCTGTTTTTGGGCGTCTCAATTATAACTATAAGGAACGTTATTTGTTTGAAGCTAATATGCGTTATGATGGAACTTCCCGAATTGCATCCGAGAATCGGTGGGGTGTCTTCCCTTCATTCTCTGTCGGCTGGCGTGTGACAGAAGAAGAGTTCATAAAGAATTTGAATTGGAGCTGGCTGAACAACTTGAAGATCCGTGGATCTTGGGGACAATTAGGAAACCAGAACATCGGCTTATATCCATATCAAGCCATGATTGATAAGGTCACAAATTATCCGTTCGATAAAGCGAATGAGACGGTAGGATACCAACAGAAAGCATACGCTAACCGAGATATCAAATGGGAGACAACGACCATTACTGATGTTGGTGCGGATTTACAGGTATTCAATGGTTTGAACGTGACGTTCGATTGGTATAAGAAAGTGACATCTGATATTTTGAGAAGTTCTCAGGTATCTGGTTTGTTAGGAATGAGTGCGCCTACCATAAATAATGGTGAAGTTGAAAATAAAGGTTTTGAAATTGCCTTCAATTATAATAATATGATAACGGAGGGTGTTTTCAAAGGATTGCAATATAATGCAGGAATCTATTTTGATCGTGCAAGAAATAAATTGACCAAGTTTGGTGCAGAGGAAATAGATTCTTACTCTATCAAACGCGAGGGATTGCCTTATGATCAATATTATATGTTGGAGTGTATCGGAATTTTTGCAGATGAACAAGAAGTCGCAAATTCTCCAAAACAATTTAACGACAACACATTGCCTGGTGATTTGAAATACAAAAATCAAAACAATGATGGTGTGATTGACAATGATGACCGTATACCGATGGGTGGTCGTTTCCCGAACTTTGAATATTCGGTAAATTTAGGAGCGAGTTGGAAGGGTTTTGATATATCTTTGATCGGCCAGGGTGTAGAAGGTAAAAGTTTCTACACAAATGAATGGGGTATTTATCCATTCCGTCAAGGGTCTGCTCCTGCAAAAGAATATGTAGCAGGTATGTGGACGGAAGAGAATCCTTACAATGCGAAGTTCCCTAGATTATATTTTGATAATTTTGGAGGTAATAAAAATACGCGTCCGAACAGTTATTTCTTGCAAGACGCTTCTTATTTCCGTTTGAAGAACTTGACAGTAGGATATACATTGCCTAAACAAATTACAGATAAAATTAAAATGTCAAGAGTTCGTGTTTATTTCTCTGGAGATAATTTAGTGACTTTTACGAAGTTTTATGGACTGGATCCGGAGCGAAATGCTGATGGGCGAGCAGCTCAATATCCGCAAAACCGGATTTGCTCATTTGGTTTGAATGTTGAATTTTAATACATAGAAAAATGAAAAGAATAAATATCTATTTGGTATCGGCCTTGTTGATGGGTACAACAGTGTCATGTAGTGACTTTTTGCAGAAAGATCCTCCTTCTTCTCCATCCCAATCTATCTTTTGGCAAAAGAAAAGTGATTTTGATTCAGCTTTGGCAGGTACTTTCTCAATGATGTATGAGTGGCCGGGGGAAATGTCGCAAATTATACCTTGTTTCGATAATTTGACAGATAATTCTATATGTCAGCATAACGAAGATACCTATGGTAGATCACAGACTATAGCATTGGGGGATTTGGATCCTAATACAACAGGATATGTTTCATATATGTATTCACATTGTTATACAGGAATCGCTCGGGCGCATTTAGTTATGGAAAACCTGGCTTTGTATGAAGGAAGTGATATGACGGAGGCTGATAAGAACTTTATCATGGCTCAATGTAAGGCTTTGAGAGGTTATTTTTATTCGTGGTTGTATTTGTGTTACAAAGAAGTTCCATTGGTGACAAGTTCGTTGACGATGGAGAATATGTATCAGCCCAAATCGACTCGTCCGGAAATATATGCACAAATCATGAAAGACTTTGACGAGGCTATTGCTGCATTACCTGATAAGCCTTATTCTGATTCTCAAATGAGTGGATATTTTTCTCCAGGAGCATTAAAGGCATTTAAGGCTCGTTTGATGTTGAATGATGCTTATGATGAAAATGGTAAAGCAATTCCAGAGAAGATGAAAGAAATTGTTCCTTTATTGGAAGAAATCCAAGGTTATTCTTTAGCGGATCGGATGCGTGACAATTTTATTTCAGAAAAACAATTGGCTTCTCCTGAAATTATGTTTTCTGTTCGTTATTTAGCTCCCAATATAACGCATAGTATGGATTTGTATTATGGTAGCTGGACAACTTGTGGTGTAACGCGTGACTTAGTGGATGAGTTTGAATGTACAGATGGTTTAAAATGGGGAGAGTCTCCATTAACTCAAGAAGTGGATGAAACTTTATTGAGTACAAACTCCTTGGCTGATGATGCTTATAATGAACGTGAGAAATTATTTCAAAACAGAGATCCTCGTTTGCGTGAAACAGTAACCCACAGTGGCTATGCTACATTTCCTGATGAAGGGTATGAAGATAAAGGACGACTGAAATTAACAGATCAACAACAGACTGGTTTTGGTATGATGAAATATCTTCAACCAACAACTGTCATGCCTAGTTATTCAACCATTTCAGATGCAGATGTTATCATTTTGCGATATGCAGAAGTCTTGTTGATGATTGCAGAAGCTGAAAACGAAGCGAATGGACCTACTCAGAAAGTTTATGATGCAGTTAATGCTGTACGAACTCGGTCAGAAATGCCTCCTCTGCCAGATAATTTAAGTCAAGATGAAATGCGTGAACGTATCCGTCATGAATGGCGAGTAGAATTTGTATTTGAAGGACAACGGTATTTCCAATTGAAACGTTGGAAATTAATGGAAGAATTGGTAGATGGAGCTGTTGATCCGGCCTTACCTACTTATATAAAGGTATTCAAACCAGCTTTCTATTATTGGCCAATACCTCAAACAGAAATTGATAAAGCTGGAGGAGTTTTGGTTCAAGATCCCAATTATAAGTAAGTATTATTAATCAACTTTCACTACAATCTAATCCCGTTGGATTGTGGTGAAAGTTTATTTTTGTATAGACGTGATCAATGGAAGTGTGGATTATTTTATATAGAATTATTCAATAAGCAAGATATGAGGTACTTTTTGTTGATTGTCGTTGGTCTTATTTTTTGCCATAATATAATAGCCCAACCTGAAAAATGGGGATATTGGACAAAATGGGGTGATCAAGGAAATGGAACTTATCTAAATCCGATCATCCCTTCAGATTATAGTGATATTGATTGCATTCGTGTTGGGGATGACTATTATGCCATATCATCAACTATGCAATTTTCTCCAGGGATGACAATACTACATTCAAAGGACTTAGTAAATTGGAGAATTTGCGGAAATATAATTGCAGATTTAACAGAAATTTCTCCAGCATTAAATTGGGACCGCATGAATCGCTATGGTCGAGGTGTATGGGCGGGAACTCTACGCTATCATAATCATCGTTTTTATTTATACTTTGGAACTCCAGACGAGGGCTATTTCATGACATCTGCCAGCCAACCAGAAGGACCTTGGGAACCACTTACTCCCCTTCTTTCAGAGGCGGGTTGGGATGATTGTACTGTTATGTGGGATAAAAATGGAGAAGCCTGTTTTGTCGGTACTCATTTTGCAGATGATTACAAAACGTATTTATTTAAGATGTCAGCAGACGGAAAATGGATAGACCGGGAATCAGCTTTACTTATTAACTCAGGGAATGGGCGAGAGGCTAATAAACTTATAAAAGTGAATGGATGGTATTATCTGATCTTTAGTGAACACAAATCTGGTATTGGGCGATATGTGATGGCTAAACGTGCAAAAAACATGTTTGGACCTTACCAAGAAGAAAAACAACTAGCGTTGCCCTCTCGTGAAGCAATGGAACCTAACCAGGGTGGTATTATTCAAGGAAAAGATGGAAATTGGTATTTTCTTACCCACCATGGAACAGGTGATTGGAGTGGAAGAATCGTTAGTCTTTTACCTGTAGTTTGGGAAAATGAATGGCCTATTATTGGTAAATCGAAACATGGTATTGGTTCGATGGTTTGGTCTGGGAAATTACCATCCAAAGATGGTGATAAGTTCAAGATCCAAAGGAGTGATAACTTTAACAGTTCTATACTTAACTCACAATGGCAGTGGAATTATCAACCTCGGTCAGAAATGTATTCTTTGACTGATCGCCCCGGCTGGATGAGACTAAAAGCATTCCGACCATTAAAGCCGAATCAATTATTAAAGGCAGGAAATACTTTAACACAACGTTGCTTCCGAAAAGAAAAAAACGAAGTAGTTGTTAAAATGGATATTTCCAAGATGGCAAACGGACAAAGAAGCGGTCTTTGCCATTTTTCATCGCAACATGGAGCTATTGGAGTATTTAAAGAAGGAGATATTTACTTTCTTGAATTTCGGGAAAATGACGAAGTTAAAAGAATCAGAAAAATTAGGACGCAATATATATGGTTCAAATCCAATTGGGGATTAGATGGTGTTTCCTATTTTTCCTATAGTTTGGACGGGAAGTCTTTTTCAACCCTTGATGCCAGTTATCAAATGGTGTGGGGTTTTTACCGGGGAGATCGCATCGGAATTTATTGTTTTAATGACGAAAGAGAAGAAGGATTCGTTGATATCGATTATTTTATGTATGAATAATCCTTCAAAAAAATTTTTTCACCTAATAAATATTAGAAGCCTATGAAAACTTTCATTTATATATTTTTATTGTGTAGCAGCTATTGTTGTTTGTTTGCTCAAAATAAAGTGATATATCCTTATGATTTAGATGTAAAAGAACATCCAGATCATTTAAGATATCATGTTAAAGCCCCAGATTATTCTGTATTTGATAATAAAACACAATTTATTGCTTTAAGAGACCTTTCAGGAGATAACTATAAGGAACGTATGTCTTTATGGGTTGACAAATATAAACTAGGGAATATATTGTGGGTGTCCTATCCATTGATTTATCAAGATAATTTGAAAGAGGTTGTTTCGGAAATAAAGAAGAGGGATTTATATTTATTTGATTTATGGGGCTACATTCCTGGTTCCGGTCCTGGTGGTTATTGGCAACAATTTGTTATTCCGGATGGTGTTCTTGATTTATTTAAAAATGAATTGGGAGAACGTTGGTTAGGTATGGATAATGGGGAACAAGATGGTCGTTATGTAGGAAGTTTTGCTCCGAGAATGTATCCTATGGGAAGTGATAGGAAACAACAATATTTTAATTTTCAACGTCATTTCCAAGAGATGGGAAACCAATTGGGTAACAAGTTAGCAACATTGGTTTCTTTGAATTTTGGACATTATTTTTTGAAGGAAGGTATTTATACATTGATAGGTGCTGAAACAGCTCAAGGACTTCCCAATTCTCAGATCTATTATTCATTTATACGCGGAGCAGGAAAGCAATATGGTGTACATTGGTTTGGAAATGCTTCCGTTTGGAACCGATGGGGTTGGAAGAATTATGATCCAAAGACGATTAGCTATGCTGAGAACGATTATAATGCAGGTAATCCTTTAAAAGGAACATCTTTAAGTTTACTAAAACGTTTGATGTATACACATTTATTCTATGATTGTGTGGCTGTTGGGTTCGAGGGTTCTATGGAAATAGATGAAAAGAGATTGAGTCCAATAGGTAAAATACAACAAGAAGCTGTAAAATGGTCTGAAAAGTATCAAGATCCTGGAACCATGTACACGCCTGTTGCTTTCATGACAGATTTCTTTTCAGGATGGTCTTTCCCCAGACATCTTTATTCTGGCGACGCTTATAAAGTTTGGGGGAATTTACCTTATGAAAAATCGGATTATTTAACTGACAATATGTTGAATATCATATATCCGGGATATCAGGATGCTTCGTATTATCATGATGAAAGAGGTTTTATTACGCCAACTCCTTTTGGAGATATGCTCGATTGCCTCATGAGTGATGCTCCCTTGTGGGTACTTAAACAATATCCGTTGCTAGTGATCACGGATGAATTACAATCCAATATTGAGGTAAAAGACAAATTAAATGCGTATGTCCAAAATGGTGGTCATCTGGTTATAACTTCTGGTTCGTTGAAAAATTTACCCGATGGAATTGCTGGTATTCAAGTGAAAGGAGAAGTTAATGTAAGTTCATCCATTGTCTATGGTGGAGAAACTATAAAAGAAAATGATTCTTTTGTCTTATCTGAGTTAGAACTACCTCAAAAAGCTACTGTTATTCAGACTTGTGGTGATGTCCCCGCTATTGTAGAAATAACTGAAGGAGCAGGAAAAGTAACGGTCATAGCTTCTCCTTTTGGTGTTTCAGAACATCCTCAATGTCCTCTTCCGGTTAAGATAAAAGAAGATCAACCATTAGACAAACCATATCCGATGTTAAAACACGTACAAGCATATATGGAAGATTTGTTTTCTACTCATACGTTGTTTGAAACAGATCCGAATTTGAGTCTTGTTACATGTGTGAAAAGTGCCAATGAGTATTCTGTTTTAATTACTAATAGCAGTTGGAATCCTTGTACATTTGACATCCGTTCAAAAATAGGGGAAATATCGTCTATTGAAGAACTGAAAATTAACCATGATGAAATGAAGGCTGTTGGATATACACCTAAAGTTGTATCTGTATCTCCAGGGAAAAATACGTCCACTATCATTGCCGGTGGAGGAACTAGAGCTTTCCGCATTAAAATAAAAAATCCAAAAGTCAATGTGGCTGCCAAAATTTCTCCAGTACCCAATAATACAGGATCTGCATTAGTACTAAGAAATATTCGGAATATAAAAGAAGAGATATTATCTCGGCCCACATTTTTTGCTCATTATGATCGGGTAGTAATTGATTGGAGATATTTGGAAGAAAAAGAAAAGAATGTTCTGGCAGAAGAGTCTGGTTGGCTGAAACGCCAAAAACTAAAAATATCTGTTGATTTAACTTCCGGTTTAAACTTGTATCCAGATCTTCGAATAGTAAATAATGATAAAGTTTATTATGAGAAAAGTATGAATAGGATCAAGCAAATCATAGATAAGATGTCCATCTTGGGAAGTGATAAATTGATCATTTCATCTCAAAGAACAATAGAAAATAATTTTACAGAAGAGCAATTCAATAAGTCGTTAGTTGAATCATTTCAGATTATAGCAGATTATGCGAAAGGGAAAAATATTCAGGTCGTTTATCGTCCTTCTTACCGAAGAGCTGCAGCAGATGTTCAATCCGCTATTAGTACGGTAAAGCATGTAGAACGTCCGAATTTTTCATTGGCTCCTTCAATAGCCTTATTATTATTGGATAAGACAAATTTAGATAAGAATATTGAAGCATTAAAACAGACTGATGTATCTGATCTAATTGTGTCAGCTCCTCAATTTGATTTGCATCATCAGATATGGAATATGAATAGGCCCATTTATCAATATGAGGATAAAGAAGCTGTATTGAAAATTATAAATAGTTTCCCCAATATCCATCGGATAATGGATGGGCTTTATGATTCATGGGATGATGAATATTTGGATAGTAGGTTTTTAAATAGTAAATAGTGTGATATATAAAATGTATCAATGATATGAATAGAATTATTAGTAGTCTTTTCTTGTTATGTTTGATTTTTCGACTACCGTGTAATGCACAACAAGAACGGATTAATTTGGCAGGATCATGGAAATTTTCATTAGATTCGACTAAGTTTGACTCAGAAATAAACTTGCCTGGATCAACAGATGAGGCAGGTATTGGAGAGAAACATATAGCAGGGACAAAGTTATATACGGGTAATTCTGAAATCTGGCAATTAGCCCGAAAGAATGTATTTATAGGAATTGCTTGGTATCAAAAAAAAGTTGAAATTCCCAAGGAATGGAAAGATAAGCGAGTTATACTATCTTTGGAACGTTGTATGTGGCAAACCCGTTTGTGGATAAATGGACATTATGTAGATGAAGAACATAGTTTGTGTACCCCTCATCAATATGATATTAGTGAATATTTAAAAGTTGGGAGTAACGAAATCCGTTTGTGCATTGATAACTCTCCCTATGTCCATTTAGGCTCGTGGAGTCATGGGTATGCTCCCGGAATACAAACTATTTGGAATGGAGCTATAGGTGATTTGTTTTTGGAAGCAAAAGATAAAATCTCGGTGGAAGGTATACAATGTTATCCGTCGTTAAAAGAAAGAAGTTTGCATGTTAAGGGGGAATTGGTTAACTATGCAAAGAAAGCGAAGAAAGGAACATTTGATTTTACTGTATTAGATCCAAACGGACAAGTCATCTTAAATAAAAAGGAATGGATTGTTAGTCAGAAAGGAGTTATAGATTTTTCAGTCCTTTTACAATCAGAACACCCTTTGTTAGCATGGGATGAATATACTCCTTATTTATATACGCTGGAAGTAGAGTATAAGTTTGGTTCTTATAAAGGGAAAGAACAAGTGAAATTTGGTTTTAGAGATGTTTCTGTGGAGGACGGAAAATTACAGATAAATGGCTATACCTTATTCCTTCGTGGTGAACATGATGCTGGTAGTTTTCCATTAACAGGTTATCCGTCTATGAATAAAGAAGACTGGATCAAAATATTCCGAACAGGGAAAGACTACGGGATGAATCATTGGCGTTTTCATTCATGGTGCCCGCCTGAAGCTGCTTTTGAAGCTGCAGATGAGGTTGGTATTTATTTACAACCGGAATTAACACTGTTTTCTCAAGACTGGGAGCATACATTAGTCGGGCAAGACGCCTCTCGAGATGAGTTCCTTTTTTCAGAACTGCAACGGCTCTTAGATACGTATGGTAATCATCCTTCATTCTTACTGATGTGTATGGGAAATGAATTGAGAGGTGATGCTTCAGTGTTGGAAAAGTGGGTAGATTATGGCAAGAAACATGATAATAGACATTTATATGCAGGAAGTGCTAATCTTGAAGCGATGGGGAGATATTTACCTCTTCAAGGGGATCAGTTCCAGGTGGCTCACGCAGCAAAAGTTGATGGTAAGAGATTCGAACGTCGAATGGGAAGTTATTTCAATACGGAATGTCCCAATACGGCGAAAGATTATTCGTATACATTGGTTACTCCCTATAATCAATGTCCGATCATTACACATGAGCTTGGTCAATGGGAAGTATATCCGGATTTTTCGGAGATCGAAAGATATACAGGAGTTTTATCTCCTAGGAATCTGGAAGTATTTAAAAGTCTTTTGGAACAAAAAGGGATGGGGAATATGGCTTCCGATTTTCTAATGGCTTCAGGAAAATTAGCAGCTCTTTTGTATAAAGAAGATATAGAACGTGTGTTGCGTACACCCGGTATGGATGGATTCCAGCTTCTTGATTTGCGAGATTATCAGGCGCAAGGTAGTGCATTGATCGGGTTGTTGAATGCGTTTTGGGATAGTAAAGGACTTATCACACCGGAAAAGTTTCGCCAATCATGCAATGATGTTACATTGTTATTGAAGATGCCCAAACGAACATGGAAAAATCAAGAGACTTTTATAGGAGAGGTTGTTATCCCCAATTATAGCAAGCATGACTTGGATGACATTCATATATATTGGGATGTCTTATGTGATGATCATGTGGTGTACGCTGATAGTTTGGAATTAAATAGAATCCCGCAAGGGCAGGTATTCTCTTGCGGTCATATAAATTTCCCTTTAAATAAATTCGTAAAAGCCTCTAAATTGGATGTACGGTTGGAGATTCCTTCTTTGGGAATCACTAATGAGTATGATGTATGGACTTATCCTGAACAGGTCGATGATGAGCAAGGCAAGGTAATTATTGCAAAAAGTGCGACTCCGGAATTATTGAAGGAAATAGAAAATGGCTCGATTGTTTTGTTGGTTCCGGATAATACACCCGATGTCGAACGGATGACATTCTCTAATCCTTTTTGGTCAACTATTTTGTTTGATTATCAACCTAAAACAATGGGGTTACTATGTGATCCTACACATCCAATCTTTAAAGAATTTCCTACAGATGGATATACAAATTGGCAATGGTGGGAATTAGTTTCATCTGCATCAGTTGCTAGAATTAATAAAACACCATCATCATACAGACCTATATTACAGGTAATAGATCATCCTGTGCGTAATGATAAGTTAGGTGCAATTATGGAAACTCGTATAGGAAAGGGAAAATTACTTATTTGTATGTTGGATATTTTATCTGCACCGGAGAAACGTATAGTGGCTCGTCAGCTAAAATATAGTATTTTACATTATATGAATTCATCTGATTTTCATCCGGAAGAAGTTCCTGGATTGAAAGAGCTGTTCTTCACTGATAGTATGGAGGGTGGAGTTTATCAATCAATTCATTCTTCGGATGAGAATGTGGAATATCCTATATCGAATATGTTCGACGGATCAACGAAAACTTATTGTATTTTACCCGCAGGGGCGGATACGGTTCTTATTGAGATGGAATTGAAATCCGAGAGATATATAACAGGCATGAAACTGCCAGTGAAAGCGGAAGGCATCAAAAGTTTTAACCTGTATGTGACTAATTGCAAGGATAAGAAAGGGGAACCCATTATACAGGAGAAAGGTGATAAATTGGAATATCAAGCCCAAACATGGGATAATGGTTTTACGATTCAAAAAGGGAAAAAAGGAAAATATGTTTATATAATAATAGATAAATCTAGTACTATTGATAGTCGTTTATATGAATTAAATTTATTGTTTGGTGATTGAAGTAAAAAAAGTTAAAATTTAATTGTGAAATGCTTACATGAATAATAATATATATTATACTTTGTTTCTGTAGAGTTATTTGTTATATAAATGATCACGACCTAATAATACTGAGTGTTTTTAGGTTCGTGATCATTTGTTTCTATTTTACGTTGATTCTATAACCCCTTCCGTAATAGCCTTCCATAAGTTGTCGGATGGTACGGGTGCAATGATTTCGATAGCTTCTTTTGATACCGGATGGATAAATGAGGCACTGTGGGCATGCAAACTGATTCCACCATCAGGATTTGAACGATCGAAGCCGTATTTAAGGTCTCCTTTGATCGGACATCCCATTTTGGCCAGCTGACATCGGATCTGATGATGGCGACCGGTTTTTAAATCAATTTCCAGGAGATAGTATTTATCGGAATGTGCCAGCAGCCGATAGTGCAGAACCGCTTTCTTTGCGTTAGGACGCTCCGTGTCATAAGCATAACTTTTGTTCTGCTTCTCGTTTCGGACTAACCAGTTTACCAGTTCATCTCCTTCTTTAGGCGGACGATTCTTTACGATAGCCCAATAGGTTTTCTTAACGGCTCCTGTACGGAACATCTCATTCAAACGCGTCAACGCCTTACTGGTCTTGGCAAAAATAACGACACCACTTACCGGACGATCCAGGCGATGGGTAACACCGACGAATACATTCCCCGGTTTGTTATACTTTTTCTTCAACCAGTCTTTCAACAGGTCAGAGAGCGGAGTATCTCCCGTCTTGTCGCCTTGTACGATTTCCCGGCAGGTTTTGTTGACTGCTATGATGTGATTGTCTTCGTAGATGACTTCCAAATCTATTGACTATTAATAATTGACAATGGACAATTGATCTGAAAAATGTCCAGAAATCAATTGTCCATTACCAATTGGGTTTTACATATTCATACCACCATCAACCTGAATAACTTGACCTGATACGTAAGATGACATATCAGAAGCCAGGAAAGTAGCGATGTTGGCAACATCTTCCGGTGTACCGCCACGACGCAAAGGAATCTTCTTGCACCATTCCTGACGGATTTCTTCAGACAAAGCTGCTGTCATGTCTGTGATGATAAAGCCCGGAGCAATTGCATTGGCACGAATACCACGAGAACCTAATTCTTGTGCGATAGATTTAGCCAAACCAATCATACCGGCTTTAGAAGCAGAATAGTTACATTGTCCGGCATTTCCGTGTACACCTACTACAGAAGCCATGTTGATAATACTACCTGAACGCTGCTTCATCATGATAGGAGTACAAGCATGGATAAAGTTGAATGCTGATTTCAAATTAACATTCAGTACGGCATCCCACTGTCCTTCGCTCATACGCATCATCAGACCGTCTTTGGTAATACCAGCATTGTTTACCAAAACATCAATACGTCCGAAATCTTTTACGATTTCTGCTACAACCTGATGTGTTTCTTCGAAGTTGGCAGCATTGGATGCATATCCTTTAGCTTTCACGCCTAATGCTTCCAATTCTTTCTGTGTTGCCAGACCATTCTCATCGATTACCAAATCGGTGAATGCAATGTTTGCTCCTTCAGAAGCAAATTTTAAAGCAACAGCTTTACCGATACCACGGGCAGCGCCTGTAATAACGGCTACTTTACCTTCCAATAGTTTCATATTCTTTTTTCTCTTTTAAAGATTAACATTTAATCAAACAAGCACCCGTTGAATAACCTCCGCCAAAGACGGTCAAGGCTATTAGGTCGTTTTTCTTGAACTTATGTGCATTTTGTGCATACACTAAGGCTGAACTGACAGATCCGGTGTTTCCTAATTCTTCAATGTTGTGTAAGAATTTTTCTTCCGGCAAGTTCAGTTGTTTGGCAATATTAGCCATGATACGCATGTTTGCCTGGTGACCGATGAAATAACTCAGGTCATCTAATGTATATCCGTTCTTTTCCAGCAGAAACAATACGTTCTTAGGCATATAGGTACAAGCCTGCATGAATACATCACGTCCTTCTGGCATCATAATACCACCGTCACGCGGACGTAAATGTACTGCTTCGGGAGCTTTCGGTAAATAACCTAATCCCTGTGTATATACTTCGATGACTTCAGCATCTTTTTCTGTAATTCGTTCTTTGGATAAAAAGAAAGCTGCAGCGGCGTCTCCCCATAGATGTCCGGCTTTCGGATCAGTCTCGTTCCAATAAGCCGAGTTTTTATCAGCTCCTAAGATGAGGGCCTTGCTGGCTTTCCCCATAGCAAAATAACCTTCTACTACTTCTAGCGCATTGATGAATGAAGAACAAGCAGAAGATAGACCTTAATTCCGCAACATAATTGATAATTATTTTTATAAGTTCCTGGGCAACATTT
>ERZ827471.170-NODE-170-length-71155-cov-6.599297_pt1 | contig 71155 bp, 62 predicted proteins | sample MGYA00519772_ERZ827471 | MGnify/ENA primary metagenome ERZ827471 (study PRJEB31778, sample SAMEA3449315) | human gut metagenome | biome: human gut; feature: human-associated habitat; material: faeces | place: United Kingdom | collected 2010/2012 ...
GCTGCTATAGCTCAGTTGGTAGAGCGCATCCTTGGTAAGGATGAGGTCTCCAGTTCGAATCTGGATAGCAGCTCCACAGCAGACACCTCGAAGCCTTAGGACTTCGGGGTGTTTTTTTGTTGTATGACTGCAAAAGCAGGCTGACGGAGTGCGGATTGCTTTGAGTACAAAAACAAAACGCACAGGCTCCGAAGAACCTGTGCGTTTATGGCAGGGGTAGTAAGTTTCGAACTCACGGCACGCGGTTTTGGAGACCGCTGCTCTACCAGCTGAGCTATACCCCTATAGGCATTCGCTGAATGCTTTGTTATTATAGCCGATGCAAAGGCGAATGTCAAGCATTTCTTTCAAGATTCAGGCATTTTTCGTGCCGCAGCTGCAACAGCCTTCTTTTTTATCGGATGCAGGCAGCTGGCTGGAAAGCTGTTCCAGCGTTACGCTGTCGATATACTGGTTGATCACCTCATCAAGGCCGGTCCAGAAGGGCAGGGTGAAGCACTGCTCCCACATGGGGCACTCGTTGGTCTCGCTGCCAAGGCAGGGAATGGGTGCCACGCTGCCCTCAATGGCGCGCAGGATCTCGCCGGCGGTGTAGTCGGCAGGGGCTTTGGTCAGGCGGTAGCCGCCCTGACTGCCGCGCTCGCTTTTTACAAGGCCCACACGGGCCAGCGGGGTCACGATCTGCTCCAAATATTTCAGGCTCAGGTTCTGCCGCTCACTGATCTCCTTCAGGCTCACGGTGGTGCCCGGCGCATAACGTGCCAGCTCGGCCATCAGGCGCAGGGCATAACGGCTTTTGGTCGAAAATTTCATGGCGATCCTCTCCTTATTGCTTCCTATAGTATAGCACGTTGCTCGGATTTTGCAAAGGTATCCTCTTGTGCAAACAAAAAAGGTCTGTTATCATAGGATGGATAAGAGGATATTATAAGGAGTGAGAGTATGAGTGAGAAGATCACGGCTGCCGATGCCATCCGTCTGCTGGATGCACACGAGGCGGCTGCTGTAGATGTCCGGGAGCCGGACGAGTTTGCCGTGGGCCACATCCCCGGCGCAAAGCTGCTGCCGCTGGGTCAGGTGCTGAGCCGTGCGGCTGAGGTGCTGCCGGATAAGAACGCTGTATGGCTGGTCTACTGCCGCACCGGCCGCCGCAGTGCCGATGCCGTGCGCAAGCTGGAAAGCCTTGGCTACACCCGCCTGTACGATCTGGGCGGCATCCTGAGCTGGCCCTATGAGATCGAGGGCGACTTTGAAGGGCATTTTTAAAAAGAAAGAAGGATAACTCCATGTCGTTCCACGCAAAAGATTTTGCCGGCAGTCACTGCGGCTGCCGCTACCAGCAGGACTACCGCCCCACCTTGGGCCGCGACGGCAAAAAGGAATCCGGCACGCTGGAGGTCATCAAGTTCTATTACGATGGTGCCATCCGCTTTGAGCAGCACTGCTACGGCGAAGCCGCAACCTTCGTGTTCGGCGTATGGGCATCCGGCATGGACGAGGACGGCACCCTGCACTGGGTGCTGCCTGACCGCCGCAAGAGCTACTACGACGAGGCGTATCTGCCCAAAAAGCTGGACCGCGTGGACGAACAGGGCAATCTTTACTTTGACGGCAGCAATTTTCCGTGGAAGCTGGCGGACGATTTTGCCGAGGATAAGCGCTGGGGCTACCCCAAGTGGAAGGTGGTACTGGGAAAACTGACCGGAAAGGGCAAAAAAGGTGACTGAATCACGAAAATCCAGTATTCATATTGACATACTAGGGAATGATATGGTATAACTTATCCGTTGAAAGGATTCCGCATCTGCACAGGGCATTCAAGGCTCCCGCAGACGCGTTCAATAAGAAAGGATCATTCCTATGGAAAACATGGAAAAAGTGGTTTATCTGGATAATGCTGCCACCACTCCCTGTGCTCCCGAGGCACTGGAATTGATGGTCAAAGCCCTGAGCGGTGCCTGCGGCAACCCCAGCAGCCATTACAGTGTGGGCTATGAGGCTAAGGAATTCGTGGACACCGGTCGTGCGCAGGTGGCAAAGGCCATCAATGCAAGTCCGGCTGAGCTCTTCTTTACCAGCTGCGGCTCCGAGGCTGACAACTGGGCCGTAAAGGGCACCGCCTTCACCAAGGCACGCCAGAACAAAAAGCACCTCATCACCAGCGCTTTTGAGCACCATGCCATCATGCACAGCATGGCTGCACTGGAGCGCATGGGCTTTGAAGTGACCTATATCAAGCCCACCGCCGAGGGCTACATCCGTCCCGAGGACGTGGAAGCTGCCATCCGTCCCGATACCGCGCTGGTCAGCATCATGATGGCCAACAACGAGATCGGCACCATCCAGCCCATCAAGGAGATCGCCGAGGTCGCTCACAAGCACGGTGTCTGGATGCACACCGACGCGGTGCAGGCTGTGGGTGCCATCCCCGTGGATGTGAAGGAACTGGGCGTGGATATGCTGTCCATGAGCGCCCACAAGTTCAACGGCCCCAAGGGCATGGGTGCCCTGTATTGCCGCAAGGGCGTATGGCCCCAGAACCTGATCGATGGCGGCAGTCAGGAGGCCCGCCACCGTGCAGGCACCGAGAACGTGGCCGGCATTGCTGCCATGGGCAAGGCACTGGAGATCGCCACGGCGCATCTGGATGAGCGCATGGCCCACGAGAGCGAGCTGCGCGATTATGTCATCGACCGCGTCCTCAAGAATATCCCGGAAGCCCGCCTGAACGGCGGCCGCAGCCCCCGTCTGCCCAACAATGTGAACATCAGCTTCCCGGGTTTGGAAGGCGAGACCATCCTGCTGGATCTGGATATGCACGGCATCTGCGCCTCCACCGGCTCTGCCTGCAACTCCGACAGTCTGGACCCCAGCCACGTCCTGCTGAGCATCGGCGTGCCTGAGGAGATCGGCCACGGCTCCATGCGGTTCACCTTTGGCCCGCAGAACACCATGGAAGAAGCAAAATATCTGTGCGACGTGCTGGAGGAAGTGATCCCCCGCCGCCGTGCTATGAGTTGTATGTGGCTGCAGGGCCAGAACACGGCCCGCCAGTTCAGCCTGAAGGGAGAGCAGTAATTATGGCAAGCATGTATAGCGCAAAGGTCATGGAGCATTTTGCAAATCCGCACAATGTGGGTGAGATCCCCGACGCAAACGGCGTGGGCGAAGTGGGCAACCCCAAGTGCGGCGACATCATGCGCATGTACCTGAAGATCGAGAACAACGTGATCGTGGATGTCAAGTTCCTCACCTTCGGCTGCGGTGCCGCCATCGCCACCAGCAGCATGGCCACCGACCTCATCAAGGGCAAGACCATCGACGAGGCGCTCAAGCTGACCAACAAGGCCGTTGTGGAAGCTCTGGAAGGTCTGCCTCCCATCAAGGTGCACTGCTCTGTTCTGGCCGAGCAGGCCGTCAAGGCTGCTCTGTCCGACTACTACCGCCGTCAGGGCATCGATCCGGAACCCATCGTGGGTAAGCTCGAAGAGGACTGCGACCACTGCGAGAGCTGCGGCCACTGATCCCCGCAAAGGACGCTTCAGGGGACACCGTTTTGTGCGGTGTCCCCTTTTTTTGCAAAAGACTGCGTTGTTGTATCCTATCCAAAATGTAATAAAGCGAGTGTAAAATATTATTTGTTTACAAAAATACCCTGAATATGTACTCGTTCATGAAAAATTCATATATTGTTCAGAATGAGTTCACCACTTTTCGGTATAAGTAGGGCAACACAGGCGCAAAGAGCGCCGAACTCCCACGGAAGCGGACGAAGAACAGGGCAAAGAACGGTTCGCGGCACGCACTGCAATGCAGGTGCGTCGGCCCCGGAAAACGTCCCGCCGCACAGGAAAGGAAACGAGTTAGTATGAAAATTGGTTTTTGGGAACTTGTCGTCATCGTGATCGTGGCGTTCGTGTTCATCGGCCCGGATCAGCTGCCCGTCTACGCAAAGAAGATCGGCAAGATGCTGCGTGAACTGAAAAAGTACACCGGCGCTGCTTCTGAGGAGATCCAGAAGAACGTTGTGGAGCCGCTGAATGAGATCCAGGCTCCTCTGAAGGAAGCTGTTGCCCCGCTGACCGATATCAAGAAGGATATCGACAACAGCGTCAAGGATGTGACCAAGAGCTTTACCGGTATCGGCAAGACCAGCAAGGAGGAAGCTGCCAAGGCGGAAGCCGCCGAGGAAGTGACCGAGCTGACCGAGGAGCCGGTGGAAGAGCTGGAAGAGGACGCTGCATCTGCCGCCAAGGCAGAGGAGAGCGCTCCCGCTGAGGAGACCACTGCACCTGCCGAGAAGGCCGAAGAACCCGCCGCCCCGGTTGAAAAGGCTGAGCCTGCCGCTGCACCCGCAGAGGAAAAGGCCGAGCCTGCTGCAGGAGCGGCTCCCGCACAGGAAGCTGCCGAGGCTGCTCCTGCGGCCGAGCCGGTGGAGGAAGACCCTCGTCAGAATGATGTTCTGCCGAAGGACTGATTACTTACTGGATGCACCCGCGCCCGCGGTTGCCTGATACATGCAATAAGCCCGCCACGCGGCGCGGCAAAGTAAAAAGGAGATTTTTATTATGCGTATTGGTACTAACGAACTGCTGATCATCCTGGTCGTCGCTCTGCTGATCTTTGGACCCAAGAACCTGCCGAAGCTGGGCAAGATGTTCGGCAAGACCATCAACGGCTTCAAGAAGGGCATGGAGGACGAGGAAGGCTCCGATGATTCCGAGGAGAAGACCGAGAAGCAGGTTTCCAAGAAGGACGAAGACGAGGAGTAATTGTGGCTACGAACGTTAAGCGCAAAAAGAAAAAAGCCGAAGTCATGGCAGAGGACGGCAGCATGACGCTGACCGGCCATCTGAAAGAACTGCGGAACAGGCTGATCATCTGCGCGGTGGTGTTCGTGGTGGGTGTTGTGGTCTCGCTGGCATACGCCGACCGTCTGATCGATCTGCTCACTGCCATGGGCCGCGACTATTACGAGTTTGTTTCCATTGCCCCGCAGGAAAAGCTGATGCAGTATTTCCGCGTCTCCATTCTGGCAGGCGTGGTGGTCACTGTGCCGGTGGCGTTCTACCACATCTATGCATTTGCAAGGCCGGGTCTGAAAAGGAGCGAGAGCACCTTCTTCAAGCTGGTCATGCTGCTGGGCCTTATCCTGTTCTGCGTGGGCGTGCTGTTCGCCTACAAGCTCATGATGCCCTTCATGCTGCGTTTCCTCAGCACCGGCATCGAGGGTGCAGAGTACATCCAGACCACCACCAGTATCGAGAGCTATGTCAACCTCTGTCTGACCATGTTCATCATTTTTGGCTGCGTGTTTGAGATGCCTCTGATCACCATCATCCTGTCCAAGATGGGCATTATCAACCCGCAGCTGCTCAAGCAGGTGCGCGGCGTTGCCATCGTGATCATCTTCTTCATCGCGGCCGTTGTCACCCCGCCGGATATCGTGTCTCAGTGCATGGTGGCCGTCCCCATGGTGCTGCTGTACTTCATCAGCATCTTCCTGAGCGGCATCTTCTATAAGCCGAAAGAGGACGATGATGACGAAGAGGATGACGAGGATGAGGACGAAGAGTAAGCTCTGACTTCTGGTTTTCTGTTTTATCATTACAAAAGCAAAGGCTGCTGCGCCATTTGGTGCAGTAGCCTTTTTGTATGTGGAAAATGCTTCCGGTGCAGAGCGTAATCGCGTGGGGCCGTGGCCAGCAGGATGCAAGGCCCGCTCAAGGGCCGCAGCAGACGCTGGGTGCCACAACTCGTCCAAAGCGAACGCGGCGGCAATTCCAAATCGTTGCTGCTCAGTCTATACAAGCCACCCGCCCTGTGCTAGAATGAAACCAACAAATCAAAGGCGGTGAGACCATGCACCCACTCCCGGAATATCCTCGCCCGGCTATGCGCCGGGACAGCTATGAGAACCTGAACGGCCTGTGGAAGTACGCCATTACTCAGACAGCAGAATACCCCGCTGCGTGGGACGGCAGCATTCTGGTGCCCTACTCTCCGGAAACAAAGGCCTCCGGCGTGGGCCGCACCCTGCAGCCCGGCCAGTGGCTGCACTACCACTGCACCTTTGCTCCCCCTCCGGGAGAAGGGGGTCGGGTGCTGCTGCACTTCGGCGCGGTGGACGATGCCTGTGCGGTGCAGGTGAACGGCCATCTGGTGGGCGGCCATCGGGGCGGCTACTGGCCCTTCACACTGGATATCACTTCCCAGCTCAACGATACGGGCCGCAACAGCCTGTGGGTGGCTGTGCAGGACCCCACGGACAGCGGCACGCAGGCACGGGGCAAGCAGACCCTGAAGCCCGGCGGCATGTTCTATCCGGCCCAGAGCGGCATCTGGCAGACGGTCTGGATGGAGCGTGTGCCGGAAAACTACATCCAGTCGCTCACGGTCACGCCGGACTACGATGCCCGCACCGTGACCGTGAAAGCCCATACTTCCATGCCCGGCGGTGCGGTGAACCTGTGGGCCGTGGTGCGGGCCGGGGGCGTGACCATTGCCGAGGACTGGGGCAGCGACGAAGCGGACCGGGACGGCGAGGTGACGCTGAACATCCCGGAGGAACATTTCTTTCCGTGGAGCCCGGATACCCCGTTTTTGTATGACCTGACCGTGGGCACCACGCAGGGAGGGGAGGAGCAGTTCGACACCGTGCACAGCTACTTTGCCCTGCGCAAGTGGAGCTGTGAGCCGGATGCGCGGGGCGTGCTGCGCTTCTGCCTGAACGGAAAGCCCATCCTGCTCAACGGCCTGCTGGACCAGGGCTACTGGCCGCAGGGCCTGTATACCCCGCCTTCCGATGCGGCGGTGGAGCGGGAGCTGAGCGAGGTGAAAGCGCTGGGATTCAACCTGCTGCGCAAGCACGCCAAGATCGAGCCGCAGCGCTGGTACTACCACTGCGACAGGCTGGGCCTTGTGGTCTGGCAGGACATGGTGAACGGCGGCAGCAGATACAACCTGTGGTTCGTCACCTACCTGACCAATGTGCTGCAGCCCCTTGTGCGCCGCCTGCCCGACGCAGAGCCGCTCTGGGGCCTGCTGAGCCGCGGAAAAGCATCCAGCCGGGAAACATACCGCAAAGAGCTGCAAGCCACCGTGGAAGCCCTGTGTTGCCATCCGTGCATCGGCTGCTGGGTACCCTTCAACGAAGGCTGGGGCCAGTTTGATGCGGCCGGGGCAGTGCAGGCCATCCGCACGCTGGACGATACCCGCCTTGTGGACGAGGCCAGCGGTTGGTATGATCAGGGCGGCGGAGATGTGTGCTCCATCCACAACTATTTCTATCCGCTGCATGTAAAGCCCGGAAGCCGTACCGTGGCCCTGAGTGAATACGGCGGCATTGCATGGCCCATGCCGGGGCACGAAGCACCGGGCAAAACCTACGGCTACGGCACGGCCAAGAGCCGCGCAGACCTGACCGCCCGCTGCAAAAAGCTGCAGTTGGGCACGGTGCTGCCGCAGCTCAAAAAAGGACTCTCGGCGCTGGTGTACACCCAGCTGACGGATGTGGAAGATGAGGTGAACGGTCTGTTCACCTATGACCGGGCCGAGATCAAGTCGGATGCCAATGCCGTCCGCTCGGTGAATGCTGCCCTTGCCGCAGAGTTTGCAAAAGTGACGCGGTGAAAGAAAAAACTCCCTCAGTCATCGCGCAGCGATGACTGAGGGAGTTTTATGTTACAGCAGCTCTCAGCTGTTGGCGCTGTTGTTCACGATCTTTTTGGCGGGCAGCTTGTTCATGGCAGAGCTGTCCAGATCGTGTGCCAGCTCTGCACCGCCTGCGGCCAGTGCGTCGTCCAGCTCGCCGCCCTTCATATCGCTCAGGATCTGGCTGCGCAGGTCGTCCAGCGAAGAAACGCTCAGCGGGTCTACACGCACCATCAGGAGCAGGGTGGAGCCGTTGATCTGCACGGCAGCGGCTTCGCCGTAGGAAAGGCTGCGCAGAGCATCGGCTGCGCCATCCTGCGTAAAGGCCGAAGCAACATCGCTCTCGGTCAGCAGCTCGGTCTGGACGCTGGCGCTGTCGTCGGAAGTTTTGCCGTCCAGCACAGCGTAGATGTCCGGCAGGGCATTCTGTGCGGCCTCATGCAGGGCACTCACCTGATCCGAGACCGTCTCGCCGCCTGCGGCGTTGACGCTGTCGGCAGCGGCCTGTGCCAGCTTGAGCATCTCGGCCTTCTGGTCATCGTCCGCAAAGGCGTAGGTGCTGGTATTGTACAGCGGGATGCTGATGTAGCAGATCTCATACATGCTGTCGTCCAGATGGCTGGTCAGCTCGTCGTCCTCCACCGGGGTCTCGCCGTCCGGGCCGTAGACCATATCCAGCAGGGCGGTGTGCTCCACCTGCAGACGTTCATATGCCTTGACGGTCTCCAGACCAATGCCGTTGGCGGTGTAGGTGTCGCCGTACTGGTCCATCATCTGCTGGGCATAACGGTCGGCAGTGGAAAGCTGATCTGCAGTCAGCTCACCGCCCAGCGCCTTGAAGCGGGCATCCACAGCGGCCAGCGTTTCCAACGTTTCCTGCGTTTTCTGGGCCACATAGTCGCTCACAACTGCGGTCTCGCCGCTGTCAGAGTCGGTGGTGATGGTCTCTTTCAGGAAGGCTTTTACGTCGGTGGTGTCCTGATCGGTGCCGGCAAGCTGGGCGGCCTGCTGGTAAGCACCGTACTGTGCCAGCAGATACATGCCGGAGGTGATCTCAAAATCACCGATGCTGCCCACGGTGTCCGGGGCGGAAATGGTGCAGCCCACAAGGCTGAACACCAGTGCAAGTGCGCAGATCAGCGCGAGAAGTTTCTTTTTCATGGTAATGCTCCTATGATGTTTATTTTTGCTCGGCGGAGGCAAGGATCTCTGCCATCGCCTTGAGGATGCTTTGCAGCAGCTCCAGCGGCTTTTCGTCGGGCTGAAGCGTGACCGAGAGATAGGGCCGGTTGCCTGCACCGGCGGTGACGCGGCCATTGAAGGCCACCAGCAGGCCCCGGATCATGGGCAGCTCCAGACTTTCCAGCTGCAGGGTGAGGGTGTCCTTTTTCTGGGTCACTTCGGTCACGCCCACAGTGCTGGCCTGCACGCGTACCAGCGACACGTTGACCAGATCGCTTACCGAGGGCGGCGGGTCGCCGTAGCGGTCGATGAGCTCGTCCAGCACATCGGCGGCATCCTCTGCCGTCTGGATGGCGGCAATACGCTTATAAGCTTCAATGCGGCCCGGGCCGTCTGCGATATATTTCTCCGGGATGAAGGCATCCACCCGCAGGTCCACAAGGCATTCGCTCTTGTCCCGCCGGACAGGTTCGCCCTTGGCCCGGGCGATGGCCTGCCCCAGCATCTTCACGTAGAGGTCGTAGCCCACGGCCTCCATGTGGCCGTGCTGGCTGTGGCCCAGAAGACTGCCCGCACCCCGGATCTGCAGATCCCGCATGGCGATGCGGAAGCCGGAGCCGAAGGCCGTGAACTCCCGGATAGCGGAGAGCCGCTTCTGGGCGATATCGGTCAGGGTCTTGTCCCGCCGGAAGGTGAAGTAGGCATAGGCCTTGCGGCCGGAGCGGCCCACCCGGCCTCTTATCTGGTACAGCTGGGCAAGGCCCATGCGGTCGGCGTCCTCGATGATGAGGGTGTTGCAGTTGCGCACGTCGATGCCGGTCTCGATGAGGGTGGTGCACACCAGAATATCGATCTCGCCGTTCAGCAGATGCTGCCACACGGGGTTCAGCTCTTCCTCGGTCATCTTGCCGTGGGCAATGCCGATGCGTGCGCCGGGCACCAGCTTGCTCACATGGGCGGCGCAGGCTTCGATGTTGTCCACCCGGTTGTGCAGGTAGTACACCTGCCCGCCCCGGGCAAGCTCCTTCTTCATGGCTTCGGCAAGGATGACGTCGTTGTATTCCAGCACAAAGGTCTCCACGGGCTGCCGCTCGATGGGCGGCTGTTCGATGGTGGAAAGGTCCCGGATGCCGCTCATGGCCATGTTCAGCGTGCGGGGGATGGGGGTAGCCGAAAGGGTGAGCATGTCCACCCCGATGAAGTTCTCCTTGAGCTTTTCCTTGTGCTTCACACCGAAGCGCTGCTCCTCGTCGATGATGACAAGGCCGAGGTCATGGAACTTCACGTCCTTGGACAGCAGCCGGTGGGTGCCCACCACGATGTCCACACTGCCCGACTGCAGGCCCCGGAGGGTCTCCTTCTGCTGTTTTGCGGTGCGGAAGCGGGACATCATCTCCACCTTTACGGGGAAAGCTTCCATGCGGGAGAGGATGGTGTTGTAGTGCTGCCACGCCAGCAGGGTGGTGGGGGCAAGGATGGCGCACTGCTTGCCGCCCATCACGCACTTGAAGGCGGCGCGCAGGGCCACTTCGGTCTTGCCCACGCCCACGTCGCCGCACAGCAGGCGGTCCATGGGCCAGCCCTTTTCCATGTCCTGCTTGATCTCGGCGGTGGCGTTCAGCTGGTCGTCTGTCTCGTCGTAGTCAAAGCGGGTCTCAAAGTCCCGCTGCCAGTCGCCGTCCGGCGGGAAGGCGTAGCCCGTGGCCTGACGGCGGCGGGCGTAGAGCTCGATCAGTTCCTGCGCCATCTCCTCGGTGGCTTTTTTTACCTTGGCGCGGGTGCGCTGCCACTCGGCACCGCCCAGCTTTGCCAGCTTTACCTTTTCCTCGTCGCCGGGGGCGGTGTAGCGGCTCAGCAGGTCCAGCTGGGTCACCGGAACATACAGCACGTCCGAGCCGGAATACTGTACCTTGAGGTAATCTTTCGTGGCACCCTGCACTTCCAGCCGCTGGATGCCCGCATACATGCCAATGCCGTGGCTCTGGTGCACCACATAGTCCCCGGGCTTGATGTCCGAAAGGCTGGAAAGGGCGTTCTTGTTCTTTTTGCGCTTTTTGGTCTCGGCGGCGGTCTCTTCCTCCAGACCGTGCCTGCGGCTGGACAGCACCGCCGCATGGGCAAAGGGAAAGGTGCACCCGGCGGTCAGATGGCCCGGCAGCACCTGTACGATGCCTTTTGTGGGCCGTACATCCCGGCTCATGCTCACGGAGTAGCCCTTGTCGGTAAGGTCGCGGGTGAGGGCGGCGGCACCCTTGGGCGTTCCGGAAAACAGGGTGACGGCATAGCCCTGCGCAATGAGCGGGTCAAGGTCTTCTCGCAGGGAGACAAGGTCGCCGTTCCAGTTGGGGGCGGCAAAGGCCTCGGCGTTGATGAGGTCTTTCAGCTTAAATTCGTTCATGCCGCGCAGGAAGTTCTCGCACAGCAGGGTGCTCTGCTTCTGGGCGGCAGCGGCAAGGTCGTCCATGGTCTGGTAGAGTACATCCAGCCCGGGGCAGAGCACACCCTCTTCCAACAGGCCGGTCAGCTCTTCGCTGCGACGGAACTCGGTGGCCTTCTGGGCATCCCGGATGCCGCCCACCTCGTCCAGAATGAACAGCGGTGTGTCCAGATGATCCAGCAGGGTGGCCGGGCTCGGATAGCGCAGGCCGTAGTATTTATCCATGGCTTCCGGCATCAGGCCGGAGTCCAGCTGAACAAGGTCGGCTTCCGTGGCCTTTTCCAGTGCGGTGCGGTGCCGGCCGCGTGCCTTTTTGATGGCGGCACGCAGGGCCTCGGCAGTCTCGGCGGTATCGCCGAACAGCACCTCGCGGGCAGGGGAAAGATAGATCTTTTCCAGTGCGCTGTCCCGCCGCTGGGTGAGCAGGTCGAAGGAGGAAATGGAATCGATCTCGTCGTCCCAGTACTCCACGCGGGCAGGCTGGCGCATATCCGGCGCATAGATATCCACGATATCGCCGCGCACACTGAACTGTCCCGGGCCGTCCACCTGACTGCGCCGCACATACCCGGCGGCGAACAGCCGGGCCACAAGACCCTCGCGGTTGTACACCATGCCGGGTTTGAGGGTGAGGGTGTTCTTCAAGAACTCATCCCGGGGCACGGTGTACTGCAACAGCGCTTCGGCGGGCACGCAGACCGCGTTCAGCCGCCCGCCTGCAAGGGAGCCCAGCACCGAAAGGCGGCGGTACTCGTACTCGCGGCCCGCGCCCTCCACTGGGCGCAGCATAAAGTCCCGGGGCGGGAACACGGCGGCAGAAAGGCCCAACGCCTTGAGGTCGTCCACAAAGTGGGTAGCCTCGGCCTCGCCGGGGGTCACGATGCACAGCACCCGGCCAAGGTCTTTTTGCAGCGCGGCGTACAGCAGGGCACGGCCTGCGGGCGGCAGACCGAACAGCGCGGCAGGACCAGGCTTTGCAAAGCTGGCCGCGATCTTCTGATATTCCGGTGTGGCCTTGAGTAAGGCTTCGTACATGAAAAAACCTCCTCTCTCGAAACCCTCTCAGTCATCGCTGGCGCGATGCCAGCTCCCCCGAAAGGGGGAGCTTTTGACAAAGAGATCTCGTTTATTATTAAGGGAAAGTTTATGGGGTGATGCGGAAAAGCTCCCCTCTCGGGGGAGCTGTCGCCGTTAGGCGACTGAGAGGGTTCGTTCCGCTTTACCCGTTATATTTGCTCTGTGCCAGACTCAGCTTGCCGTCCATGATGAGCTTTGCGGCGGCTTCCAGATCAGGGTAGCGGCCGCTCAGAGCCTTGGCATCCTCTGCCGGGAACTTGCCCAGCACCCACGCGGCAAGGTCGTAGTCCGGGTGGGGCTTGGCACCCACGCCAATGCGGATGCGGGGGAAGTTCTCCCCGCCCAAGCGGGCGATGATGCTCTTCAGGCCGTTATGTCCGCCTGCGGAGCCGGAGGGCCGGATGCGCAGCTTGCCGGGGTTCTGGGTGATATCGTCGCACAGAACGATGACGTGGTCGGCAGGAATCTTGAAAAAGCCCGCCGTGGGGGCGATGGAGTCGCCCGAAAGATTCATGTAGGTCAGGGGCTTGAGCAGCACCACCTTATGGCCGTCCACTTCGCCCTGACCCCACAGGCCTTCAAATTTGGTTTTGCTGACCGAAATGCCCCACTTGTCGGCCAGATAGTCCAGCGCGGCATAGCCCGCATTGTGGCGGGTGCCGTCGTATTTTGTTTCCGGATTGCCAAGACCGGCGATCAGCCAGATGTCATTTGTATTCATGAGTGTTATATTTTCCTTTTTGTGATAAATTGTCCGATGCAAGTCCTAAGTATAACATACGCGCGTGCAAAAAGATATACATTATAAGCGAAAAAGATGCACCTGCAAACAAAAACCGCCGCGCAGGGCCATCCTGTGCAGCGGTCTGTACGCGAAAAACGGACAGCTTACTTGCTTTGCTCGTCTTCCAGCTTCTTTTTTTTGGCAATGTAGGCTTCCATCTTGGGCTCTGCCCAGCCCTCCAGATTGGTCTGGCGCTCCCGGGCGATGCCCAGCGCCTGTGCGGGCACGTCCTTGGTGATGGTGCTGCCGGCGGCGGTGTAGGCACCATCGCCCACCTTCACGGGGGCCACAAGGTTCGTGTTGCAGCCGATGAAGCAGTAATCGCCGATCTGGGTGCGGAACTTATCCTTGCCGTCGTAGTTGCAGGTGACGGTGCCGCAGCCGAAGTTGCAGTACTTGCCCACATCGCTGTCGCCGATGTAGGTCAGGTGGCTCACCGTGTTGCCCCGGGCAAAGTTGGAGTTCTTGGTCTCTACATAGGCACCCAGATGCACGCCGTAGTCGGTGACGGTGTTCACCCGCACATGGGTGAAGGGGCCGATGTTGTTGTGAGGGCCGATGTGGCTGCTGTACACCTGACTGGCGTTGACGGTGCTGCCCTCGTCTACGATGCTGTCCTCAATGAGGGTGTTGGGGCCGATGATGCAGCCCGCACCGATGACCGTTCTGCCGCGCAGGATGGTACCGGCCAGAATGACGGCACCCGGGGCGATGACCACGTCCGGTGCGATCTGCACGGTGCGGCTGTCGATGATCACGCCGTTTGCGATGTGCTGCAGCAGAATGACCTCGCGGGCGGCTTCGGCGGCATCCAGCTGCTCACGCGCTGCATTCAGCGCAGCAGAAGAAACAGAATTTTCCATACGATAGATCTCCCTTCCGGCACGGCGGCTCCCGGCGGGTGGATGATAAGGCCCGACCCGGAAAAATGATGCATCCATATCCAAAGATGGATACAACAGAAGCTTTGCGCCGACAAAAAAGAAAAAGCTGAAATTACAGGGATAGAAAGTTGTATCCAACAGGCGGATAATCCGCGTCAGAAAACGAAAAACCTCTCGAACTTTCTCCCATTTTATACTACCTTAAAACTTGGCAAATTTCAAGGGATTTGCATAAAAAATAACAGACAAATTCGGGATTTTGCATGGTGGAAAGGAATGGATTTTCTGGTATAATAGTTTAGCATTCACAAACAATGTTCATCGGTCGAGTTTTTAAGACAAGGCAAACGATGAGACTGCGGTGCGGCTGTGCTGCAGTCACGAATGGGAGGTAAACAACGCATGAGCAAAAAGTATCTGTACTACTTCAGCGAAGGCAATGATGCTTTCGGCGGCGACAAAGTCACCATGAAGAATACTCTGGGCGGCAAGGGTGCTGGTCTGGCAGAAATGACCGCAGCCGGTATGCCGGTGCCGCAGGGTTTCACCATCACCACCGACGCCTGCACCCAGTATTATGCAGACGGTCGTCAGATCAATGACGAGATCACTGCTGATATCTTTGAGCACCTCAAGGGTCTGGAAGAGATCACCGGCAAGAAGTTCGGCGATAACCAGAACCCCCTGCTGGTCTCCGTCCGTTCCGGCGCACGTCAGTCCATGCCCGGCATGATGGACACCATCCTGAACCTGGGCCTGAACGACGAGGCTGTTGAAGGTCTGGCAAAGAAGACCGGCAACGCCCGTTTTGCATACGACTGCTACCGCCGTTTCGTGCAGATGTTCGCGGACGTCGTTATGATGGTCCCGAAGAGCCTGTTCGAGGTCGAGATCGACAAGATGAAGGAAGCCAAGGGCGTCAAGAACGACGTGGACCTGACTGCTGATGACCTGAAGGAACTGGTCGGCACCTTCAAGAAGATCTACGAGGAGAACGAAGGCCGTCCCTTCCCGCAGGATCCCCGTGATCAGCTGATCGAGGCTGTCAAGGCCGTCTTCCGCAGCTGGGACAACCCCCGTGCAAATGTCTATCGTAAGATGAACGAGATCCCCTACGAGTGGGGCACCGCAGTCAACGTTCAGCAGATGGCATTCGGCAACTCCGGCGACCGCTCCGGCACCGGCGTTGCATTCACCCGTGACCCCGCCACCGGCGCTAAGAAGCTGATGGGCGAGTACCTGATCAATGCACAGGGCGAGGACGTTGTCGCAGGCGTGCGCACTCCTTCTCCCATCAGCCACCTGAAGGATCAGATGCCTGAGGTGTACGATCAGTTCGTTGAGATCGCGACCCGTCTGGAGAACTACTTCCGCGATATGCAGGATATGGAGTTCACCATCGAGGACGGCCACCTGTATATGCTGCAGACCCGTAACGGCAAGCGTACCGCACAGGCTGCTCTGCAGATCGCATGTGATCTGGTGGACGAGGGCATGATCACCGAGCAGGAAGCTGTCCTGCGCGTGGAGCCCAAGCAGCTGGATACCCTGCTGCATCCCCAGTTCGACGCCGCTGCCCTGAAGGCCGCCGAGGTCGTCGGCAAGGGTCTGGCAGCTTCTCCCGGTTCTGCCTGCGGCCAGATCGTCTTTACTGCTGAAGAGGCAGAGGAGATGGTCAAGTCCGGCAAGATGAAGAAGGTCGTTCTGGTTCGTCTGGAGACCAGCCCCGAGGATATCGTGGGCATGCAGGTCTCTCAGGGCATCCTGACCGTCCGCGGCGGCATGACCAGCCACGCAGCCGTTGTTGCCCGTGGTATGGGCACCTGCTGTGTCTCCGGCTGCGGCAATGACAACGAGGTCAAGATCGACGAGGAAGCAAAGACCTTCGAAATCAACGGCCACAAGTTCGCCGAGGGCGACTGGATCTCCATCGACGGCTCTACCGGCAACATCTACGGCGAGCAGGTCGCTACCGTGGCCGCTACCGGCAATAAGAATTTCAACCGCTTCATGGGCTGGGCAGACGCTGCTCGTCAGCTGCTGGTCATGACCAACGCTGATAACCCGCGCGACGCACAGCAGGCAGTGGATCTGGGTGCTGAGGGCATCGGCCTGTGCCGTACCGAGCACATGTTCTTCGCAGAGGATCGCATCAAGGCTGTGCGTGAGATGATCTGCGCACGTACCGTGGAAGAGCGCGAGGCTGCTCTGGCCAAGGTCGAGCCGTTCCAGCAGGGTGACTTCGAGGCCATGTACCGCATTATGGGTGAGCGCCCGATGACCATTCGTTATCTGGATCCGCCTCTGCACGAATTCCTGCCCACCAAGGACGAGGACATCAAGGAGCTGGCTGCCGATATGGGCATGACCTTTGATGACCTGAAGAACGTGGTTACTTCTCTGCACGAGTTCAACCCCATGATGGGCCACCGTGGCTGCCGTCTGGCTGTTACCTACCCTGAGATCGCAGCCATGCAGACCCGCGCTGTGATCAAGGCTGCTCTGAACGTCTCTGCTGAGACCGGCCATGTGATCACCCCGCACATCATGATCCCGCTGGTTGGCGAGGTCAAGGAGCTGAAGTTCGTCAAGGACGTTGTGGTCAAGGTCGCAGACGAACTGATCGCTGCTGCAGGCGTTGAGATGAAGTATCAGGTCGGTACCATGATCGAGATCCCCCGCGCAGCCCTGACTGCCGGCGAGATCGCCAAGGAAGCTGAGTTCTTCAGCTTCGGCACCAACGACCTGACTCAGATGACCTTCGGCTTCAGCCGTGATGATGCCGCCAAGTTCCTGGGCGCATACTACGAGAACAAGATCTACGAGAGCGATCCGTTCCAGCATCTGGATCAGATCGGCGTTGGCAAGCTGGTCAAGATGGCTGCACACGACGGCCGCGAGACCCGTCCCGATCTGGGTCTGGGCATCTGCGGCGAGCACGGTGGCGACCCCACGAGCGTGGAGTTCTGCCACAATGTCGGTCTGGACTACGTCAGCTGCTCTCCCTTCCGTGTGCCTATCGCACGTCTGGCTGCTGCTCAGGCTGCCATCAAGAACCCCCGCAAGTGATTGCGTGAGCGCTTGAGAAAGCACGAATAAAGCATAACAAACCGCCCCGGTTTCCGCAATGGAAGCCGGGGCGGCTTTTTATACAAAAAAGAAATCGTTTTTTTGTAGCTTTGATGAATTGGCGCAGAGTCATTGACAGCAGAAGGGCAGAAGCGCATCTTTGAAACAGAAAACGGAACCGGGCTATAAATAGCATGTTTCTTTACCTTGCGAGGACACTTTCGTTTTGATGAGGCACGACCCGGTGTGCCGCTTTTTTCATTTGCGGAGATAAAATACAAAAAGTACGGATTATAGTACACATTATCTGTTATGCTCGGTACATGGAAGGCACACACACCGGAAAAGGAGCAAAAATGCGAAGGACGTTGAATAAAACAAGGTTTTTGGCCGGTAAAACGGACCCGGAAAATACCAGCCTGTGGCTGCCGCTCTGGATGCATCTGTGGGATACGGCGGGCATCATGGAGCGGCTAGTCCGGCAGTGGCTCCCCGAAAGCGTAAAACGAGCCATGGGCTTTGAGCGCGAGGAAGCGTTGCTCGCGCATGCTCGGTTTTTGGGTGGAATCCATGATATAGGCAAGGCTACGGTAGCCTTTCAGGCAAATATCCTGCGCACCCTGCCGGAGGCGCGGCAGCGGCTGGAAACATTGACGCCGCTGGACTGTCCTGAACAGAACCGCCGGGAGTCGCCGCATGCCCGGGCGGGCGAGGCAGTCCTGCTGTGGGATGACTGCCCCGGCGGGATCGCCTCCATTGTGGGGGCGCACCACGGCAAGCCACAGAGCTGCGCGGCGGTCGATGATCAGTTAGAGGGTTGGGAGAGCAACTACTACCCCAAGGGACAGAAAAAGGTCTGGGAGGACTTCTGGACAGAACTGCTTATGACTGTTTTGCAGGACTGTGGCTTTGACGACACAGCGGAGTTGGATGATCTGAATCCGCAGGAGGAAGTGCTTCTGACCGGGCTTCTGATCATGGCAGACTGGATCGCCAGCAATACGGAATACTTTCCCTTGATCCCGGTAGAGGAGTTGGGCAGCATGGAGGATTACCCGGCGCGGGTGGACAGGGCTTGGGAAAAGCTGGCGCTGCCCTTCCCGTGGGAGGCACAGCCGGGCATCGCAGACCCGCAGGAGTTTGCGGTGCGGTTCGGCTTTGCGCCCAATGCGGTGCAGAGGGCTGTTCTGGAGGCTGTGGATACCGCAGCAGAACCGGGCATCCTGATTTTGGAAGCACAGATGGGCGTGGGTAAAACCGAGGCAGCGCTGGCCGCTGCGGAGGTCATGGCCAGCCGGTTCGGGCTGGGTGGTGTCTTTTTCGGGCTGCCCACACAGGCCACGGCAAACGGCATCTTTCCCCGGCTGCTTGGCTGGGCAGACACACAGTCTGAGGAGACGCTGCCGCAGGCTATAAAGCTGGCACACGGCATGGCAGAACTGAACGAGTGCTATCTGCGGCTGCAGGGGCGCGGGGTGCAGTTGGAGGAGGACGCGCAGGAAGCGCATCAGGTGCAGGTACACCAGTGGTTTCGGGGAAACAAGCAGGCACTGCTGGCAAACTTTGTGATTGGCACAGTGGATCAGTTGCTGCTGGCGGCACTTGCCCAGAAGCACGTTATGCTGCGGCATCTGGGGCTTGCGGGCAAGGTGGTCATTATTGACGAGTGCCACGCCTACGATACCTACATGAACTGCTATCTGGACCGCGCACTGGAATGGCTGGGCTGGTACAAGGTGCCGGTCATCCTGCTGTCAGCCACCCTGCCTGCCCGGCGGCGCGCGGAACTGGTCGAGGCTTACCAGCAGAAAAAGGCTGTCCCGGACGCCCCATGGAAGACCAGCTGCGGTTATCCGCTGCTGACATGGACGGACGGCGCAGAGGTAAAGCAGACGGCCATCCCACCAGACGCACCCGGTAAAACGGTGCAGCTGACCACGCTCACAGAGCCGGAGTTGCCCGCGCTGCTGCGCCGGAAGCTGGCAGAGGGCGGCTGCGCGGGAGTGATCGTCAACACGGTCAAAAAAGCGCAGAAGATCGCGCAGCTGCTGCGGGAAAGCCTGCCGGACAAAGAGGTGCAGCTGTTCCATGCGCAGTTCCTGATGCCGGACCGCGCAGCGCGGGAAAACCAGCTGATGGCACGCATTGGCAAGGGCTCTGCACCGGAGCGCCGGAACGACCTGATCGTGGTGGGCACGCAGGTGATGGAGCAGTCGCTGGACATTGATTTGGATGTTCTTGTTACAGAGCTTTGCCCCATGGATCTGCTGTTGCAGCGCATCGGACGGTTGCACCGTCACCGCCGCAGCCGCCCCGCCCCATTGCAGCAGGCCTGCTGCGCGGTGCTGGACACCGGGGAAGATGCCTTTGATGCGGGCAGCGAGGCGGTATATGGACAGTGGTTGCTCTGGCGCACCCGGAAGTTTCTGCCCCGGAGCATCCGGCTGCCGGAGGAAATCTCTCCGCTGGTGCAGCAGGTCTACGGCTGGGAGCGGGAAGCTCCCGGTGGAGCGCAGGGGGAGGAAATGCGCTGCGTATATGAGCAGACGCAGGAGAAAAAGAAAGCGCGCGCCGAGGTGTACCTTGTGCCGCAGCCGGAAACGCACCGGCTGGCGCAGTTGAATACGCTGGACGACTGGATGCAGAACGAGGGTGCCCGCTCCGACCCGGCGGCGCGGGCAGCAGTGCGGGACGGCGACCCCTCGGTAGAGGTGCTTGTAATGCAGTGTCGGGCAGACGGCAGCATCCACTTTCTGCCGTGGCAGGAGGGTGGCAGCGCCGTAGCTGCTGACAGCCCGCCCCCGCCGGAAACGGCACTGAAGATTGCCCGGCAGAAGCTGCGGCTCCCGGCGGTGTTCGGCAAAGCATGGAAGGTGGATAGGGTCATCCGGGAGTTGGAAGCGGATAACCGCAGCCGCCTTGCGGCGTGGCAGCTGTCGCCGCTGCTGTACGGAGAACTGATCCTGCTGCTGGATGAAAACCTGACTGCCCGGCTTGCGGGCATGGAACTTTGTTATGACCGTGAAAACGGCCTGACCTACCAAAAGGAGGAAACGGATGAAGGAAATTGAATTCAACTTGCTGACCGAACCGTGGATACGGGTGCGGCTGCGGGACAACACGGTGCGGGAGGTGTCCCTGACCGAGGCGCTGGTGTCGGCGCAGGATTATGTGGACCTTGCGGGCGAGATGCCTACCCAGAACGCCGCCGTGCTGCGGCTGCTGCTGGCGGTGCTGTTCACCGTGTTCTCCCGGGTGGATGCAAAGGGAAAACCTCGACCACTGGCACAGAGCGATGATGCACTGGAGCGCTGGAGTGAGCTGTGGCAGCTTGGGCATTTCCCGGCAGAGCCTGTCCGGGACTACCTGGAGCAGTGGAAGGACCGCTTCTGGCTGTTCCACCCGACACACCCCTTCTGGCAGGTGCCGCAGGCAAAGATCGGCACGGAATACGGCGCGGCCAAACTCAACGGTGAAATGTCGGAAAGCAGCAATAAACTCCGGCTCTTTCCACTGTATGCGGGGCAGAGCAAGGAGCAGCTGAGCTATCCGCAGGCGGCGCGGTGGCTGCTGTGCGTGAACGGCTATGATGACACCTCCGCGAAGCCAAAAGGAAAGGGACTTCCGTCAGTAGGAGCCGGGTGGCTGGGCAAAATCGGTTTTATTCAGGCACAGGGCGATAGTCTGTACGAGACCCTGATGCTGAACCTGACGCTGCTGCGCGACAGCCGGGAATGCTGGGGCGAAAGCAAGCCCTGTTGGGAATTGGAAGCACCAAAGAGCGCGGAACGGACAGAAATTTGCTGCCCGGACAACCCGGCACAGCTGCTCACCCTGCAATCCAGAAGGCTGTTGCTGCACAGGACAGGGGAGAATGTGGATGGGTTCTGTCTGCTGGGAGGAGATTTCTTCCCCAGAGAAAACGTCTTTGCCGAACAGATGACCATCTGGCGCACGATGCCAATCAAGAAAAATGAACCGGTGGTGTTTGTGCCCTGTCGTCATGACCCGGCTAAACAATTCTGGCGGGAGTTCCCGGCTGTCTTTTGTCAGGACAGCGGGCATCGCCCGGGCGTTGTATGCTGGATCGAAAAGTTGCAGGAAAAGAGATTGAAACTTCTGGATCCCCGCAGAAAGGTACATTTCCGTATCTCCGGTGTCCAATATGGCGATAAGGACTTCTTTGTAAATGATTCTTTCAGCGACAGCCTGACCTTTCAGGCAGGGATTCTGGATGAGATAGGGCGTCCATGGCAGAGTCGAATCGTCAGAGAAATCGAGCGCTGTGAACAGACAGCGGCGCTGGTCGGACATTTTGCGCAGGAACTGGCAATTGCCGCCGGTGACCGGAATGAAAATGCAGGCGGCGCGGTTCGTGCACAATTCTACTTTGCAGTGGATCAGCCTTTTCGGCAGTGGCTGCAGGCGATCGACCCGGAGCAGGACGACCCGGATGAGGCAGCGCTGCGCTGGCAGGCGCAGGCGCGAAACATCGCGGAAAAGCTGGGAAAACAGATGGTGATGGAGGCCGGAAATGCCGCCCTGAAGGGACACCGCATTGTGGTGGATAAGGATAAAAAGACCGAGCGCACCATCCTGTATACCTCGCCAAAGGCCTATAATCGTTTCCGCACAAGGCTTTGGGAGATCTATCCCAAAACAGAACCATAAAGGGAGAATTGTATGAAAACACAGGACGTCAAACTATATGCGGCGCAGCAGTTGCACAGGCTTCAGGCTCTGCCGGACAACCAGCGGCGGGCAGAACTGGCAAAGCTGCGTCGGGGCATCGGCCACGTACCCGGAGAGCTGCCGGAACTGTGGGGAAGTTTTTTGCTGGGAATGCCGGAAAGCTTTCAGGGCTGCAGTGCTCCTTCGGCGGCAGAGTGGGCGGTCTACCTTGCCCTGACCCTGTATGCTATGCATCAGCAGGGGAACGACCGCCCCATGAACTGCCCCGGCAACACGCTGGGGCGTGCGGTGCGGCAGCTGGCAGAGCGGAACAGTGCCGGACAGGACTGGACCGAGGCCAGTGTGCTCCGGCGGTTCAACGCGCTGGCCACCGCAGAAGAAATCACCGAGATCAGCCACCATCTGCGGGGCATGATCCAGCTGTTGAGTGCGGCAAAGGATGGCGGCATCCCGCTGGACTATCCGCAGCTTGCGGCAGACTTGTATGAATTGCAATGCACCGACCCGCGATATGCGCAGACCCCCGCCAATGTTCGTCTACGGTGGGGACAGGACCTGTACCGCGACCCGAAGCCTGCACCGGATGAGAAAGAAAAGGAGAATTGATCATGAATAAGCGCCTGTATGTTGATTTCCACATTTTGCAGACCGTCCCGCCCAGCTGCATCAACCGGGACGATACCGGCAGCCCAAAAACGGCAGTGTACGGCGGTGTGCTCCGCGCCCGGGTATCCTCGCAGGCATGGAAGCATGCCATGCGCGCAGCCTTTGCGGAGAATGCTCAGCTGGACGTGGGCAAGCGCACTAAAAAGGCCGCAGAACTGGTGAAGGCGCAGATCCTTGCACTGGCCCCGGAACTGGATACGGACAAGCTGGCAAAAAAAGCGCTGGAGAATGCGGGCATCAAGAGCGACGATAAGGGCACCAAGGCACTGTTCTTCATGAGCACTGCGCAGGCAAAGGCGTTGGCAGAGCTGGCTGTGGAGGGCTCTGCGGATAAAAAGCAGTATCGGGATGCCCTGAAAGCAGCGCCCTCGATGGATATGGCACTGTTTGGCCGCATGGTGGCAGATGACCCTTCTCTGAACTATGACGCTGCTGCGCAGGTGGCGCACAGTATCTCTACCCATGCCGTGCAGAACGAGTACGATTACTTTACCGCCGTGGATGACTGTCAGGCAGAGGACAACGCCGGTGCAGGCCATCTGGGCACGGTGGAGTACAACTCCTCCACCCTGTACCGCTATGCCACAGTGAACGTGATGGAGCTGGCCGGGCAGCTGGGTGCAGCGCAGACCGCGGAAACGGTGCGGGCCTTTGGTGAGGCGTTCCTCTTCTCCATGCCCACCGGCAAGCAGAACACCTTTGCAAACCGCACTCTGCCGGATGCGGTATATGTGACCCTGCGGGAGGATCAGCCGGTGAACCTGTGCGGCGCATTCGAGCGGGCCGTGCCCCGCAGTGCGCAGGGGTATGCCGCGCCTTCCAAGGCGGCACTGGCACAGTATGCGCAGCAGATGTACAGCAGCTTTGCCGAGGCCCCGGCGCAAAGCTTTACCGTGGGCAGCGGGCTGGAGGAACTGGCTCCGGCGCAGACGGCAAAGGCGATGCTGGACGCACTGGAAAAGGCTGTCCGGGATGCACTTGCCGGAAATGAGGTGGGGTAATGGCAACGCTGTTGCTTCGGCTGGCAGCGCCTTTACAGGCGTGGGGCGCGGACTCCAAATTTGAGACCCGCAAGACGGGCCGTGAACCCACCAAGAGCGGCGTGATCGGCCTTTTGGCGGCAGCTCTTGGGCTGCGGCGGGACGAGCGCGAAGCACTGCTCCGATTGACCGGGCTGCGGTTTGGCGTCCGCGTGGAGCGGGAAGGGCAGCTGCTGGTGGACTACCACACGGCAAAGACGCAGGATGAAAAGACCTCTTATGTGACCTACCGCCATTATTTGCAGGACGCCGTGTTTCTGGCCGGTATTGAAAGCGAGGATGCCACCCTTTTGCAGCAGCTGCAGCAGGCGCTGCTACACCCGGTGTTTCCGCTGTATCTCGGCCGCCGCTGCTGCCCGCCTACCCTGCCGCTCTGTCTGGGAGTACGCCCGGGCAGCTTGCAGGAGGTGCTGCAAGCGGAACCGCCCCTGTGTCCGGGACGGCAGAGCCGGATCTTGTTGGACGCCGACCCGCTGGAGCCGGGCACGGCTCCGCAGCGGGATGTGCCGGTGAGCTTTGACCCGCATCATCGGCAGTACGGCTACCGCTCGGTACGGGAGCTTTGGCAGAAAGTGCCGGACAGCCCGGAGACTACGGAGCACGATCCGTTCCGGGAATTGTAAAAAGGGGGCGAGAGAATGTATTTATCACGGGTAGAACTAGATCCCACCCGCCGCAGCACCATGGCTGCGCTGTCGGCACCGCAAAAACTGCATGGCGCAGTGGAAAGCGCTTTTGCAGGGGAGCGCCGCCGCAGACTGTGGCGGTTGGATCGTCTGGGAGAGCGGTTGTATCTGCTGCTGCTCAGCGAAGATGCGCCAGAGCTGTCCGGCGTGGTGGAGCAGTTTGGCACCGGAGCGGCTGCGGAGACCCGCAGCTACGACCCGCTTTTACAGCGGGTGGAGCCGGGCAGCTGCTGGCAGTTTCGGCTGACCGCAAACCCCACCAAAAGCAGCAAAGACCCCCAAAACCCCGCAGCGCGGGGAACTGTAGCCGCACATTGCACGACACAGTACCAGAAGCAGTGGCTGTTGGAGCGCGCCGCAAAGCACGGCTTTGCCCTGCGGGAGGAGGAATTTACCGTGACCCGGGTGCAGTGGCAGCACTTTGCCAAGCACGGCACCCGGCCGGTGACCCTGTTGGCAGTGACCTATGAGGGCATTTTGCAGGTGACCGATGCAGAGCAGTTCCGGGCACTGCTGTGTCAGGGCATGGGGCGCGGCAAGGCCTATGGCCTTGGACTGATGACCGTTATGCGCGGAGGAAACTGAGATGGACGAGATGCCGGGCATGATCCGGCCGGACCTGCAGGCGCTGCCGCAGGTGAAAGACCGGATGACCTTTCTGTATCTGGAACACTGCACCCTTGGCCGACAGGACGGCGCAATCACCGTTACAGACGAAAAAGGGATCGTTCGGATCCCGGCGGCGGGCATCTCGGTGCTGCTGCTGGGGCCGGGTACACGGGTGACCCACCGTGCCATGGAACTTATGGGTGACACGGGCGTGGGTGCTGTCTGGGTAGGTGAGCACGGTGTGCGGTATTACGCCCATAGCCGTCCCCTGACCACCCACTCGCAGCTGTTGCTGCGGCAGGCAGAGCTTGTCAGCAACACCCGCAAGCACCTGGATGTGGTACGCAAGATGTATCAGCTCCGTTTCCCGGACGAAGATATCTCCCGGCTGACGATGCAGCAGCTGCGGGGACGCGAGGGCAGCCGTGTGCGGCAGGTATACCGCAAAGCTTCCAAGGATACCGGTGTTCCGTGGAGCGGCCGACTGTACCGCCCAGAGGATTTTGCATCGGGAGATGCCGTCAATCAGGCGCTTTCTGCCGGGCACGCCTGTTTGTACGGTCTGGCGCACGCGGTGATCGTGGCATTGGGCTGTGTCCCGGGTCTTGGCTTTGTTCATGTGGGGCACGAGTGCTCCTTTGTGTACGATATTGCCGACCTGTACAAGGCCGAGGTAACCATTCCCATCGCCTTTGAAGTGGCGGCACAGGCTCCGGACGACCTGCCGGCCGTAGTGCGCCGCCGGGTGCGGGATGCCATGGTAGAGCATCATATTCTGGAGCGCATGGTGCACGATATCCGGTATCTGCTCCTGAATGCGGATGAGCGGGAACAGGAGCCGGAAGCTGTTTATCTGTGGGACAACAAAGTGGGCACTGTGGCCAACGGCATCAATTATTTTGAAGAAGAGGGTGATGAAACTTCGTAGTTCTCACCATGACGAACTGCCCGCCAAAACTGCGCGGGGATCTGTCCAAATGGCTGTGCGAGATCAACACGGGCGTTTATGTGGGCAATGTGAGCAGCCGCGTGCGGGATGCCTTGTGGGAGCGGGTGTGTCAGAACCTGAAAAACGGACAGGCAACACTGGTGTTCACCACGGCGGGAGAGCAGCGGATGGATTTTCGCACCCACAATACCGCATGGGAAACCGTGGACTTTGACGGGATCAAACTGATACGACGACCGCTGCCGCAGGCCGAACAAAACCAAATCGACCTGAAACCCGGGTTCAGCAAAGCGGCACAGCAGCAAATGGCGCGGAAAGCGGGCAGAACAAAGCCGAGCACAGGCAATTACACTGTGATCGATCTGGAAACCACCGGCCTGAAAGCCGCGTCCGATTCCATCATCGAATATGGAGCGCTGCGGGTCCGGGACGGTGTACCGGTGGAGGAGCTGACAATGCTGGTCTGCGTGAAAGAAAACGTTCCGGCAGAGATCACAGCCCTGACAGGACTCAGCGCTGCGGAATTGCAGCAGGGAACAGAACCACGGGAAGCGCTGAATAGCTTTTTGTTGTTTATTGGCAAAGACCCACTGGTGGGACATAATATTGCCTTTGATCTGGAGTTTCTGCGCATGACCTGCAAACGATATGGCTTTCCGGCACCGACCAACCGCCAGATCGACCTTGCACAACTTGCCCGCCGAAACCTTACAAGGATCGCAAATTATAAGCTGGTGACGCTGGCACAGCATTTTCAGCTGGCAGAAAAAGTGGAGCATCGCGCCCTGCCGGACTGCCGTCTGATACAACAGGTTTATTGCAAACTGAAGGAAACAGCGGTACAATAGCAACAGGAGACACGGTGCTACGGGATCTTTTTAGTCTTTTCCCCGCATACGCGGGGGTGATCCCAGTACTATGAAGCAATGGCACGTGGCGGCTCACTTTTCCCCGCACATGCGGGGGTGATCCCGTTCGATGCTGGCAAGCTCATACCGTTTTACGCTTTTCCCCGCACATGCGGGGGTGATCCTCCCGCCGCGCATAGGCTTCTGACTCAGATTGACTTTTCCCCGCACATGCGGGGGTGATCCTGGAAATCAGTGCCACTTTTACACCCCCTTTCTCTTTTCCCCGCACATGCGGGGGTGATCCTCGAGACCAGACAATTTTGACAACGTTCGATGCCTTTTCCCCGCACATGCGGGGGTGATCCTACAAAGAGATCGAGAACGATTACAAGCTCCTGCTTTTCCCCGCACATGCGGGGGTGATCCCATGGGTGCCAATGGAAGCAAGACTAGACAATGCTTTTCCCCGCACATGCGGGGGTGATCCCAGTTCGGGGTTTTATCCTGTTGTAAAAATGGACTTTTCCCCGCACATGCGGGGGTGATCCCATTCATAACGCCCTCACCCAGATTGGTATCTACTTTTCCCCGCACATGCGGGGGTGATCCCTACGGAGTCACATGGGACATCTTGCAGAGTGACTTTTCCCCGCATACGCGGGGCTTACAAAAAAGAACCACGGGCGCAACGGAAAGTGAAATGATATTTCTGGAAAGGAGAACTCTGCAATTTTATCGCCCGCCCAGGCTGCGATCAAGAATCCCCGCAAGTGATCGCGTAAGGGCTTGAACCGACACAAATAAAGCATAACAAATACCCCTCGGTTTCCTGCTGCGGAAGCCGAGGGGGTATTTTGCGTATTAAGGGTGGAACGAATGCGCACTGTGATTTTATTCTGCCCTCAGGCGGAGCAAGGTGCCGGACTTTTCAATGCGGTAAAAACCTGCGCTGCCGTCCACGCCGAACTGCAGCTGCAGCTTGAGCGAAGAGTGCGACAGCGCGCGCACCGAAGGCACGATCCAGTGCACCAGTGCCAGCAGCAGCGGCAGGGTGACGACCAGCTCGGTGGCATCCTGCAGCGCGGTGCCGCTTGTCGGGAACAGCGCAATGACCAGCAGTGCGGCTCAGCACTTCGCAGTAGAGCAGCTGGTCCAGATCGATGCGGGAGATGCCGGTCTTGCAGCGCAGAATCAGGCTGCGCTGGTCGGCGCGGCGGCACTCGGCGATCACCGAATCCGTCAGACGGAAAAAGCTGTCCTCCCAGATGGGCTTGAGCTGGTAGAAGTAGGCACCCACCACATAGGATTCCACTGCAAACTCGGCGGAAGAAGTGAGAAAGATGATCTTGACGACGTTATCGTACTGCCGGATCTCCTTGGCAGCGGTAATGCCGTTTTCGGCCGGCATGATGACATCCAGAAACAGGATATCGTACCGGGTGCCCTTTTCGATCTCGGCCAGCAGATCCAGCGGGCTGTGAAAGGCTGTGCACTGGATCTGGACACAGCGCTGGGCGCGATATTTTTCCAGCAGGGCAGAGAGCTGGTCCAGAACTGTTTGGTCATCGTCGCAGAAGGCGATCTGGATCATAACGGGTTTAACACATCCTTTGTTCGCGTCGGCCAGAAATTACAGCTGGGCCTTGCCCATGCAGTAGGTCTGCAGCACATCGTAGTTGTCGTCCAGCACCACAAGGTCGGCATCCTTGCCGATCTGGATGGAACCCTTGCGGTCATCCAGATGCAGGCAGCGTGCCGGGTTGATGGTGCAGGCGTTCAGTGCATAGTTGAAGGGCACCATGGCCTCCTCCACCAGAATGCGCAGGCCCTTGTTGATGTTCAAAGTGGAACCGGCCAGCGTGCCGTTGTCCAGATGGGCGCTGCCGTCCGGGTAGATGGTGATATGGTTGCCGCCAAAGATGTACTCGCTGCCAATGGGGGTGCCCTTGGCCATCAGTGCATCCGAGATCATGATGGCGTAATCCGGGCCTTTGCTCATGAAGTAGTTGTTCAGGGCAGCAGGGGTGGAGTGGCAGCCGTCGCAGATGATCTCGCCGTACATGGTGCGGATGCGGTAGGCTGCGCCCACCAGACCGTTGGCGCGGTGGGCGAAGGGGGACATGCCGTTGTACACGTGGGTCATGGAGCGGGCACCGTTGGCATAGGCCATCACGGCCTGCTCATAGGTGGCGGCACTATGGCCGATGCTGACCACCACGCCGTGCTCGGTCAGGTAATGGGTCAGCGCAAACCCTTCGTCGTGTTCCGGTGCAAGGGTCACATAGCGGATGTGGCCGCGTGCTGCCTGCTGGTAGTGCTTGAACTGCTCCACGCTGGGCTTTGCGATGTACTCCGGAGGCTGTGCGCCCTTGTACTTCATATCGAGGTAGGGGCCTTCAAAGTGGATGCCAAGGATCTCGGCACCTTCGTAGCTGCCCTCCATCACGTCGGCCACATTGGCCACGGCGTTGGTCAGCACCTCCACGCTCTGGGTGACGGTAGTGGCCAGAAAGCTGGTCACACCCTCAGAGACGATATGCTTTGCCCAGTAGCGCAGGCCCTCCGGCTTTGCGTCGTTGGTGTCGAACTCGTAGGCACCATGGCAGTGGATATCCATAAAACCGGGCACGATGCGCTTGGAGCCATAGTCCACATCGGCCTGCTTTTCACCATAGGGGAAGATGCCGGTGATCTTGCCCTGCTCCAGCTCGACTGCGGCAGAAATGAACTGGTCGGCGATCCATACTTTTTTGCTCTGGATGATCATATAATCAGCCCTCCGATATCATCATAAAACCTGCATATGCTGCACACGACAGCACAACCATTCTACAGAAAAGTATAGCATTTTCTGGCGGGAATAACCAGCCTTCGCGCGCCTTTTCAAAAAAATTAAGCTGGAAAATGAAAAAACGATCGCAGCTTGCACAAAGAAACAGCGTAAAATCAGAAACCCGGAGCCTTTTTGAGCCGTTTTGGCCGAAAAAAGGTTCCGGGTTTTGTGCATGATCTTTTCAAAGAGCTGTTTTGCAACAGCCCCTTAATATGAAGTAAGCCCCAGGCTTACATCCAAAGCCTGATCCACACGTTTCTGATCTTCCGGCGTGATCTGCCCGGCCCGCTCCCGCAGGCGGTGCTTATCCAGCGTGCGGATCTGCTCCAGCAGCACCACGCTGTCCTTGGCAAGGCCGGTATCCGCTGCCCGGATATTGATGTGGGTGGGCAGGCGGGCTTTGTCCAGCCGGGATGTAATGGCCGCAGCAATCACGGTAGGGCTGTGCCGGTTGCCGATCTCGTTCTGCACGATCAGTACCGGGCGCACGCCGCCCTGCTCCGACCCCACCACCGGCGAAAGATCTGCGTAAAAAACTTCTCCTCTGTGTACCTCCATGGAATCTCCCTCCCTGCATTTGGAGGATGCGCCCCGCTTATGTGATGCGTCCGGCGCATCTTCGTCTGATCTCAGTATGAGCCGGCTGCGCGCCGGTTATGCAGCGCAGGGGATATTCCATTGTATGCACAAAGGCTTACAGAGTTTCCAGTGTGCAGAAGGCCAGCGCCATGCCGCCCTCGTGGCTCAGAGAAAGCCGGGCGGCAAGGCCATGGGCCTGCATCCATTCCGCCGTCTGGCCGGAAAAATGATAGGCGGGTGCACCGCTTTCCAGCCGGACAGCCTCGATCTCACACAGGGAGAACGGCTCCCGCAGGCCGGTGCCTGCCGCCTTTAAAAAGGCTTCCTTGGCGGCAAAGTTGGCTGCGGCGCTGGCAAGCCGGTGGGCGGCGCTGCGCCCGGCGGGCAGCGGTTCGTTAAGGCTCAGCGCAGCGCGTTCGGCCTCGCCGTACACCCGGCGGATAAAGGCTGCAGCGTGTGCGCCGGTAAGGCTTTTTTCCAGATGCGCGATCTCGCACAGGTCGCAGCCGATGCCATACAGCATAAAGGCCCTCCTTCTGCCGCATTTGCGGCGGTGCAGGCCGTCAGCCTGCAAAATCAGGACCGGAAATTTTATGCAAACTGTGCAAATCCGGTCTGTTTAGCTTGAAGTTTCCTCGCAATTCGTGTACAATGAATGTAGTTCTTCCTAAGGGGGTGTATTCCGTGAGTGGCGAGACCGCTATTTTTTCGATCCACGACAAAAAGGACTATGAGATCCATGAGATCGTACAGCAGGTGTACGATGCTTTAAAGGAAAAAGGCTATAATCCGGTCAATCAGCTGGTGGGCTATATCTTGTCCGAAGACCCCACCTACATCACGACCTATAAAAATGCCCGTTCCATGATCCGCAAGGTGGATCGTGACGATCTGCTGCAGGCCATGCTGCGCAGTTATCTGAACGTCTGATATCGCTTGTCTGCTCATGCCCCGCCGTCGCTATGATGGCGGGGCTTTTTCATAATAGAATGCAGATGCCGTTTACCGTTACAGCCCCTCCGGTGAAAACGCAATTCAGAAAAATCCGCAGATCTTTCTGAATTGCAACTATATAAAATAAAACTTTCGCTGAAGATGGCCAGAGCGAAACGGAGGCCATTCCAACCGTTACGGCCAGAACGGCAGCGTAAAGATCTGGTTTACGACGACCTCATATTCCCACGGTTCCCGCACCTTGCGCAGCTGCTTTTCCAGCTTTTCGGCCCCCTCAAACTTGTGAATGAGGTAGAACCAGTGTCCCTTCATGCGGCTCACCGCGCACCCGGCGCTGCCGAACAGTTCGGAGTATCCGTGGTAGAGGTCGTCAAGGTATCCGCGCAGCTCTTCCCGTGCGGCCGGTGCGCCGCCGCGTGCTTTACGGAAGAGCGCCGGGTCCGCAATGATGCCGCGCCCCACCATGATGCCGGACAGCTGCGGATACTGCGCTTCCAACGTGTGCAGGTCCGCAGCGGTGGTCACATCGCCGTTGTAGCACACGGGCATCCGGCACCCGGGCAGGGCGGCAGCAAAAGCGGCACGGTCGGCCTGCCCGCGGTAGAGCTGGCGCATCACACGCGGGTGGATGGTCAGCTCACAGATGGGATACCGGTTATAGATGTCCAGAATGGCAGCAAATTCTTCCGGCTTTTCCACGCCAAGCCGGGTCTTGACCGAGATAGGCCCTTCCGCATTGGCAAATACGGCGGCAAGAAAAGCGTCCAGCTTGACGGGGTCGCGCAGCATCCCGGAACCCTTGCCTTTGGCGGTGACGGTGCCGGAAGGACAGCCGAGGTTCAGGTTCACCTCGGTGTAGCCAAGGCCGCGCAGCTCGCCGATCATCCATGCGGCAAGTTCGCCGTCCTTTGCCAGCAGCTGCGGGATCACCGGTGCGCCGGGGTTTGCCGCAGGGGCAAGCTCGGCCATCTTCTTTTTAATGAGCACCCGGTTCTCCGGCGGGGAGATGAAAGGGGCATAGTAGCGGTCGGCATTGCCAGCAGGGCCGAACCATTTCTGGTGTGCCTGCCGCCACACCCGGTCGGTCAGGCCCTCCATGGGGGCAGCATAGTAATTCATGGGCAAATCTCCAAAGTGTTTGATAGGGATATTGTAACAAAAAACTCCCGTCCTGTGAAGTCACAGAACGGGAGAAGCGAGCTTTTTGAAAGATCAGTCTGCAAACAGCGGGGTGGACAGGTAGCGGTCGCCGGTATCGGGCAGCAGGACCACGATGTTCTTACCGGCATTCTCCGGGCGCTTTGCCAGCTGCAGGGCAGCATAAACAGCAGCACCGGAGGAGATACCCACCAGCACGCCTTCCTTGTGGCCGATCAGACGGCCGGTGGCAAAGGCATCGTCGTTCTCCACGGCGATGATTTCGTCATACACCTTGGTGTCCAGTACGTCCGGCACAAAGCCCGCGCCGATGCCCTGGATCTTGTGTGCGCCTGCGGTGCCCTTGCTCAGCACAGGAGAGGAAGCAGGCTCTACAGCCACCACCTTGACGTTCGGGTTCTTGCTCTTCAGGTACTGGCCCACGCCGGTCACGGTGCCGCCGGTGCCCACGCCTGCCACAAAGATATCCACCTTGCCATCAGTATCCTCCCAGATCTCGGGGCCGGTGGTCTCGATGTGGGCCTGAGGGTTGGCCGGGTTCACGAACTGGCCGGGGATGAAGGAATTCGGGATCTCCTTTGCCAGCTCGTCGGCCTTGGCAATGGCACCCTTCATGCCCTTGGCACCCTCGCTCAGCACCAGCTCTGCGCCGTAAGCCTTCATCAGCTGGCGGCGCTCCACGCTCATGGTCTCGGGCATCACGATGATGATGCGGTAGCCCTTGGCGGCTGCCACAGCGGCCAGACCGATGCCAGTATTGCCGGAGGTAGGCTCAATGATCACGGAACCTTCCTTCAGCAGGCCCTTTTCCTCGGCATCATCGATCATCTTTTTGGCGATGCGATCCTTGACAGAACCGGCCGGATTGAAGTATTCCAGCTTGGCAATGATGTGGGCAGGCAGCTCCTGCTCCTTTTCAATGTGGGTCAGCTCCAGCAACGGAGTATGACCGATCAGCTGATCTGCGGCAGTATAAATCTTGCTCATTGTAGTTTCCTCCCTGATACAGTTATGGGCACATGTGCCCTGCTGGACGACCTGGTTCCAAAACCTTTATACCAACATTGTTTGTGGGTTTGATGGTATTATAGACCCGTTCTGTGCGGTTGTCAATGGATTTTTTGAAAAAAGTGGGATTGAAATATTATTTACCCTGTTGTATAATAGGTTAAAAACTCAATCTATAACCAACAAAGGAAGTACACTATTATGATCGTGTCCACCAAAGGGCGCTATGCACTGCGCGTGATGATCGACCTTTCCGAGCATCAGTCTGAAAAATATGTCCCTCTCAAGGAGATCGCTGCCCGGCAGGAGATCTCGGAAAAATATCTGGAAAACATCCTTAAGGTGCTGGTGCAGAACGGCTTTCTGGAGGGCTTGCGCGGCAAGGGCGGCGGCTACCGGCTCACCCGCAGCCCGGATCAGTACACCGTGGGCGAGATCCTGATGCTGACCGAGGGCAGCCTTGCGCCGGTGAGCTGCCTGACCCCCAATGCGACCCCCTGCTCCCGCATGGCAAACTGCCGCACCTACGAGATGTGGAAGGGGCTGGACGATCTGATCTCCAATTATTTCGGCAATATCACACTGGCCGATCTCGCCCGGCCTGATCAGGCCGGGAATGACTATGTGATCTGACGGTATTTCTGATAACATGCAAAAAGGCGCACCGGCTTGACCGGCGCGCCTTTTTTTGCACAGTTCTCGGCGAAATGTGCAATTTTTCTTATCCAGAATCACGGTTGATGGATTGGGGCTCCTGCGGTATACTTTACCCTTGATGTGTCCATTTACGCTTTTGATCGAGGAAAGGGGAACTTTACTACGAAATATATTTTTCAGTTTGCGCGCATTCTTGCGTTTTGTTTTTTGGGCGAGATCCTTCATGTAGTGCTGCCGCTGCCAGTCCCGGCCAGCGTCTACGGTCTGGTGCTGCTGCTGGCAGCGCTGAACTTCAAGCTGGTAAAGCTGGACGATGTGAAAGAGGTTGGAACCTATCTCACAGGCATCTTCCCGCTGTTGTTCGTGCCCGCTGCCGCCGGTGTGATGGAACTGTGGGCAGAGATGGGCGAGATGCTGTTGCCCATCCTCGTTGCTATTATCCCGGTCACTGTGCTGGTGATGGTGAGTGCAGGCAAGACCACGCAGGCCCTGACCGGCCGCAAGAAAAAGGAGGCTGACAATGACGCAGCTGCTGAATGATTTTTTGTCCGGCTCCGCAGCATGGGGCGTTCTGCTTACGCTGGCCGCGTTTGCACTGGGCACCCTTATCAATAAGGTGACAGGCAAAGCCATTTTTAACCCGCTGCTGCTGGGCAGCATCTTTGTGATCATCTTTCTGTCGGTGTGCAGCATCCCGTATGCGGACTACAAGGCCAGCGCGGCACCGGTGAACTATCTGCTGCTGCCCGCCACCGTGGCACTGGCCATTCCGCTGTATGAAAAGATCGACCTGCTGAAAGAGAATGCCGCCGCCATCATTGCGGGTATCTCGGTGGGCACGCTGGTGAGCCTTGGCAGCGCACTGGCGCTGGCACTGGCGCTGGACCTGACCCGTGAGCAGTATGCCACCCTGCTGCCCAAATCCGTGACTACCGCCATCAGCATGGATGTGGCCGCTGAGCTGGGCGGCATTGCTGCCCTGACCGGTGCGATCGTCATTGTTACCGGCATCGTGGGAGCGCTGCTAGCTGAGACGGTGTGCAAGATGTTCCACATCACCGACCCCATCGCCAAGGGCGTGGGCATCGGAACTTCGGCCCATGCCGTGGGCACCAGCAAAGCTCTGCAGATGGGCGAGGTGGAAGGTGCCATGAGCGGCCTTTCCATTGCGGTGGCCGGTGTGCTGACCGCAGTGCTCTGCCCGGTGTTTGTGAACCTGATCCGGTAAAGGATTTAAAATAGCCGCTCTGGCTTTTTTCAGTAGAATTTATTTGTTGATCCGGGAACCTCAGTTTACAACAAAAATGAGATAGGCAACCCCTTTCGGGGAAGTCTATCTCATTTTTTCGTTGAGGCTGTTTTTATACGCCGCTGTGTTCCCGTTCATCCTTCAGGATGGCCGTCACGCTCTGCATGGTGCTTACTGCACGATGCAATTCTTCGTCGCCAAGCTCTGCACGCAGGCGGGCGTAACAGCGCTGCATGAACGCGCGCTCCTCCGCCATCAGCTCCACAGCCTTGCTGGAAAGCTCCACATAGGTGCGGCCCGCTTCGCGGTCGGTCTTCCATGCCACAAAGCCCTTGTCCTGCAGCTTTTCAACGGCCTTGGAAAGCTCTGTCACCTTCAGGCCCATCACGGCAGCAAGGTCAGCCAGATAAACCTTACTGTCCGGGTGCTGTTCGGCCTGCATCTTGATGTAATATAAGATCAGGTAGTCCGCCCGCTGGATGGTGCTGAACACCTTGTCGATATCAAAATTGTGCAGGAAGAACCATTCTTCCGGGTGATGTTTCAGTTCCACGCTCATCATGCATCCTCCCTGTTATTCCCGCTCATTGCGGCGGACATATTCGTGGGTGCCGCCAAGGCTCTTGTAGGCCGGGCGGATGATCTTGTTTGCGCTGAGCAGCTCTTCAATGCGGTGGGCGCTCCAGCCCATCACGCGGGCCACGGCGAACAGCGGCGTGTACAGCTCCATGGGGATGCCCAGCATATCGTACACAAAGCCGCTGTAGAAGTCCACATTGGGGCTGACACCCTTGAAAATTTTGCGCTCCTCCGCGATCAGCTGCGGGGCCATGTGCTCGATCTTGTTGTAAAGGGCAAGGTCCTTGTCGCGGCCCTTCTCGTGGGCTAACTGTTCCACATAGCCCTTGAATACCACCTCACGGGGGTCACTGAGGGAGTACACCGCGTGGCCCATGCCGTAGATCAGGCCTTTGCGGTCAAATGCTTCGCCGTGCAGCAGCTTTTTCAGGTAGGCTTCCAGCTCTTCATCGTCCTCGGTGTCGTGCAGGTTTTCGCGGATGTTCTGCATCATCTGCATCACCATCAGGTTGGCACCGCCGTGGCGCGGGCCTTTGAGGGAGCACAGGGCAGCCGCCATGGCCGAGTAGGTATCGGTGCCAGACGAAGTGACCACGCGGGTGGTAAAGGTGGAGTTGTTGCCGCCGCCGTGCTCGGCGTGCAGCAGCAATGCCACATCCAGCACGCGGGCTTCCAGCTCGGTGTACTTCATATCCGGGCGCAGCATCCGCAAAAAGTTCTCTGCGGTGGAAAGCTCCGGGTCCGGCCGGTGGATGTACATGCTGCCGTCTTTTTCGTAGTGGTTATAGGCATGGTAGCTGTACACGGCCAGCATGGGGAAGATGCCGGCCAGCTGGATGCTCTGGCGCAGCACATTGGAAATTTCCAGATCACCGGCCTTGGGGTCGTAGGATGCCAGTGTGAGCACGCTGCGGGCCATGGAGTTCATGATATCGTGGCTGGGGGCCTTCATGATCACATCACGGGTAAAGTTGGTGGGCATGGTGCGGCACTCGCCCAGCACGCGGCAGAACTCTTCCAGCTTTTCCTGCGTGGGCAGCTCACCGAACAGTAGCAGATAGCCCGCTTCCTCAAAGGCAAAGCGGCTGCCGGACGACCCGCGGATCAGGTCTTTCACGTCGTAGCCGCGGTAGAGCAGCTGACCGTCGGCAGGCTTTTTCACTCCGTCCACATACTGGAAGGCGCGGATATCGGAGATATTGGTCAGGCCTGCCAGCACGCCCTTGCCGTTTTCGTCGCGCAGGCCCGCTTTAACGCCAAACTCCTTGTACAGGTCCTTGCTGATGCGGTCATGTTCGGCGCACAGCGGCTGCTGCTGGTCGAAGTATCCCATTACGTTCTGCAGATGATCCATTGGTAGTTGCTCCTTTCCCATTGCCGTCAGCTTGCGCTCACTTGGCAGGCCATCAGGAAGTTTTCTCTGCGAACAGCCCGGAACTTCGGTCCCGCCCTACTGCCTGTGGCAGCAGGGTACCACCCCAGGACATTCGCTGGAGAAACTTCCTGCCGTCCTGCCCGAAAAAACCGTATTGATTCGGGACGGCATTCACTTACATTCAGAATACTCTTTCAGATTACAAAAAGGATATTTCGGTGTCAAGGTACTGTTTGTAAATAAAAAAAGAACAAAATCGGAAAGCTGCCGGGTGCGCATTTGCCCTTTAGCGCAGGGGCAGTTTTTGAGACGGTAACGCACAAATAAGGCATCTTCCAGCCGGATCTCAGGAGACTGGCAACAAATAAAGCCACGACGAAACCACATTTATAAACGGTTCATCGTGGCTTTTTGTCATATCGAGCAGAGCTGGACAAATCCGAACTATTTCCTGCCAATTCATCGGCAGCCAAAGTATCCTCGAAGCGGACGGTTTGAGAGCCGTCTTTATAATTGAACGTGATCAGCATTCTGTCATCGTAGAGGAAAATGGCGTTCACAAAGATCTCAATCAGTGCCTTGCGCTGCTTTTGCTGCGATACATCGAACTTTCTGAATTTCATCAACCAGAATCGGATGAAGTCAGCATTAAAGGAAGGCTTTCTTAGCTTTTCGTCAGCAATTTTGGCGGTCAGTTCATCCTTTTGCGCTTCCAGCGCATCCAAACGCTCTTTGGTCGTCCGTGTGAACAAGCCTTCCTCGATTGCTTTCATCAGGTTGTCCAGTTTTCGGTCCACTTCCCGGAGCTGTTTTTCCAGCAGAGGGATCGCGGTATTCTCCTGATTTTGGAAATCCATGACCAGCTGAACGATTCGTTCAATCACTGCATCATCCTGAATCAGCTTCATCGTTTCCTGAACGACCAGATTTTCCAACCACTCCTTCTGTACGGTTTTCTTGTTACAGCCTTTCTTCTTTTTGGCAGTGGCACATTTATAATAATAGTAGGTTCGCCCGGTAGCACTTGTTCCGCTCTCGCCGAACATCAATGCCCCGCACTTACCGCAGAACAGCTTTGTGGTCAACAAATATTCCTCATCTGCCTTTCCGCGAGCCGGAGCACGTTTGTTTTTCTCCATACGTTTTTGCACACGGTCAAACAAATCCTTGGGAACGATGGCTGGAATTGCATCCGGGACAACGGTATCCCGGAAAGAAAGTTCTCCAATATAGCGGCGGTTCTTTAACATGGTGTTCATGCTGCTGCACGTCAGCTTTCCACCCAGCATATTACGAACCCCTTTTTCGTTGAGGTAGTTCATGATCTCAACGATTTTTTCACCGTTGTCGTACCGCTGAAAAGCCTCCAATACAAGCGGTGAAATCAGCGGGTCGATGCGATAGAACTTATCTGCGTCGATTTTATAGCCAATCGTTCCTGTGCCGCCTGTGCATTTGCCTTTCAGCGCATTTTCGGTCTGGCCACGAATGACTTTTTCGGAAAGTTCCGCCGAATAGTATTCTGCCATACCCTCCAGCAGCGTCTCCACCAGAATGCCCTGCGAGCCTTCTGCAATCGGCTCCATGACCGATATCAGATGGACATTGTTCTTTTTCAGAATCATCTTGTAGTTTGCACTGTCAAAGCGATTCCGAGCGAAACGGTCAAATTTCCAAACCAAAACGATTTCAAACAACTTTTTATTGCTGTCCCGAATCATCTGTTGAAAATCCGGTCGATTGTCTGTTTTGGCAGAAAGTGCACGGTCGATATAGTGCCTGACCACTGTAATGCCGTTTCTTTCAGCATATGCTGTGCATTCCCGAATCTGGCCCTCAATGGATTCTTCACGCTGGTTGTCACTGGAATAGCGAGCGTAGATCACAGCATTCATGGAAAGCACCTCACTTTTACACATCATTGAACGAATGTACGTTTATTCAAGGCTGTTCTTCGTATAATGTATATACCATATTTTGCAAGGGAATGCAAGCTGTGTTTTTACTTGGATTCTTTGCTCTTTAATGTGCTCTTCCGATACTGCATCGGGCTCTGGCCGGTGGCCTTGGCAAAGCGGGTGGAGAAGTTACTGGCATCCCCGAAGCCTGCTTCCTGTGCGATCTCACTGATGCTGTGGTCGGTGAGCACCAGCAGCTCTTTTGCCTGTGTGATGCGGAAGTTGACCAGATAATTGTACGGCGTTGTGCCCATGTACCGCCGGAACAGGCGCAGAAAATAACTCTTGCTCATGTGCGCACTTGACAGCAGATCGGCAAGGGAAAGTTCCTGCCGGTAGTTCTTGCGCAGGGTCTCTGCCGCCTGCAGGATCAGCTGGCGGTTGGTGGTCATCTCCGCCTGCGCAAACAGGCTCTGTGCACAGAGGGCAAGCATCTCGTGCAGGGCAAGACCTGTCTGCACCATGCTGTCCACCGTGCCAAGCTCCATCTGCTCCAGAACAAGTTCAAACAATTCCTGCATCCTGACCCCGGTCAATTGGACCGGGGTCAGTTTTTTGTCCGGCAGAAGCAGCGGCTCCATGGCCGCAACACCGGCACCGTCCAGATGCACCCAGTAGTGGTGCCAGCAGCTCTGCCCCGGTGCGGTGCAGTAGCTCTGTGCCGTGCGGCAGTTGAGCAGCAGTGCCTGCCCGGTCTCCAGCACGACATGGTTCCCATCCTGCTCGATGAGACCGGCACCCCGGAGGGTGTAGAACAGGATATAGCTTTCTTTATCGGTGCGGGCGGTGGAGAACCGCTGTTGTGCATAGAATAGCCCCGCCTCGGTGCAGGAATAGGGCTGTGCACGCTCCGCTTCGCTGAGCGTCGTGCGCTTCCAGATGCTTTCCGGGGTCACATCCATGTTGTAAGTCAGCATTTTTCTCACGCCTTTCTGCTTCCAGTATAGCGGCTTTTACCCTGTGATGCAAGAGTGGACTTTTCACAAAGAATGCGTCACCTTTGCGGATGGAATCCGCCTTTCCGGGCCGCTATACTGGTACCGGAAAGAGACAGAAGGAGGCGCACTATGCACGAAAAATTTCTCGCCATCGACATCGGCGCATCGTCCGGGCGGCATATCATCGGCTGGATGGAGGACGGGACCTTGCAGACCGAGGAAGTCTACCGCTTCCCGAACAGTGTCCGGCGGGTGGACGGCCACCTGGAATGGGACATCGACAGCCTGTTTGCCAACGTGAAACAGGGCATCAAAGCGGCTTTTGCAAAGTACCCCGCCATCAAAAGCCTGTCCATCGACACCTGGGCGGTGGACTACGTACTTTTGAAAAAGGAACAGCCCCTTTATCCGGTCTATGCTTACCGCGACGGCCGGACACAGGCCGTTCTGGATGAGGTGCACGGCATCCTCCCGTTTGAGAAGCTCTACGAGCGCACCGGCATCCAGTTTCAGCCATTCAACACGGTGTATCAGCTGTATGCGGACAAAAAAGCCGGGCGGCTGGCGCAGGCAGACGATTTCCTGATGATTCCGGAATATCTACTCTGGAAACTCTGCGGCGTCAAGGCCCGTGAGTACACCAACGCCACCTCCACCGGCCTTGTCAACGCCCAGATCAGAGAATACGACCCGGAGATCCTCTCTGCGCTGGGCTTGCCGGAAACCATGTTCCCGCCGCTGACCGCACCCGGCACGGTGCTGGGTCCGCTGAAGCCGGAGATCGCCTCCGAGGTGGGCGGGCAGACCAACGTGGTGCTGTGTGCCACCCACGACACTGCCAGCGCGGTGGAGGGCATCCCGATGGAGCAGGGGGAGGCACCGTTCCTTTCTTCCGGCACCTGGAGCCTGTTGGGTGTCAAACTGGCACAGCCGGTCACCACTCCAGAAAGCTGCAAAGCAAATTTCACAAATGAAGGCGGCGTGGGCTACATCCGCTATCTGAAAAACATCATGGGCTTGTGGATCATCCAGTGCGTGCAGAAGCAGCTGGGCATCTCCTTTGCGGAGATGGTGGAGCTGGCAAAGGCCAGCACCTACACCCGCATTTTTGATGTGAACGATGCGCGTTTCTCGGCTCCGCAGGATATGAGCGCGGAAATCAGAGCTGCCCTTGCTGAGACCGGTGCACCGCCTGCCACGGACGCTGACCTCATCAACTGCATCTATCATTCGCTGGCGTACTGCTACGGCGAAGCCTACCGTGAGATGGAAGCCGTCACCGGGCAGCACTGGGACAAGCTCTACATTGCAGGCGGCGGCGCCAAGAATGCCACCCTGAACGAGCTGACCGCCCATTATACCGGAAAACAGGTCGTGGCCCTGCCCATTGAGGCGACCGCCATCGGCAACCTGAAAATACAGATGAACATCCACTAAGGAGGACAAATTATGCTGGTTGAAACCAAAGCCCGCGTTGGCGTGTTCGCCATTGCGCTGGGTGCCTACCTGCCCCAGTTCCCGACCCTCGTGCCCGAATTTGAGCAGCAGTACGCTGCCTTCAAAAAGACCATCCCGGACACCGTGGAGGTCATCGACGGCGGCATCGTCACCACCAAAGAGCTGTCCATGGCGGCGGGTGATAAGTTCCGCGCTGCAGATGTGGACCTGGTGATCCTGCAGCTGCTGACCTACGCCACTTCCTACAACATGCTGCCTGCTGTGCGGGATCTGGATGTCCCGGTCGTGCTGGTGAACGTCCAGAAGAAGAAAGCCCCGGACTACGCCAACACCGATACGCCCACCTGGCTGGGTGAATTGTACGCCTGCGGTGCCGTGGGCGAGATGGTGGCCGATCTGGAGCGTGCCGGCAAGCGTCATGCCGTCATCACCGGTGTGGTAGAAGGCGGCGACCCGCAGGTGCAGGCCGAGATCGAGGACTGGTGCCGTGCGGCTCAGGTGCGCCGCCGTTTCCGCGACACCAATCTGGCCCAGATCGGCCGCCCGTATCCCGGTATGATGGACCTGTACATCGACGAAACGAATCTCTACAACCGGATGTGGCTGTATACCAAGCAGTTCGACTGGGAAAAGATGTGGGCCATCGCCGACAACATCACCGACGAAGCTGCCATCCGTGCCAAGGCAGAGGATATCCTGAATACCTTCGATATCGAAGGCGGCGGCACGGTGGAAAAGGTCTGGGAGATGGCAAAGTATGTCGTCGCCTTTGAGCAGTGGGTCAAGGACGAGAAGATCGCCTTCATCGCGTCGCATTACGATGGTTTTGCCAAGGGCAAGGCCGGTGTGCTGGACAGCATGCTGATCCCGGCCTTCTCCATGCTTATCAAGCAGGGCGTTGCCTGTGCCGTGGAGGGTGACATCAAGGTGGCTATGGCCATGTCCATCCTCAAGACCATTGCAGGCTGCGGCCAGCTGAGTGAGATGTACTCCATCGACTTTGACGAGGATATCTGCATCATCGGCCATTCCGGTTCCGGCGATGCCGACATTTCCGAGAAGAAGCCCACCATGAAGATCGTGCCGGTGTTCCACGGCAAGACCGGCGGCGGCTATCTGACCCAGTTCTATCCGCACCTTGGCCCCGTGACCTATCTGGGCATCACGCAGGACAAGGACGGTCACTTCAAGTTCGTGGTGGCCGAGGGTGTCAACGAGCCTGGCCCCATCTTCACCTTTGGTGACACCAACATGCGCACCCGCTTTACCTGCGGGGCACGGGAGTTCTGCAACCGCTGGAGCGAGGCAGGCCCCACCCATCACATGGCTGCTGCCACCGGCCGCCACATCGATACCATCCTGAAGGTGGCAAAGATCTTCAATATTCCGGTGGACGTCATCACCCGATAAGCTGAGAGAAAAGAGAGGTATTTTATCATGGGCATTCTGGATATTGCAATCGTCAAGGGCTACATCCGCATGTGCAACGACGGCTGGCTGCAGGGCTGGCACGAGCGCAACGGCGGCAACCTGACCTACCGTATGAAGGAAGAGGAAGTGGCCGAGTGCCGTCCCTTCTTCAATGCACAGCCCGGTGAATGGGTCAACATGGGCGTGCAGGCCGACAACCTGGCCGGGGAGTATTTCATCACCACCGGTTCCGGCAAGTTCTTCCGCAATGTGGAGTCGGACCCCATCCACAGCATCGGCATCGTGGAGATCAACGACAAGGGCGACAGCTGGCGCATCGTCTGGGGCCTGGAAGGCGGCGCAAAGCCCACTTCCGAGTTCCCCAGCCACTTCATGAACCACAGCGTCCGCAAGGCGGCCACGAACGGCGCAAACCGCGTCATCTACCATTGCCATGCCACCAATGTCATCGCTCTGACCTACATTCTGCCCCTGACCGACCGCGACTTCTCCCGTGCTTTGTGGCAGAGCGCCACCGAGTGCCCGGTGGTCTTCCCGGAAGGTGTGGGCGTCTGCCCCTGGATGGTGCCCGGCGGTGCAGACATCGCCATGGCCACCAGCGAACTGATGAAGAAATATCAGGCAGCCATTTGGGCACAGCACGGCCTGTTCGTTTCCGGCCCGGATTTTGACATCGCCTTTGGTCTGGCTCACACCATCGAGAAGAGTGCCGAGATCTATGTCAAGGTGCTGAGCATGAGCGGCGGCCTCATCCGTCAGACCATCACCGATGATGACCTGCGCGCCATCGCCCGCGACTTTGGCGTGACCCTGAACGAGGAGTTCCTCGACTGATTTTCTTAATTACAGTGATGAGCCTTTCAAGAACAAGAAACGATTGATCGATAAGAAGGAGAATAAGAGATTATGAGTGTTTTCCGCGATGATTTCCTGTGGGGCGGTGCATGTGCAGCCAACCAGTTCGAGGGTGCCTGGGACGTGGACGGCAAAGGCCCCAGCGTACCGGATATGTGTACCAACGGCTCCCACACCAGCCCGAAGTGGGTGACCACCCACATCCACCCGGACCGCCTGTACCCCAGTCATGAAGCCATCGACTTCTACCACCACTACGAAGAGGACATTGCTCTGTTTGCGGAGATGGGCTTCAAGACCTTCCGCACCTCCATCAACTGGACCCGCATCTTCCCCACTGGCATGGAGAGCGAGCCCAACGAGAAGGGCCTGGAATTTTACGACCGCGTTTTTGACTGCTGCAAGAAGCACGGCATCGAGCCGCTGGTCACCATCAGCCACTACGAGCTGCCCTACGCTCTGGTGGAAAGGTACAACGGCTGGGCCAGCCGCGAGCTAATCGACTTCTACATGAACTACTGCAAAACCATCTTCGAGCGCTACAAGGACAAAGTCAAGTACTGGCTCACCTTCAACGAGATCAACACCGGCACCATGCCCATGGGCGGCATCCTGAACACCGGCACCATCCAGGGATACGAGGGTTCCACCGCCGATGTGCCAAACGACGAACAGGCACGCTTCCAGGCCCTACACAACATGTTCGTGGCCAGCGCCAGGGCTGTCAAGTATGCCCACGACAACTACCCCCAGTTCAAGATGGGCTGCATGATCTGCTTCATCACCAGCTATCCCATGACCTGTGACCCCGCCGACGTGGTGGCCAACCAGAAGCAGATGCAGATCATGAACTGGTTCTGTTCCGATATGCATGTGCGCGGTGAGTATCCCTATTATATGAAGCGTTTCTTTGCCGAGCACAACATCACCATCCATCAGGAGCCGGAGGATGCCGCCATCCTGAAGGCCGGCACCGTGGACTTCTACACCTTCAGCTACTACATGTCCAACTGCGTCACCACCCACAAGGACGCCGAGGACGTGGGCGGTAATATCGCCACCGGCAAGAAGAACCCCTACCTGAAAGCCAGCGACTGGGGCTGGCAGATCGACCCCATTGGCCTGCGCTACACCCTGAACGAGATCTACGATCGCTATCATCTGCCCATGATGGTAGTGGAAAACGGCCTGGGCGCTTACGATGTGAAGAGCGAGGACGGCAAGATCCACGACAGCTACCGCATCGACTACCTGCGCCAGCACATCGAGCAGATGGCCGAGGCCGTGAAGGACGGCGTGGATCTGATGGGTTACACCCCCTGGGGCTGCATCGACCTGGTGTCTGCGTCCACAGGTGAGATGGCAAAGCGCTATGGCTTTATCTACGTCAACAAATTTGATGACGGCACCGGCGACCTGAGCCGGGAGAAGAAGGACAGCTTCTACTGGTATAAGAAAGTCATCGCCTCCAATGGCGAGGATCTCTCCTGATTTTCTGGATCATCTCTGATATCGCGCGATTGTTGTAAAACAGTTTTTCCAAAAAAATGAGATAGACGGCCCGAAAAGAGGCTGGCCTGTCTCATTTTTTAGTCGCATTCTGAAAGTGTTATGAAACAGAAACGACAAGAACAGCATCAAATTCCACCTTTTCTGTCTGGCTTCTGACCCGAAGAAGTCCTTTTCCAAATTATAACGAGACAAACTGAAAACGCATCCTTTTCTACGAAAAAAATCAGAACGATCGTATGCGTCAAACCTTAGTTGCTCCGCAATATCCTGTTGAAAAATCTGTGGGAAGAATTTGACATTTTAAGGTTGCTTTTCAACGCGCACAAAACAAAGCGATGCCCCTTGTCAGTAACAAAGGGCATCGTTGATTATAGTTTTTTAGAACAGCTGTATGGTTACTTCACTCTTCAAGCCTTGTGGCTCGGTGGGCATATACTGCCCCAGAAAATCATTCATCCGGCGGCCAAGGGTGGTGTTCACCTCGATTTCCAACAAATTCTCCCCGGTGTGCAGGGAACCGGAGATTGCATAGCGGTAAGGAGGGCAGATCCGTACACCGCAGTCCGTCCCGTTCACTCGGACGATTGCACCTTCCTGTGCCGTCAGGGCCAGCACGGCGGGCCGTGCGGCCTGTGCTTCGTTCAGCGTAAAGCGGAATGCATACCGTGCCCGGCCTGCAAACGCGATGCAGCCCGGCAGACGGTGCAGAGAGAGCAGTTTTTCCAGCGGGAGCGGGGCACCATATTCGGCGCAGCCAGTGTCGGCATCGGCCAGCGAAACAGTGCATGCTGTCAAATGAATGCAGTCCGCCGGAACACCGGCAGGCAGAGCCGCCACCGCCTGCACCTGCAATGCAGTCGGGTCATCCGGCACCAGAATGCAGCGGGATTCATAAGGAGCCAGTGTCAGAGCAAAGGCATCCGGTGCTGCCGTCACAACGTTGGCAAAGGCATCGTATACAAAGGCTGCACCGGGCTTTGCACCAGTCACAGTGGTGCAAAGCGGCTGCGTGCCCTCATTCGTGAAGAAGTAGACATCACCGTCTGCCTGCCGAGCGTGGTAGTATCGCAGATATGGTGCCGCTGCGCTCAGATGCAGCGCAGGGATACTGTCTGCCGTAAGCGTCTCCACCAGCGCATCCAGCGTGGTGACGACCGCATGTTCCAGTACCGGTGCCGGACCGCCTTCACAGCAGCGAATGGGCAGACCGCCCACAAAATAAACTTTGACCCCAGCATCCAGATAGCGCTGTACATTCTCCAGCAGTGCAACAGGCAGCGCCTCGGCGTACGGGATGACCAGCGCGCGGAACTGCATGCCGTTCAGGTGCAGCGCACCATCCTTCGCGGTGTCCGCTTTCAACACCTCACAGGGCACCAGCTCATAGTCGATACCATTGCGGGCCAGCCGGGCCGCTGGTTTCTGGGTGAGCATAAACTCGCCGCTCCATTCGGCTTCGGCCTGATACAGCAGCGCCACCGGAGCCACATGGGTGCCAGACAGCACTGCGGACATCCGGTTGAGGTAGTTGGCTACCTGCCGGAATTCCGGATATTGCGGATTATGGCCGTGGGCATAGAAATGCGGCGGGCAGTCCGGGTCCGGGAAGGGTGCCGCGTTGAAGGCGTGCGGCACAAACTGATTGATGCCGCGCACCAGCATATAGTCCGACAGCCACTTGCACAGGCGGTTGCCTTCGCCCCAGCCATAGGCACCGAACAGCTCACACATGGCACGGCCTTTCTTGGCAGGGTCCAAGTGGGCCAGACTTGCCCCCAGCTTGCCCAACATATAGGTAAAAAACTCGCCGTCCCAGCCGGGGCTGTGCATGCCCTTGAACATTCCCTCATCCATACCGGGCAGCAGTTGCTGGATGACCACATCGATACCGGACATATCCTGATGCGCCATGGCGCGGTAGAAGTGCCCTGCACCATAGCCCAGACGAGCCGTGGCATTGTTGTCCTCGATGGTATGGCCGATGTGCTCGCAGTGGTGGGCATGGCACCAGGCCGCCAGAACACCATCAAAGTTGTCGCTGTACAGCTGGCTGACCAGATCCATATAGGTATACTGTGCCACATGAGCGCTCTCATCGCTGCTGTGCAGGAACAACAGCGGCAGCAACGCACGGATGTTCCCGGCAGCACGGTCTGTCAGAGCCGTTCCGGCCAGCTTTCCGGCCAGCAGGTTCTCCATGCCATCCCGCCAGGGCAGGTTCATGGCGCTGTTGTGGCCGATGGCGGCATCCTCCGCCCCGTGGATGTTGCCAAGCCGCGGCTCATCCGAGAAGAACCCGCACAGCGTTTTGCCAAACTCCTCCCCGAAGTGGGCATAGATCGGCTCATAGACGGTATCCAGCAGTACCTTGGTCGCCGCCGAATCCAGCGGGTTCAGATAGCCTTCCGTCTGTTTCTCGCCGCCCTTGTAGCTGACAGTGATGACGTTCAGAGTCCACTGTCCATCCGGCAGGTCAAAATCCACGGCCACGCAGGGACCTTCCTTGGGGTTGCCGGGCAGCGGCTGGCCCATGGAGGAAAGCATGATCTCCCCCGTACGGGCATCTTCAAAAGTATAAACTTTGTCCGTCAAGTCGATGGTTGTGGTCGGGTCAATGGTTTCAAACGCGGTTTTGCGGCTCAGGGTCACAGCCAGGATTTTGTCACGCGGGTCGCGGAGGGCATACTTGAGAACAGCGGTCATGTTCTCCATCGGGCCGGCATAATCCAGCGTTTTGCAGCAGAGAAACTTTTTGCACAGCTCCGGGTGCTCCCGCTTGACCGCACCATCCGCAAAACCGGTGGGAAAGTGGCTGTCATCCAAGATCCACATCTCCATACCCGTGCGCTTTGCTTCGTCCAGCAGCAGGGCCAGATCCCGGAACCAGCCCGGACCGTTGAAATCCTTGTGCGGACGGGCTTCCACACAGAAGCCGCCGATGCCGCTTTCGCGGATCTTCTGCACCTCGCGGCGCAGTTCTTCTTCACTCTCTACGCCATGCACCCACAAAAAGGGATACAGGGCATTGGGGGTCTGTCCATGCAGGACATCACAAACGCTTTTCATGCTCGGGTCCTTTCCTTCCGTTTCACTCACTCTGAACATAGCACAGCACCCGTCCCTTTTGCAAGAGGCAGGTGCCATGCGGGAAATATTACGCTTTTTCGTCCGCGCTGGTCACAGCATAACTGCCGATTGCAGAAACCACAAAGGCAATGGCTGCACAGATCAGGAAGCCCCAGAAGCTGATATCCAGACCTGCGGGGTTGATCATGGACGGGATACGGAAGATGCCGTCACCGCCCCAGGTGTAGAACTTGATGCCCAGGATACCACCGATGACACCGGCAACGCCGCCACCCACGAAGGCGCAGATAAACCGCTTGAAGTTGGTCAGGGCCACGGTATAGATGACCGGCTCGGTGATGCCGCACAGCGCAGAAGCCATGGTGCCGAATGCCGTTGCACGGGTCTCACCATCCTTCACCTTGAGTGCGTAGCCCAGAGCCACACCAGCCAGTGCCCAGACGGTCAGGCCCAAGATGGCGTTGACCGGGCAGTAACCCAGGGTGGTAATGTTGTTGAGGATGATGGGGATCATGGCTGCATGGACACCCATCATGACGAACAGCTGCCAGAACGCGCCCAGAACACCGCCGCAGACCACAGGCACCGCATTGTACAGCGCGTTGACACCGGTAGCCAGAGCATTGGAAACGCCTGTCATGACCGGGCCGACCACCAGCAGGGTGAGCGGCAGCGTGATGACCAGCACCGCAGTCGGCACGAACATCAATTGCAGCATCTGCGGGATGATCTTTTTCGCAGCCTTTTCGATCCAGCTTGCCACAAAGACGGCCAGCAGGATGGGCAGCAGGGTCTGGGAGTAATCCAGCATCGTGACCTTGAGGCCGAAGAAGGTAAGCGTTTCCTCCGCGCCCACGAAAGCAGCCAGCTTCGGGTACAGCATCGCTGCGCCGATGACAGCAGCGGTATAAGGATTCATGCCAAAGACCTTGCCGGCCGAGAAACCGACGATGATGGGCATAAAGTACATCAACGCATCGGCCGCTGCATACAGGATCAGGTAAATGCCGTTGTCACTGGTGAGCACACCGAAGGTGGTCAGGATGGTCAGAACGCCCTTGATGATACCACCGGCGGCCATGGGTGCGATCATGGGCAGGATGCAGCCGGAAATGGCCTTGAAGAACTTGTTGAAGAAGCTGTCCTTCTTGACCACACGCATGCTTTCGGCCTTGGCCTTGCCGGCAGCCATGGCATCCTCCGTCAGGCCCAGCTTTGCCTTGACGACGGGGCACAGGTCAGAGACATAAGTACCGATGGGGATCTGGTACTGTCCTGCACCGTGCACAACGCTCATCACGCCTTTGATCTTTTTGACCTCGTCATCCTTGACGATGCTCTCGTCTGCCAGCACAAAGCGCAGACGGGTCATGCAGTTCGTCACACTGACAATGTTCTCTTTGCCGCCGACTGCCGCGATCAGCTCATCGGCAAATTGATCGTAGTCTTTTCTTGCCATGATCTTGTTCTCCTTCTCTTTGACATCTTCCAAAATACGCACAAAAACTTGACACAGCTGGCATTTCATTGTATGCTTGTGTCTAAATCGTACCTGTATTGTACCGTATCCGGCACGGTGTCACAATCTCAAAAGCAAACTCCGGTGCTGACAAAATCAAACTTTTCGTCGAACGATACTGGCAAAGTTTAAGACACTCACTGACAAAATCAAACCTTTTGGGAGGTATCTGCCATGCTGGCGCGTGAGGCATTCCGGGAAATGCTCTTTCCCCTCAGTGAAAAAGAACTGCACTACCGGGAGCACCCGGAGGATTCTCTGATCTATTTCAAAAATTTCCGGTATGAGGGCGAAGCGGCTGTTGTGACGGGTGCGGACAGCAGCGATGAGATCCTGTTTTTTCCGTCCCCTAAAAAACAGGCGGCCTCCAATCTGCATGGTGTGATCTCCCCCAAAATTGCGCCCCGCGTGCTGGAGGGAGGCAATCTGGCCTTTAACAAGCAGACCCGTTTTGGCATGGTGCCGCTGCACCGCCACAACTACATTGAAATGAACTATGTGTACTCCGGCACCTGCGTGCAAGAGATCAACGGCCAGACGGTTGAGATGCACACCGGCGATGTGACCATTCTGGACCGGGATGTGGTGCACCGGGTGTTGCCCACCGGCGAAAACGACATCCTGCTCAACTGCCTGATGGGGCAGAATTATTTCAAGGCAAGCTTCATCGAGCGGCTTGCCGCCAGTGGAGCGGTGCCGCGGTTTCTTTCCAATGCGCTGAACGAGCGCAACGATCACGACCATTATCTGCTGTTTCATACGGAGCGGTCGTATATTTTCCGGGATCTGTTTGAGTGTGTGTTCTGCGAATATCTGGACCCTACCACCTGCACGGCGGGTGCGGTGGAGAATTATATGAGCCTGATCTTCATCGAGCTGGCACGCTGCTATCAGGGCAATCAGGAACACGAATACCACAAATCCAACAAGAACTACCTCACCGAAGTGCTGCAATACATGGATGACCACTGCATCGACTGCACACTGGAAAGCACCGCAGCGCATTTTGGCTTCCACCCCAATTACCTTTCTCGCATGGTCAAGGAGGGCACCGGCAGTGCCTTCAAGGATCTGGTATCGGATGGGCGGCTGTCCCGCGCCGCCTTCCTGCTGTTGACCACCGAAGCACCTATTAGTCAGATCGCCAACCAGTGTGGCTATTCCAACCAGAACTTCTTTTATAAAAAGTTTCAAGTGCGCTACGGCTGTACGCCAGCTGTATATCGTGCCACTGGCGGTGCCCTGGCAGAAGATATACGTTGAAAAGCAGAACAGTTTTTTATCCGAAACATAGACTTGAAATTTCAGTATGAATGGGTAAAAACTTATGGAAGTGTCCGCTATGCTGAAAGCTTCCAATTTTTTCTATAAGTCCTACTATTATTGCTTTACCACAATAAAATACTCAAAACCATCTTGACGCACCTTGCAAACCATGATACCCTTTGTCACAAATCACATTATCGCAAGATAAGAAATTGGCTCAACCGAAACTTCATATTTGCGATATGCAAGCCAACGATGTTGCCGATGCATTGAAAAGTTGGCTTGCTATGAAAAGTGGTGGTTCTCACCGTGATAACCACCACTTTCAGTGAGTGATTGCCCCCAAAAGAACGTACCGCCCCACAACACACCCGATCGTTTTGCCGCCGTTTCACCCGACAAAATCCTTCGCCTGTACTGCGTGGGCGGTCTTTTTCTTTTCCGGGAAGCTGTACCTTGAAAATTTCATGAGCCGTCCGAATGTGATACCGGCTTTCCGGCCAACGCCGCTGCAAAACAGGGGCAGGAACTTCGTTCGGGTCAAACGGCGATCAACATACACGAGCAGCGGAACTCTCTACTTATTTTTGTGTCTTAACAATTCGGAAACAATTTTCGGAAATACGTTTTGAGCGCAGCGGTGGAGGGCAAGAACCGTCCCGTGGCCACAAATTTTCAATTCTTGAAAATGTTGTGCTCCACCGGGACTTCACTTCTGCAATGCGTCTGCATTTCCGAAGTGATCTTGTTGGGGCGTGCCTGCCCCAAACCCTGCTCATATTCGCACCTTGCGGTGCGAAAGAACGGCGCGTCGTGCTTACATAGCTTCACCGAGGAGCTAGCGAAACGACAGGAGGTTCAATGAACAAAACGAATGTCAAAGCGAATCCCAGCACGACCCACCGCCACGACACGCCGAACAACAAAACGCACATCATCAAGTTCCGTGTGACGGAAACTGAAAAGTTGGAACTTGAAAATACCGCAAAACTCCTTCATCTCTCCCTGTCCACTCTCATCCGCCGTGCGCTGCACAGTGCAAAGATCGAGCGCACGGTTGTCGTTGCCGGCGGCGGAGAAGAAACCCTGAACGCCGTTTCCACTCTGCTTGCCCAGTGCGGCAAGGTGGGCGGAAACCTGAACCAACTCGCACGACACTTCAACTCCGGTGGAGCAGATACCGAACAACTCCGGGCGAAACTTCTTGACGAACTTACAGACCTGACTGCCTTCCGGCTCAACGCCGAGAAAATTCTTGGTGAACTGTATGGCAACGCTCAAGCATATCGCCTCTAAGAATTCGGACTACTCCGCCATCGAAGCGTACCTGATTTACCAGCACGATGAGTTCACCGGGAAGCAGCTTCTTGATCAACAAGGCAGGCCCATGCTGCGGGATTCGTACATTCTGGATACGCTTGAATGCGGCGATTTCTCGTTTGCAACGGCCTGCCTGCTGGCAAACCGAAAGTACAACAAGAACAACCACCCCGATGATATTAAGAGCCACCAGTATATCATCAGCTTTGACCCCAGAGATGCAGCCGACAACGGCTTGACCATGGAAAAGGCACAGGCACTTGGCCTGAAATTCTGCGAAGAAAACTTCCCCGGTCATCCTGCCATCGTCTGCACCCACCCGGATGGGCATAACCATTCGGGAAATATCCATGTCCACATCGTGATCGGCAGCATCCGCACACGAGAAGTGGAACGCAAGCCCTATATGCAGAAGCCTCGTGACTGGCGTGAGGGCATGAAGCACTCCAGCACAGCCCAGACCATGCGGCACCTGCGTGTCGCAGTCATGGAAATGTGCGAATGCGCTGACCTGCACCAGATCAACCTACTGGAAGCACAAGGCAACCGTGTTTCTGAACGGGAATACTGGGCGCGGCGGCGTGGACAGAAACGGCTTGACCAAGCCAACGCACAACTGATCGTAGCGGGGCAGAAGCCTAAACAGACTGTCTACCAGACGGAACTGGAAACGCTGCGAAAGCAAATCGACTCTGTTCTGAAGAAGGCTACCACCTTCGAGGAATTTTCTGCATTGCTCATGCAGGAACACGGCGTTGCCGTGAAAGAGAGCCGAGGGCGATTGAGCTACTGCCCGCCCAATCGGGTAAAGTTCATCACCGCCCGGAAGCTGAGCAAGAAGTTTGAGAAAAAGCAGGTGCTCGCCGCACTCGCTCAGAACATCCGGCTTGCCCCGACCATCCAGCCTATCGCAACAGACAAGCCCGACAGGATTCAGAAACTGGTGGACATTCAGGCGAAGCTGAAGCAGGGCAAGAGCATTGGCTACGAGCGTTGGGCGAAGAAGCATAACCTCAAAGCCATGGCCCAGACCTTGATTCTCTTGCAGGAGAAAGGTCTGCTCAACGAGGGCGCACTTGACCAGCGCATTGATGAACTGCAAACGCAGTACGACAGTGCAAAGGAAGTCGTGCTCGACCTCGAAACCCGCATGGCAGACAATCAGAAGCTGCGCAGCCACGCTGCTGCCTACAAGCAGTATCGACCGCTTACGCAGAAACGGAACGCTGTCAAATCCCCCGCAGCCTTTGAAGATCAGTACCGTGCAGAACTGACAGCATACCGGGCGGCAGCAGCCTATCTCAAGGCAAACAACATCACCTGCCTGCCCAGCCCGAACAAGTTGGAAGCGGAATACTGCGCGCTTGCCTCCGAAAAGGCCCAGTTTTATGAGCAGTACAAGGAAGCCAAGTCCGAGCTGCTCAAACTGAAAGACGCAAAACAGAATGTTGCCCTGTTCTTCCGGGAGGAAAAACAGACGCAGCATCACGAGAGATAAGGAGTGTGCGTATGATCAATCTGAAAATCGACCCGGAGTTCCAGAATCAGATTCCGCCGCTGACGGACGATGAGTACAAGCAGCTTGAAGAAAACATCCTCAAGGAAGGCAAGCTGCTTTCTCCTTTGATCGTCTGGGGAAACACCCTCGTTGACGGCCACAACCGTTATGCCATCCTCCAGAAGCACCCGGAGATTTACTTCTCCACCATGCCGCTCCGATTTGAAAGCAGAGAAGAAGTCCTCGCATGGATCTGCAAGAATCAGTTGGGGCGGCGTAACCTCACCCCGGAGCAGAAGCTGTTCCTCATCGGGAAGCAATATGAAGCGGAAAAATCCTCTCATGGCGAAGCCCGCAAAGAATCGCATGATGAAAATGGCCGATTTCACCGGAGTTCTCAAACTGATAACTCCGGTGAAGCCATGAAAACCTGCGAACGAATCGCAGAGGAAAATGGTGTAAGCAAGGCAACTGTACTTCGCGCATCGAAGTACATGAAAGGTGTTGAAATTGCTGAATCCCTGATTCCCGGTATGCGGGAGAAGATTCTGAACAAACAGGTAAAAGTCAGCAAGTCTGATATGCACCGCCTTGCACGAGCCAACTATGATGCCCGCGCACAGACCTTGCAGGAAATCCTGCACCCGGAACTGAAAGTTGAACCGAAACCGGATGCCGATGGCATCATCCGGGAACCGGGAAAGGCACCTGTATTGCCGTTTCAGAAAATCGAATCGGTTTACGACAGCGATGCTTACCCGGAAGAAGTGCGGCATGATTATGTCGCACTGGAACACGTTACAACACGTTTCCGCACAGAGTTTGACTATCTTCTGAGAACTATGCCAGACACAGCACAGCGAGAAGTCATTCTCGAAATCATCCACAAGCACAAGGAGTACCTTGCTTCGCTGGAATCTGCGCTCGCAGAGGATGAGCAGACAGCATAACAACAGGCACATTGTATGCTGTCAACAGAAATCCAAAGGAGTGTGCGTTTGAACAAAAAGAAAAAGTCCACAAATATTTCCCCTTACCCCGATGAAGCCATCGAACGACTGGCACGGGCATTCTATCCGGCGATCCTTGCCTGCTGGAACAGCGAGGAAGGTCAACGGGAATTTGCTGCATGGCAGGCGGAACAGGCTCATATCGCAACCAAAGAAAAACAGGAAGTTCCCGTCGGGGAACTCCCTGCCTTACTTATCGTGTGTGGATTTTTGCAGGGTGCGTCCGGCAGGGCGCACCCTGTTTTTGCGTTCAATCCTCTAATCCGTGACTACCTGTTACATTCCTCAGATACTCGTCCGGCTCACCGTTCAAGATCAGTTCGGCATACGCCAGCGGGTCATTGTAGATGAGATAGTCCAATTCAGTCCGCTGTGCCATGGTAACATCCAGTGCATCTTCGACCCCGGTGCAGTCGATAGAAACTTTTCTGCCATCCCGGAGCAGCAGCTCCACACAGCCGGTATCCATGTTGAACGAACAGGCTCTTGCATCGTACTTCATAATCGTGTCCTTCCTGCCTTACGGCACTCTTACAGTTGTGACCTTCGTGATACGGTCTTTCTGATAAGGTTTTGGGCACACAGCCGTCAGGGAAGAGCCGTTGTTCTCGTTTCCGAAGAAAACAAAAAATCCGAACCCTTCTCCTATCGAGAAAAGGTTCGGATTTTCATGGTTTGGTGCGATGGAAGGGACTCGAACCCCCGGCCTACTGATTCGTAGGAACCGAATGGCACATTTTGTCCATTTCATCATTTGACGTTAAAACGTCATTTTAATCGAATCACCGTTATTTTGCCGTTGTTATTCTGTTACATCCTTTGCATTGCTTGCACGCCTTTGCACCTGTTATCCATCCTTGCGATGTGCAGAAAATGTGCAAAAGTGTGCAGAGCCAAAATCAGCTCGGCAAAACAGGCTGTTTCGCACAGCCCCAAAAGCTGGATTTCAACGGTATTTATTGTGCAAAATCTTCCAGTTTCATCCAAACAACAATCTTACATGACACATCGGTTCTATGGCAGGGTTTAGGACATCCGAACAGACACTACTTTATATAGAAAGAAGTTCCCTATGAACAAACTGCTTTCCTGCCGCTTCAATATGACGCAGCATCTAACCGAGCGGGAAGCAACTGTTTTACGCAGTCGTTACTATGACGAAAAGAGCCTCCGGGCCGTTGGCGTGGAACTTGGTGTACAGGCCGAGCGCGTGCGTCAGATCGAGGTTAAAGCAATTCGCAAAATGAAAGGGCTTTCCTCTCTCCAACGCTGGCATGATGATGTGATCACCACCAGAGCATGGCGCGGCACCGGCTGGAACGCATGGAATCGCTATGGCAGCGTGGAAGAACGCACCGCAGAATACTGGGACGAGCAGCTGAAGAAAAGCGAGGAGCGTATGCGTGAACTGGTCGAGTTGTACGGAATCTCTGCCATCATCTGACCTGCACCCCGCCGGGCGCGCTACACAGTTCAGCGGTGAAAGTACAGTGTTTCATGCAAACTGTGAAGCGGTGGTAAAGCGGTGATAAAGTGCCTCCCGATTCCGCACATACCGTGTCTGCAAAATTTTCCGGATTTTCCGGCAGCTATAAAAAAGAAGCGCCAAACCACGGCAAGCAGTGCGCCGTGGTACCACCATAGGCGCTGCAAGCAGTGTCTTTGTATGTACAAAGCCCCTTGCCTTGCAAGGACTTGTTGGGCAGCATCCCAAACCCTTTGACCGCGCAGCACCCGCCGGGCGCAGCACTTCAGCTGGTTACCATCTCGGTGACGTCACCGAGATGTTTTTCAGTGGCGGACACTTTTTGACATTGTAAAAAAGTAAGGCTCTCTATTCCAAAATAGAATAGGGAGCCTTACACTTATCACTTCTTCAATTTTTCTCTCTCACGTTCAAGCTGTTTGATGCTCTTCTCAGGCGTGGGAAGGTCTTCGGGCATTGTGCCGCCTAGATCCTTAATGGTTTGGCGCACTTTCTTTCCAACTTCCAGATGTGTACGGTTCGCAGCGGCTTTTCCGTGAATATTTTCCCGGCGGAGCTTTTCATCTGTCTGTGTGGCGCGGAAAAGATTGGCAGCAAGTTCTGTACTGCCCATGTGATCAAGGATATTCTGATTTTTCTTTAAGCCTTTTCGCGCTTTGATATCAGCAGCTTTCAAACCACCATACAAGCCCATATACCCATAGTTTTGGAATATTGCATACTCTTGTGGCGTTTCTACGCCAGCCATCTTCGCAGCATCTGCCAAAGATTTATTATGTTCAGTCATTTCATGGCGAATTGCAAGCCGCTTTTGATCTTCGGAAAGCTGATCGTAGTTTTCCACAAGCTCCTGCTGCCGCGTCTTTACCGCAAAATAGGTTTGACCAACCGCTATAACCTCTTTACGCGGGTCACCATTCATGACCGTAAGATAGCACGCATATCGAGAAAGTGTATAACTTGGGAATCCACGTTGTGCACCCAAACCTATTTCCACCATTTCGGTAGCGTCACCAAAATGATCCGCAATGTCATAACCGCTGTTCTTACAAGCGTCCATTGCCTTGAAGATACTTTGTTCAAAATTGCGGAAGTCCTTATATTCAAGAACTCTTGCAAGTTCTCTCGCATACCAGAACTCTTGCCCATATTCGTTGATATGCTTAATGCTCTCAAACGTCTGCTCGCTGTACTGCTGAATGTCAGCCATTTTTACACTTCCTTCCCTGTATCACAAGCCCAGCAGTTGGGCTTTCTTGGCGTTGTACTCCGCTTCCGTAATAGCGCCCATATCCAGTAGCTGCTTAAACTTCAAAAGCTCGTCAGCAACGCTGGATGCAGCTGGAGCGGCGACCTGTGGCTTCTCCTGGCTGACTTTGCATCTCTTGAGAAAAGCGGTCATGCCGCCGGGATAAACCGTTGTCGGCAGACTGGTTTCTCCAAGAGGGAGCGTAAAACGGATGGACACGTTTTCTTTGCTGCGGCTGCCTTTGCGGGTCTCTGTTTTGGCGGTAGCAGCGCCCACGATCGCGCCCACAGGACCGGCAACGGCTGCACCGATCACGGCCCGGCCAATGCCGCCTTTGGTCTCTGTCACCGTCAAATCGTCTGGCGCGTCAGATTCGTAACCGGCGACTTCATCAAAGCTGTAGATCATGCGAGGGCCTTTATCACCGCTGCGGTGCCCAAAACAAAACAGCCGGTTGGTTTTGTCAATGGACACAAAGAGCGCGTCACCATCATAGATGGAATCGGTTTCTTTGAACACCTTCCGACGCTGTTCCAGTGTAGCCCAGTAGTCCGCAAGGGCGGCTGTTGACTGCTTTGCTGCCCGGATGCCCAATTTTGAAAAGAAAAAGTTGCTGCAGCTGGCGCAGATCAGGCCGTCAGCGCTTTTCTCACGGTTCAGCAAACCCAGCTTGCCGCCGCATACAGGACAGGTATTTGCCATGATTACACCTCACTCTTTTCTACTTCCCCGGCGGTGTCCTTTGTAAGCACATCTGCCACTTCCGGGCAATGGGGCAGGACAAGATCAAGACAAAACCGCTGGACACTCTTGCCAGCATCTGCGGCTGCCTTGCGAATACGTGCGCCGTCTTCCTTAGTCGGGCGCAGCATGATATTGTCCTGACGGCGGTTATAAGCTGCGTTTGACTTTTTCTTTGCTTCACTGATAGGCATTTTATCACCTCTTTATGATGATTATACCACAAAGTGTGCGGCACGTCAACGTGTACAATATGAATGATTCTCGAACGTTAACGTTATGCAATTTGTCAATAGATGAAAGCACGTTAATGTGCTATAATAAAGACACAGCAAGGGAAGCACGACCGGAAGGCAAGGGGCGAAGGATGTACCGGGAGCGCAAGAGCAGAACGCCAGCTAAGACAGTAACCCACTTCCTGATAAGCTGTATAAAAGAAAATGGCGCGGTGCCAGCTACCAACTACACACCACGCCAAACCCACAACAGGGTCAAGCCCATTATAACAAGGCTGACCCGCAAAGTAAAGCGGAGGTCTTAAAATGAAGTACAATCTTTCCGAGATCATGCACAAGGCATGGAAGCTGTACCGCAAGGGCGTGAGCAGCTTTGCCGAAGCCCTGCACCGGGCATGGAACAGCGCAAAGGCCGCCCCGGTCAACGCTCAGCGCATCGAGGAAGCCCAGCAGGCCGCCGGGATCACCGAGCCGGTGAACACTTGGGCAGGCTGGAAGGCCGCCGGGTACATGGTAGAGCACGGCGCAAAGGCCTTGTTTCAGGCGGTGCTTATCCACAGCAGCAAGGGAGACGGCCAGACCTACCGGGCATCGTTCTTTGGTGCATCGCAGGTGAAGCCGCTGGAAGTCCAGTAACACAGTCAGAGGATCCACGGCGGGAAGATGGAAGCCCGCCGGGTAGAGCGGGGCACGATCCAGCCCCAGATAGGAGAGTTGAGGTATGAACGATATTCGTGCTATGATTCGGGAACGCGGCATGACGCTGGAGAGTGTGGCGTGGGCGCTGCAGCTCACCACCAACACGCTGCGCGCAAAGCTAAACGGAGAGGTTGAATTCCGACTTTGCGAAGCCAAAACGCTGGCAACCATGCTTGATACCAGTGTGGACGCGCTGTTCTTTGAGAACCTGGGCGACCAGAAGACAAACACGGTTGACGCTATCAACGAACGTCTGAAGAAGGCAGCACCGGACAAGGTGCGGCTGGTTTGGATATTCGCAAGCGGCATTATCAAAGCCTGAAGGGGGGGCAAGACAATGATCCTGACTGCAAAGCAAGTGGAAGCGTTGGACGTAGGAACCACGATGGGGCGTCTGGCCGACCTGAAGAACCTTCTCTTTATCATGGACAGCTGGATGACCGCACGCGGCAAGGCGGATGAACTCAATCGGGAAGCCGATTGCAGTAAGTACGATTTGGAAGCCCTCTGGCATGAACTGCCCATGTATTACACACTTCTGTGGAGCATCATTGAAGCCATTGACAAGTCACAAGCTGAACTGCTGGACACAGCAAAGACACTGGATGCACTGAACATCTTGAAAGGGTACTGAACCCCATATAGCACAAGAGCCCGCCCGGCTACAACACCGGACAGGCTTTTTTGCTATCAAACAGGCGGTAAACAGGCACAAAACCGCCCCGCCGGGCATCCAGTACAAGGCACACGGTAAGGCACACAAGAGGTAGTTTTTGGGGCAGCAAGGCACAAATGAGGCACTTTCCAGCCCTTTTGAAGCCTATGTAAAGCAAGAAATCCCACGATTTACACCGTATTTTCAACGGTCAATCGTGGGATTTTACTTGGTGCGATGGAAGGGACTCGAACCCCCGGCCTACTGATTCGTAGCGCACGCCGGGCGATTCCCTCAATTTTCGGAAGTTACGTTTCAACGTCGTTTCTTTGCGAAGCATCGCAAGTTTTGAGCTTGAAGTTTCTGCATCCTTTGTCCGATTTTGCAATAATTTGCACCCTTTGCACATTTTGAAACCGTGCAAAAACCGTGCAGAAACCGTGCACTTACTCCCAGACAAACTAAAAACCACTTCATCCGACAACGACTTGACGGCATTGGTTCGAGTGACCGCACACCAAAAATCAAGTCCTGGAGGATACTATTATGACGAAATTGCTTTCTTGCCGCTACAACATGGATACCAACCGGGTAGAAGCCCGGTTTGAGGATAGCACCACCCTTGCCATCGACTGCATCGCCGTGGAGGATGAGTACGGCAGCACCCCGGCACAGCGGGCAGAGCTGGACTGGCTGCTGTATAATAAGCCCTTGGAGTATACCCAGATGGTGCTGAAAGGGGAGATGGAGCACTACCTGTCGCTGGGATGTGACCACGGCAGGCCGGAAGATTGAGCGTGCAAACAAAAATTTATAATTACTCACCTCTGTTGCCTAATTATCTGGTAGCAGAGGCTTTTCATGTTTTTCTTGTTGATTGGCGTAACCTGTGCTATAATTATAGTGATTTAGTGTACATTTTTGTCGCTCGATTAAACGAGGTGCTTTATGAATCCATCTCCACTACGTTATCCAGGTGGAAAACACAAATTATACCCTTATGTTGCAAAGTTGATTGAAATCAACGATTGTACCACTTACATTGAGCCTTTTTGTGGTGGTGCTGCAATTCCTTTAGAATTATTATTCCACAATAATATAAAGCGTGTTATTCTTAATGATTATGATTATTCCATTTATTGTTTTTGGGAAAGTGTCTTAACTGACACAGATGCTTTCAGCAAAAAAATCTTTGACACCTCCATAACCGTTAATGAATGGAAAAAACAAAAGCAAATTAGATCTACTTTTTCCCAACACACTCCGCTTGAAGTCGGTTTTTCAACATTTTTCTTAAATCGCGTTAATCATTCCGGGATAATTGATAAGGCTGGCCCAATTGGAGGCCTAAATCAAACTGGACGTTATTCTATTGATTGTAGATTCAATAAACGCCGGTTAATCGATCAAATCGAAAAAATCGCTTTATATCAGCCTCAAATTTCTATATATAATCTGGAAGCTCTAGATTTTATCGAATCAGTAATACTGAAGACACGTCGTTCCTTTACCTTTTTTGATCCGCCATACTATAATAAAGGTCCCGTTCTTTATACTAATTTCTACTCTCATGATGACCACCAAAAACTCGCTGATGCAATAACTCATAATTTACGAAATCGAAAATGGATTGTCACTTACGATAACTCAAATGAAATAAATAAAATGTATTCGAAGACAAAAAGCATTGAGTTTTCGCTTCAATATTCTTTGCAAAGCAAGCGCTTTGGTAGCGAAGTAATGTTTTTCTCTTCAAAAACATTAAGACCCTCGAATGAAGATAAATATATAAAAATCTTATAAGGAGGAACCACGATGTCTGGAAGTGAAAAAAGAATCAAAGTCTCTAATATTGCTAATTATTATGAAAATCCTCGTCACCCTATCGCTTCTGACGAATTTGACACCTTGAAAAAGCTTTTTGATTCTGTCGGTATCCCGCAAATGCTAAACTTGGCTTCAGATATTAAAGCTCACGGATTACTTCCATGTAATAGGATTGTCGTTGTTTATAGCGAATTCTTAAAAAAATATGTTGTATATGAAGGCAATCGCCGAGTTGCCGCTATAAAGCTTCTCCTGTATCCCGATACTTTTACATTTCTTGACAAGGCTACAATTGACAAAGTCAAGAAAATCGTTAGTGGACCCGGTGTAGACCTCTCAACTTCGCTTAATTGCTATGTCACTGATGAGACTGAAGCATTTTTTATTATGGAAAGGCTTCATTCCGGTGAGGATCATGGTCGAGGCTTGAAATCTTGGGATGCACGTGAAAAAGAAAACTTTAAAGTTCGTCAGGGGAACAAGCAAAGCTTGTCCAATCTGATATACCTTTACGTCCAGAAATATTGTGATGGCTTGGACATTACTACTATTTTACCTTTTACAACCATCCAACGAATTTTCAACAACCGAAAGGTTCGTACTAAAATCGGGCTCGATGCATCAGACGAATCCACGTTTACTCCTGATAGAATCATCCTTGTCGTTGAAGCCTCAAAATGGATTGTTGCCGAATCCGATTATTCTCAAATGTCCATTACACGTCTTTTCAATACAGCAGATTCTATCAGTGATAAACTCTGCCCTTGGATTGATACCTACCATTCCACGCATCCCATCACTACTCCCAAGCCTAATCCTTTAAAGGATTCTCCCACAAAGAATTCCGATACTTCTTTGGAAGATTCTTCCGCTACAAATGAAACTCCTCCGAACGCTGCCCCACCTTCTCCTCCTGAATCCTCGATTCAAAAAGAAAAAGACGGTTCCGACTTCGTTCCAGATTCGCCGGACACATCGAAATCTTCTAGTACTTCTCCCTCAACCCATACACCCAAATCCATTCGTTCTGGAGTTGTGAAAAATCAGCCTTATTTCTTCCAAGGATTAGATTCCAGCAAACTCAATCCTCATGATTCTACTTCTCATGGCGTATCAGCAGTCTGTCAAGAGTTGCGGCTATTTTCAGACAAGAAGCTCGTTTCAACTTATCCTCTTGCTTCCGCATTCTTAACTCGTTCAATCATCGAACAGTCCATCAAATATTATTCTCACCAGCATTACATTCAGGGGCAAAGAAAATTAATCTGGGAGAATATAGAAAGACTTTCTAAATTAAGCCAGATTATTGATAACTATAAGAGAAACCTTGCAAATTATATTACCGATACCACTATTCGTGACTATTTCATGGCATTATTTGACAATTACAATGATACTGTAAATCCTTTAAATTGGGTTGTTCATCGCCCGTCTGAATTTCAACTCGATGCATCCACGTTAATTGAACTTCCCCGTAAGGGACTTTTGACTGTTATCAATTACTTTTTGACCGCTTAAAAAGGTGGCACTTGCTCTTCGACCAAGAGGCAAGTGCCACCTTTTATAAATCCACCATTTCCTCAATACGGTGTTCCGCCAATTCTCTCACAGTATCAACACACCCATCCGTATCTTTCAGCACTTCCTTCTCCCAGAAGTGGATAACATACCAGTCTTTCGCCCTTAAATCCTTGTCGTTTCGGATATCCCGTGCGATATTCTCCTCAATCTTGGCTATCCAGTACTCCCGGTTACGTTTCAGCTTTGGCTTGCGTTCTTCCCAGTTCTGCCCATGCCAAAACTCACCATCCACGAAGATGGCGATATTATATTTTAAGATGACGATATCGGGAGAGCCGGGGAGCCGCTTATCATTCAGCCTATATCGAAACCCCAGATGCCACAGACGCTTTGCCAAAAGAACTTCCGCCTTGCCTTGCTTCAGGTGGACACGAGACATCCGTTTGGATGTTTCCGGGGTCGTATCATATGATTTTGGATGTTTCATTTGGTTTTATCACCGTATCTGAGGTGTCACATCCTCATAAACGATTCTATTGTCGATGCAGCTGTACCGCAAAAGCTTCAGCCGATTCCATTGTTTATTGCGGACCGGGTGACTTCCAAGCGTATAGTACCGTCGTACAACTTCTCGATAGTACTCGTTCAGATCATCCTCATAATCTGCTGCGATGATACAGGCTTCTATCATTTCATAGTCACCATACGCATACTCTGCACACACCCAATCAACGTATTTCAAGACTTGGTCTATCGTCGACTTTTCTGCCTTATCTTTCTTCAGTTCAATGGTCAAATATTGGCACGGGATCCTTGTCCCCTCCAAATATCTCGCAGCAAACACATCGATCTTATCCATATAATTGATAGGCTTGAACGGGGATGCTACCACTTGATGGGACACATAATCCCATCTGCCAAGATTCGGGATTCCATCATTACATAAGTCATAAACGACCGATACCTCTAGGGCCATTTCATGTTTCACCTTATCTGCTCTTACACAGTTGCAAAGCAAACTCTCCGGTTTGATCAAATATCGGTCTAACTCATGTGCACCTATCAGGTCATGTATCTCTTCATTTCTTTCCCAAACACGCTGACCTGTTCGCATTTCTTGCTGATGCCGAAGCAATAATATCTCTTTCAGGGACTCGTTTTCTTCATCGCCCAATTTTATAAACGAGACGTTCCAAAAGGCACGAAGCATCTTGAACGTGTTCGGTTTATAGACCAGCACCTCATCGGTGTCGATTCCTTCCTCAAAAAAGTACGGCGATGCCTTAAAAGTGCATAACCATCGGTACCAGACACTATCCTCACCAGAATCGACCAACAGGTCATCCCTCACATCTGCGTAATCGACCGCTGCGCAAGTTGAGGAACCCGGAAAATTCGAGTACTTGCAATCCGGCCCGACTGCAACTAATTCTCCGATACCATAGATTTTACGCTCACTAAAAAAGTAAACATTATCTCCCGGTTTCATGGACACATAATCCGCCAGCGTTGCCTCAAACGGTCTTGAAGCCAAACTGTTCAACCGGGTCGCATAAACCCCTCGTTCTGCACAAATCTTTATTATCTCGGTATCCCCGCCGATAGCAAATACATATCCTGCCATTTTATACTTCCTTTATCTGCTCCGCAACATAAGTGCTATTCAACCAGAAGCATTGTTTCGTCATCTCACCACCTGTTGGCAATGGTGCAGTATCCATACTGTTTACGCCATGAGGTCGAACATGAGCCACATTGCTCTCAGATGCTTTCGGGAGATTATTGCAATTTCGGCCTCTGGAATCTTTCCAAATATGGACACCCTCTCGCAATATATCCACGGCACGCTGCCATACACGATGTACTTCTTCTAAATCTTCAGCTGGGATATTCCAGAATTTTATACTTCTAAAATAATATTCGCCATCATCCTCTCTTTTAAAAACTATGAACAGAAATTTTGTTGGGGCCAAGCAATTGTACAAATCAGATTCTTCCCACTTTTCGTTGACCATTTTACAAAAATCCATAGCAGGAAAAGACATACTTTCTTTTATTGTGTTGCCCGGTCCAATTGTTATCGTCTTCGGAACAATAGACGCCTTTTGGAACTCATCTGTACTTGCCAGCCTACCTTTTAATCCAAGCATCGCTGCGACGAGGATCTCATTGATATTCTTTGCAATCGATGTTATCCCAAACTGTGCCTTCAACTCCGTGCGGCTCTTTCCGATATAGGGATGCAGCATTTCTTCAAAGCGTTCTTCAAAAGTATTGGAATGCAACAGAGCCGGGTCTTTGATGATCTTCTCGCAGGGTTCGTCCCCGAAGATGTACCGCCGCAAGATCTGCGTCATGTAGCTGGACTTCAGCGAGTACGCCCGCTTCATGGCCGGGATAGGACTGAACGGCTGCGACCGGGTATCCTGCGAGTTGCGGCCTTTCGGACACGCTGCCAGATACATGGTATCACCCTCACTGATCAGGTGTGCCTGTCCTGCCTTGATCTTGTCCATCAGGATCTTCCAGTCATTGCGGATGACCTCCAGATCCTCGTCCGGGAACTGGAACAGCACTGCCTTGTCGATTGTAAAGTCGACCTTGGGCACCCCATCCCGGTGCTCATAGGACATCAGCAACATACAAGCGCACTTCGTCCAGAATGCACTGTTCTCAAAGGTCTTGTAGTATTCTTCATCATAGTTCAGCATATCGCAGACCAACCGTTCCTTGGCCTGAATGCCACGAGGGGTCTGCCGATAGGGTGTCACCTTCAATTCGACGCCCGCTTCCTCAAAATCGGGAGCCGGGTTGCTATTGGGCTTATACCCAAACCAGCTTTCCTCCACAACGGTACCGATGGCACCTTTACCTGTTGCGATGCGCCCAGTCTTGTCAATCTCGCCCAGCGTTTTGCCGACTGCTTCCTGCCCACGAGCGAGAACTTCCGCCTTCGTTTTGTACTTCCGCTGTTCCATGATATATTCCTCACAAAAACAAAATTTTATTTTTCTATTTGCTCTGCAATGTACTGATTGTTTAGCCAAAAACTCTGTTTCGTCATACAATTGCCATTCGGAAGCTTCGCTGTATCATTTTTATTTTTTCCATGAGGACGAACATGTGCAACCTTACTCTCAGATTTTCGTGGGAATTTTAGCTTCTTTCCTTTTTCATTTTTACTGTTTTTCAAAATCTCTACCGTTCTATCCCACACATGATGGACTTTCTCTAAATCTTCATTCGGAATACTCCAAAATTTCACTTTTTTAAAATAGCATTCCCCATCATCTTTTTTCTCAAAAACAACAAATAAAAATCTTCTTGAGGTAAGTTCATCATAAAGCGTTGATGTTTCCCATGTCTCATTGATTATTTTACAAAAATTAATTGCTGGAAACGAAACACTTTCTCTAACATTACCATTCATTTTAATCGTAATTGTTTTTGGTGTAATATATGCCTTCTTGAATTCGTCCGCATTTTTAGGTTTTCCCTTTATTCCCAGCATCTTTGATAATATCAATTCATTAATATTTTTTGCGCTTGAAGTTATTCCAAATCGCTTTTTAAGATTGGTGCGACTCATTCCTATATACGGTTGGAACATCTCTTCCACTCTATTTTCAAATGTGCTCGTTCGAAGTTCCTCTGGATTTTTTATTATCTTTTCTCCCGGAGTACAACTAAAAGCACGCTGCCGCAGTATTTGTGTCATATATCCAGTTTTTAAAGAATACGCCCTTCTTTTAGCCGGATTACTGCTATACGGCTGTGTCGTTATGTCTCGTGCATTTCGCCCTTTTGTACATGCCGACAAATACATTGTATCTCGTTCACTAATAAGATGCGCTTGACCATTTCGAACTTTATCAATTATGATTTTCCAATCATTCCGAATAATTTCCAAATCTTCTTCTGAAAATTCAAGTAAAATCACTTTTTCTATCTTCAGTTTTTTCTTTTTCGTTCCTTTTTTGTACTGATAAAACATTATCAACATACACGAACACTTTTGCCAAAATTCGCTCGTTTCAAAAGTCTTATCGCATTCTTTTTCATAATTCAACATCGTGCAGACCAAACGTTCTTTCGCACTTACTCCTTTTGATGTCTGCTTATACGGTGTTACTTTCAGTTCAACGCCCGCTTCCTCAAAATCAGGAACTGGTTTGTTATTAGGCTTGTATCCAAACCAGCTTTCTTCTATAGCTGTACCGATAGCGCCTTTGCCCGTTGCGATACGGCCAGTCTTGTCTATCTCACCTAGAGTTTTTCCAATCGCTTCCTGCCCACGAGCAAGAACTTCCGCCTTCGTTTTGTACTTCCGCTGCTCCATGACTTACCCTCCAATTTTAGGGGTTGATCCCTCGGTAGGTTTTTGCTATAATAATGGTGAGAAAACGGTCAAAATCACAAAAAGTGGTTGATCTTTTTCTCAAAAAAGTGTATACTTAGATTTAAGTATATCACAGAATGGGGTGTTATGAAAGTGTCAGCAAATAGCGATATTCGTGTTGTGGAGCTATTTGCCGGCGTCGGCGGTTTCCGCGTTGGATTAGAGCGTTGTTCCGAAAGATTTAAGACGATTTGGGCAAACCAATGGGAACCCGGCCAAGCTGGTCAATGGGCTTATAAGTGCTACGACAAAAATTTTGGCGAGGATTCCCACTGTGTAAATGCAGATATCGCCACCGTGATAGACCAAGTGCCGCCGCACGACCTTCTGGTGGGTGGCTTTCCCTGTCAGGACTACTCTGTTGCCAGCACCGGTGCTAAGGGCATCGAGGGCAAAAAGGGCGTCCTCTGGTGGTCCATCTATCAGATCATCCAGAAGAACCATCCCAACTACGTTCTGCTGGAGAATGTGGACCGCCTGCTGAAATCTCCCGCATCCCAGCGGGGCCGTGATTTTGGCATCATCCTGAAGTGCTTGCAGGAAGAAGGCTATGGAATCGAATGGCGTGTGATTAATGCCGCAGACTATGGCTGCGTCCAGCGCAGACGGCGCACCTTCATCTTTGCATTCAAGAACACCACCAAGCAGTATGAACGTATGACCTCGTGTTTCTCTGCGGACACAAGGGACGGTCGTGTCTGGCTTATGCAGGAGGGCTTCTTTGCCCATGCATTCCCGGTGCATTCTGAGGTCGCAGACCCTAAGAAAGTGACCACCGTCGATTTCAATGAATATACCGACACTGTTGATGTAACAAACCGTTTCAGAGCCGCTTTCTACAACAGCGGTGTGCTGTGCAACGGTAAGATCTTCTCTCTGGAAGCCGTCCCGAACGGCAAGGAGCCGATGCCGCTTGGCGAGATCGTTGTCAACGGCGATATCGACAAGAGCTTCTTCATCGAGGACGAGGATCTGGAAAAGTGGAAGTACATGAAGGGTGCCAAGACCATCGAGCGCACTTCCAAGACCGGCTACTCCTACACCTTTTCCGAAGGTCCCATTGCGTTCCCAGACCCCCTCGACCGTCCCGGTCGTACGATGCTCACCAGTGAGGGCACCAAGAACCGCAGCTCCCATGCGATCATCGACCCTAAAACAGGGAAGTTACGCATCCTGCTGCCGGAGGAGTGCGAACGCATGAACGGTTTCCCGACGGGCTGGACCGACACTGGGATGCCGAAGCGTCAGCGTTACTTCATCATGGGCAATGCCCTTGTCGTTCCGCTCATCACCCAAATGGGCAAGCAATTACTGGATATCTTATAACAAAAAACCAAGGCTGCTTAGTCGGCCTTGGTTTTTATGCTTTTTCGCCACGATTAAGAGGTGCCCTATCATGGAGAATATCCGTGTTGTTGAGCTTTTCGCCGGGGTCGGCGGCTTTCGCCTTGGGCTGGAGCAGGCTTCCTCCTGCTTTCAAACTGTCTGGGCGAATCAGTGGGAACCATCCATGCGTTCCCAATTTGCTTTCGAGTGCTACGAACGGCATTTCGGGCATCGCCCAGAACACGTTTGTCAGAACATCGTGACCGCCAAAGAAAACATCCCTCCACACGACCTTTTGGTCGGTGGCTTTCCCTGTCAGGATTACTCCATCGCCAAAAGGGGCGCACGAGGGATAGAAGGGAAGAAGGGCGTTCTTTGGTGGGAGATCAACGCCATCCTACGGGCACACAAGCCTCGCTATGTCCTTTTGGAAAACGTAGACCGGCTCATCAAGTCTCCAGCATGGCAAAAGGGGCGTGATTTTTCCATCATCCTACGGTGCTTCTATGAAGCAGGCTATGCCGTTGAATGGCGGGTGATAAATGCCGCCGACTATGGCGAAGCACAGCGCAGGCGGCGCACCTTTCTCTTTGCCTTCCGAAACGACACCGCCCTGTTCCGAAAAGCAGCGGACCTCATCTGTGTAGAGGGTCTGAAGGGTGCCCACCAGTTGCTCCTGCAGGACGGCTTCTTTGCCCCCATCTTTCCCTTGTATGGTTTTGAACGGAAATACAGCGAGGGATGGCTCGATGAGTTTCGTTACCTCGACTTGAAGGATCTGTCTGCCGCACAATCCTGCCACTTTTACGCCTCCGGGCTCATGGTCAACGGCCGCTTCTATTCCGTCGAGAGCATTCCCCTTCAATTCCCATATAAGCCGCTCTGCTCCGTGCTGGAGACCGCCCCACTTGCAGAGCGATATTTCCTTTCTGCTGCCGACATCAATCACTGGCGGCATCTCAAGGGCGCAAAGCAGGAGACCCGCCACCGCAGGAACGGTTCTACTTATTTCTTTTCGGAAGGCTCTATGGCATTCCCCGATCGTTCTGACCTTCCTGCCCGCACGATGCTCACCAGCGAAGGCTCCGTTTCCCGCAGCACCCATGTAGTCGCAGACCCACAGACCCAACGTCTGCGTACGCTAACGCCCATCGAATGCGAACGGCTCAACGGCTTCCCGGATGATTGGACAGCCGGGATGCCGGAACGACTGCGCTATTTCACCATGGGGAATGCGCTTGTCGTTCCGCTGGTCAAGGCCATGGGCAAGCGGATCAGCGCACTGGCCGAGGACGAGCAGCGCAGTTGATGGGCGTTTCTCTTGGGTTTCCAAAGGGGCCGCAGCACCCCTTTGGCACACGACTTTGCCTGCAAAGTCTAGTGTGTTACACCTTGGTTCCGGCTGATGCGGAAAAGGGGCTGCGAGAGGCTCCGGCAAGCACCTGTTCTGTGGCAGAAGGATGCGCGGATGGGCATGGCAGTTGACGATCTCCGCCCACCCATCGCAGGCTTTCAGAGGAACCAATGGTGTACGTTCTCCTTCCTGCCGCAGCAGCGTTTCTCCTATAAGGCGCAGGGCAAATGATCAGCATCTGTGCTTGCCCCGGTTGCCTGCAAGTGTCCCCGGTTTCAGCATTGCCGTTTTATAAAGAATCTTCTTTATCAGCTTTCTTTCATCTTCTGTCAGCTTATCGTAGTTGATGCCGATCGCCTTCAATGCCGTTCGGATCTTCTTTTCATCCGCAGACCCTTCAAGTTTCTGTGCATCCTCCAGTTCCTTCATCAGGTTGTCGATCATTGAACCATCCGAAGTGGTCTTGTCCTTGCGGTGTTCCGTCTTGATGTTCTTCAGGATAGCCACCAACTCGTCATACAAGACCCGACCAAAGTACTCATCTTCATCGATCTGCCCCAGCTTCAAGGTGCTCATGTATAGATCGTTTTCATCTGCTGCATACTTCTTTTTCAGCATTTGCCGGGTCGCTTCCAGACCAGCATTGAGGTTTTGAATGTTTGCGCTGACATATCCATCCACATAGATTTCCAGATCGGTCATGAACCGCCGGAAATTCTCATGCACGATCAGTTCGCACAGCAGCCGATGATTGAATTTTCCATTCCTTAATACGTCCACTGCACCATCGCTCAGATGCAAGTCCGAAAGGACTGCATCTGGGCGTTTTTTGTTTTCCG
>ERZ827471.178-NODE-178-length-68770-cov-28.125679_pt1 | contig 68770 bp, 47 predicted proteins | sample MGYA00519772_ERZ827471 | MGnify/ENA primary metagenome ERZ827471 (study PRJEB31778, sample SAMEA3449315) | human gut metagenome | biome: human gut; feature: human-associated habitat; material: faeces | place: United Kingdom | collected 2010/2012 ...
GCTCCATCCACTATGTATGGGTCTTCCTCTGTTCCGCTCCCTGATTTTATTATCAAATTTGCTTCATTTAAATAAAACCCTGGTCGTATTCCCAGTTCTCTTTGATGCGTTCCTACAATTCTGTACTCTTTTCCATACATTATTGATGTAACTCCATCATGTCTTCCATAATCATATGCTGCTCTATCCGTACCCGGAGTTATAAGCCAATACCAGCAAAATTCACCATCATTCTCTTCATCCGGTATTGATTCATCTGTTCTTTTTGCTCCTACTATTCTAAAATTATCCCACATGTCATACACTTGCAATTCATTCAACAAAAACACTGTGTCAGATATTTGATACATAGCTCCTCTGAACGCATCTTTAAATTCCGAAACATTATTTGTATGTACTGCCTGCGGTTCTCTACCACTACCAAATGTGTATCCGGCAAGATATGGTCTTGTTTCTCCATTTTCTGCAAGCTCTATTCTATTTTTTGGCAGCATCTGCCATTGATTCACGGTCTTCATCAACGATAACTCATGAAAAGAAAAGTTGTTTTCATTTAAAAATCCCGCCTCGTCTGCATATGGATATTTTACATCCTGATTCCATCCACTAAACTGGACTCCCTCCGCCGACGGAGTCCATCCATTAGGCCATTCTATCTCTCCAGCCCCCGCTTTAGAATTGAGCCATTTTCTTATTGCGGATTCTTCCCAAAAATTACTTCCCCAACGTGAAGATGGATATCCATCTTCACCTGCCGCAAAAGTTTTAAAACATATAGCTTTGTCACTTACCATAAGTTTACCATTGTATTCATCCGCCATATATCTCCATGATATTGGCGCTCCGTTATAGCTTCCTATCTGAAAATATGATCCTATTTCTATTCCCTCTGCTGAAACCGGATTAACTGTTAATATAGTTGCAAGTATCGCCGTTAAAAATATACTTATTATCTTTTTCATTGCTTTTTCTCCCATCTATATAATCTGATTATTAAGATACTGCAAAGCACTATAACTCCAATTATTATTTATTACACCATTTGTTATATCAAAAATCAGCTCATTTGTGTACTCATAATAATATTCATTATCGCCAATCATATTATAAAATTCATAATATTTTCTATCACTTCCATCACTTTCTCCTATACCATCTCCATCAAAATCTTCGCTCCAAATATCATTAGAAGTATAATCATTATTTTCGTATATATAATACACCCCAAAATATGATGGATGATTTAATACGTTATGCCTATTTTGATTATTGGCAGCAGCTCCATAAAAAAGTTCATTATATGATTGTTCATTAGGTCCTCCACAATATATTCCATACGAGGTAGCATTATCACGAATAAAATCTTTATAATAATTATATGTAAAAGCAAAAGTGTCAGATTTCATCTTAGGTGAGACCCTATTTTTGTATTCACCATGAATTCTTCCGGATACAAGAGAAATATCATATTCTAACTCAAACGAAATTGTGGTATCTGTATTTTTCTTATTATCAATCACACTGTTTCCGTAATACATAATATTATCTCTAGAACTATTTCTAAGATTAACCACTCTGTTGGGTATCTGATCACCCAATTTATAATCAGAAAAATACAAACCGGGCTGAACCAGAACTACATCAAACAAATCAGATATACCATTATTGCATGATTTCCCTGTGTTAACATAACTTCCTATTTTCTGCCAGTCATTATCATCTGTGCAGTACGGCACCCAGAGAAGCTTTTTGCCCCAGCCATGTACCATGTCTGATATATTAGACATATTTTGGTATGAAATAGTTGCATTTCCATCTACGTCATATCTCTCATCCGGGTCTTCACGTCCATAATATATCCCGTCAATACATTCTTCTCCCACACTTGACGTTAAATTATAATAAATATTTCTTGCCATTTCCTTATACTTATTTAAGAAGAAGTCCTGAGCTTTTTTCTTGGTGTCCAGAGTTCCTCCCAGATCCTTATCCTCAACGTCGTAATGATATGTATGCGGGGTTCCGATATAAACTTCCGGCATTTGGTTTTCAGAACCATAATATTCCTGAGCCGCCTCTTTCATATAATTTATTATCTGTTCATATCTAGCAACTGTCAATTCCTGTATGCTTTCCAGCCGCATTTGGTTTAAATCCTTCATATAAACTTTTTTAGAACGCTGATATCCCGCCGGATTTAAATCAAAATCTAAATCACGCACCGATATCACAAACGCAGCTTTTTTATCTCCAATCAATTCATAGTATTTTTTGAAGAATTCTTTAGAATACTGATAGCTTCCTGAACCAGAGTCGTTGCGATATCTTGACGGCGAGCTGTCAAAACCATACATAATTGAATCGTAGAGCATTATATACACTGTCTTTTCATTCTCAAACTGACCTGACGGCGATAATGTTATTTGATAATCCCGCATATTTTTATCTATCATTCTTTGATATTCTCCGTCAGGACAATAAGCTCCTATGTAATATGTATGCCCCTGAGCAAAATCATAATCAAAGCTTTTTCCGATTTTCTTTAGTTCTCCATCTGCGAACAGCGCCGCGCTTGCATATCCGTTTGTCTGAATCTTCTTACGTTCCGACCGGTCAGAAACATAAGTAGTCCAGTCTACGTCAAGCTGGTTATCAATGGTACCATTCGTATATGATGCGCCGTCATACCCGCCGAATTTTGGAGCGTTCATTCCATTAATAGTTCTATAATCATTTGTTATCATAAAACTAACGTACTGTATTCCAACAAGCCAGGGATTTGACAAAAATTGTTCCTCATCCAACTCATTATCGCGAACAGTATCATTCACCTTACTAACATTCATGCTGTAATTTATCCGACTTCCTATTTCAATATCATCATTTACAATCTTTCCAATATCTGTTCTCCCTACATTTATATAACATAATCCTGTTGACGGCATAATCCAAGTCAAAAATTTCGTGAATTTATTGTATCCAGTCTGATATATATCATTCTGAATATTAACCATAGTACACGTGTTAGTATACGACAAATCCCCGTCTATATCTATTTCATCTCCTATCGTATAATCATACATCAGCGCTGTGGTATACTCTTGGGCAATTTCCAAACTTCCCTCAATTTCTATGGAAACAGTAAGCTTATCACCTGCGCTAACTTCCACCGGATATGCATCAATATCTATAAAACTGTCAAAATTTAAATCATTTATAGCTTCTGTTTGTTGTTCATACCCGCCTACATTTTGATTAAATCTGTAAATTCTTTGATCATTTCTATTCATCAATCCAATTTCAAATTCACACTGATTAGGCTCGTACTCATCAGGATGACAAGTTCTAAAAATCTTGTGGATACTGTTTCCAGTTCTAGAATAATCATAATCATCAATATAGTTTACGTTTTCCAAAGCGACTGTCTCATTCTTTCCTGCAACATAATTTGAAACCGATACTTTATTTCTATAAAACAAAGAATCATTAAAAGACCATCCAAACCATTTGTACAAGTCATCATTATATTTACGGCATATAGATGTGTTGTATAAAACACGACTTGGAGTCGTCCTTATGGAGGTTACCTTATCTCCATCATTTAAGCTAAACACATTTGTCTCCCTTTTCGTAAGCGGTTTGTTCTCTGATATTAAAATGTCCGGAATAAGCGAATCGCTATGTGTATGTAAATCGGCAAGACTCACAGATTCTTCATTAGGTTCATCGGGCGGAGTGTAATTAGGTTTATTGGTAAACCCTGCGCCATTCATGGCTGCGCTGTTTGCTTTTATTCTTTCCGGTGCATTATCAACCGATTCTTCATATTGAGAATCACTTTTTATTAATATAGGATATCTCTTTTCCATCTTACAATTATTATAATTATCACTTTTATTTTCTGATAATTCAACACTTAGAACCGCCAATTTATCGCCTTCATTACCGCTTGGTCTGATTACCTTTCCTGAATCATTAAGATAATAACTTTGACAGTGCCATTGAAGTTGTCTGTCACTTTGAGTTTTTTCAGGAAGAACAATGTCACTTGACACGCCATTATCATACTGTGACATATAGTCGTCCAACCATTTCATATCATTATACTTCGAACCTGCGCATAGTTTTGGACTCTCAACAATTATCCCCAAAGCCTTATCATCATTTTTACCAAAAGAGTATAGTTGTCCTGAATTATCCATTGCTATTGAAAATCCATTTCCACCAACCAATTTTGATATATTTTTATCGGACAGAGCCTTTATTTCAATAGGACTTTGTACCGTTCCATCGTGTTCATATCCCAAAGCGTCATCCTTTCCATATCCCCAGCCATAAACTTTTCCGTCCGCAGATACAGCAAAACTTTGAGTATACATAGAAAATACTTTTTTAATATTAGATAATGTGTTAACTCTTGTCGGAATATTTATATTTATCTTATTACCTAGACCGAGCTGCCCTGAACCATTACGTCCCCAAGAGTATACGTTTCCAGTAGATGTTAACGCTAAACAATAATTTGTACCGCAGCTTATATCTGTTATAATTTCACCGGTTATCTCCAATTTTTGTGGAATTAACACATTTTCATTATTGCCAACTCCAAGCTGTCCATATTCGTTAGAACCCCATACATACAGTCCATCGCTTGCAAGGGCAGCCACAAAATCTTCTCCGGCATCCACCATTTTAAAATCATTTTTATCTGTTATTCTAACAAGTTCATTAGATGTTGCAGTATTCCCCTGACCTAACTGACCTTTATCATTTTTTCCTACCCCTCTCAGCGAACCATCCCTTTGCAAAAAAATACTGAACTCTGCTCCAGCAGCAATATCTTTTACATTAGATGTTATTTTTAACTCCTGTGCCGTTCTTATTTTACCACCGATATTTCCCATTGGATAATTAGTGTTACTCCCCCAACCATAAACCTGACCAAAATCATTTAAAACAAGATTATGATTTTTACCTCTCACTACCTTAACAGCATTATCAATATTATCGATAATAATCGGGCTGCCATGTGATGCTTCTTTGTCACTGCCATCTGCAAAATACCCGGTTCCCCAACTATATACCTTTCCACAATCATCAATTGCAATAGTTTGAAGTCTATACGAATCAACTTCTTTAAAATCATAATCAAAACTTATTTTCTGCGGCACAGATGTTTTCAAATTATATAAATTGTTCTCAAAATTACTATGTCCCCACCCCCATATATTACCATCTATATCTTTTGCTAAAGATATAATTCCTAATGAGATTTGATTTACATTTTCTAAATCCATTAATGAAAATGAAGAATTATCCTGATATGCACCACACTTATACAGAACTGAATTCACACAATAAACAGACTCCCAACCACCAGCAAATATAGCTGAAGCTGTAACATTTTCAATATTTACAGGTATCGCAGAATAAGTTAAATCCGATTTTCTTCCCAATTGTCCTCTGCTATTGTCTCCCCAGGTAAAAACAGATCCATTTTCACATAATGCTTCAGCATGATTATATCCTGCCTCAATTTTATAAACATCAGCCATAACAAATTCAGGAATGCTTCTATCAACTGTGTCACTTAACCCTAATTGCCCGAACTCATTTTTACCAAACGAATACAAACTTCTATCAAGCCTAGTATAGTATGAAGAATACTTACCGGCAGCTATAGAACGAACCATAGTCATTAATTTTAATGGGGAAGACTGTACTCCGGATGATTGACTGTTACCCAATCTACCATTTTCCTGAGAACCCCAGACCCAAAGTCCACCTTTTGTATCTAAAGCCAGCACATGTTTTTCACCTGCCGCAACAGCTGCAACATTCTGCATTATTATAACACGTATTTCTTTGTTTTCAGTTGTACCGTCACCTATCTGTCCACAATCATTTAATCCACATGCATATAAGCAATTATCATCCGTAATTAAATAAGTGGTTTTCCCACCAATCACAACACTTCTAAGCTTTCCATCCAAATTACCTAATGATATTTCAGTAAACCGTTCTTCACCTTGACGAGACCCAACGCCAAACTGACCAAAAGAATTATCACCTATAACCGTTAATTTTTTACTTTTTGTTATAAAAGCTGCATATCCATCTCCAACAGATACTTCATTGGAAATGCACTCCACATCATTCTCAAAAGAAATAAAATTGCTGATTTTAAATCTATCTCCATCAAATAAATATGATGAACCATTATATTCTATAACATAGTTAAACAAACCGCCATTTTCACTAAAACCAAAATCACAATAATACCATTCGTCTTTATCCGGTATGTACATAACTGACCTGCTATCAGTAACACGCTCATATTCGTCATCACCATATACCAACGGAGACGCTCCTCCCTGATAAATAAAAAAACTACCAAAATTCAATAAATTTCCACCGCCGCAGCCATATGTGTCACTGCTTGCCGGTCTTTCCTGCATATTTGTAAATTTATTTGTCACAGGATTATATACTAACAATTTATCTGTATCATTTATATCAAATCCATACTCGCCTGTTATATAAATCATACCATTATAAACAACTGATGTAAAACCATAACCATCAAAATTAAAGTTTTTATTTGAATTCCATTCTCCTGTTTTTATATCATATATATCTAAACATGGATCAGCAACTCCAGCCCCTTCATTGTTTACTGCATAATCTGGGTCACCATACGCTAATCCCCCAAAACAATAAATTTTACCATCTATGCAGTTTGCATTAAAATAAGAACGATCATGCGGAATGTCATCTCCCATACTCCATCCATCCTGATATGGGTAATAGATGTATAATGAGTTCCTTGTTTCATCATTTGGATTTTCATATCTAGAATCCGAATCTACAACACCTCCTATAATATAAATATATCCATCGTTTTCTACAATTGCAGAATTTTTTATTCCTCCACAAGGAATAGATGTTCCATATGACCACGAATTATTTTCAATATCATATATCATAGTCTTATCTCCAAAACAATATATTTTTCCATCCTGTTCTATAGACGGACTATTGGGATGTATTGCAAAATCAGAAATTTCGCTATCAACGTATACCTGGTCATTTTCTATATACTGACTTATATTTCTTTCAGATGTTTCATTATCAGCAAACAATTGCTTCTCACTTTCTATATCCATTGAAACAGTGAATATATAATTATAAATACATTTTATATTTATTGCTGTTGTTTTACTTTTATATCCATCCGCATTTACAGTAACGTATTCAACTTGAGAATCTACTACCTCAAACTTGGCAATTCCATCTTCTCCAGTAACTGAACAGTATTCTCCTATACTAAGTTCCGCATTTTGTATAGGATAACCATTCCTGTCCACGACTAATATATTTATCGTACTAATGCTATTTTGATTATTACTAGTTTCAGATAAACCGCTATATTTATCATCTTCAATTATTTTTTCGTAAGATTCCGGTTTTGCTGTTACAGTTGAATTAAAATTATCATTCAAACGCGGCTCTTGAGATGTCTCAATTAATATATTTTCCGGCTCTGCCATTCCCATAATAGGACTTAACGAGAAAATAAAAACTATTATTAATATTACACATATAGTTTTTTTAGTTTTATACATACATCACCCTCTAATATTATAAATATTTTATAATAAGTATACTATAAAAAGCAACTAATTGTCAATATTTTCCAACAAAACAAACATTTACATAACATTTCAAACATAGTGCTACTTTAAAACAAAAAAATCTCTTACAGCAAAAAGCTGTAAGAGATTTATATGAAACTAAATTATTATCTGCTGCTACCCGAAAAATCCGGACAGCAGTCTCACAATATCATTCCATGTAGCAAATAACATTAGTCCTATTAAAAGCAAAAATCCAATAAAATGAACATATCCTTCCTTATCCCTGGGTATCGGCTTCCTGAATATCATTTCAATAAGCACAAACAGAATTCTTCCGCCGTCAAGCGCCGGCAGCGGAAGGAGATTCATAACACCGATATTTACTGCAAGGAAACCGGCAAAGAAAATAAAGTCAGCCAATCCCGTTTTTGCAACAGTGCTCATAGCAGACACCACGCCGACGGGTCCGGATAAATCGGTTACGCTGGCGCCTCCTGTCAGCAGCATACCAAGCGATACAAATACAAGTTTTACCATCCAAATTGTTTGATAAAAGCCTTCATGAAGAACAGACAGAGGATTTATGGAATTCTGCTTAACGGTAAATCCCACATAATAATATGGAGTTCCATCCTCTAAGGTGGTCTGCATAGGAGTAAATTTTTCAGTATAAACTTTTCCGTCACGTTTATATTTTAATTCGCATTCTCCCTCACCGCTGTACTGTCCCAATTCAAAAGAAATATCCCTCTTTATATGAACTGTTGTTCCGTTAATGCCAACTATTTTATCCCCGGGCTGCAAAAACCTTGCGGCGTCGCTTTGGGATTCAACAGTGTCAATAGTCGTTGAGGTTATTCCGCCTGTTGAAGCCGCTGAACTTATAACTATAATTGTTACAATAATAAATCCCATAATAATATTCATAGCCGCTCCGGCAGCAAGAACAATTATCCTCTTCCACGGCTTTTTATTAGTAAAGGCTCCCGGACTGTCGCTTTCCTCATCCTCCGCTTCCATGGCGCAAAATCCGCCCATCGGCACTGCACGTATAGAATATAAGGTATTTTTCCCCTGTTTCTTATAAATAACCGGTCCCATACCTATAGCAAACTCGTTTACTGTCACACCGAAAATACGGGCTGTTATAAAATGTCCAAGCTCATGAATAAGAATAATTACTCCAAAAATAATAATAGCCGCTAAAATTGTTAAAAACGTTGACATATAGTCTCACGCACCTCTCTGTCAGTCTCAATAATATCGTTTAGGGAAGGATTCTGAATCGAACTAAACTCGCTCATAGCGCTCTCTGCAATCTCTGCAATCTCTAAAAATTTCACCTTCCCATTAAGAAAACCATTAACTGCCGCTTCATTTGCCGCGTTAATTATAGTTGGCATGGTTCCTCCAATTTTTCCTGCCTTTTCTGCTAAATCAAGACACCTGAAAGTTTTACGGTCAGGCTCATAAAAAGTCATTTTACCCAATTCCTTAAAATTAACCTGCATATCAGCAGACGGAAGTCTTTCAGGATACGTAAACGCATACTGAATTGGATGCTTCATAGAAGGAAGAGACATTTGCCCTATTATACTGTTATCACAAAATTCTACCATAGAATGTATTATGCTCTCTCTGTGAACAACGACTTCAATATCATCAATATCCACGCCAAACAGCCATTTCGCCTCTATAACCTCTAGGCCTTTATTCATAAGCGTAGCGCTGTCAATTGTAATTTTAGCTCCCATATCCCAGTTAGGATGTTTTAGCGCGTCACTTTTCGTTACATTCGCTAATTCAGTTCTCGTCTTTCCAAAAAATGGTCCGCCCGAAGCGGTGAGCAATATTTTTTTTACCTCTCTGTGATTTCCGGCAAGCATACTTTGAAATATTGCAGAATGCTCACTGTCAACCGGAAGCAGACGAACATTATTTTCTGCTATTGCTTCCATAAAAAGATTACCCGCGGTTACAAGCGTCTCTTTATTGGCAAGAGCTATGTCCTTGCCGCATTTAATAGCCTGCATTGTCGGAACAAGCCCCGCAAATCCAACAATAGCTGACAAAACCATATCAACATCCGAGTCTGCGGCAACCATTGACAGCCCTTCTGAACCTGACACAACTTCTACAGAGGTATCAGCAAGAGATATTTTCAATTGTTTCGCGTCATCCTCATTCGGAACAGCAACCAGCTTTGGATGATATTTTCTAGCCTGCGCCTCCAAAAGCCTTATATTCTTATTCCCGGAAATACCAACAACGTGAATATTTTTTATACCTTTTAAATCATCTATTACTTCAAGTGCCTGGGTTCCTATAGAACCCGTTGAGCCTAATATTGAAACTCTTAAATTCAAATTTTTCCTTTTATTCATTATATCACCATTTTTATATTATAATACCAACAAAAATGAAAAACGATAATGGGACAGGCAGCAAACATCCCCCTATCCCTTTACCGCTTTCAAATTAAAGTTATAAAATTATTAAACATACACTTTTATATAAACAAACTTATCTGAGCTGCAAAAATAAAAACAACCGGAGCAACCATTATTATACTGTCGCATCTGTCAAGCATTCCTCCATGGCCCGGGAACATTTTTCCAAAATCTTTTATTCCAAACTGCCTCTTAATAAGCGACGCTGTAAGGTCGCCGATTTGAGCTACAAAAGACGCTATTACACCCAAAATAAACATAAGCAGATAACTCATTTCTGCTCCGCCTATATATGCTGAAATAAAAGTATTAATAATAAAAGCAAACAGCAAAAATCCAAGGCCGCAGCCTATAACTCCGCCGACAGCTCCCTCAATTGTCTTTTTGGGGCTGATATTTGGGCAAAGCTTATGCTTTCCAAAGAGCTTCCCGGCAAAAAACGCGCAGGAATCAGTCATAAACGCACCTAAAAACACAAGCCAAACCAATATATTTCCAAAATCTAAACGTCTTATAAAAAGGAGATGAGACAACATAAAAGGAATATAGATAAGGCTTATAATCAGCATTGCCACGTCTGTAATCATTATTTTACGATTGCTGCCGAGCATTGCCAAAAATAAAATAACAAGATATCCATAGGCGCATGTTAATATTTGTTTCGGAAGCAAAAACGCACACAAAGGGAGTATAACGGTCCCTAGAAAACCAAACAGACAAAGCAGCGGTACTTCTTTTTTCATATTCACTGCGTCGTAGAATTCATAAATTCCAATAAGCGAACACAATATAACCGTACATAGCATAACCCAAGTCGGAGCCAATAAAATCAAAATAATAACCGGCACCCCAACCGCCGCTGTTAAAACCCTCATCTTTAAACCTGGTTTCAAATCCCACGCCTCCTAAAGCCGTAAATAAACTATCCAACTCCAAATAATGCGTTCCCGGCAAAAATTTCTTAAATAATCCAAATTTAAACAAAGCTCATAATTACAATTTATTTTTATCAAATCCGCCCAAAACGTCTGTCACGGTTCTGATAATCTATAATCGCCTGCTCCATATCCTTATTTGTAAAATCAGGCCAGCATATATCACTGTACCAAAACTCAGCATATGCCGCCTGCCATAAAAGAAAATTTGACAGCCTTTTTTCACCGCTGGGCCGTATTATCAAATCCACTTCAGGCAGATTCGAAGTATACATAAGCCCTCCAAAATACTCCTCTGTTATATCTTCAACGGTAATTTGTCTTTCAGAAACCGCAGCAGCGGCAAGCCTGGCAGCATTAACTATCTCCGCTCTGCCGCCATAATTTAAAGCAATATTAAGTACAAGTCCATCACCGCTTGAAGTGACTTCTTCCGCATGAACAATCGCGTCTTTAATTTTCTGAGAAAGAGGAGCAATATCACCGCTTATTTGAAGCTTCATATTTCTATTCTTAAACTTCTCTTCAACAGTCAAAAGATAATTATAAAGCAATTCCATCAGCGCGTCAACTTCATCTTTAGGACGATTCCAATTCTCAGTTGAAAACGCATATACTGTTAAAGCCTTAACGCCTATTGAGTTGCAATAATCACATATTCTCTCAAGATTATCAGCGCCGGCTTTATGCCCGGCTCTTCTTGGCAAACCTCTTCTTTTGGCCCATCTGCCGTTTCCATCCATAATAATCCCAATATGTTTCGGCACACGGCTTAAATCAAGCTTCCCGGAATGGGCTGTTCTCCTCCCTATTTTAAAAAACACAGTCATACCCCTTCCGAACTGTCTATACTTCTAAAATCTCATCTTCTTTTTCTTTAACTATTGTATCAATAAGCTTAATATATCTGTCAGTGAGCTTTTGAATATCATCCTCAAGGTCAAGAAGACCGTCTTCGGTAATTTCTCCGGCCTTCTTCTGTTTCTTAAAACGCTCTATAGAATCACGTCTCACACCGCGTACAGCAACTTTAGCTTCCTCGCCGCGCTTTGAAACTTCCTTAACCAACTCTTTTCTTCTTTCACCATCAAGAGGAGGAAAGTTCAAACGAATAACCTTTCCGTCATTATTAGGATGAATTCCTATATCCGACGCGTTAATCGCTTTTTCAATGTCACCCAAAATACTTGCGTCCCAAGGCTGAATAACAATCATTCTTGCTTCCGGAACTGAAACAGTGCCGACCTGTGCCAAAGGTGTGGGAGCGCCATAATATTCAACAGTTACCCTATCCAATATTGCAGGATTCGCACGCCCTGCTCGAATTTGAGATAAATTTCTCTCTAAAGCGTCAACCGCTTTCTTCATTTTGTTCTCGGATTCCTTCATATCTAACATCCCTTTCTTTTTATATTATAATTTAAGATACTATAGTTCCAATATTCTCGCCGCACAAAACCTTAACAATATTTTCAGGTTCATCAAGCCCAAATACCAGCAAAGGTATATCATTATCCATACAAAGCGTTGCCGCTGTAGTGTCCATAACTCCTAATCCCTTATTAAGAACGTCCATAAATGACAATTTATCAAATTTCTTTGCATCCGGGTTTATATTTGGATCGCTGTCATAAACACCGTCTATCTTTTTAGCCAAAAGTATAACCTCAGCGCCTATTTCTGCGGCACGAAGAGCCGCCGCCGTATCAGTTGAGAAAAACGGATTACCTGTTCCGCAGCCAAATATAACAACTCTTCCCTTTTCCAAATGTCTTCCAGCTCTAAGTCTTATGTAAGGCTCGGCTATCTGTCTCATCTCAATCGCCGTTTGAACCCTGGCTTCAACGCCCAGCTGTTCAAGCGCGTCAAGCATAGCGAGACAATTTATAACAGTAGCAAGCATACCCATATGATCGGCTCTTGAACGATCCATACCCTCGCCGTCGCGGCCTCTCCAAAAGTTACCGCCGCCGATGACTATGCCAATCTCTGTTCCCATATCATAACATTTTTTTATCTCTTTAGCTATAGCGTCAATCTTATTATGATCAAGACCAAAGCCTTCGTCTCCAGCCATCGCTTCTCCGCTTAACTTTATCATTATTCTTTTGTATTTCGGTTTCATTTCCATTCCCCTTTCAAACAAGTATTTCAGCTATATTTTAAGTCGTTAAGACTAATCATTATCCATATTTAAGTCTCTCTCGCTTGATCCGCTCCCAGAAACATTTCTGCTTCTTGAGGAACTGTTATCTTCTTCTTCTTCGTTTGACGAGTTAGAACTGCTTCTGTCCGAAGATTTTTCTCCGCTTTCAGAGTTGTTTTTACTGCTGCTTGAAGAACCGGAGGCATTACTTTTGCTTGAATTTGAGGAACCTCCATACTTTTTCTTATATGAATCAAGTTCTGACTGTACAACATCCAGCTGGTCCTGCAAAAGCTGAGAATCGCTTTTTAGTTTTGTATTTTCGTCAGTCAGCGTCTGCACCTGGATATCACGCTTCTCTATTGGATTGATTATCATATTAAATGAAAACACAAATGCCGCCATAAATATTGATATGTTTAAGAGTATAATACCAATAATAAGCATGGATTTCCTGCCTTTAGCCGACTGTTTTTTTTGTTTCTGAGAATTTATATCACTCATCAAAAAATTCCTTTCATAGTATCATAATTACGATAAAAATTTACTAAACGGTTTTAATGTGTAAGCCATTCGCCGAACGAACCTAAATTAAGAGCGCCGGTAACAAGCAAAGTCATTATAGCTCCGCTGGTCATTATTCCCAAAAGCACTGCCGGCAATGCATATTTTGCTCTCATATCAAGAAGCCCGGCAATCATTGAACCTGTCCACGCTCCCGTTGTGGGAAAAGGTATTGAAACAAATATATATATCGCAACAGCCGCCGCCTTTGAGCTTTTTCTGGATATATCCCCGGCCTTTCTATGTGTTCTTGCTTCAAGCCATGTAGCGAACTTGCCCAACAATTTGGTCTTTTTCAACCACTTTATAATAGGGCGGAACGCTAATAGAATAAACGGAACAGGTAAAAAGTTAGCAATAACAGATAAAACGTATATAAATAAAATATTCAAAAAGTTGTGATCGACTTGTGACAAGCCATAAATTATTGAGCCTCTTATCTCTGAAATAGGCATAACAGCCAATATAAAAGTCCAGATATAAGTCATTATAGGTTCAGTCATGAAATAATCCTCCGATAAAACAGCCAAACGCTGGGTTTTCATAGAATTCGAAACATAAAAATATTCCGTTATCATTATATACAAAATATATTTGAGATATTATACCACGAAATAACTGACTAGGCAAGATATTTTATGTTAACAATTCATCTTTTTTGTTCATATTTTACTTAAAATTCTATCTATTCAATTGTTATTTAATTCTTTATCTTCTTGGAGGACGTTTTGAACGTGAACTTCTTCTGCGCATTTCAGCCAGCTTTATATTTCTTCTTATATTAATTATCATATAAATTATAAATATAACTAAAGCAGCAGCCAAAATGACTATTAATATTTTTACGAACCAAAAACTCCATATATAACTAAAAAACTGCATAAGAAATCCAAGCGGATGACGCTTTACAGAAAAATCAGCTATTAAGTCTCCGCTCCCAACAACTTCTCCGTTAAGAACAACGTTAACTGTTCCTATCTTGTCCCCCTCGTTTACAGGAGCCGCCATATATTCAGGCAGAGAAGTCTCTATCTTCAAGTCCTCTGAATTTGCGTCCTCTGGCACCGTAACTATAATATTGCTGTTGGTTGATAATGTTGTATGGTCTGTGCCGCTTCCGAAACGCACCTTTATCTCGCCGACCATATCTCCTTTTGTTATGGCTGTCACAGCCTTATAATTATCAATAGCATAAGCCAGCAGATTTTTTGAATCGTAATGTCTGTCGTCCTCTGTCTTGCAATTCATAACGACACCGATAACCTCAAGATCGCCTTTCTGCGCCGAAGATACCAAACAATACCCAGCCTGGCTCGTGTGCCCGGTCTTTATACCTGTCGCATACTGGTAAAAATAATTGGGATATTTTAAAGTTGACAACAATCCGTTCGTGTTTATCAGCGTTCTTGCCCCAACTTTATCTGTCGCCGGAATATTTGCCTGCGACATAGCAACAATACTCCTAAAAGTTTTATTTTTCATAGCTTCTCTTGATAACGTACATAAATCCGCAGCAGTCGTATAATGTTCCTCGTCATGAAGCCCATGAACATTCATATAATGAGTTCCGCTAAGACCAAGTTCCTCAGCCTTGTTATTCATTCTCTCAACAAAAGTTGGAACATCTCCGCAAACAATTACAGCCAAAGCCTGGGCTGCGTCGTTTCCGGACTCCACCATAAGTCCCTCGAGCAGATATTGAACCGTCATGGCTTCGCCCTCTTTAAGCTGCATACTGGAACCGTCGGCAGGCAAGTCTTCAAGCATATCCGGGGTTATAAGAAAGGCAGAATTTAAATTTATCTCGCCGCGGTCTATTGCTTCTAAAGTTAGCAAAGCGGTCATTATCTTAGTAGTGCTGGCAGGATAAATCTGTTTGTCTGAATTTTGTTCAAACATAACTTCTCCATTCAGACAGTTTACTAATATAGCGGCCTCCTGATCAGCCAAAATCGGTTTTCCGCCGTCGCCGACTCTCGGATTTTTAGTTGGTTCGGCCTTTGGTTCCGGAGTTGCTGTAGCTTTTGAAGAAGCAGATTTAGAAGATTTTGCGGCCGGAGTTGATGTAGGTTTGCTTCCCCTTATGGTACCGCTCTCCCTGTCATCGTCATCATTTGTCTTCTTATCAGATTTAACATCAGAATTTGTATCTGAATTATCTTCTTCGTCCGAATTATCCTCTTTATTTGTCCTGACAGTGGATGAATCCGATGAAGAAGTTCCGTTTTCAGAATAAATCAATACAGGTGAAAGACAAATTGCTGCACTCATTAACAAAATTAAAATAGCTGAAAAAATTCTTTTAAATTTCACGTCTTATGTTCTCCTTTAAATTTCTTTTGTTTCGGTTTTTCTCTCCAAACGTTCACGCTCAGCTTGCGAAAGCCTTATATAATTCGGCGCGAGTTCCGCATAACTAATTGTATCTCCCGAAAGCGCCGCCTCATACCCTAATTCCGCTACAGAGCCGGCCATATTGAGATTGTTGTTTCCCTTTGCAAATTTTGCATTATCTCCCAAAAATTCTAAAATTTCTTCTCTATAAACCAAAACCCCGTCTCCTAAAAACAAAACCTTTTTTTTAATATTTTTCAGCTCGTCCAAAAGAGATTCTAAACTAACGGCTTTATCCTCGCAAACACGCGTTAGAGTACCGTCTCCTAAAAATTCAGCAGTATATACCTGGTTTCTCCTGGCGTCCAAAATCGGGCAAATTATCCCGTCAAAGTATGGAACGTTATTGGCCAGCGCTTCAAGCGTTGAAACCGCTGCGCACGGTTTTCCCGCAGCATGCGCCATCGCTTTTATCGTTGCCGTTCCTATTCTGACACCTGTAAAAGAACCGGGACCTGCCGCAACAGCAAAACAATCTATATCTGCAGGTTTTAGTTCCAGCGAATTGAGCAAAGCTTCTATTTGAGGCATTATTTTTTGCGAGTGGGTTTTACCGCAGTTAACTATAGCTTCTCCAACCAATTTTTCTCCGTCATACACTGCGGACGTCGCCGGCATACAACATGTGTCTATCCCTAACACTAACATATCTTTATCTCCCTGTAATCTTCACCCTTTTCAGGATACGCCTTTATTTCAACCCGTATAGTCCCTTCGGGCAAGATATTTTTAATATTGTCAGCCCACTCAATAATTGTTATACCATTGCCAAACAAATACTCATCAATCCAGTCGCATTCATCAAGCGCGGGGTTGTCGAGACGGTATACGTCAAAATGATATATTGGAATATCACCGCCGTATTCGTTAACCAAAGTATACGTTGGACTCAATACATCATTTTTAGAATGAAAGTATTTTGCTATTCCCTTAACGAAAGCGGTTTTTCCTGCTCCCAAATCTCCAACCAAAGCAATAACATCGCCCGGTTTAAGCTCAGCCGCCAATTCACCGGCAGCTGACGCAGTATCCTCAACCGAGTTAGACTTATATATTTTCATATATTTACCTCTATCTTTAGTTTCTTCAATAAAATGAAGTCTTTATTATATTATATTGACATTATGCAACAAAGTCAATATAAACCTATTGAATAATTTTAAAAAATAACTTATAATATAGATAAATTTGTTTTTGGGAGGGCTATAATATGCAAAGAGTCGACAAAGCGAACTACTATTTGGATATAGCAGAAACAGTTATCGAACGCGGAACTTGTCTAAGGCGCAATTTCGGAGCTATAATTGTCAGAAATGATGAGATTATATCGACAGGATATACAGGAGCGCCAAGAGGACGGAACAACTGCTCTGACCTCGGGTTCTGCATGAGGGACAAGCTTAACATTCCCCGAGGCGAAAGATACGAAATGTGCCGAAGCGTGCATGCGGAAGCCAACTGCATTATAAGCGCCTCACGCCGTGATATGATTGGCGGCACTCTATATTTGGCAGGCAGAGACGCCAAAACAGGAGAGCTTGTAGGTGACGCAAACTGCTGTGCAATGTGCAAAAGGCTGGTTATAAACGCCGGTATAGAAGAGGTAATAGTACGCCGAACACCGACAGAATATGAAGTTATCCCTGTTGATAAATGGATTGAAAACGATGAATCGCTTGAAGGCACCATGGGGTACTAGACCCGGAGGGATTATATGAATTGGACCGCAGCTCAGAAAGAGGCTATTACATATGAAAACAAACAGAATATTCTTGTTGCTGCAGCCGCAGGAAGCGGAAAAACAGCTGTTTTAGTTGAGCGCATAATCAGAAAAATACTAGACCCTACCGACCCTGTTTCCGTTGATGAAATTCTTGTTTTGACTTTCACCAACGCCGCAGCCAGGGAAATGAAAAACAAAATAGCAGCCGCTATAGAAAAAAAGCTAAAAGAAATTCCTGATAATCAGCATCTCAGGTCTCAAACCACCAAAATTGCCGCAGCCGATGTTTCCACCATCCATTCGTTTGCCCAAAAAATAATCAGCAATAACATTCATCTAACAAATATCCCGGCCGGTTTCTCTCTAATCGGCGAAGCAGAAAATGAACTTTTGCTTAAAGATGCCTTAGAAGATTGTTTGGAAAGATACTATGAACGCTTTGACATATTGCCATCTTTTAAGGAGCTCACTTTAGGTCATGGCGGAATAAAAAATGATGATAATCTCAGACGTGCAATCACCAATATATACAAGTTTTCAAGAAGCCTGGCAGAACCATCAAAATGGCTGAACAACTCTGTCAAAATGTATTTTGAAGTTTATAAATCAGGTACTGTATCCGGCACAGAGTGGGAAAATATATTTCTTAGCTGCATAAAGAATTCAACAAGACAAATTCTTGACTATTACAATACAATTATTGAAATATCAGAAAAGGAACTGCCTGAAGAACATACACACGCAGTATTCTTTGAAAAAGAAGCAGGGATGTTTCGTAATATAATGAAGTGCGGCAATATTGAAGAATATATAGAGAATAGACAAAACATAAAATTTTTAACCAGACCCAGAATCAGCAAAAAAGACAAAGAAGACGCGTATCTTGCCGAAGTACTCAAAAATATAGCAGATATAAGAGAAGAAGCAAAAAAACTATTTAAGAATAACAAACTGTTTTCATATGAAAACATAGATAGTTTAAGCGGCTCTATAAGTCTTTTGTATCCTCGGATAAAAACGTTAAAAAACATCATACTTATGCTGGAACGCAGACATACACGTCTGAAACTTATGCGTTCCTCCCTTGACTTCAGTGATTTAGAACACCAGCTTATTAAGCTGATAATTAAGAGCGACGGCTCCCCGACAGAATTTTGTAAAACTTTGAGCAATAAATACAAAGCAATATTTGTTGACGAATATCAAGACACAAATAATATTCAAGACAAGTTATTTCAGCTTATATCAGGAGGAAAAAGAAACATATTTATGGTTGGAGACCTAAAACAAAGCATATATGGATTTAGAAACGCGTCTCCAAAATTGTTTCTTAATAAGCTGACCGAATACTCCGGTGAAAATAACAACGGACATCTTATACGTCTGTCAGACAATTTCAGAAGCCGCAAGAATGTTATAGACAGCGTAAACTATCTATTTAAAAACGTAATGTCTAAATCTACAGCAGAAATAGACTATACAGAAGATGAACGGCTGCAAAGCGGCGCAGATTATCCGGAAGTTAAAAATCCCTCAGATTATAAAACAGAGCTGATAATGACTGACGTGCTGGACAAATCTTCGGGTTCTGACACGCGCGAAACTGCGTTTCAAAACAAACATGAGCTTGAAGCAAGAACAGTTGCAGAAAGAATATCAAAATTGGTGACGTTTGATAAACTGTCTGTATACGACTCGAAAACAGGAGAACAAAGACCGGTTGAATATGGCGATATTGTTATTCTTCTCCGCTCTACAAAGAATACAGCTCCTATATTCGAACAGGTATTAAGAGAATATAATATACCGGTTATTTCTGACAGCAGCGAAGGTTACCTAGACACTATTGAGATAAAAACTGTTTTAAGTTTTTTAGAGATAATAGACAATCCACTGCAAGACATACCCTTAATTGCTGTCATGAGAAGCCCTATCTTTGGCTTTACAGCCGATGAACTTGCCGAAATAAGAACTTTAAACCGGCACGGCAACTTTTATTATTGTGTTAAAACTGCCGCGCAAAACGACAATACAAAAGCCAAAAAATTTTTTGATGTTTTAAATAAAATGCGCGGTTTTTCAAAATATATGGGTACGGATGAACTCATATATAAAATATGCTATGACCTAGATTATCTAGCGGTAGCCGGATCAATGAGCGGCGGAAATATCAGGCAGGCCAATCTGAAAATATTGCTTCAAAGAGCGGGAGATTATGAGAGACGCGCTTTTAAAGGTCTTTTCAGTTTTGTAGATTATCTTAACAAAATTAACGACAGCTCTTCAGGTATGGGACAAGCCAAAAGCACCAACGGCGCATCGTCAGCGGTATCAATCACCACAGTTCACAAGTCAAAGGGGCTTGAATATCCTGTTGTAATTTTAGCCGGAACTACTTACGGCAGACCCGGCGGAGATTCTGTTCTTTACGATGAAAAATACGGTATAGGAATGGAATATATTGATGTAGATAAACGTATAAAACACTCATGTCTTTCATTAGATTTAATCAAATATAAAAAAGCGAAAGAATCAAAAGCGGAAGAAATCCGTCTTTTATATGTAGCCATGACCAGGGCAAAGGAAAAACTTATAATTTCCTGCACCAATGAATCTCCCGGCCAGTCAAAAGGCTGGAAACGTCCAATTTTGAACACACGCGGAGAAATCATCAGTCCATATTTTGAAAACAGCAAAATTTTCAGGGATTGGATAGTATTGGGATACTTGCCGCAAAAGAACGCAGAAGAACTTAGAGAGGTAATGGAATCCGACATATCCGAGCTAAAAATTGATGAAGCTCAGAATATTCAATTCAAATATATAAGTTATACGGATGAAAATATAAACTTATCACAAAAAGAATCAATAACCTGTGAAAAACCAATCAATGAAGATATATCGATTTCAAAACCAACAGACGAGCCCATAAGCAAAGAGCTCGCTGACGAATTGTATAACAACCTTAATTATTTATACCCTAATGAGGAATTGACCCGTATCCCCTTAAAACTTTCGGTTAGTGAAATTAAAAGAAGCATGCAGGACAGTCTAACCGAGCAGGATGGTGAATATACTCCGATTTTAAGCAGTATCGCCGACAGAACATTCCACTCTGCCTCCAGCGGAGACGCCGCCGAAATGGGAACTATTACTCACTACATAATGCAGCACATAAACCCGGAGTTTACTCAGTCTGAAGAGCAAATAACTGAACAAATAACATCACTTTATGCAAATAATATTTTAACCAACAGTCAAATTTCTTTAATAGATAAAGATTCAATTATTAAATTTTACAGTTCTGAAATCGGCTGCCGAATGCGGAACGCATATTTAAAAGGAAGTCTTAAAAGAGAATTTAAACTGTTGTTTCCTGTAAGCGCTTCAGAAATATATGGAGATAAAGTTAGTTCTGATTCCAAAAACGCTCAAATCATTGTTCAAGGCGTCGCCGACTGCTTCTTTATCGAAGACAACGAGATAGTTTTATTGGATTATAAGACTGACAACTGTTCTGCCATTTATGCGCCTAAACAAGCTGAAAAATACAAAATCCAAATGGATTATTACACAAAGGGCATTGAATCAATATTTGGAAAGAAAATAAAGGAGCGGATTATATTTTTTCTTAAACCTGGAACAGCTGTAAATATATAAGCCCTGATAAATACTGAAAACACACAAACCGGCAAAATTAGGAGGAAGTCCAATGAAAGGTTTAGTATTATCTATAACAGCAGGACAAGGACACAACCAAACAGCCATGGTGATCAGCAAACGTTTCAACGAGTGCGGCGTCGAATGCAAATATCTGGATGTATACAAATTTATAAACCCGATTTTATCAGATTCTGTAAATAAGATTTATCTTATGTCCACCAAAGCTATACCTAAAATCTACGGCGGCGTATATAGAATGTGCGAAAAACGCGGAGTACAGTCCGGTGCCGGCATACACGGACTGAATAGAATAACAAATTCAGTTTTGTCAAGAAGTCTGATAAAACTTATTCAAAAAGAAAAACCTGATTTTATTATTTGCACACACATATTCGCTGCGCTGCTGGTTACTTATATTTCATCAATAGAACATCTTAACGCTAAAACTATTGGAGTAATAACAGACTTCACTATACATCCTTACTGGGAAGACAGCTTGCTTGATTACTATATTATCGCTAATGAAAGACTTACTATCCAGGGAATAAAAAAGGGCTTTCCAGAAAACAAGTTTTTACCGCTGGGAATACCAATCGGTACTAAATTCTCAAGAAAAATTGAGAAAAGTAAGGCTAAAGAGATTCTAAATCTCCACAGTAAACATACAATACTTGTTATGAGCGGAAGTATGGGGTTTGGAGCTGTATATAAAGAAATTGAAGAATTGGATAAGCTTGATATGGATTTTGAAATTGTATCTGTCAGCGGAAACAATAAAAAGCTTAAAACAAAAATAGACAGTATGGAAACACGGAAAAAAATATACAGTTATGGGTATATCAACAACGTTGATGTGTTTATGGACGCCTGCGACTGTATTATAACAAAACCCGGAGGGCTTACCACCAGCGAAGCGCTTGCAAAACAGATACCAATGCTTATTAATAACCCGATTCCGGGTCAGGAGGACAGAAACGTAGAGTTTCTATTAAACGCCGGAGCGGCCATGCGGATAAGCAGCACAAATCCAATAGATGAAGCGGTTTATCAAATGTTTGTTAACGATGACCGGATGAAACTTATGCAGGAAGCAATGAAGTCAATAGCAAAACCAAATTCAACACAGGATCTTGTGGATTTTGTAATGAACGGCTTAGAATAAAATTTTATATTTTAAATAAATACTTAGGAGGAAAAATGAAGCTTTGTATTGCTGAAGCTCTATGCAAGGTCTAATAGGGACGAACCGCATAGAGCAATAAAATAGAATGTCCCTAAAAGACTTTGCATTTTATGAGATAATTTCAAAATTAAAAGGAGCAAAGTCAATATGAATAAAATAAAAAAATTAATATATGAGCTGCATTCGTTTATTATACTGTGGCTCACACAATCATTTTCAACCCTCGGCAGTTCAATGACAAATTTTGCGTTAATAATATGGTCATATCAGCAGCAAGGGTCCGCTTTAAAAACTTCAATGCTTTCAATATGTTCATATGCGCCTTATGTCATTATAAGCATATTTGCAGGAGCGTTAAGTGACAAATGGAACAAAAAAGCAACTATGCTTGTCTGCGACAGCTTTGCTGCTGTTTGCACTGTATCTGTCCTGATTCTGCTGCTGTTTGGCAAACTGCAAATATGGCATTTATATTGTTTGAATGCACTAAACGGTCTTATGAACTCAATACAGCAACCGTCAGCAGATGTAACTATCAGTCTGCTTACACCTAAAAAACATTATCAAAAAGCGAGCGGTATGAGAGCATTCTCAAATTCATTGGTAAACGTTATGACTCCCGTCATATCTACCGCACTACTGGCGCTGAGCAATATTCAAACGATTATTGCGTTTGATTTATTTACATTCGGAATAGCTTTCTTATCACTGCTGTTCTTTGTAAAAATACCAAAAGTTATATCAACTGAGAACGCTAAAGCGGAATCCGTGCTCGAATCCGTCAAAAGCGGAATACGGTATCTTAGACACAACCGTGGAATTTTAGACCTCATACTATTTTTGGCTGCAATAAATTTTACCGCTTCAGTTTTTGAAGCAGCGCTTCCGGCCATGGTTCTATCCAAAAGCTCCGGCAGTGAATCTGCACTCGGAATAGTCAATGCGGTATCAGGTCTCGCAATGGTTGGAGGAAGCATACTCGTATCACTGATTCCATCACCCAAAAGCCGGGTTCGTATAATTTGCAATTCTCTTCTGCTTGCAATGAGCACAGAAAACTTTTTTCTTGCATTTGGAAAAAGCGTTCCCGTTTGGTGTATCGGAGCATTTTTAGGATGGATAGCCATCCCGTTTATGAACGCAAACATGGATGTTCTTTTCAGAAACCATATACCTCTTAATATGCAAGGCAGAGTATATTCTGCAAGAAACACATTACAGTTTTTCACTATACCAATCGGTTACTTTATGGGAGGATTCTTGGTTGACAAAGTGTTTGAACCGTTCATGGCGTCACAATCAGCCGCAAGCATATTTGTCACACTATTTGGAGAAGGCAAAGGCGCCGGAGCCGCTTTTTTATTTTTATGGCTGGGATTTATCGGACTTGTCACATGCTTAATCTTTAGAAAAGACCCGCATATATGGCAGCTGGAAAAATAAGATAACTCTCACACACCAAAACTAATATTATATATAACCTATTTTACTTTCTCTAAGATATAAACAAACTACGAAAAAGATTTTAAAAATTTAGGACAAATAGCTTGCTTTATATAATAGAGAACCCATTTTATAACAGCCTTTTAAATGAATATAGTCTTATATACAAAAGACTGTATAAAATATTTTTAAAGAATTTGTAATTTTCAAATCTTAGGCACTGTTTTCACTTCATTGTTAAAGCGAACAAAAATAGGACTTCAATTAAGTGAGCTAACCCCAATTGTTAGATTCTTGGTCTAACATTCGGAATCCGCTCCAAACAAAATGAAGTCCTATTTTTTATTGCAAATTATAACCGCTTTGTCCTGCTTGCCAGTATTAAAAACAGCTTAAAAGTATATGCTCCTATCCCGAAAAAGCGAAGTGGATTGGTCTCTCAAATTGGATTTTGCTAAATTAAACACTTACCTAAATTAAACGCTTCTTCTAACGGTGGATTATTTTTAATATCGCCCTTGTCTTTTATACCTTTTACTAATACCATACCAATGCTGTCTAACTCAAATCTGTACTGACTATCAATTTCTCTGAGTCTTTGGAGTTGGAGTATGTTTTGATTCGTTTTTAGAATTATCATTTTTCGGAGTTGATGTGGGATTTTCTTCATCCTGCTCTTCATCATCCGCTAAACCTTCATCATCCTCATCATCTGTCGGAATAGGAGACGCTTTCGGTCTTGCCGAAGATTTTGAATCCTCTTCATCACTATTCGGCTCCGGACTAACTTCCAGCACTTTAGGTTCTCCTGTTTCAATACTGCGTACATACAGTTTTGAATCCCTGAAATCCAATATTGATTCTTCATACTTTGATAGGTTACTGTCAATAACAGAAGTTACGAATTTTACTTTATAATCAAAGTTATCAAATGTACCAAACCATACTTCCAGTCTGTCTTTGACCCAAAACTTCACATCATTTATGTTATTTACATCTATTTTGGTGGTTCTTTCCAAAAGTCCCGCTTTTGATAAAGACTTTACAGCTTCTATAACATTGTCCAGCTTGTCCTCATCATTACTTTGAATCCTATGTCCAACTTGATATTTTGTTATTCCAACTCCATATATTATCGGAGCGTTGTAAATAATTTCACCATTTGAAGTCCGGTTCAATTCATCAAAATTATTTCCTGATTCCAATTCAGTTGGCTCCTCTGAATTCTCTGCCGACGGAGAACTGGTGGGTGAATCATCAACAAAATATCTATTGCCGTCATTGTCAAACTCGTAATGACCGCCGTTCACCTTGTATATTGGGTCTCCGTCATCATCGTAGCCCCAAATGGAATCGTCCTCAGTTTTTGTATCCTCTTCTTCAGGTTCCGGACTGCCGGTGGGTTCAACTATCTCCTCTTTTATTTTAGACGATGTTATTTGATACACATCATCATTGTTAGTAACGGTGTCAACAACCCGCCCGTTTGTGTCTGTAACAGTAAGAAAATCTCCGATGCTGAAATAAGCCGCCGGCTGTCTTTCAGTAATTGTAAATTTAACAGTATCGGGAAAAACACGGCTTACCTGACAATCCTCCACATACTCTAATGATTCAACATTTTTTTTCGGAGAACTCAGATTTGTCAAAAAAATATTTCCGCCCGTTTTAATTTGTGAGGCATCAACAATGGCATCATAACTTATTTTGTCATTACCCTCGCAAACTATATTTTTTATATTAAACATTGGTGCCATAAGCAAAAAACAAAGGGCAAGAACTGCTAAAACAACTACTGACAGCACAGATATAGCTGTTAGTTTCCGTCTTGCCCTTGCTTTTTCAATGTCTATTCTGCTCTTTTTAATGTTTCTTTTCTTTTGCATGATATTCTCCTATAACGGCTCTTCAGTTTAGTATACAATACGAATGTCAGCACCCAAAGATTCCAAATCACTGACTATATCCTGATATCCTCTTTCAATATGCGGCAGTCCTCCGACTCTCGTCGTACCTTCCGCCATTAATCCGCCTATTACCATAGCCGCGGCGCCTCTCAAATCATATGACCTGACATCCGCACCGCTTAGAAACTCCCGTCCCCTAACGGTTGCCTGACACATGTTTACATCAATATCAGCACCCAGCTTTGCCAGCTCAGACGCATGTCTGAAACGATTTTCAAAAATTGATTCTAAGAACACCGTAGTGCCGTCCGCAACCGTCATAACAGCCATAAACGGCGGCTGCGCGTCAGTTGGAAATCCCGGATAGTATAAAGTTTTAATGGTGTTAACCGCCCTGGGCCGGCCGCTCATAGATATTATGGCTCCATCTCCGATTTTTCTTATATCTGCACCTATATCCTTTAAAATTGAATTGCACATTGAAGAATGCTCCAAGTTGATTCCCTTTAACAGTATCTCTCCTCCGCAGCCTGCAACAGCGGCCATATATGTAACTGCAACAATTCTATCCGGCATTATTTCAAAATCAGCGCCATGAAGCTTTTTTACACCATTTATAACAATAACGTCACTGCCGGCGCCTTTTATGTCCGCTCCCATAAGATTCAGAAAATCTTGAAGGTCTACAATTTCGGGTTCTCTTGCCGCATTTCTTATAACTGTCTCACCATCCGACTTTGCCATAAGCAGCATTATATTTTCGGTTGCTCCAACACTGGGGCATAACAGCGATACAGAGCACGGTTTAAGTTTAGATTTTATTCTGCAGTGTATAACTCCCTGACTTTCCTCTATCTGTACTCCCAGCTTTCTAAAAGCCTTTAAATGCAAATCAATTGGTCTTGCTCCCAATTCACAGCCTCCGGGATAACCAACGTCCGCCTCTCCGATTCGAGACAGAAGAACTCCCAGAAACAATATTGAAGAACGCATCCTGTTCATCATTTCAGGCTCTATTGTGCTTCCGAAAATACTCTCCGCCGAAATATTTGCTAATTCGCGTTCAGAATCATAATTACATCGGCACCCTAGCGTCTCCATTATTTCCAAAGTATTTTCAACATCTGAAAGGTAAGGACATCTGCATAAATTACAGCACCCTTTCTCACACATACAACAGGCGGTCAGACATGGCAGAGCCGAGTTCTTTGAACCCTGAACTGAGGTCTCTCCAAAAAGACGCCTTCTTCCGTTTATAGATAAATAACCGTCGGTCACCAAAATCTCCTCCATCTGGCTACATTAATATTCTTTCACAATATAGTATGCAGTCAAGGACGGTTTGTGAAAAGCGGTTATTGAATATACTAATTATTCTTCAGCAAACGTTTCGCTTCACGATAAATTTCTTCTGTCGCTGCTGTAGTGCCAACACTTTTAGCGGCTCTTCTCATATTTTTAAGCTTTTCTTTACTGCTTACAAGACTTTCTATATTTTTGTTAAGAACTTCAGCAGTAAATTCATTTTCCAATATAACTCTTGCTCCGCCTTCTTTTTCTATTGCTCTGGCATTATGTTCCTGATGATTGGCAGTAACATATGGAGACGGCACAAGTATTGAAGGTTTTCCCAATGCAGTTAATTCGCTCAGTGTGCTCGCCCCGGCCCGGCAGACAACTAAATCGGCGGCCGACATTACAATATTCATATCATAAATATATTCGCTTACTCTAACGCTTCGGTATTTCTTCAGGTCAATACCATTGTTCTCAAATCTATTAATAACATCATCATATTGAAAATATTTTCCGGTACCCATCATGATTTGATACTTATTATCTTTTATAATATCACTTATCCAATCAACCACTGTCTTATTGAAATCTTTAGCTCCCATACTGCCGCCAAAAAAGACTATAAACGGACGCTCGTCAAGCTTTAAGACGCGGCGGGCCTCAAACTCGCTTGTAGATAATATAGACGGACGAACAGGATTACCCGAGTAAATTATATGTTTAGCTGATTTTATGTATGGCTCGGCGGCTTTTGAACCAAGAGCAACTGTGTCGACATATTTAGATAAAATTTTTGTAGTTACTCCTGGATATGCGTTTGACTCGTGTATAAGCGTCGGTATACCAAGTTTTGCCGCCGCAAATAGCACAGGCCCCGCAACATATCCTCCGGTGCCGATAACTATGTCAGGATTAAACTTCTTTATAATTTTTTTTGAATCATGAATGCTTTTAGGAAGTTCAAATAAATTTTTGAAATTCTGAAAGTTAAGCTTTCTTTCAAAACCATGTATCTTTATAAGTGACAAATCATATCCCAAACGTGGAATAAGCTCCGCCTCAAGCCCTTCCTCAACTCCAACGAAGGCTATTTGGGAGCTTTCCTTATCAGCAATATAATTGGCGATAGCGACAGCAGGATTAATATGACCTGCGGTGCCGCCGCCAGCAAATAAAATTCTCATTATAACACCTTCTCCTGCCTGGAGACGTTAAGCACCAAGCCGATTTCACCCATAGTTATAGCCAGCGCTGTTCCTCCGTAACTAAAGAAAGGAAGCGGCATTCCCGTTACGGGAAGCGACGCTGTAACAACGCCGATATTTATCATCGCCTGAAATCCTATCAGACCTATACATCCAATAACAATAAGTTTCCCCAAAGTGTCCGGAGCCTTCTGAGCTATACGTATCCCTCTGTATATAAGGAACAGAAATAAAACTATAACCACTATAGCTCCTACCCAACCTAATTCTTCTGACAATACTGAGAAAATAAAGTCATTATGCGGTTCCGGCAGAGACATGTATTTCTGTCTGCTCTGTCCAAATCCAACGCCGAACACACCGCCCGAACCAATGGCATAAAGAGACTGAACAATCTGCCAGCCGGCTCCTTGCTTATCGGCAAACGGATCACCGAAAGACAACAGTCTCTGCAGTCTGTAAGGTTCAGCAAATATCATTGCCACTCCGCCAATAAACGCAGGAATAGCCAAAATAATAAAGTGTCTTATTTTCGCTCCACCCACATACATCATAAGCAATGTTGTAAGGGTTATCAATATAGTAGCGCTGAAATGCGGCTCCATCATGAGCAGCGCTCCGACTACTCCTAAAATCAAAAGGCAAGGCAAAAATCCTCGGAAGAAGTTACCCAATTTATCCTGGTATTTTTCCAAATATACAGCTACAACCAGTAATGTCGCAAATTTTACTATTTCTGACGGCTGAAAACCAAACAGCCAACGGGTAGCTCCGTTTGAGGTTGTTCCCACTCCGGGGATTAATACCAATATCAAAAGAATAATACATATTGCATACAATACCGGAGACAACCTGGCAATAACATGATAATCCACCATCATACAGCCAATCATAGCCACTATACCTACTAGAAGTCCGCCAAACTGACTTTTCATAAAATACATACTGTCGCCGGTAGCAGCATAGGCCCTTGAACTGCTGGCACTATACAGCATAATCATACCAAACGCAACCAAGATAATCGTTGTCAATAAAAACTGATAATCGAGCGCGCCGCGTCTTATTTTTATTCCGCCTACCCTAAGAAAGTTTTTAGCAGTATATTTTACTCCTTGATTTTTTGACGCGGTTTCCCGGCGAGGAACTTGCGTTCTAACCGGTTCCTGTATCCTGCTCTGTGATTTTTTTATGTAACTGCTCTCATAATGTTTGCTCTGCGCTCTGTTTTGCACAGGTTCATTATGACTGATGCTTTTATAATAATGTCCGTTGTTTCTATTTTCGGAGTTTCTCGGCGTTTTACTATATTTACTTGAAGCACGCCGGCCTATATTATTGTTTCCGGCTTTTTTTCTCGGATTTCTTTCATCTGACAAGTCGATACTCCTCCTATCTGCACATAAATAAAATTAACCAAAATAATACATCAGCGCGCAAAGCAAAACCGTCACTGCTGAGAATACACACACAATTGTTACTTCACTCCACCCGCACATTTCAAAATGATGATGTATTGGTGACATTTTAAATATACGCTTTCCGGTCAGTTTATATGACGTTACCTGCATAATTACTGACAACGTTTCCATAACATACACAAATCCAACAATTAAAAGCGTTATAGGCTGTTTCAGCATTATAGCAAGACCGCACACAGCGCCGCCCAAAAACAATGAACCTGTATCACCCATAAAAACTTTTGCCGGTTTCCAGTTAAAAAGCAAAAATCCTACCAAAGAACCACACAAAACTGCTGCCAGCAACGACATAGCATGATTGCCCATACTTGTAGAAATCAGCATATAAAATATCGAAATAACAATTGTTATAGAAGTCGCTAAACCATCAAGCCCATCTGTCAAATTCACACTGTTAACGGTTGCAAGCATTACAAAAATCACAAATGGTATATAAAACCAGCTCAGGTCAAAATCCACCGAAGTAAACGGAAGGTCAATCACCGTTCCGGTACTTCCTCCAATCGCCACAACAGTAGCAAAAATCAGAGCAGCAACGAACTGAAGACTAAATTTCTGGGCGGCGGTAAGACCTAAGTTTCTTTTTTTGACCACTTTTATGTAATCATCGATAAATCCTATAGCTCCAAATGCCAGTGAAAGTAAAATTACCAAAACTAAATCCACTGTATTTCCCATAGAAATCCCGTCGGACGCTGTCCAAACAAACATTGCAACGAGGGTTACAATAATACTCAAAATAAATATTATTCCGCCCATTGTCGGCGTCCCTGATTTGCTTGCATGCCACGCCGGGCCTTCCTCACGTATTTCCTGACCGAATTTTAATCTCCTCAGCATTGGTATTACAAATATTCCAAATAATACTGACAATACTAATGCTATAACTCCCCAAATCAAGTAATTCATAATTACCCTCTCCAATCAAAACAGTTTTAGCTCTCAATACTATGAATTTCCCATCTTATCAAGCGCTTCCGCAACTTTCTCAAGATGCATACCTCTTGAGCCTTTTATCCATATAACATCATTATTTTTTATTATTCCTCCAAGACGCGATATAGCCGATTCGTTATCTCCGAATTCATATACATCGCTTGAGTTAATACCGCCGTCTATTGCGCCTTTGGCTATGTTTCCGGCCATATCGCCTATTGTTATCAAACAGTCAATCCCCTTCTCGGCGCACATCAGCCCCACTTTATAATGTTCCTGCTCCGAAGTCTCTCCAAGCTCCAGCATATCAGCCAAACAAGCAACTTTTCTGCTGTTTCCACCGTTTTCTTCAGCCGTTAAAACCAAAACGTCAAGCCCGGAACCCATAGAATCAGGGCATGCGTTATAACAATCATTTATTACTGTAAACTTAGGATAATTTGTCTTAACTTGTCTTAATCCCTCCGGCACAAAATCGTGAACTCCCTTTATCATGCTTTCCACTTTAAGGTTATATCTATATCCTACAAGTATCGCGGCCAGCGCATTATATATATGATGTATACCTGGTGCATTAGTCTCAAATTTATAGTCAACACCATCTATTTTTACGTTAAACTCACTGCCGCACGAGTATAATTTTATATCCGTCGCTACAACGTCACAGGATTTATTTTCTATACCATAATATAAGGTTTCATAATCCAGCTCTCCATTTTTCTCCCAGAGAAATTCATCATCTCCATTCAAGATAATGGTTCCGTCTATAGACAAACCGTCAAGAATCTCAAATTTAGCCTTGCATATTCCCTCTTGACTGCCCAAATGTTCCATATGTGAAATACCAATATTGGTGATTACCGCAGTATCCGGCTTAACTATTTTAGAAAGCCTTGAAATTTCACCAAAAGCGCTCATACCCATTTCTATAACTGCCGCTTCGTCGTTATCCGTAAGTCTAAAAATAGTAAGCGGAACTCCGACCTCATTATTATAATTACCCTCCGTCTTCAGCGTAACATATTCGTTGCCCAATACAGAGGCTATCATACCTTTTGTTGAAGTCTTTCCAACGCTTCCTGTGATTCCGACTACCGGAATATTAAATTGTTCTCTATAAAACGCAGCTATATCTCTCAGCGCTTTGAATGTGTCGTCTACAGCAACAACAGGAAGATTTCCGAAACTTCCCTCCTCTTTGTCAACCACACAGCATACAGCACCGTTATTTACGGCTCTCTGAACAAATCTATGACCGTTATTATTTTCTCCTTTAAGAGCAACAAAAACAGTTCCGTCGGATACTTCTCTGTCATCTCTGACTACGTTTTTAACTATCTCATCTCCGCTGCAATTGTAAGCTATTCCTCCGGTGATTTCAGCAAGTTTGTTGATATTCATACACCATTTCATAAAACTATCTCCTTAGTAATCCACTGACTTCCACACAATCACAATCAAATTCATAATATTTTGTTACAATATTGCCGTTTAAACAGCTTGTTATTATTTATCGTAACATCCTAAAAGTTTTTGAACTATTTCCCTTTCATCAAACTTTATAGTATCTTTCCCTAAAACCTGGTAAGTCTCATGACCTTTACCGGCCAATAATATTATATCATTTTTTTTCGCGTGGTCAAGTGCATATTCAATTGCGGAGAATCTATTTGTTATAACCTCGTAATCACAGTCTGTCTGTTTTACTCCTTCAACAACCTGCTTTATTATCTTTTCAGGATCCTCAGTTCTCGGGTTATCACTTGTAACTATACAAAAATCCGAGAGTTCTCCTGCTATCTTGCCCATTATTGGTCTTTTTGAGGCGTCCCTGTCACCGCCGCACCCAAATAGTGTGACTATTCGTCCTTTTGCAAATCCACGTATGGCGTTTATAACATTCAAAAGTCCGTCCGGAGTGTGCGCATAATCAATTATAACTGTATAATTTGTACCCGGCGTTCTTACTATTTCTATTCTTCCCTTAACGCCTTTAGCACTATGAAGACCGTCAACAGCCAAATCAAGAGGTATGTTCTCAGCCATACAGCAGCCTATCGCCGTAAGCGCGTTATATACCGAAAATTCACCGGGTATCGGCAAGTCGACGTGTTCTTCCATACCACCGTAATTTATATCAAATTTTACACCGTCTTCATTCAGAATTATATTAGACGCTTTTAAATCACAATCCTGATTTATACCGTATGTTATCATATTCCGGCACCTTGCATTTTCAATAAGATATTCGCTGCGGGCGTCATCTTTATTGACTACGCCGGTATTGCAAATATTAAACAATATGCTTTTTGCCGCCAAATATTCCTCCATAGTCTTATGAAAATCTAAATGGTCCTGGGTTATATTGGTAAACGCCCCTACATCAAACGTACACGCCGTCACTCTGTCAAGAGCCAGCGCATGAGAAGAAACTTCCATCACAACATAATCCACATTATGAGAGGCAATCATATCAAACAGCTGCATCAACTCCAAAGAGTCTGGCGTTGTTCTTGAGGTTTCCATTATCATATCGCCTATCATATTTTGATTTGTGCCGATAAGCCCAACTTTCTTTCCAAGATGTTCAAGAATTGATTTAATCAAATAAGTAGTCGTAGTTTTTCCGTTTGTTCCGGTTATTCCTATAAGCTTAAACTTTTTATAAGGATAATCATAAAAAGTTGCCGCCATTTCAGACATAGCCTTTCTTGTGTTGTCAACGATAACACAGGGGACGTCAACTGTAGGAAGGTCATGTTCGGCTACCACAGCCACCGCACCGTTTTCAACAGCAGACTTAGCATATTTATGTCCGTCAGTCTCATAACCTGTTATGCAAACAAAAACGTTTCCAGGTTTTACTTTTCTGGAATCACAGGCTATACCACTTATTTTCATGCTTCCGCCGCCATCTATTTTTTTAATATTTACATCCTTCAACAATTCTGAAAGTGTCATTATTATTCCTCCTGTGTAATATCAATAAAACTTTTCTTATTCTACTATATACTTATAAAACTCAATTTATTTGTAAAAGTTATAAGCTTAGATTTTTAATTTATAAATTTTTATTAAAACCTTTAGAATTATGTATTTTTCGCTTTATCTCATTACATAATCTTTTTGATTAAATATGATTACTTATAATTTATATAAAATATATTTTATGGCGCACACTTTTCGTGATTATTTTACTGTTATAATGTTGATTATAGTTATTTATATTATATAGCTAATATAAATAAAAAGTCAATTAGTTATTATGATTTAGTAGAAATTTATGTAAATTTCTTTGCTTGTTTGCGGCTGCGCACCTTGCGCGGCGGTCTTTGACCGCCCTACCGTTGTTTGCTATAAATTACTCTTATTTTAGCGCTATTTTTATTTTGTTGGCAATTACCTTGTTATGTTTTTTTGATTTATTTTATATATCTGCTTATTTGCGGCTGCGCACCTTGCGCGGCGTTTTTTGCCCGCCCTGCCGTTGTTTGCCATAAATTACTCTTATTTTATCTCTATTTTTATTTTGCTGGCAATTACCTTGCTATGTTTTTTTAGATTTATTTTAATATATCTGCTTATTTGCAGCTGCTCACCTTGCGTGGCGGTCTTTGACCGCCCTCCCGTTGTTTGCCACAAATTACTTTTATTTTATAAATAAATTATTTTGTTACACTTTTGTTTGATTTGTGTATATATTTGCATATTTAGCCGGCAAACTCTGCATTATTATCTTATTGAGATTTTATACCTCAGCACCCTTTGCTATAAACGCTTTTTTGCCTAAACAAATTATATAAAATTTTATTTTAACCTCCAAAATGATTAAATCACTTTTTTATAATTCATGCCAAAAATAAACCTTAAAACTATAAATTTTAATCATTTGTAGTCTCAGATTCATCATATCTAAAGTTAAGCGAAACCACTGTTCCAGGTTCTACCATAGTTCCTTCAACCGGTGATTGACCGATACACGTTGCATTTTTACCCGATTTTGAAACTCCTTTGATTTTTGCGTTCAAACCCTCGCTGACTAAAGTTGAATTTGCTTCCGCCGGCGTCTTTCCTACAACATTCGGCACCGCAACAGAACGAGTTGCCTTATTGCCCTCGGTATACAAAACAACTGTGCTTCCCTGAGTCACTCTAGTGTGCGCTTTTGGTATTTGGTCAACTATAAGGTCACTCTCGCCGCTGAACTTAACCTCAAGGCCGCTCTCATCAATTGCTATCCCTGCGTCAGACTTACTCATTCCTGTAACATCAGGAATTTCAACATCAACATATTCTTCCTCAGAACTGTTATATTTCGGCTCAACCCCCAAATACTGCAATGTTTCGCCCAGAATATCGCGAACTACCGGTGCCGCAATAGTACCGCCATAATATGAATCGCCATTTGGCTCATCCAGGATTACAAGGCAAACAACCTGAGGGTCATCCGCCGGAGCAAACCCTATAAATGACGCTACATACTTACTGTTTCCGCGGGGGTATTTCTCTGACGTACCGGTCTTTCCTGCTATTCTATATCCTGCTAGATACGCATTTTTACCTCCGCCGACTGATACAACTGATTCAAGTATACTGCACATTTCTTTACTTGTTTCTTTTGAAATCACCTGTCTTACCATTTCAGGCTCGGTGTTCTCAACTATTCCCATATCGGAATTAACTATTTGTTTTACTATATGAGGTTTCATTAATGTTCCGCCGTTAGCGACAGCACTGACTGCAGCTACCATTTGAAGAGGCGTTACTGTTATAGACTGTCCGAATGACGATGTTGCCAAATCAACATCTGTCATATTGTCTTTTGTAAATCCAAGACCCGTTGCTTCACCGGGAATCTCTATTCCGGTCTTCTTAAAGAATCCGAATGCCTCAACACCTGTCAAAAACTTTTCTTTTCCTGTCTTTTGACCAATTTGTATAAAAGCAGGGTTACACGAGTTTTGTACTGCCTGAGTAAAGTTTTGCAATCCATGACCGTTAGTATTGGCGCATTTTATTGCTCTGTCCGCAACCACAAATGAACCGCCGCAGGTGAACGAGTCATTCAGTGTACATGAACCAGTGTCTAAAGCTATCGAAGCGACAACAGACTTAAAAGTGGAACCCGGTTCATAAGAATCGACTACCGCTTTGTTACGCCTAACCGTCTGCATTACTTCTCCCAGCTTCGCATTATATTCCTGCCCGTCTAAATTTTCAAGTTCTTCTTTTATACCCGGATATTTTTGTTCGATTGCTTCTGTTATTTCAAACGGAGCATTAAGATTATAATCCGGCTCTGTACACATAGCAAGTATTTCGCCTGTGTTAACATCCATTACAATAGCCGCCGCTCCCTCGTTAACTTTATTATCTGCGGCTGCGGCTTCTAAATTTTTCTGAACATAGCTCTGTATTGTTTCGTCAATAGTCAAAACAACACTATTTCCATCCTGAGCAGCTATATAATTCTCATATCCGTTATTATCCTCAAGACCGGTTGATTTTTGAGCCGACACTACCCTTCCCGGCACACCGCTGAGTTCTTCGTCATAAATACTCTCAACACCTTCAAGGCCCTGATTGTCCGTACCGCAGAAACCAATAACCTGCGCTGCAAAATTATTATACGGATAGTATCGTTTAACGTCCTCTGTGAAAGCTACACCGCTGAGTCCCGAAGCATTTACATATTCTCTAAGGGTGTCGGCAACCGTCTTATCCACTTTTTTCTTTAAAGTCTCATTTTGAATCTTTTTTGATATTTTATCCTTTACCGCGTCTTTTTCAAGTTCCAAAATATCGGCAAATCTCTGAGCAACCTCATCAATAGTCATATTTTTTTTACTGATAGATGTACGCAGCGTTTCAGGAGTTATACTTATAGTCTCAACCGTAGTGTTGGTTGCAAGCACTTTATAGTTCCTGTCATATATATTTCCGCGTTTGGCGCTGACCGTATTATCACTTGTCTGCTGGTCTAAAGCCTGTCTTGACAAGTCCTTCCCCCTAACCGTCTGAAGCCAGCCGACGCGAAATATCAGTGCTATAAACATCACTGAAAATACTATTAATACAGTCATAAGCCTGGTAACTTTCCCGCCCTTTTTTTTACCCTTATGCTCTGCCATATTTATTCCTCCATTAATTACAACAAGGCGACCAAATTTAGGCCGCCGTTCTTTGTGGAAAGTTTATTATATAAAATTATAAAATAGAACATATTTTAATAACTTTTATACACATTTTGTATTTCATTTTATTTTGAAGAAGAAGATTTAACTACTTCATCCTTTATTCCCATATCTATATAAAATATCTGAGACGAATCCGGATTAACCATTCCCAGTTGATTTTTAGCGACTGATTCAAGGTTTCCCAGTTCAATTGATTTATCTATACTTGACTGTATTCCTTCGTTTGTGACAAGAATTTTACTATATTCTGAATTCAACGTTTCTATTTCCTGATTTTTACCAAATATTGCACTCTGTCTGTAAAGCATCAGCACACACATTAAAAATATCACTGCTATGCCTAAAATAGATAATACACGAGCCTTTAATTTTCTTTTATTTTCTAACCGCTCCTCACGGGTCAGAATTTTTCTCTGAACCTCACTGCCCGGAACAGTCACCGTGGTTCCGCCGGTATATCCCAGCGGCCTTTCATAAACGGAAACTGATGATGTCCGCATTCCGTTTGCCATAGGCCTTTCTGACGGAGCCGTATACACAGGTGGATAATACCCCCTCATATATGATTTATCCTGAATATTAACAGTTGAATTACCTCTCCGATTCGAACTCGGTCTCTTTTCCTGATATACACCGCTTTGGGCTCTATAAGATTTTCTGCTCTCATAACTGCCTGTTCTTAGTCTTTCTGTACCTGCATACTGAGTGTTTCTGATTTCAGTGCTGTTTATTCCGGGATACCTATAATTCATGTTCTCCTGATAACGCGGAGCACCATAAGCACCGCCATATGATGAAGTGCCTCTTGTTTCCGCCCGGTAATTCCTGCTTTGCGACAAAGGTGCTTGTCTTCTATATGCTGTCTTTTGTTTCTCAGGCACTTTACCATCCCTTTCAATTAAACTTTTTAACATTCGATTATATTTTTTCTGCTATTCGTAATTTTGCACTATGGGCTCTGTTATTTTTTTCAAGTTCATCTTTTCCGGCAACTATTGGTTTTCTGTTTATTATCTTTATCTTCGGCGAGTTTCCGCAAACACAAACCGGAAATTCTTTCGGGCAGGTACATCCTCTGGCCAATTCTGCAAAAGCAGTCTTTACAATTCTATCCTCCAGCGAATGAAAGGTTATCACAGCCAAACGTCCGCCCGGCTTCAAACATTCTATAAAATCACAAATTGCTTCTTTCAGACCATCAAGTTCATGATTGACCTCTATTCTAATAGCCTGAAAACTTCTCTTGGCAGGATGCTTGTCCCCATACCTTTTTTTCGGAGGAAATGACCTCTTTATAATTTCACTTAGCTCCCGCGTTGTTTCTATTGTCTTTCTTTCTCTTTCTTTCACTATATTAGCGGCTATTTTTGAGGCATTCTTTTCCTCTCCAAACCTGAACAGCAATTGTTTCAGTTCATCAAAAGTATAATTGTTAACAACATCATATGCCGTCAGTTTGTCGTCCCTGTTCATTCTCATATCAAGCCGTGCATCGGAATTATAGCTGAATCCGCGTTCTGCCTCATCAAGCTGCGGAGATGACACGCCCAAATCTAGAATTGCTCCATCAATATTAGGGATTTTAAGACTTTCTAAAATATTTTTTACATTAAAAAAATTATCGTGAACAGTTAATTTCCTGCACTTATATTTTTCAAGTTTTTTACCGGCTGCATTAAGTGCGGCAGTATCTCGGTCAATACCGATAAGAGTTCCGGATTCGCCAAGTTTTTCACATATAAGAGACGAATGTCCGCCGCCGCCAAGCGTGCCGTCAAGATACACTCCTTCAGGCTTTACGTTCAGCGCTTCAACGCTTTCATTCAACAAAACTGAAATATGATTAAATTTCATAGAAGCTTCCTCTGCGTTCAAATTTCTATATAAAATCTTCCTGCTCCATAATTGACTCTATATTTTCGGCCTTATAAGCGTCGTCGTCAAAATACTCCGACCACTTATCCCTATTCCATATCTCAACATGCTTGAACGCACCTATAACCGCTATTTCTTTCTGAAGACCAATATATTCACGAAGACTGACCGGAACAACTATCCTTCCCTGCGTATCAAGTTCACACTCGCTTGAACCGGCAGAGAAAAACCTAAGTTTTTTCATATCTTTCAAACTTTCCAAAAACCGTATCCATTCATCTTTCGGATATATCGAAATACAGTTGATTCCTTTAGCGACGACAAAAGTCTGACCCAAATCGGTTCTAAACTTAGATGGAATGTTAACCCTGAACTTAGCGTCCACAGTTTGCATATATTCACCTATTAACATTTTGCCGCCTCCTTTCAACCAACTTTTTTTGGTTTTAGGGCAATGTGCTCCACACTTAAGTCATTTCGTACCACTTTCATGGCATATCAATACACTTTAGTACACTTTCCCCCACCACGTATATTCTACTACAAGCCCTTGCTTTATGCAAGCGTTTTTTATAATAATTTTAACGATTTTGAAAAGTGGACAATATAATCGTATTTTGTCGAAAAGAGAGGTTTATAATCAAATCAAAACCGGAATATATAGTGCACTGAGCCAATATATTATACAATATATACGAGTTGCCTAAGTGACAAAATTTTCGTGTTTCCCTTAAATACTATGGTCAAAACATTTATTTACAAATATTACCATACAGTATTATACATACATTCGGCCAATATTTATGGAGAATCATGAAGAATGCTGTTTACAATTTAGTAAAACTTATATTACAAAACAATAATTCTATCGCACTATACAAGAGAGGTAATGCTTATGATGAACTACATATGGGGCGGAATGATAATAATATCACTTATAGTATCGGTATTTACCGGACGGGTTGAGCAGACCGCGGCGGCGGCTGTCAGCGGAGCCGGAGACGCTGTCACTCTTTGCATTTCACTTTTAGGTATAATGTGTCTATGGACAGGTATATCTAAAATAGGTGAAGAAGGCGGCTTAATAAAAATTATAGCCAAAGCCTTAAATCCAATATTAAAATTTATATTTCCAAAACTTGACCCAAAATCAAGCGCGTTCGGAAGCGTGGTTATGAATGTGGTAGCAAACCTGCTCGGAATGGGCAACGCGGCAACTCCCTTAGGAATCAAAGCTGTAGGAGAACTGGATAAGCTTAACAAATGCAAAAAATCCGCCACTGATGAAATGTGTATGTTTGTGGTATTAAACACAGCCTCTTTGCAGCTGATACCAACTACCCTAATATCACTTCGTCAAAGCTATGGCTCGGCAAACCCAGGCGAGGTCATTCTGCCTATTTGGATATGTGAATTATGTGCGCTGGCTGTTGGAATCACTGTCGCCAAACTATTTCAGACGCATCAAAAAGACAGGGGGCATAAACTATGGAAATAGTATCTATGTACTCAGTCCCATTTTTTATATTTATTTTTCTGATTTTTGGATTTGTAAAAAAGGTTGATATCTATGATTGCTTTGTATCCGGAGCCAAAATGGGGCTTGAATCCACATTTAACATAGTTCCGTCACTTATAGGACTTATGGTGGCAATAGCTATGTTCCGTGAAAGCGGATGTCTTGAACTAATCACCAACGCAATCTCTCCTGTTACCAACCTGATACATATGCCGCCGGAAGTAGTTCCGCTTAGTTTTTTAAGACCGATTTCCGGCAGTGCGGCGCTGGCTACGGTAACTGATATATTTGAACACCTGGGACCTGACTCTATGCAGGGCAAAATAGCGTCAATAATGATGGGCTCTACTGAAACCACTTTTTATACAATAGCTGTATACTTTGGAAGCGTTGGAATAAAAAATATACGCTACACGTTATTTGCCGCGCTAAGTGCGGATTTGTGCGGAATGGTTATGTCAGTCCTGCTCGCACAGATTTTTTAAGTATGAAACTTCTGAAATCAACCATATAATAAAACCAGCGAATACTTGACTTATTTAGGAAAAAATAGTAAAATACTTGGTATTATATTATTAATTGGTTTAGGAGATTTTGTAATGAATAAAAATGAGCAGCTTGCCGAACTTCTTTTCGGCGGTATTGATAAAACACCTGAATATTATGAAGAAAAATATCCCAAACGTAGCCTTCCGGAAGGCGCGCCGGTCACGCGTATAGGCCCAAGCCCCACAGGATTTGTGCATTTAGGTAATCTATACAACGCAATAATAGGAGAGAGACTCGCTCATCAAAACGGCGGCACGTTCTTTCTCAGAATTGAGGATACAGACGCCAAACGCGAGGTTGAAGGCGCAGTTGAGCTGGTTATATCAGCTATGGACTTTTTTGGTATTCACTTTGACGAGGGCGCCTCTGTCGACGGTGATAATGGAGCTTATGGACCATACCGCCAGCGTTTAAGAAAAGAAGTTTATCAATGCTACGCCAAAGAGCTGGTAAAGAAGGGGCTGGCGTATCCTTGTTTCTGTTCGGAGGACGACCTTTCAAAAATGCGCGAGGAACAGATTGCGGACAAGCTCAATTTCGGATATTACGGTAAATGGGCAAAGTGCCGTGACCTTTCTATAGATGATATTAAGAAACGGATTGAAAACGGCGATAAATATGTTCTGAGATTTAAGTCAAACGGAGACGAAAATAACCACGTTGAAGTATATGACGGGATTCGAGGAATGCTGAACGTTTCTGAAAACTATCAGGATTTTGTTCTGCTCAAATCCGATGGTATACCAACTTATCATTTCGCTCATGTTATAGACGATCATTTAATGAGAACAACCCATGTGGTAAGAGGCGAGGAATGGCTTTCAACTCTGCCGATACACGTTCAGTTATTTGACGCCTTAGGCTTTGACAGACCTATATACTGCCACACAGCGGTTCTGATGAAAATGGACGGTGACACAAAAAGAAAACTTTCAAAGAGAAAAGACCCTGAGCTTGGTCTCGAATATTACCGCAGTGAAGGATATGCACCGAGAGCTGTTTGGGAATATCTCATGACTGTTTTAAATTCCAATTTTGAAGAGTGGAGATTAGAAAATCCCGACGCCCCGATTGATGACTTTAAATTTAGTTTAGACAAAATGAGCAATTCGGGAGCGCTGTTTGATATTATGAAATTCGAGGATGTCAGCCGCGAGGTTCTTCTAAGAACACCGGCAAATAAGATTTATGACGAATTTTCTGATTGGCTCAAAGAATATGACCCTGAATTTTATAAGCTGTTTACCCGAGACAAAAATTATTCCGAAAAAATCATTGACGTTGGCAGAAACGGAAACAGACCGAGAAAAGACCTGACAAGCTGGAAACAGGCACGCGATTTCTTCTCATTCTACTTCCCTGAAACGTTTAAAGTTGAAGATGAATTTCCTGAAAGGGTATCTAAGGAAGACCGATATAAAATTCTAAAACAATATTTAACCTCGTTTAATATAAAAGACGACAATTCCGAATGGTTTCAAAAAATCAGAGATATTACCGAATCAATGGGTTATGCCGTGAAACCAAAAGATTTCAAAAAAAATCCCGATATGTATAAGGGCAGCGTCAGCGACGTCAGCGGAGTTATACGTGTAGCTATAACAGGACGCACTAACTCGCCCGACCTTTGGGAGATATGTCAAATAATCGGCGAAGACGAAATGACAAGAAGGATTAATTTGGCTATTGCAGGTTAAAATATAAACTACAAAAGATTCTGTTTTTATATAGAAGGAGAAAAAACATGGGTAAAAACAATCAAAATAATGAGCAGTACAGACCTAAAAAAATAAGTGTATTTGACCTCCCTAGACCATCATTTCCCAAAAGGGCAGTTGTGACAGGAGGTATGCCTTACGGCAACAAAAAGCTTCATTTTGGACATGTAGGCGGCGTATTTGTTCAGGCAGACTGTTTTGCGCGTTTTCTGCGCGACCGTATTGGAGAAGAGAACGTTATATTTGTTTCAGGTACTGACTGTTACGGCTCACCTATTGTCGAAAGTTACAGAAAACTTTGCGAAACAGGGGAATTCGACGGAAGCATTGAGGATTTTGTCAGAATAAACCATGAAAGTCAGAAAGAAGTTCTTGGCAAATATGATATAAGCTTAAATCTCTTTGCCGCTTCAGGACTTGGAGAGTCCAAAGATGTACATGCTGCCGTAAGCAGTGAATTAATGCAGCAATGGTACGAAAACGGACATCTCGAGAAAATGGTAACCTCTCAATTCTATGACGCTAAAGCAGGACAATTTTTAAACGGCAGACAGGTCATAGGAAAATGTCCTGTTGATAAATGCCAGAGCGACAAAGCATATGCAGACGAGTGTTCGCTGGGGCACCAATATATGCCGGCTGACCTGATTGACCCCAAAAGCACATTAACAGGCGAAACTCCTGAAATGCGTGACGTTGTGAATTGGTACATTGACATAACAAAGTTTAATGAACTGATGAACGAATATGTTGACAGCCTTCCTGAAAAAGGCAATTCACGGCCGCTTGTATACAACACAATAAAAGAATTTATGCTTCCTCCGATGATTTACATTAAAAAAGACTTTATAGACGAATACACTGCAATCAAGTCACAAATGCCGGAGCATATTCTGAATTTGGAGGACAACAAGACCTCATTTTCTATCGAATTTAAAAATTTGAATGACCGTGACAAAGCAAAAGAACTGTTAAACGATAATAACATACGGTTCCGCGCCGGCAAAACTTTGGTTCCGTTCCGCCTTACAGGCAACATCGAATGGGGCGTTCCAGCTCCTGTACTGGATGGCGAAGATGGGCTGACAATTTGGGTATGGCCCGAATCATTATGGGCGCCGATTTCGTTTACAAAGACATATTTAAAACAGCAGGGAAAACCCGAAGATGAATGGGAAAAATATTGGAAAAGCACGGATTCTGAAGTGTTCCAGTTCATTGGTCAGGACAATATATATTTTTACGGAATAGCTGAAATGGCAATGTTCATAGCGCTTCAAGGCAAGGAAAATCTGACAGCATTCCCGTCTGACGGACAGTATACGCTCCCCACGCTTGTTGCCAACAACCATATTTTGTTTCTTAACAAAAAAGCAAGCAGCAGCGGAGATATTAAGCCTCCAATGGCTGAGGATTTGCTGGAGTATTATACTGCGGAACAGCTGAGAGCGCATTTTTTAGGTTTAGGACTAAGCTTAAAAAGCGTTAGCTTCCAGCCGAAACCTCTGAACCCGTCAGCCGGCGAAAAAGACGCTGACCCTGTAGAGCGCGAAGGCAAAATGTTATCCAATGTGTTTAACAGAGTAGCGCGCTCATGCTTTTATACCATTCAAAAATACGGAGAACCAATTATGCCTATGGGTCAGGTTTCCGAAGAAGTGCTGCACGCTGCAAAAGAGACCATACTAAAATATGAACACGCTATGTATAAGTTTGAGTTTCACACAGTTATGAATCTGATGGACACCTATATAAGAGACGCAAACAAGTTTTGGGCAAAAAACATTAAAGACGCGGAAGCTGATACGGAAAAGAGAAACCAAGTGCTGATAGATACCTTGCATATGGTAAAAACCGCTATGGTGCTAATGCACCCTGTCGCTCCGGAAGGTACTGAACTGCTCTGCGAATATTTAGGATTTGGCAAAGACATATGGAACTGGGAGCATGTTTTTGACACCCTTACAGATTTAGCAAAAGCTAACGGCGAAACAGAACACAGATTAAAATTTCTTGAGCCGAGATTTGATTTCTTTCCCATGAAAGCGAGATAAAAACAAAAATCTAAATTAGCATTTTATAAAATACACAATAAAACAAAAACTGATTCCTCAATTAAAAGGAATCAGTTTTGTTATTTATATTTATTTTTATCACAGTACATTTCGAATAATCCATAATTTTTGTACGGAAAATCATTTTTTAATTTCTTTCAAAAATGCTTCTGTTCTGCTTAAAGCCTCATTTATATTTTTTATTGAATAAGCATATGAACACCTAATAAAGCCTTCTCCGCTCTCGCCAAATGCAGTGCCCGGCACTACAGCGAGTCTCTTGCTGTATAATAAGTTTTCGCAGAAAGTATTTGAATCCATACCTGTGCTCTTAATGCATGGGAAACAATAAAACGCGCCCTTCGGCTCAAAACAGCTAAGCCCTAGCTTGTTAAAACCTGCGACTATAACCTGTCTGCGGTAATTATATTCATCCCTCATCGTTTCTATGTCACTGTCACCGTTTTTTAACGCCTCTATTGCGGCATACTGAGCGGTTGTAGGCGCAGACATTATCGCATACTGATGAACCTTTGTCATAGCTTTTATCAAGGCCGGATGACCTACCGCGTATCCAAGCCGCCAACCTGTCATAGCATACGCTTTTGAAAAACCGCTGACAACAACAGTTCTGTCATACATACCGTCAATTTCAGCAATAGATACATGTCTTTTATCACCATATGTAAGTTCAGCATATATTTCATCTGATAAGACCATTATATCTGTTCCTCTTAAAACGTCAGCTATTCCTTCAAGGTCTTCCTTAGTCATAACAGCTCCGGTTGGGTTGTTTGGAAACGGAAGCACAACGGCCCTGGTTCTGTCTGTTATAGCCGATTTTAGCTCCTCAGGCGTCAATCTAAAATCATTCTCTGCCTTTGTCTCTATAACCACCGGTATCCCTCCGGCTAATGATACTATAGGCTTGTAGCACACAAAACTAGGTTCACATACCAAAATTTCATCACCCGGCTCAACTATAGAACGTATAAAAAGGTCGATAGCCTCACTTCCGCCGACAGTAACCACAACCTGGTCATCAGGATTATAATTCAAAGAAAATCTGCGTTTCATATAGTTGCAGATTTCAACCCTAAGTTCTTTTAATCCTGAATTTGAAGTATAATGCGTATGTCCCTTTTCCAGAGAATAAATTCCCTCGTCCCTAATATGCCACGGAGTGACAAAGTCAGGCTCTCCAACTCCTAAAGATATGCAGTCCTCCATCTCGGCCGCAACGTCAAAAAAACGTCTTATACCGGACGGCGGCATACTGCTTACCGTTTTATTTATCATTTTTTCAGGATTAAAACTCATAGGGATATTACCTCCCTTTCATCCTTCTCCGGCTGCGAGCATACTATACCGTCAAATTTATAGCGTTTTAAGACAAAATGAGTGGCGGTTCCAACTACAGATTCCATAGGAGCCAAATGCTGCGACACAAAAAGCGAAATTTCTTTTATATTAGAACCTTCAACAGTAATTCCAAAATCATAACTTCCGCTCATAAGGTTGACGGATTTAACCTCAGGATATTGGTATATTCTCTCAGCTATTCTATCAAAACCCTGGTTTCTCTGCGGAGTAACGCGAAGCTCTATATAAGCGGTAACAGAATCCGGGCCTGCCGCTTTATCCCAATTTATTTTAGCGCCATAACCTAAAATAGTACCGTCTTTTTCTAAATCGTCGATGATGGCGGCGACTTCTTGTGCGGCGATTCCGGTCATTACCGAAATCTCTTCTAAGGGCAGTCTGCAGTCGTTGTGCAGTATTTCAAGTATTTTATCCTGGTTTGAATAATTAGACATAAGTCATACCTCCATCAATAAATTTATATAATGATAACACTTTTAGTATTAAAGGTCAAGTAATATTCAGGTTTTGTAATCAAAATAAAAAGACCGCCTAAGCTTAGGCGGTCATGTTTTATTAATCTAAGAAATAAATATTTACTGCGCGTCTTCCAAACTCATTACACTGAGCCTTAGACCAGTAGAATAAATCTACTCTCTTGCCTTTTATAGCTCCGCCGCAGTCTCCTGCAATGGCGTAACCATAAATATATTTTCCATCAGCAGACTCAATATACATCTTTGTTCCGTAAGGAATAACCGTCGGGTCAACTGCGATTACACCATATCCCATAGGCATACCTGTTGATGTAACGCCGGCCCAAGGACCGTTGTCTTCATAAGACGCGTCATATGCTGTCGCTGTAAATGTTTCTACTCTTGAATAATTTGTAGGTCTAGAAGCAGGTATTTTTCCAACTTCAAATTCTTCCTGCGGTGAATATTCAACTATCTCATTTACCGGCTCTGCTAATACAATTTCACCGATTCTTTCTCTTGATATCTCAGCGCCGTCCTGATAATAAATCTTATATGTGATTTCTCTTTCTCCGTCAGAGCCTTCTCTTGTAACAACTCTCTGACCCGGAGCTAAATTCACATTTTCAACTTCTTCTGTTTGATACGAGATTCTTTCAGATACTGTTACTATCTGGCTCTCTTCCTGGTTTACAATGATTTCGTCACCGGCTTCAATAACATCTGTCATTCTTGGTGTGACCTCATCATCGGAAGCCTCAACGCCAACATCAGCAAGAACATCTGAAACAAGCTTTTTTGTTGTGCTATACTCGTTAGTAACACCGTTTATAGTAACTCTAACCGGTATAGCTCTGTTAATCTGAATTACTGAATTATTTGAAACCGCATCATTTAAAGCAACATTTGTTTCGTCGCCCTCATTAAGTGATATACCTTGCTTTGCTAAAACTTTACCAACGCTGGTATCACTTGTTTTTACCGTAATCGGAGTATTGTCTCCGTCACAAATCGTAACGGTACTCGGAGTTGCATATGCAAAACTACAGCATGTTGCCACAATAAAAGTTGAACATAAAGCAGCTGCTGCACAATTTTTGGCTGATAAGTGTAACTTTCTCATCAGTCTTGTAAACATCGAATCACCTCAAATAAATTTTTGGAATAAAACAATATTCCTTATCTCTGTCACGCTGGCTATTATATATTGACTTAGAAAATCCGTCAAACCTTCAAAATTGTCTCAAATCGTCTAAGTCAAGTTTAAATCCAGCACCGGCACAAAATCAAATGTTTTCTCTTATATTCTAATAATTTTAGCTTTTTTCTTTTATTTGCTCTTCTTTTTTCCTGACGATTGCCAATTTTGGTTATTGTGCTCAATCCACTTTTCTGTTATACTATTTTTATGGCATTATATCAGGAAATTATAGCGAAAAAACTCATTTTTTGCATTGTAACACAAATGTAACAGAGTTGTAATATTAAGAAATATTTTAAGATAAAGCTTTCGTAAACACCGAATTTGCGTTGATTTTATTTTGTTATATTTCTGAAACAAACTACTCTTTTGTTTATTTTGCACAATGAAAATCAATTTTTATTATACAGTTTGCACATGTTAACATTTTATGAACATAAACGCGCAAATATGAACATTCTATGAACTCAAAAAAGGAATTAAAATACAATGAATAACACTTTATTAAACAAAAACGAAAGAATTGACGACCTTCATTTAAATAATTTAAAACTGATACAGAATCCAAATCAGTTTTGTTTTGGCGTGGACGCAGTATTGCTGGCACATTTCGCCTCAAAAGGAATAAAATCCGGTTCCAGAACAATGGATATGTGTGCCGGTAACGGTATAATTTCAATACTATTATCTCACAAATCTGCCGCAGAAGAAATAATCGGCCTGGAAATTCAAAAAGATGTATCAGATATGGCATCACGCTCTGTAATCCTAAATAATTTATCTAAAAAAATTAATATGGTCTGCGGAGACTTAAAGTTTGCCAGCGACATATTTGGAAAAAGTTCTTTCAATAATATAGTCTGCAATCCTCCATACAAAGAATATGGCGGAGGGCTTATAAGTAAACACAATTCTGCAGCGATTGCCAGGCACGAGATACTGTGTAATGCTGAGGATATTATAAAAAGCTCATCTGAACTGCTAATGCCCGGCGGAAAGCTTGCTATGATACATCGTCCTGAACGATTGATAGACCTTGTTACACTTATGCGGAAATATAAAATTGAACCTAAACGACTCAGATTTGTACATCCTTCTTATAAAAAAACTGCCACAATGATACTTTTAGAAGGAACCTACTGCGGAAGGCCAAAACTTGTCCTAGAGCCTCCATTATATATATATGAAGAAACAGGCGCAAAATATACCGATGAAATTAATTTAATATATGAAAGAACCGCCGAATTAAAAGATAAAAGCGAAGGAGAAAGTTATGAAAGGTAAATTATATTTATGTCCGACCCCAATCGGAAATCTTGACGATATAACACTGAGAACTATTAAAACACTTGAATCCGTAGATTTGATTGCGGCTGAAGACACAAGGGTCAGTATGAAGTTATTGAATCATTTGGGAATAAAAAAGCCAATAACCAGCTATTATGAACATAACAAAAAAGAAAAAGGCGCCCATTTAATTGAAAAACTTTTAGACGGATGTAATATAGCTGTGGTCACAGACGCCGGAATGCCCGGAATCTCAGACCCAGGAGAGGATATCGTTATGCTTTGCGTACAAAATGAAATCAAAGTAGAAGCTCTGCCAGGTCCATGCGCCTTTTCCACTGCACTTGTGGCTTCCGGACTTCCAACAGGACGGTTTACTTTTGAAGGATTTTTGTCGGTAAACAAAAAAAGCCGCAGAGATCACCTCCTCAGTTTAAAGAACGAAACGAGAACTATGATATTCTATGAAGCGCCGCATAAACTCAAAGCGACCCTTGCCGATATGCTTGAAACATTCGGAGGAGAACGTCAAATAACCGCCGCGAGGGAAATAACAAAAAAATATGAGGAATATATAAGAACTACTTTAGAAGGCGCAGTTGAACATTTTGAAAACAATCCTCCCAAAGGTGAGTTTGTTCTAATAATAAAAGGCGCTGACCCTGAGGAAATAAAAGAAAAACACCGGGCAGATTTGCCCGATGCTGAAACGGTTATACTTAAACTGATAAATGACGGCATGAAAGGAAAAGAACTCTCCCACACTGCCTCTGAGATATTAGGGATTTCAAAAAATGAAGCCTATAGCCTATATCTAAAAATTAAGGCAGAGCAATAACCGCCACCTGCCGTCCGGTTTTTTCTTTATGCACACGATATGAATAATATTTATCCGAATTGCATATTGTGCACTCATCCGATATATAAATATTTATAGGTTCTAACCCTTCTGAAACCAAATTATCTCTATTAACGGACCACAAATCAACATGAAACTTACTATTCGGCTTTGAAACACAATATTTTTCGTCAAACAATGAAGCGGTATCACGGTCCACCTCAAAACAGCACTTGCCTATACTCGGTCCGATAGCGGCAATTATATCTTTAGGGTCTGAGCCAAATTTTTCCTTCATTAAACGCACAGTCTTACCGCCGATTTGTTTAACAGTTCCCCGCCAACCGGCATGTGAAGCCGCAACAACTTGTTTAATCGGGTCATAAAAAAGCAAAGGGACGCAATCGGCTGAAAATATTATTAAAGCAATACCTCTTTGGTTTGTTATCAGACCGTCTGTGTCACGAATATCGCTCTCCTGCTGAAAAATTCCCTTTCCACAGTCATTTTCAGTAACAATACGTATATTATCCGTGTGCATCTGTCTTGCGCAAACTCCACGGCGTATATCAAAACCTAAGTCTTCAGCAAGCAGTCTATAGTTTTCTAAAACCGAATCAGAATCGTCGCCTACTCTGAATCCAAAATTTAAACCGCTGATTTTTCCGCTGCTAACCCCACCAAGCCTGCGTGAAAATCCATTTATAACACCCAGCTTTTCAAAAGGCTCCGCCACAAGATAGCTCCGTTCATCCTTTTCCAAAACTTTAAATTCACTGTTCATTCAAACACCTCAAATTCTGCTGAACCTAAGTCTTTCAATATCTACGACACTTTTTGTCTTATTATCTATCTCAAAAACACAACCGTTAAACCATACGTCTCCGTTTTCTTCTTTTTCAAAACGATAATGCTTTCCTGCATTATAGTAATAATTTAAAATAATTTCTTTCTTAACCCCTAAAATAGAGTCCATTATACCGGTCATCCCTAAATCTGAAATATATCCGGTCCCGCCGGGCAAAATATGTTCATCTGCCGTCTGAACATGTGTATGAGTGCCAAAAACAACTTGAACTTTACCGTCCAAAAAATTGCCCATAGCCAAACGCTCACTTGTTGTCTCTGCATGCATATCAACAACTATAATATCACTCTCAATCCGCTTTAAGAGATTCTCTACAGCTCTGAAAGGACAGTTTGCAGGAGACATATTTACTCTGCCGATAAGATTGATAACCGCAACTTTTGCGTACCCCAAATCCTGTATTATATATCCGCTCCCTTCAAATTCCGGCGGATAGTTCAGAGGACGAATCAGCCTGGGATTTTCTTCAAGCGCCTGTGCTGCTGATTTAGTACCGAAGGTGTGATTCCCCATGGTTATCACATCGGCCCCGGCATTAACCAGCTCATCAGCTATAATAGGCGTTATACCGTTTGTTGCAGCTGAATTCTCTCCGTTTGCAATAACAAAATCTATATTATATTTGCTTCGGATTCTTCCCAAATTCTGATAAACATACTCTCTTCCGGGTTTTCCAACTATATCTCCTATGGCAAGTATTCTCATAAATATTTCTCCTCAAAACAAATCTACTAATTTCTGCGCTGTCTCAATGCTTCATACATTAAAATTCCGGCAGCCACAGACGCGTTTAACGATTCAATCTCTCCTATCATAGGAATCTTAACCAAAAAATCGCACGACTCTCTTACTATTCTGCTCATACCGCTTCCCTCGCTGCCTATGACTATTCCAAGCGGGCCTTTAAGGTCGCATTCATAATGATTCTGAGCCGCAGAAAGGTCAGTCCCAACAATCCACAAGCCTTTCTTTTTCAGCTTATCCAATGTCTGAGAAATATTTGACACTTTTGCCACATAAGTATATTCTACTGCTCCTGCGCTCACTTTCGCCACAGTTGAGTTAAGAGCAACGCTTCTGTTCTTGGGTATTATAACTCCGTGGGCGCCTGCAGCGTTAGCAGTTCTTATTATGCTGCCCAAATTATGAGGGTCGCTCAGCCCCTCGCATATAACTATAAAAGGGGATTCTCCACGTTCTTCCGCACGTTTTAAAATTTCTTCAACACTCACATAATCGTGAAAAGCAGTCACTGCCACCACCCCCTGGTGATTAGCGCCGTCAGTCATTTTATCCAGCTTTTGCTTAGCGGTAAATTGATAGCGGACACCTTGCTCTTTCGCTATATTTCTGATTTTTCCAATTACGGGATGGTTTAACTTTTCCTGTATATACAGCCTGTCTATTGTACGACCGGATTCAAGAGCTTCAATAACCGGGTTTCGTCCATAAATTTTATCATTTTGACTTACGTAATCTTCATTATTCATAATATTCTTCCTATATGTATTTTTATATTTTTTATAAACTAAGGTTTAACTGAATAATATTCAACACCAGGGTCCAAAGTCCATCCTTTAGCCCTTATCATTTCTTCAACAGTAACAATCTGATATCCTCTTTCCAACAAATCTGGAACCATCCACGAAACAGCTTCCTTAGTACAATCAAGCAGGTCATGCATCAATATTATGTCGCCGTCGGTGACATTATTCATAACCGTCCAATAAATTGTCCCTGAATTTAGGTTTGACCAATCCAAAGTGTCCAAAGACCATTTTATTATCGGCTGACCTATAGCCGACCTCACCATATCATTTGTTTCACCATGAGGAGGGCGAACCATTTTCAAATCGTCTCCTAAAACAATTTTAGCATCGAGATTAGTCATATTTATTTCATTAACCACCTGATCCCACGAACATTTTGGAAGGTGAGGATGATAATATGTATGGTTTCCCAGTCCCATCCCAAGCTCCTGAGCTCTTTTCAAGGTCTGAGGGTACTGCCATATCATATTTCCTACCACAAAAAACGTAGCCTTTGAATTATATGTCTCCAAAATATCCAATATAGAATCGGTTACCGGAGAATAAGGTCCGTCATCAAAAGTTAAACACACCATAGGTTTTGAAGGATCAATTGTTCTTTCCGGCTGAAGACCAAATGCTTTTTCAACGGCATCCGGTGAAACATAAGCCCTGTCGTTATAAACAACAACCTCTCGTTCAAGCGGAAAATATTCACCGTCTCTATATATAAGACGGCTCCTTAACTTCATAACAGCAACCTGCCCGTCTTTTTCAACAGTTAAAGTGTCCTCCGGATACTTATATTCAATTGTTGCACCCACTTCGCCAAAAGCATCTGTTGCAAGCTCAAGCTGGCTGTCATCAACATATGCGTATACGGATATGGTATATGTACCGCAAATTATTAATATTCCAATGAGAAGAAACAAATTTAAACAAAATCTTTTCAAAACAAATTCACATTCCTTTATAACAAATTTTCAACCAAACAATCGTACTCCTGAATACAAATATATGTCTTTGACCCACATTCAAAATGTTAATTGAAACCGCAATAAAAAATAAATATAATCTATAACTTTAACGGCTGGTTAACATTATCATTTAATTATACTCAGTAAATCCATTTCTCATTAGACTTTTAGTATAGCATAAAAGTTCCTGAATTTCAATAAACAAGAAAAAATACTAATTAAAAAACGACCATTTTGGCAATTATGTATATATTTTTATTATTTATATTATAGTAATTATAAATATATAAAACATAAAATAGCGCCGCCTAAAAATAAGGCGGCGCCATGCTTTTTAAAAAATTTATTTGGAATTGATTATTCCATACAGTCCAAAGAGCATCTTTGATGCTTCAGCCCTTGTAGCCGAATTCTTCGGATTGAAGTATCCATTATCATCACCCCTGGCTATACCTGTGCTGTACAGATAAGACACAGCGCCTTCAGCATAGTCGCTTATTTGGTCTGAATCCGGGAACTCGTGCATCTCAGCTGCAGGTGAACCTTGAGTTCTGAATATTATAACGGCAATATCTTCTCGCGTAATATTCTGTCCAACGCCAAATGTGCCGTCATCACGGCCTGTAATTATTCCATGTTCAACAGCCGCCGCAATATAAGGTGTATACCAGTCTCCGTTAGCGTCGCTGAATTCTGTGGTTGCGTTCTGATCAACCTGGTATCCCATAACACCAACAATCATCTTTGCAAACTGTTCACGGGTAACAGGCGCGCTTGGTTCAAACAATCCATCGCCCATTCCGTTTACAATACCCATATTATAAAGAGCCATGATTGACTGTTCTGCCCAGCTTACTGAACCTAAGTCGGTAAACACAGAATTATTTCCTGGAGCCGGGGTAGGTGTAGCGGGATCTTTTATAACAGGGTTATAAGTATTTCCGCCTGTTCCGCCACTACCGCTTCCGCTGCCGTTTGAATATCCAAAATTAGCTACAACGGACATTGTACCGCCTGAAATATAATTTGATAGAGCTGACTGCTTAATTGTAACGGTGTTTCCTGAAACTGTTACTGTTTTTCCATTTATTTTAAAACTAGAAAGTGAATATCCATTCTGAGTATTTATCTTAAATGTAATAGAACTTGAGCCGTCGTTATATATTTCGTCAAATGTATCTGTAGTCTTTGAGCTAAAACCATTTACTGTTCCTGAAACAAGTCCTGATATAGTGAGCTTTCCGCCTTTTCCAACAGTAACTGTCATGTCAAAATAGTCGACATCCTCACCGCCCATAGAATCAGATAATTCTTTAAGCTCAGCTGAGACATCATCAAGGTCTTCCTGTGAATAAATAACATCACTCATAGTGCTCTTTGTGGGATTTTTGTCATCAATTTCTTCTTTAAGCGCATTATAATTTGATTTTAAATCGGACAAATATGCCTTAGCTGATGTAATAAGTTTTTTCATATCTGATATATCACTGGAATTATAATCAGAAGAATTATTAATATATGTCTTAGTATAACTATTTATGTCGGCAGTAACAGTGTCATACTGATCAACTGCGTCCTCGTAAAGCTCGCTCGCTGACATTTCCTCTACTGTTGAATAAACCGTAATATCAGATGCCGGCATAGTAATCGTCTTAGAGAATGAGTTGCTGTCATTACTTATTAAAGAAGTCTTATTCTCTTTAGAATCTACATAATAAGCGTCTGTATATTTATATCCTCTGTCAGCGTTTCCTTTAATTATTACTTTTGAGCCGGAAGCCGCTGCTGAAGGTGATGGAACTATTGTTGACTTTTCTGTCTTATTAACGTTTATGCTATACTTTCCATTCGGCTTAGCCGTTGAAGTCGGCGCCGGAGTTGAGCTTGAATTCGAAGCTGTAGCAGTAGCGGTAGGAACCGGGCTTTCTGATGAATCAGGAGCCTCAGAAGCTTCAGGCGAGCTTGTTGGATCTGCTGAATCAGGAGTTGCTGAAGGTTCTGCTGTTGCTGTTGCCTCCGGGTCTGTTGTATCCGCTGCCGTAACGATATCAGAATTTGTACCGTCTATAACGTCCGCAAAAGATACTATTGGCACAATTGATATAATCATGCATAAAGCCACTGCTAACGCTATGTCTTTTAAATGTCTCATGTTTTTTCCTCCATTATAAAATAAAATTCTATTATGTTTTACCACATATGCCGTCACAAGTCAAGAAAAATCGGCAAATGTTATGTAAAAGAAACAAAGGTAATTTATGGTCCGTCAAATTGTATATTTTTATTATTAATTATGTTTTATATTTTATCTGGACTTTATATTTTGCCTTTAAGTTCTTAACACTTTATAATATGACTCTGTTTAATACTATTTTGTTCCTGGATTTTTATTAAAATTTTATAAAATAATTATAAACTGGAATTTATAAAGTTGTTTTTTGGTTGTGCACGCAAGCGTGCGATGTGGATTCACCTCACGCGTTCGCTCCGCTCACCTGCCGATGTTCATTGACTTTTATTTTTTATTTGGGTTTTTATGTTTTATAAATTTGTTTTTGGGCTGTGCACGCAAGCGTGCGATGTGGATTCACCTCACGTGTTCGCTCCGCTCACCTGCCGATGTTCATTGATTTTTATTTTTTATTTGGGTTTTTATGTTTTATAAATTTGTTTTTGGGTTGTGCACGCAAGCGTGCGGTGGGATTCACCGCACGTGTTCGCTTTGCTCACCTACCGTTGTTCATTGCTTACTTCATTTTATTATTTCTTTTTATTTTTTAAATTAATATTCTTTGTTCATTTTGTTGATTTTGCCGACTTATTATTTTTTGTTTTATAAATCTGTTTTTATATATTGTATAATTACACATATCTTTTACCTCAATTAGTTTCTGACTATTCAATCTATATTACTTCTTTATGACGCGGAGTTTAACCAAGATATCTTAAAATTATATGTTATCTGTCAAACACCGTTTTTAAAATTGTATGCTATAAAAACTTATAAAAGTTTTAAACATATAGTAGTCATATAAAATGCACTGTTCAAAATATCAATATCAATTTTTAAAAATGTTTTTTGATTGCGTCTTTATGCACATAACTTCTTAATTTAAAATATAATTATGGTATAGTTATTTTTTCACTTTTAACTAAAATAAAAACCGGCGGACATTTTTGTCCGCCGATTTTTAATTCAAGGAGTGTAAATACAAATAAATTTGTGTAGTTGTTAAATTAGTTTATACCTCAACCTTTTTTCCGCAGTCAAATTTATCATCTTTATAGTCTATTGTGACTGCGTCTCCGGGTTTAATCTTTCCTTCAAGCATGCTTTCCGCAACCATATCTTCTATATCGGACTGGATAGCACGTCTTAAAGGTCTTGCTCCATAATTATCGTCAAAACCATTCTCAGAAATCTTTTCAACAGCGCTTTCAGTAAACTCTGCCGTTATTCCATTATCCCTTAGCCTGTTGCCTAATGATTCCAGCATTTTAACTGCAATTTCTTTAATATTAGACTTAGTAAGCTTATGGAAAACAATAATCTCGTCTACCCTATTTAAAAATTCAGGCTTAAATGCTTGCTTTAGTTCTCCGAGCACATCCTCTTTAATTTGTGCGTAATCCCTCTCGCTCTCGGCATCGTCGTCCATAGCAGAAAATCCCAGCTGCTTTGTTCCTCCGCCGGTTATTAGACGGGCTCCGAGGTTTGAAGTCATTATGATAATAGTATTTCTGAAATCTACCCTTCTTCCCTGGCTGTCCGTCAATATACCGTCTTCCAAAATTTGGAGCAGAATGTTGAATACATCCGGATGAGCTTTTTCTATTTCATCAAACAGTATTACTGAATATGGCTTTGTTCTCACCTTATCGGTAAGCTGTCCTCCCTCGTCAAATCCAACGTATCCCGGAGGCGAACCCACCATCTTGGAAACAGAGTGCTTTTCCATATACTCGGACATATCAACTCTTATAATAGAATCCTCATCTCCGAACATGGCCTCAGCAAGCGCTTTTGAGAGTTCCGTTTTACCAACACCGGTCGGCCCTAAGAATATAAATGAACCAATCGGCCTCTTCGGGTCTTTAAGACCCACACGCCCTCTTCTTATAGCTTTTGCCACAGCTTTAACCGCCTCGTCCTGACCGACAACTCTGCTGTGCAGTATTTCCTCCAACCGGAGAAGTCTCTCGCTTTCGCTTTCCTCAAGTGTTTTTACCGGGATACCTGTCCAGAGTGAAATAATCTCTGCTATCTCATTTTCAGTAACTTCTGAATCTGAGTTCACATTATCCTTTGACCAGTTTTCTTTAGTCTCATGCAGCTTTTCACGCAAAGATTTTTCATCATCCCTGAGTTTCGCTGCCCTTTCGTATTCCTGGGTAGTTATAGCGGCCTCTTTCTCAGCTTTCACCGCTTCTATTTTCTCCTCGATCTCACGCACGTCAGGCGGCGCTGTCATATTTTTCAGCTTAAGCCTGGACGCTGCCTCATCAATGAGGTCAATAGCCTTATCAGGAAGAAATCTGTCCGAAATATATCTAATCGAAAGATTTACAGCCGCTTCGAGAGCTTTGTCAGATATCTTCACTCTGTGATGCGCCTCATACTTATCCCTGATTCCTTTCAAAATCTCGAGGGTCTCTTCAGGTGTAGGCTCGTCAAGAGTTATTGGCTGAAAACGTCTCTCAAGCGCCGCGTCTTTCTCAATATATTTTCTGTATTCGCCAAGGGTCGTGGCTCCAACAATTTGTATTTCTCCTCTTGAAAGCGCCGGCTTTAGAATATTTGCGGCATCTATTGCTCCCTCTGCCGCACCCGCTCCAATTATCGTATGAAGCTCGTCAATGAATAAAATTATCTTTCCTGACTTGCGTATCTCATCCATTGCCTTCTTGAGCCTTTCCTCAAACTCACCGCGGTACTTTGCTCCGGCAAGCATTGACGACATTTCAAGAGTTATTACTCTTTTATCTTTTAATATCTCAGGAACTTCGCCATTTGCTATTTTTTGAGCAAGCCCCTCAGCAACCGCAGTTTTTCCTACTCCCGGCTCACCAATTAAACAAGGATTATTCTTTGAACGCCTGCTCAGTATCTGTATAACACGCTCAATAGCTTTATCTCTACCAATTATCGGGTCAAGCTTTCCTTCACGCGCCATCTGCGTCAAGTCTCTCCCAAACTTCATCAAAGTAGGACAGTCGCTCTTCTGACTGCGGCCTGACTGTTTTTCCGAATTATCTCCGGTTCCATACTGCCCATAACCTCCGTACTGCGAACCGTTTCCAATTGCCTCGCCGTCATCGTCGCTTAGCATATTTAAAACATCCGAATATAGTTTCTGAGGGTTTGCCCCGAGTGAAATCAGTATCTTTGCTGCGATACTGCTGGTTTCCCTAAGCAATGCTATGAGAAGATGTTCTGTTCCCACATAATTATGTCCCAGTCTTCTGGCTTCCACTGCACTGCGCTGAACAACATATTTTGTTCTTGGAGTAAAGCTGTTCGGCATTTCCTTAACAGACTCGCCTGTTCCGAGCATCTCGCGTATAGCTTCAGTAACATTTTCTTCATTTATATCATTGGACTCTAAAATCTTTGCGGCAACACCGTCGCCTTCTTTTATAAGCCCTAAAAGCATATGTTCTGTCCCAACATAGTTGTGTCCCAGTTCCATTGCGCTCTCAGCCGCCAAATTTATAGCGTTCTGCGCGCTTTCTGTAAATCTGTTCTCAAACATAATTAACACATCCTTTCTTTAATTATCTCACCGCGTTTAAGATCGCGGGAAAATTCATTTGCAGTGTTATAGTTCTTTATTATATTTGCCGGAAGTATCGAATAGGTAATTTCATTTAATGTCTCATATTTTACATCCTTTATAATTTCCAGAGAAACTCCCAAGCGAATGTCTGATAAACGTTTCATAGCCTCATCCGAACTCATTATAACAGCGTTTTTAAGTATTCCGTATGAACGCATTATTCTATCTTCTAATTTATATTTGTCATTTTTATACAAAAGCCGTCTAAGCTCACGCTCATTTGAAACTACTTCAGAAACAATTTGGTTTAACCTTTCGGTTATATCCTCCTCTAAAACTCCCAAAGTAAGCTGATTGGATATTTGGAATATATTCCCTAAACCTTTTGAGCCTTCGCCGAATATACCGCGGACGGTTAGCCCCAGCTGTGAAAGCGACGCCGCAAGCTCGTTAAACTTCCCTGTAAGCACATATCCCGGCAAATGCACCATAACTGACGCTCTCAAGCCTGTTCCGGCATTCGTAGGACAGCAGGTCAGATATCCAAAATCCTTATCAAACGCATAGTCAAGGCTTTCTTCAATATGATCGTCAATTTTATTGGCAGTGTCAAAACATTTATCAATCTCAAATCCCGGCTCCATACACTGGATTCTCAGGTGGTCTTCCTCATTTATCATTATACTTACCCGGCTGTCACCGCTCAGTATCAAACCACGCCTCTTATCATTATTTATCATCTGGGGACTTATAAGGTGGCATTCCGCTATGGCTTGTTTTTCATAATCCTCCATTTTAGAGAGGTCAATAAACTTTAAATCAAGCTCTTCAAGCGTCTTATCGCCTTTGTCGATAAGCGCGCCCCTGCATTTATCAAGAACTTCCTCCTGCTGTTTTTCATTGGCGGCAAGAGGGAACGGAACTCCGTCCAAATTGCGAGCCAGTCTTACTCTCGACGACAGTACAACATCTCCGTCTTTTCCAAATTCATTATACCACATTACTTATTCATCCCCTTTCAGCTTTCTTATTTCATCACGCAGTTCAGCGGCCCGTTCAAACTCTTGTCTCAAAACCGCTGAATCAAGCTGGCTTTTCAGCTTTTCAAGCTTTTTGGATGTTTTCAAAGAACCTCCGGCCCTTTCCGGTATCTTTCCAACATGTTCATAAGTTCCGTGAATCTGTTTTAATGGGCGCAGCAGCCTGTCATGAAACGTTTTATAGCACTCTCCGCAGCCAAGCTTTCCGTTTGAAGCAAACATCTCATAAGTCATACCGCATACCGGGCATTTATTCACCGCCTGCAATATTTCAGGTTCAGCAGCCCCGGGCATATGCCCTCCTGTCAAACTATAAAGAGCAGAAGTCAAATTTCCTAATCCTACGCTGTCATAAAGTGAACCATGTCCCGGAATAATACTGTCCGCAATCTGCTTTGAACAGTCGCGGCATACTTTAAGCCTGCTTTTCTTTCCGTTTATATTACAGTATATATCCTGAACGGCCTCATTTTTTCCGCAAATTTGGCATTTCATAAATATCATTCCTTTCTTTTTCTGATTCAGGCGGCGCTAATCAGCATATTTTTAAGAATCCTTGCTCTGATTTCATCCTGAACCGGCTGTTTAAGCGGCAAAGACTTTTCATTCAGTGCGCTTATAATTATCTTTGCCTCTCTTCCGTCTATTAAGTCATAGTCAAAACAATTTTTTACCATTGCATATGCGTCAGCATATGTTATCCTGTCTCCTATAGAATTTATCACATGCATCAATTTCGCACTTTTGTCTCCGCAGGCAACGGGAGTAATTCTGATATATCCGCCCCCGCCTCTTCTGCTTTCAACCAAATATCCTCTCTCAGGCGAAAACCTCGTTGTAATGACATAATTGATTTGTGACGGCACACAGCTGAATTTTTCTGCAAGCGCATTACGTTTCAGCTCTATCTCTCCTCCATTCGCTTCTCTAAGCATTTCGTTAATAAAATCCTCTATTATATTACTGAGCTTCATTTCTTAACCACTTCCCTTATCAACTTTCCAGTATAACAATTTGACTTTGACTTTCTTTGACCTTTGTTTTATATTATAGCACGATTTTTTTATTTGTCAATAGTTTTTTGCAAAAAAGTCAAAAAATTTTTCATCTTATAAAACTACAGTTTTTCGGCGTTTTTCGTAGCACTCTTTATCTTTTTTAAAACAAAGGTCAAAAAATAGTAAAATGCGGCGGCAAGTATATAATATACTATTATGCTAAATAAAGACATCTTTAGTCCCGGTACATAACTAAGACCTGATAACTGACCCGCAGTTCCTCTTATTAATCTTAAAAACGGCCTTATTATAATAAGGGACAATAACCCGCTGAGCGGAGGATAAATACAGTAAATTAAAAAGTTAATAAACCCAACCACAAATACTATCATGGTTGACGGTATCACTATTATATTTCCAACAATTGAGCCAATTGAAATTCTTTCGAAATAATACGCCAAAATAGGCATAACCCCTATCTGACATGCAAACGGCAGCAAAAACGCGTCAAGCAGCCAGGATATACTCTTAACTATATTATTCTTTAAAACTTTGGTATTTTTAACAAACCTCTTAAACACAGTCAATTCAGAAATCTTTTCTGACGCTTTTTCCGCTCCGGCTTTCGAAATAGCAGTCAAAGGTCTTGCAAAAATCAACAATGACAGAGTAGCGCTGAATGACAAAATAAAACTTAGGTTAAACACAACATATGGATTGACCGCAACTAATACCAGTGCCGCGGTAAATAAAGACGTCACAGGGTCCGGGTCTTTCATAAGCAGGTACGAAAACAAAAATATGGACATCATAATAACAGCTCTGTTTACAGAGGGCGTAAATGCGGCCACCGAAGCAAATAATATAAGCACTGGAACTGTAACCGCTATTCTTATTTTCTTGCTGAAAGCCGAAAGAAGCACTCCTAAAAGAGCGCACAAAAATGAAACATGAAGTCCAGACACAGCGGCTATATGCATAAATCCGGACTTTGACATATCCGAGTATAAGTTTTCAGAAAAGTCATTTTTGTCGCCAATTAATATTCCTTTAAGCAGTCCGCTTTCTTCACTGCCCGCTAATATATAATCAGCATATTCTGATACTTTTCCGCGAATCATTATACCAATACCGCAGAATTTGTCCCACATAGTTTCTTTTGGCCGGTATTCACTGAAACTGTTGGCATATACGGACATATAACAACCCTGACTAAGCAATTGCCTGCGATAATAAAAATCACCCAACTTTTCCTCAGGTCTGCTGAGTTCAGCTTTAAAGCTTATTCCCATTCCATACCTGACATTGCTGCCGCTGGGCAGATATACTTTAAACTTGCTCTTAGGATTCTCAAGCGTCTTGCCGTCTCCTGATATGTATTCCACTCTGACAGTCATACCAACACTCTTGCCGCTGGAGCTTAAAGCAGGCTCAGATATTACTTTGGCATACACCTGCGAGTACACATGGTCAAAATCATTCAGCTTATTATATAAAACCATTTTATATGCTGCAGGATAACCTATCCCTGCGCCTATTGCCGATAGAATACATACGGCTGCAATCAGTCTGTTTAATAAATCCGGCTTCATCCTAAGACTGCGGTCGAAAACCGATATTACTATAAACAAAACAGCTGCGGATAATAAAACTAAAACAGAAATTATTACAGCGGTTCTCCCTCCATTTATCTCATCAAAACCTCCCGTTATCGAAAGAACAAGCGCAAACAAAAAGAAGACCGCAAAACACACGAGATACCGCACCCTAAAGAATGAAAACTTTACGATTTTGCCGGTCATGTATTTCACAGCCTTCCATATTTATTACCGTTTTACTTTTCTGCGTCCTTTGGAGACGTCTTAGACGGTCTGTCAAAGACTTTTTCATCCACAGAGCTAACCGCCTGGGTCATTTCTTTTGTATCCTGATAATCCATTATATCAATCAATATACTTCTGCAAAGAGCAGTGATAGGTACCGCCAGGAAAATTCCAACTACACCGAACAGCCCGCCGCCCAAAAGGATACCGAATATTACCCAGAACGGTTTTATCTGCAGTGAACCTGACAAAAGCTTTGGCTGTATCAGGTTAGAATCAAGCTGCTGCAGAATTATCATCGAAACAACAGCTACAATAGCCAGTGTTAAAGACCCTGTAAACACTGTTATAACACCTGTCAGGACCGTTGCCGTAATAGCTCCGAAATACGGTATCAGATTAAACGCGCCAAGCATAAGAGCCAAAAGCGGCGCATACTTAACTCCTTCAACAGATAGAATAATAAATGAAGCAATAAATATGATTATCGCATCCACAAGCATACAATAAATATACTTATTCGCAAACTCATTAATTCTGCTGAGATATTTAACCAAGAAATTTCTAGTCTTCTCTCTAAAAAGCAATTTACCGAATCTAAACATGCTCTGTTTAAGATTAGTTCTGTCAATTAATATATAAACTGATATAATTATTCCCATAAACACCTTAAACAGTCCTGAACCGGCGTTTATAACGCCCTGAGCGTATTTGTTCACATTATCAAAATTCAGGTATGACAGCATCTTCTGAAATGAGAAAAACTCATTGTCAAATATCTGCTGTATTGTGCCGTCTCCAATAGTAACTCCCAAATTCAGAGAATTAAACCAGTTTACAAAATCGCCAATCAGCGACGGCAGGTTATTATAAAAATCCATAAGGTTGCTGACTACAGCAGGTATAATCGCAACAAGCGAAAGTACAATTACTGCCACAAACACTATATATATAGTAGAAACAGCAATCGCTCTGCGATGTTTAACCAAAAACGGCGTGGAGCGCTTTGCCAGCAGATTTTCAATAAACCGGCAGGGCACAAGCAGAACATAAGCTATAACAAACCCAATAATAAACGGATATAAAAGCGTTATTACCTCATGAAAGAAGTCTAATATTCTTCCGAAATTATCAAATGTTTTGTAAACCGCGATAACCGCCACTGCAAACACAAATAAACTGAGGTATTTAGTAAGCTCTTTCCACTTCATAATGTTTACCTCCTTTTCTTCATATATTTATATACAAGTTCTTTCTAAAAACAAAATACAAATCTTATACAACCTACCGAATTATACCATATCATAACAAATTAGTAAATACTTTCTTATGTAAAATATTCGACTATATGGTAATTTTATCCTAACTACAGATTTATTAAAAATAATAAAAGAAATTTAAACTTTTTTATATTTTTTTCAGAAAAACATTTGAATTTAATAGAATAGTATGCTATACTTTTACTAGGTTGTGGAAAAAGCGCGTAAAAACGCTGCTAACATAGCCGTTTAACTTTGAAAAAAATTAATTTTTAGTTATATCCAAGGAGGAAAAACAAAATGGCTAAGTTTAAGACTATGGATGGTAACTGCGCTGCCGCACACGTTGCATACGCGTTTACGGAAGTTGCAGCAATCTATCCTATCACTCCTTCTTCACCAATGGCTGAGTACGTTGATGAATGGAGTGCAAAGGGCCAAAAGAATATTTTTGGCGAAACAGTGGAAATGGTAGAAATGCAGTCTGAGGCAGGTGCGGCAGGTGCTGTTCACGGCGCTTTGCAGGCAGGTGCTCTCACAAGTACATTCACGGCTTCACAGGGCTTGCTCCTTATGATTCCTAACATGTATAAGATTGCTGGTGAATTACTGCCGACAGTTTTCCATGTAAGCGCCAGAGCTCTAGCGGCTCATGCTCTTAACATTTTCGGCGACCATCAGGACGTTATGGCTTGCCGCCAGACAGGTTTCGCAATGCTCGCTTCTGGAAGCGTTCAGGAAGTTATGGATTTGGGCGGTGTTGCTCACCTGGCTTCAATAAAAGGAAGAGTTCCTTTCCTTCATTTCTTTGATGGTTTCAGAACTTCTCATGAAATTCAGAAAATCGAGGTTATGGAATACGAAGACCTCAAAAAGTTGGTTGACTGGGACGCTATTAAAGCGTTTAAGGATAACGCTCTTAACCCTGAGCACCCTGTTCTCAGAGGTACAGCTCAGAACGGCGATATCTACTTCCAGGGAAGAGAAGCTGCTAATAAATATTACGACGCTATCCCTGATATCGTAAACGAATACATGGTTGAAATCTCTAAAATTACAGGCAGAGATTACAAACCTTTCAATTACTATGGAGACCCTGAGGCAACAAAGGTTATCGTTGCTATGGGAAGTGTCTGCGGCGCCGCTGAGGAAACTGTTGACTACTTAAGGTCAAAGGGCGAGAAAGTCGGAGTTTTGGAAGTTCATTTGTACAGACCTTTCTCTGCTAAATATTTCTTCAATGTTATGCCTAAGACAGTTAAAAAGATAGCTGTTCTTGACAGAACAAAAGAGCCCGGTTCATTGGGCGAACCTCTTTACCTCGATATCTGCAATCTTTATAAGGACTGCGCTGACGCTCCTAAGATTGTAGGCGGACGTTTCGGTCTTGGTTCAAAGGATACAACTCCAACTCAAATCGTTGCTGTATTCAAGAATCTCGACGAAGACGAACCAAAAACAAACTTCACAATCGGTATTGTTGACGACGTTACAAATCTTTCACTGCCGCTCACCGAGACAGTTAACTGCTCGCCTGAAGGCACAACACGCTGTAAGTTCTGGGGATTCGGAAGCGATGGTACTGTTGGAGCTAATAAGGACGCAATCAAGATTATCGGTGATAACACTGACCTTTATGCTCAGGCATATTTTGATTATGACTCAAAGAAATCAGGCGGTGTAACCATGTCTCACTTGAGATTCGGTAAAACCCCTATTAAATCTACATATCTGCTTGATGAAGCTGACTATATCGCATGTCATAAGCCGGCTTATATACACCAGTATGACCTTCTCGAAGGACTAAAGAAGGGCGGAACATTCCTGCTTAACTGCGTATGGTCTGACGAAGAGCTGGACGAAAAACTCCCGGCTAGCATCAAGAGATACATTGCTGAGAACAATATTAACTTCTACACAATCAACGCTGTTGACGTAGCTGTAAAGGTTGGTCTCGGACCTACAAGAATCAACATGGTAACTCAGGGCGCTTTCTTTAAGCTGGCAGACGTTATTCCGTTTGATGAAGCTGTTGGATATATTAAAGCGGCTATCAAGAAGACATACGGCAAGAAGGGCGACGAAATCGTTAAGATGAACTGTGACGCTGTTGATGGAGCTATCGACGCTCTTCACAAAGTTGACGTTCCTGCTTCTTGGAAAGACGCTGTTGACGAGCCTGTATGTGACTGCGGCAAGCCTGAGTTTATTACAAAGGTTGTTGAGCCTGTTAACGCACAGCGCGGAAACAAGCTTCCTGTCAGCACATTTGTTGGTATCGAAGACGGTACTTTTGAAACCGGTACATCACGCTATGAGAAGCGCGGAGTTGCCGTTTTAGTTCCTGAGTGGGACGTTTCAAAATGTATCCAGTGTAACCAGTGTTCTGCTTCATGTCCTCATGCTGCAATTCGTCCTATCCTTTTGACAGATGAAGAAGCTGCAAACGCACCTGAGAGCTTTGCTACAAAGCCGGCTATGGGACCGGAACTTAAAGGTCTCCAGTACAGAATGCAGGTTGCTCCTCTTGACTGTCTGGGCTGCGGAGTTTGTGCAAACGTTTGTCCTGAAAAGGTACAGGCAATCACAATGAAGCCTATCGACGAAGTTGCCGATACAGAAGAAGGAAATTGGGAATACGCTATGACGGTTCCGAACAAGGCTAACCTTGTTGATACAAAGAAGAGTATTAAAAACTCACAGTTCGCTATGCCATACCTTGAGTTCTCAGGCGCATGTGCAGGCTGTGGTGAAACACCATATATCAAGCTCATCACTCAGTTGTTTGGTGACAGAATGATGATTGCGAATGCAACAGGATGTACTTCTATTTGGGGCGGTTCTGCTCCTTCAATGCCTTACTGCAAAGACGAATGCGGCAGAGGTCCGGCTTGGGCAAACTCACTGTTCGAGGACAATGCTGAATTTGGTCTTGGTATGGTTGTTGCCAACAAGAAGGTTAGAGAGACATTGGTAAGCCGCATGAATTCAGTTATGGATGACGTTGACGCTAAACTTGCTGACGCATTCAAGGCTTGGATTGCCGGAAAAGATGACGCTGACGCATCAAAGGCTGCAGCAGAAGATATTAAGGCTCTTATCAAAGACGCTGACATGTCAAATCCCGCTATCAAAGAAATCGCTGACAGAACTGACTACTTAGTTAAGCGTTCACAGTGGGTATTCGGCGGAGACGGCTGGGCTTACGATATTGGTTACGGCGGACTTGACCACGTAATCGCTTCAAACGAAGACATCAACATCTTTGTTGTTGACACAGAGGTTTACTCAAACACAGGAGGTCAGGCTTCAAAGGCTACACCTACCGCTGCTATTGCTAAGTTTGCAGCTGCCGGCAAGAGAGTTAAGAAGAAAGACCTTGGTATGATAGCTACAACTTACGGTTATGTATATGTTGCTCAGATAGCTTTGGGTTCAAACATGCAGCAGGCATTGACAGCAATCAAAGAAGCTGAAGCATATCCGGGACCATCACTTATTATTGCTTACGCACCATGTATCAACCATGGTATTAAGGCAAGAGGCGGAATGGGCAACTCAATCGCTGAGGAGAAGAAGGCTGTAGAGTGCGGATACTGGCACTTATGGAGATTTAATCCTCAGGCGCCGGAAGGCACAAATCCGTTCACACTTGATTCAAAGGCTCCGCAGGGCGGAATCAAAGACTTCATGAAGGGTGAGAACAGATACTTGCAATTGCTGAAAGCATTCCCGGATGAGGCTGAAGGATTATTTGACAAAGCTGAAAAAGACTTAACAGAGAGATATGAGACATATTTAAGAAAGTCAAAAGAAGATTACGCTGAATAATCATATATAGAAAAAGAGCGGTGATTTTTTCACCGCTCTTTTTTATTTCTTTGAATAATATATTTAATGTAGTTTAAAATGTAGTTAAAAAAATAGTAGCCATAAAAGCAACATAACTATCCTCTCGCCCAAGACAGTTATATAAATAACATAATTAACTTGTGTGACAAACGTTTGACGGTTATCTTTTGTCTGTTTTTATTATATGTTGTTTTTCTTTATATATCAAGGTCATTTTTTATATTTCCTGTTTCTTTCCCGTTGACTTTGTGAACCACCGTAAAAAAAGATTTTTCAAGTTTCTATTGATTTAACTTATCAAAAAACTAAGTTTTTAGCTTTTATAATACATAAAAAAGTAGGGTTTTCAGCGAACATCGGTAGGCTTGTGTTAACAAGCACGTTAGGTGAGCTACCATCTGAACACGCAGTGTTCAATATACAATTTTCTTATTAAACTTATAAAATTTTCTTGCATATGACACTCTATAATCTTTTATTATTTTACTTAACTAAAAAAACTATTTATATACCTTGTATATGACCCCATATAAAAAAATTTATTATTACATAATAGGGTGTTTGAACCATTTCTTTTTCTCGCAAGAAAAAGAAACGCTTCACCAAAGAAA
>ERZ827471.179-NODE-179-length-68650-cov-5.344981_pt1 | contig 68650 bp, 73 predicted proteins | sample MGYA00519772_ERZ827471 | MGnify/ENA primary metagenome ERZ827471 (study PRJEB31778, sample SAMEA3449315) | human gut metagenome | biome: human gut; feature: human-associated habitat; material: faeces | place: United Kingdom | collected 2010/2012 ...
CCTCCGGCTTTCTCCGGAGAAAGCCGGGCTCCCGCCCGGAGTCGGGCGGGAAACCCACGTCGCAGGGCCCACCCTGCGCCGGTCCAAACCAAAACCACCTGCCGATACGGCAGCCCCCCACCCCACTGGAATCGGAAAGGAGAATCCCCCATGAACCCCTTCACCGCTGCCATTTGGCAAACCACATCCCTCCCCTACGACAAGGAGGCCAACCTCACCCGGGCCCTGCGGGCCATGGAGGCCGCCCATGCCCGGGGCGCCTCCCTCCTGGTGCTGCCGGAGATGTTCCTCACCGGCTACCTCATCCGGGATCGGTTGGAGGAACTGGCCGAGCCGGTGCCCGATGGCCCCTCCCTCCTCGTGCTGCGGGAAAAGGCCCGCGCCCTCTCCCTGGGCCTGGTGGTGGGCCTGCCTGTGGCCCACCCCGGCGGCAAGCCCTACAACGCCCTGGTGATGATCGACCGGGACGGTTCCGTGGCCGGCCTCCAAGGGAAAACCCACTTCTTCGGCGGGGAGGAGAAGATGTTCGACCCAGGCCCCACCCTCCGGGCCTTTGACACCTCCTTCGGCCGGATGGGCCTTCTGGTGTGCTACGACGGGGAGTTCCCGGAGACCGCCCGCTCCCTGGCCTTGGACGGGGCCAAACTCATCTGCATGGGGGCGGCCAACATGACCCCCTATGAGGACTACCACTTCGTCTACATGCACACCCGGGCCATGGAAAACCGGATCTACACCCTCTACTGCAACTATGTGGGCACAGAAAAGCGGTTCCACTACTGCGGCCAGAGCGGGGCCTTCCACCCCACCGGGAAGATTTTGGCCCAGGCCGACCCACGGAGCGAGGCCCTGCTCCTGGCAGACATCGACCTGGCGGACACCACCGCCCAAGACGATTTCCTCAACTACCTCCGCCACCGCCAGACCCAGGTGTACCACCCCGACCTGCTGGGGTAAGGCCCCGCCTGGTATAAACCCCGCCCTTTCCGTCCATACTGGGGGAAACGGAAAGGAGTGGTAACCATGGTAAAAGGGGTCACCCGCCGGGTGGTGGTGGTCCGCGCCCCGGACCAGAAGTACTTTGAACAGGCCATCTTCCTGCTGCGGGAGGAGGCCGAATCCCCGGATCCCCCGGAGGAACAGGTGCTCAAGCAGGCCCAGGCGGTGGCCGACGCCTATCTGCTGCGCACCTCCCCCTGGGCCCGGTGGCGGCGGGCCTGGGTGCCCGCCCTGGCCGCCCTGGCAGGGAGCGCAGGGGCCTCCCTGCTCTGGTGGGTGGGCAGCGGCAGTTTCCCCCTTCCCTTTTGAGCCCGCCAGTGGTATACTCAGACAGACTCCATATAGACAGACAAGGAGCGTCGCCATGGACAACATCATTCTCATCGGCATGCCCGGGGTGGGCAAAAGCACCCTGGGGGTTCTGCTGGCCAAAACCCTGGGCATGACCTTTCTGGACACGGACCTGGTCATCCAGGAGCAGGAGGGGGCCCTCCTCCGGGACCTCATCGCCGACCGGGGCATTGAGGGGTTCCTGGACCTGGAGGGGGAGGTATGCGCCCATCTCCAAGCCCACCGCACCGTGGTGGCCACCGGCGGGAGCGTGGTCTACCGCTCCCAGGCCATGGCTCACCTGCGGGAACTGGGCACCGTGGTCTACCTGAAGCTGGGCTACCGGGCCCTGGCCAAGCGGCTGGGCAGCCTGAAACGCCGGGGGGTGGTCCTCCGCCCCGGCCAAACCCTGCGGATGCTCTATGAGGAGCGGGTGCCCCTCTACGAGCAGTACGCCCACCTCACCATCGACTGCAGCGGCCAGGATGTGGAGCACACCCTGGACCGGGTGATGCGGGCCTTGGAAAAACGCGGCCAAGGATGAGAGCAGCCGCTTCCCCTCGCGCTGGGGAAGCGGCTGTTTTTTTCGATTCAGGCCGCAGGCCGAAGGCCCCGGCGGTCTTCCGGGATAAAGCGGCGGAAGTAGGAGACCTTCCGCAGAGCCCGCAGCAGGGGCAGCCCCAGCCCATAGCAGGACACCGCCTGGCCGATGCCCACCCACAGCGCATTGGCTGCGAAGAGGGGGAGAAACTGGTCGGAAAAGCCCACCTCATACCAGGCCAGCATCCCGCCCAGGAGTACCATACCGCACACCACCGGGGGGAGGGGGGCCAGCCAGGTCTTCGGGGCCTTCTGGGTCAGCAGGGCGGCCACCAGGGTGCCGGCCGAGCCCAGGACCACGTCCAGCGGGCCGTAGGGGCTGAGCAGGTTTGCCACCAGGCACCCCACGAAAACTCCCGGCCAGGTGCCGGGGAACAGGAAGGGCAGCACGGTGAGGGCCTCTGAGAACCGGAACTGCACCGGGCCATAGGCCAGGTTCAGGGCGGCAGCCACCAGGGTGAGGGCGGCGTAGGCCGCGGCAATCACCCCGTTGAGGGCCAACAGATAGGTTTTTGAGCGCATGTGTCTTTGCCTCCATTTTGGTATTTAGAGTACGGCGCGCGAACCGTACAGCGGCGGAGGGGAGCCTCTCTCCCCCGCCGGTTGGACCGGGTGTGGAAACCAGTCGAGGATACTATAGCACAGAAGGCAAAAAAATGCCAGAGGGAACCCCCTCCGGCCCACAAGAATCCCCGTCCGGGCAGCCCTGGTTTTCCCAAGACTGCCCGGACGGGGCATGGGTTGTGATGGGACGAAGAAGCTCACCCCATCGGATCCCGGCTGCGCTCCAGGTGCACCGCCAGCACAGTGCCGTCGTCCTCCCCCTGGCACAGGTCCTGGCTCTGGCGGAGGATCCGCTGGGCCAGGTCGCTGGGGCTGTCCCCCTGGTAGCTGGCCAGCAGATCCCGGATCCACTGGTCATCCCGGCCGCAGAGGATGCCGTCGGTGACCATGACGATCCAGTCCCCCTGGGCGCCCCGGAAGCGGTGGACGTCGGGCTTGGCCTGTTCGCCGGTGACGATGCCCGCCGGCAGGGAGGCCCCCACAGCACATTGGATGCGCTTATCCCGGCGGACGTAGGTGGGGGCCGCCCCCTGCTTGTGGACGGCGCACTTGCCGGTAAACAAGTCCACCGACAGCAGGTCGATGGTGGTGCTTCCCCCGGCCTCCCCTCGGAGGGCCAGGGCGGAGGAGACGGTCTCCACCGCCTCCTGGGCAGCCATCCCTGCCCGGAGGAAGTTCTCCAGCAGCTTGGCTGCCTGGGCGCTCTCCTGCTTGGCCCCCGGACCGGAGCCCATGCCGTCGCACAGGAGGAGGAAGAGCTGCCCATCCTCCCGGCGGAACCACAGGCCGGTGTCCCCGCTGACCTTCTCCCCCTGCCGGGGGGCCCCGGCCAGGCTGGCCAGGGCCCGGAAGGGTTCCGCCTGGGCAAAGCACAGCCGGTCCCCTGCCGTCTCCCCCTCCCGGAGGTGGGTTCCCAGGACCTGAGAGAGCTCCTGGCGGGCCGCCCGGGTTTTCAGCTCCTCCGAGGCGGGCACCTCCACCCGGAGGTGACCTTCCTTGTCGTAGTAGACCACCCCGCCGGTCAGGTTCATGCTCCGCAGGAAGCCCTCCAGCTTCTCCTGCCGGGGCAGGTCAGGGGTGAGGCCTGCGGCCAGCTCCGCCGAGGCGGTGCGCAGGAGCTTGTCCAGCCGGGCATACTGGCTGCACAGGGCGGAGCGGGTTTCAAAGGTCCGCCGCAACGCCTGCCGCCGCCGCAGGAAGGCCGTGAGCTGGCGGTTCACCTCCCCCAAAAACTCCGGGAAGTGGACGCACCGGTTGCTGAAGGTCCCGGAAAAATCCGTGGCCAGGGCCCGGCCCCGGGCCAGCATGGGCTGGGTGGCGTCGTTGAGGGCGGCCCGGGTGTCCTGGTACTCCTTTTGCCAGCAGGTGTCCCCCAGGACGCACCGGGCGCACACCTTGTCGGCGGCCCGGGTGAAGATCTCTGCCGGGTTTTCCGTGTTTCGATCCTCTGGACGGAGGGTCTCCTTCACGCTGCCGTAGAGGGTGTGGAAGGCCCCGGCCATCTCCTCCACCTTCCGGGAGAGGGCCTGGCGGCCGGCCTCCCAGTCTGGGTTCTGGGCGGGCATGGGGGCAGCGGATGCCCCCTGGGGCAGGCGGAGGGGGAGCACCAGGAAGAGGATGGCCCCCACCAGCGCCTCCAGGGGCAGGCCCATGTGGCGGCCGCCGTCCCAGCTCCACAGCACCGCCACGGAGCAGGCCAACATGTAGACCAAGGCCGCCCATCCCTTCCTGCGGTCCCGGCACAGGCCGCAGAGCAGGCCGGCCAGGGTGAAGACCAGGCTGTAATAGGGCTGCTCCCCCGAGGCCAGGTCCAGGGCCACCCCGGCGCAGGCCCCCAGCAGGCCTCCGCCGGTCACCCCTCGCCGGGCCGCCCACAGGATGCCCACCGCCGCCACCAGGCGCCCCAGGGAAAAGGTGGCCAAAATCTCCACCCGGGCCAGGGACATGAGCAGCGTACTCCCCAGCAAAAGCAGGCCGATGGTCTGCCGGGGCGAGAGGGCGTGCAGGCCATCCAAGGTCTCCGGCCACTGGGTGAACACCACCCGGTAGCCATAGGCCGCCACCCCGGTGAACAGGACCTCCGTGACAAAGTACACCATGTCCTCCCCGTGCCACCCCTGGCCCCCTCGGGTGACGATCCCCGTCAGGGCGCACAGCAGCATGGCGATGGCAGGCATGAACCACACCCGGCGGTAGGCCTTGGTGTCATAAAAGGCGAAGGCCACGGAATAGGTTAGAATGGCAGAGGCCGCGTAGCGCATGCCGTCGGTCAGCCCCTCCAGGCACAGGTAGCCCAGGCAGGTCCCCGCCAGGGTGCAGAACCCGCTGAGGCCCGACCCCGCCGCTGCCACCGCCGCCACCCCGAAGGGGGCATAGAGGCCAAAGATCTCCGCCCCGGCCAGCACGGCGCCCAAGAGGAATCCCACCCCCGCCTCCGCCAGGCCTAAAAAGGCCCGCCGGGAGACGTTAACCTGGTCCCGCCGGGGAAAGCGGAGCAGCCGCCCCCCGGCCCGTTCTTTCGTTGCCATGGTGATCCCTCCTACAGATCGATTTTCGAAAGGTGTGCTCCGATTATACCGGTCTGTGGCGGAAAAGGCTGTCAAAGGCTGGATGGGGAAAGTTGGGACCTTTCCCCAGCATTTGCCCTCCTCCCTTTTTCTTCGGGGGGAAGGGGCGGCATTCCAGAAAAAAGCCCCCCGAAAGGAGGGGGGCGGCCTGGCCGGGGAGGGCCAGGCGGGGGGTGTTGGGACGGTGGGTGGTTCCTTCCAGAACCAGCGCAGGTTAGAACCTGCGAGGTGGTTCCCGCCCGGTCCCGGGCGGGGGATCCAGGCTTTCTCTAGAGAAAGCCCGGACGCAAAGAGTCGCGGGGGAGGGCCCCCGCCCCCCCTTTTTTTTATGGCCCGCTCGTTCCCACTCGCTGGTTTTGGCGTGGTGGGGCGCAGCGGGGCGGTGGTGGGGCTATTACGGTGCCCATGTACGTGCCCTGATTTGGAGACTTTCTTTCATAAAATGCTTTTTCAGCATATTTTCTACTCGAAAATGCGTCCCAAATCGGTTTTAGCATACCGGAGGAAATAGCCCCTCTGCCGTATCAGAAACAACCACCGCAAAAACCAGCGAGTGGGAACGAGCGGCTATCAAACCCCGGGGCCGGGCGGGGAACCACGTCGCAGGGTTCAACCTGCGAGAGTCCTAGCGGGACTGTCTCCCGAGACAGAACAGCCCGTCCCCTCCCAGTGGGCGAGGGTCCTATTACCGCCGTCTTTGGATCTCGTCCAGCAGATGGGCGGCCACCTGGTCCTTCCCCATCCGGGGCAGGGCCAGCTCTCCCTCCCGGGTGATGAGGGTGACCACGTTGGTCTCCACCCCGAAGCCGGCGCCGGCGTCCTTGAGGTTGTTGGCCACGATCATGTCCAGGTGCTTGCGCTCCAGCTTGGCCCGGGAGTTGGCCACCATGTCCCGGGTCTCCATGGAGAACCCGCAGACAAAGAGGCCGGGGTGGCGGTGCTGGGCCACCCAGCCCAAGATGTCGTCGGTGCGGGCCAGGGGGATGGAGAGGGCATCGTCGGACTTTTTCATCTTGTCCTGGGCCACGGTGGCCGGGCGGTAGTCCGCCACGGCGGCGGCCTTGATGAGGATGTCCGTCTGGGGCAGCAGATCCTGCACCGCCCGGAACATGTCCGCCGCCGTGGTCACCGGCCGGGTGTCCACGAAGGGGACCAGGGGCAGGCTGGTGGGGCCGGTGACCAGGGTGACCTGGGCCCCCCGGAGCATGGCCTCCCGGGCGATGGCATACCCCATCCGGCCGGAGCTGTGGTTGGTGAGGAAGCGCACCGGGTCCAGGGCCTCCTGGGTGGGGCCGGCGGTCACCGTCACCCGCACCCCTTGGAGGGTCTTAGGCCGGGCCAGCTCCCGGGCGATGTGATCCAAGAGGACCTCCGGCTCGGGCATCTTTCCGCTGCCCACCGCCTGGCAGGCCAGCAGGCCGCTGTCCGGGGGGATGATCTGAAAGCCGTAGCGCTCCAGGGTCTTCAGGTTGTCCTGGGTGATGGGGTTTTCCAGCATGGCGGTGTTCATGGCTGGGGCCACCAGTTTTTTGCACTTGGCCGCCAGGACCACGGTGGTGAGCATATCGTCGGCAATGCCGTGGGCCAGCTTGGCGATGACATCCGCCGTGGCCGGGGCAATGAGGATCAGGTCCGCTGCCGTGGCCAGGGAGATGTGATGGATGTCGTAGGGAAAGTTCCGGTCAAAAGTGTCCACCACGCAGCGGTGGTTGGTGAGGGACTCGAAGGTCAAGGGGGTGATGAACTCCGTGGCATTCCGGGTCATCACCACGTGGACCTCCGCCCCCGCCTTCCGCAGGGCAGAGGCCACGTTGGGGATTTTGTAGGCGGCAATGCCGCCAGAGACGCACAGCAGTACACACTTTCCTTGCAGGTGTTCCATGGTTTGTTCGCTCCCATCCTCCCGCCGCGCCGGCGGGCTTGTTGTTTCCCACCGTCTGGGGCGGGGGCTGCTCAGGGCATCTCCCGAAGCAGGCCGTGTTTTTCATAGTTGGTTACCCGGGTCACCCGGTTTTCCTCGTCCACAAAAACCACCGCAGGGTGGTGGCCCTCCTGGATCTCCTGGGGGGTCACTTGGGCGTAGGCCATGAGGATGACCTTGTCCCCCACACTGACGCACCGGGCAGCCGCCCCGTTGAGGCAGATCATCCCCGATCCCCGGGCCCCCGCGATGGTATAGGTCTCAAAACGGCTGCCATTGTCGATATCCACCACTTGGACCTTTTCGTACTCCAAAATCCCCGCTGCCTCCAGCAAGTCCAAGTCCACGGTGATGGACCCTACATAGTGGAGCTCTGCCTGGGTCACCGTCGCCCGATGAATCTTTCCCTTCAGCATTTCTACCGTCATGTCACAGTCCCTCCGCGATAAAGTTGTCGATGAGTCGAGTCTTTCCCAGGTACACCGCCAGGGCGACCAGCACAGTGCCCCGGAGGGTGTGCACCGGTTCCAGGGTCTCGCTGTCCACCGCTTGGACGTAATCGATACGGGCCAGGGGCTGGGCCAGGAGGCAGGCCTTCATGGCCTGCACCAGCCGGTCCCCGTCCCGTTCCCCTTCCGCCACCAGCTTTTGTCCCAGGAACACCGCCTGGGACAGCACCCGGGCTGCCTGCCGCTCCTGGGGCGTTAAGTAGGTATTCCGGGAAGACTTAGCCAGGCCGTCCGGCTCCCGGACAATGGGGCAGCCCACCAGTTCCACCCCATAGCCTAGGTCTCGGACCATCCGCCGGAGGATCAGCAGCTGCTGGGCATCCTTCCAGCCGAAAAAGGCTTTGTCCGGGGTGACGATGTTGAAGAGCTTGGCCACCACCGTGCACACCCCCCGGAAATGGATGGGTCGGGTTTTTCCGCACAGCTGCTTTGGCATCTCCGAACAGACCTCTACAAAGGTGGCCGCCCCGGCAGGGTACATCTCCTCCACCGAGGGGTGAAAGACCAGATGGCAGCCGTGGTCTTCCAGCAGGGCCCGGTCCCGGGCAAAGTCCCGGGGATAGGTCGCCAAATCCTCTCCGGGGCCGAACTGGGTGGGATTGACAAACACCGAAGCCACCACCCGGTCACACCGGCGGGCAGCCTCCTCCACCAAACTCATGTGGCCCTCGTGAAGGTATCCCATGGTGGGCACCAGGCCCACGGTGAGGCCCGCTCGTTTCCAAGCCGCCACCTGGGTCCGAACTTCCCCAATGGTCTCTGCGATCTCCATCGTGTGCCCCCCCTTTCAGATGACCGCCGCCGGGAAAGCGGCGTTGTTCTGTTCCAGACGGGCCAACACGTCATCCCCACAGTCACTTTGGGCATAGGTCTCACCGACAGCGGGGAAGGCCCCTGCCTTCACCTCGCGGTCATACGCTCGAAACGCCTGGGTCATGGTCTGGCCCACCGGCGCAAAACACCGCACGAACTTGGGTACCTTATCCCCGTTCAGGCCCAGCATGTCTTGCCAGACCAGGACCTGGCCGTCGCAGCCCGCTCCGGCGCCGATGCCGATGGTGATGATGTCCAGCTTCCGGGTGACCAGGGCGGCCAGCTTGGGGGGCACGCACTCCAGCACCACGGCAAAGGCTCCCGCAGCCTGGACGGCCAGCGCGTCGGCCAGCAGGGCGGCAGCCCCGTCCTCTCCCTTGCCCTGGACCTTGAAGCCCCCAAAGGCGTGGTAAGATTGGGGGGTCATCCCAATGTGGGCGCACACCGGGATGCCCGCCCCGGTGATGGCCCGGATCTGCTCCTGGATTCCCCGGCCCCCTTCCAGTTTCACTGCGTCTGCGCCGGTCTCCTGCATGATGCGCCCGGCATTGGCCAGGGCCTGCTGGGGCGAAACCTGATAGCTCATAAAGGGCATGTCTACCACCACGAAGGCTTGGCGGCAGCCCCGGGCCACACTGCGGCCATAGAGGATCATCTCCTCCAGGGTAACGGGGAGGGTGTCGGCGTAGCCCTGCATGGTCATACCCAAGCTGTCCCCCACCAGGACCATGTTCACCCCGGCCTGGTCCATGAGGCAAGCGGTAGTATAGTCATAGCAGGTTAATTGGGAGATTTTTTCTCCTCGGACCTTCATGGCCGCCAAGGTGACAACGGTGTTTTGTTTCATGGGTTCGATCCTTTCTCCAGTAGGTCTGTCACAGGCTGATAGTCCCTGTCAGGGTGCTTTTTTCGGGCCAGGTCCACCAGGGCCACCGAAGCAGCCCGGTACAGCGCCCGGGCCGGCCCTGCCGGCAGGCAGGCCAGGTGGCGGGCGATGGTAGCCCCGTCCCCCCGTTCCACCGGCCCGGTGAGGGCCGCCACAGGCCCCTCTGCGCATAGATGGCGAAGGTTCGCCTCCATGAGCGGGGCCAGGGCCGCCAACGCCTCCTCCTGGGAAAAGCCGCAGCGGGCCAGGAGGGTCACACTCTCCCCCACCAGGGCGCAGACCAAGTTGCTGGCCATGGCGCAGGCCGCGTGGTAGGCCGCCTTCTCCCCGCTGGGGATGCGGCGGACCTGCGCGCCCAGGGCGGTGAGCGTCTCCTCCCACCAAGGCAGGTGAGGGCCTTCCCCCTCCAGGCAGAAAAAAGCACCCGACAGTTCCCGCCACGCGGAGTATTTTCCGCTCACGGGGAACAACGGGTGGATCGAATAGTAGCTGGCGCCGGGATGCCCAGGGCCGGGAAACCCCTCCCGGGCAGTGCGTGCGCCACTGCAATGACAAAGTTGCTTCCCTGTCAGGTCAAGGTCCCCCAGCCCCTGATAGACTGTGGGGATCGCTCCATCTGGAACGGTGAAAAAAATCGCGTCACTGGCCGTAACCAACGCTTCCGCCGTGGGGAAGCACCTTGTGCCAGTCCACGCCGCCGCCTCCTGGGCCGATTCTCTGTGCCGGCTATGATAGCCGGTCACCGGAATGCCGCCCTGGACAAACCATTTGCCCAGGGAGAAGCCAACTTTTCCCGCTCCAAGAAATCCTATCTTCATCCGATCACCTTGCCTTTCCCGGTCAGGGTGACGCGATGGGGGTCCGTGCCAGAGCAGCGGACCTGCAGGGAACATGCCGGTACAGTTTCCTATTCGGAATACCATCCGTTTCTAGCCCACCTTTTCCGGTGGACCAACGCGGCTATTGTATCATCCGCCTTTCCAAAAGTAAAGGGGGGCAAGCCCCCCTTTCCCCTGGCAGATGCGATAAGATTTTCCAGCCGTTCCCGCTGTGTTTCTGCCTATTTCCCTAAATTTTTTGTCCCTTGGTCCCCCTGGGCCGCCCTTCGCTCCCCTCCCCGGGATAGCGCCGGAAGAGGCGTTCGGCAAAGCCCGTAAGGGCTTTGGCACTACTGTGCCGGAGGAACCGGGGGTCCAGATCTCCCAAACGCACCCGGTCCAGGTTGTCCGCGTCCTTCAGCAGGCGGGTGAGTTCCAGGGCCTGGGGGAGGTTCTGGAGGTGAAAGGAGGCCACCACCGCCTCCATCTCCCGGTCCGGCCGGGCGTGGGCGGTCACCGCCGCCTGGAGTTCCCGCAGGGCCTCCCCCGTCTGGCCGGTGAGCTCGGCCAGGCGCAGGGCCGACCGGGCGCCGTGGTCCACGTCGTACCCGTCAAAGGTGCGGCCCACGTCGTGGTAGCTGGCCGCCCGGAACACCTGGCGGACCATCCCCTCCCCCACCCCCTCGCCCTGGCACACCAGGGCCGAGAGGAGAAGCACCCGGTAGATGTGGGCCGGGCCGTGGATGGCGCTTGGAAACAGCGCCTCCTCCTGCAAGGTGTCGTAGGCCTCCAGCAGGAGGGGGTAGTAGACCCACCCCTTCAGCCGCTGGATGCGCCCGCGATCCTCGCCCCAATCTGCCTGGTTCAGCAGGCGCACCATGGGAGACTCCTGCACTGCCCTCGCCCCTTTCCTTCGTCAATGGTGGTATTATCTTACCCCGGAACGCCTCTTGTCAATGGGAGGGCGGAGATTTTCTGCCCCGTCCTCCCCAAAACTCTCCCGGAGCAAGGCCGCGCCCCCGTACCGCAGGCACCGCAGGAGCCGCTGCTCCCCCCGCTTCAGGGTACGGGAGACGGTGGTGCGGTCCACCCCCAGCTGGGCGCCGATCTCCGCCATGGTGTAGTTTTCGTTGTAGTAGAGAAAAAGGACCTGCCGCTGCCGGTGGGTGACCTCCTCCCGCAGGGCATGGCCCAGGGCGTGGCGCAGACGGAGCAGCTCCGCCCCATTGTCCTCCGCCATGAGGCGGGTGTACACCAGCAGGTCTGGGCTGGTGATCCGATGTCGCCTATAGCGTGTAGCGCGCATTGCGGCGGTACCCCCTCTCATAGTAATGTTCCAGAAGGACCGCCAGGTCCCGGGTTTCCCGCCAGATGGTTTGGAGGGTTTGGATGCGCAGCGCCATCTGGTCCCGGGCTGCCCCGTGGTCCAGGGTGTCCTGGGTCTGTTTCAGTGCCTCGATCCGTCCCTGCAGCACCTGGGCCTGGGCCCGGTACTCCACGGACATCTCCTGTAAGGTCATAGCATTCTCCTCTCGTTGTCGGTTCCGCCGGCGGCATTGGGGGCACAGCCCTGCCACCGCCGGCGGGTCATAGGTATATTGTTCCTGGCCGCATTGGGCGCAGAAAAAGCGGGGGGTCTCCTGCTGCCGGTCCCGGAAGGGAACCGCCCCCGCTGGCGCCTTTCTCCCTCCCACACTGCTTTGTGGCAAAAAAGTCCTCCTTTTTTAAAAAAGTGCTTGACAAAACGCTTCCCGTCTGATAGACTAATCTTCGCTGCGGACGAGCAAGTACCTGTGCTGGTGTAGCTCAGTTGGTAGAGCAGCTGATTTGTAATCAGCAGGTCGGGGGTTCGAGTCCGTCCACCAGCTCCAATTTCATACGGAGGAGTTCCCGAGTGGCCAAAGGGGGCAGACTGTAAATCTGTTGTCGACGACTTCGATGGTTCGAATCCATCCTCCTCCACCATCCCTCCAATCCAGATGTTTGGGTTGGAGGGATTTTTTGTTTTCCCAGACTCCTTTCCCTTAGAAGGCCCCCATTCCAAGGGATTTTTCCGGTTCAAAAATAGAACATATGTTCTATTTTTAGCATAGCAGATCCCCACCTATTTGTCAACGGACAAGGCCCAGCGCCCCCATTCCCCACTCCCCTTTCTGGGACTGGGTCTGCCCGCCCTCCAGAAAAAAACGTAAAAAACGTCCCCTGTCTCCGGCGGCGCTGCCGCGCCGGAGACAGGGGATGAATCTCCCCCCATCACCGATGGGAGGAGAGGTATTCTTTCAGGTAGAGAATGCCTTGGCGGTACCCGTCCAGCCCCAACCCCATGTAGGTCTTCAGGCAGGCCAGCCGGGCATAGGACACCTGGCGAAAGTCCTCCCGCTTGGACACGTCGGAGATGTGCACCTCCACCGCTGGGATCTGCACCGCCTTCAGGGCGTCCAGAATGGCCACGCTGGTGTGGGTGTAGGCGGCGGGGTTGATGACGATGCCGTCAAAGGTCCCCAGGGCCTGCTGGATCTTGTCCACAATGGCCCCCTCGTGGTTGGACTGGAAGACCTCCACCCCGATGCCCTCCTGGGCGCAGGTGTCCTCCACCAGGGCCACCAGGGCGGCGTAGTCCTCCTTGCCGTAGAGGTCGGGCTCCCGGATCCCCAGGAGGTTCAGGTTGGGCCCGTTAATCACTAAAATGTTCATAGGCTTCCTCCAACTTCTGGGCCACCTTCTCGGCCGGGCCGTCGTTGGCCACGGTGATGTCCGCAAAGCGGCGGTACATAGGCAGGCGGATGGTGTACATGTCCTCCAGGCTCCCCTTCAGGGAGAGGGGGCGCCCCTTCTTCGGCAGCTTGGACAGGGCCCGCTCCAGGAAGAAAATGGCGCCGTTTTGGTGGAGGTGGGGGTAGTTCTCCGGCCGGGTGACGCAGCCCCCGCCGGTGGCAATCACCAGGCCCGAGGATTTCCCCAGCTGGGCCAGAAGGGCGGTCTCCTCCTTGCGGAAGGCCTCCTCCCCATAGTGGGTGATGTACTCCCCCACGGGCATGTGCAGGACCTTCTCCAGCTCCGCGTCGGTGTCCACGAAGGGGCGGTCCAGCTGGGCGGCCAGGGCCCGGCCCACGGTGGACTTGCCGCAGCCGGGCATGCCCACCAGGATCCGGTTCTCCATCCGGCTGCGCAGGGTGCGGTAGGCCTCCTGGGTGCGGATGGCGGGGATCACCTCCCCGGTGAAGAGCTGGGCAGCGCACCGGGCCTGCTCGGCCAGCATGTACAGCCCCCCCAGGTGGGGGATGCCCAGGGTCTCCGCCTGCTGCAGCAGAGCGGTGCGGGCGGGGTTATAGATAAGGTCCAGCACCCCCTCACAGTGGGGGAACTGGCGCAGGTCCACAGGGGATGCGGCGGTGTTGGGATACATGCCCACCGGGGTGGCGTTGACGATGACGGCGGCGTCCTGGTGGCGGTCCAGGTTGTCATAGTTGTTCTCCCCGGTGCGGGAGATCACCACAACCTCCCCCGCCCCCAGCTTCCGCAGGACATACTGGGCCGAGAGGCTGGCCCCCCCAGAGCCCAGCACCAGGCACTTCCGGCCCAGAATGCGGATGCGGCTCTTCCACACCATGCCCTCAAAGCCGGCCGCGTCGGTGTTGTCCCCCAGCAGGGAGCCGTCCAGCTGTTTGAGCACGGTGTTCACGCTGCCGATGGTGGCGGCGGTCTCGGTGAGGTCGTCGCAGATGGCCAGCATGGTGGTCTTGTAGGGGATGGTGACGTTCAGGCCCTGGAAATCCCGGACCCGGAGAAAGTCCCCCAGCCGGTCCGGGGAGACCTCAAAAAGCTCGTAGTCGTAGTCGCCAAAGAGGGCGTGAAGGGCCGGGGAGTAGCTGTGCCCCAGTTTTGCTCCCAACAGTCCGCATCGCATCAAATCACCTCACTGTAACTGCCCAGATACTGGAACTCCTCGCAGATGGCGGACAGGTCGTCCACCATGCGGATGAACTCGTCGGAGTAGACCGAAGTCTCCAGGTCGAAATAGAACATGAACTCGAACTCCCGGTCGGGGAGGGGGCGGCTCTCCAGCTTGATCAGGTTTAGGCCCAGGGCATAGAACCGGGCCAGGATCTGGTACAGGGAGCCGGGCCGGTGGGGCAGGACCACCATGAGGGAGGTCTTGTCCGCCCCGGGATAGATCTCCAGCTTCTTGGAGATGCAGATGAACCGGGTGTAGTTGTTGCTCCGGTCCTGGATGTCTGCGGCCAGCCGCTCCAGGCCGTAGAGCTCAATGCAGCGGTGGGAGGAGATGGCGGCCACGTCGGTGCGGTCGGACTGGGCCACGGCGGCCGCGGCGGCCGCGGTGTTCTCGCAGGGGGTAACCTTCACGTCCTTGCCCAGCTTCTCCAGGAAGGCGGTGCACTGGCTGATGGCCTGGGGGTGGGAGAAAATCTCCTTGATGTCCTCCAGCTTGGTGCCCTTTTTGGCCACCAGGTTGTGGTCCACCTTCAGCCGGGTGGAGCGGACGATCTTAAAGCTGCTGTGGCGGAGCATCAGGTCATAGATCTGCTTGACGGAGCCGGCGGTGCTGTTCTCCAGGGGGAGCACGCCGTAGTCGCAGAAGCCGTTCTCGATGGCGGAAAAGACGCTCTCGAAGCTGCCGAAGTACATCACCTGGGGGTGCTTGAACATCTTCTCACAGGCCAGCTGGGAGTAGGCCCCCTCCACCCCCTGGCAGGCCACCGTGGCAGAGGGCGGGAAGAGGTTGGGGGTGCTCTCCATGGCGCTCTCGATCTCCTTGCGCAGGGCGGAGGGCTGGGGGTTCACCGCGTGCTGGTACCCCCGGCTGATCTCAAAGAGCATGGACCACAGGGCATAGCCGTACTGCGCCAGTTCCGGGGGGAGTTTGGCGGCAATGTCCGCCAGCTTCTCCCGCTCCCGGGCGGGGTCCAGGGTGGGCAGGCCCTGGGCCTTCTTCTCCTGGGCCACCTGGGCCACCACCTCCATCCGCTGGAGGAAGGCCTGGACCAGGGTGTCGTCAATGCCGTCGATTTTCGCTCTCAGTTCCTCTAAGTTCATTTCGCGTTGCTCCTTTTCTGCTGTTCTAGCCATGCGTCGTATACGGCAATGGCCGCCGCTGCCTCCAAGCAGGGCACCGCCCGGGGGACGATGCAGGGGTCGTGGCGGCCGTGGATCACTAAGGTGGTATTCTCCCCCCGGGACAGGGACACGCTCTCCTGGGGCTGGCCGATGGAGGGGGTGGGCTTCACCGCCGCCTGGAAGACCAGGGGCATGCCGTTGGTGATGCCCCCCAGAATCCCCCCGGCGTGGTTGGTGCGGGTGCGCACCTGGCCGGCCTCGTCGAAGTAGAAGGGGTCGTTGTTCTGGCTGCCCCGGCGGTCGGCCACGGCAAAGCCGGCGCCGAAGGCCACCCCCTTCACCGCAGGGATGGCGAAGGCCAGCCGGGCGATGCGGTTTTCCATCCCGTCCAGCATGGGGTCCCCCAGGCCGGCGGGCAGGCCGATGACGGCGCACTCCACCAGGCCGCCCAGGGAGTCCAAATCCTCCTTGGCCTGGGCGATGGCCCCCTGCATCCTTGCCCCGGCGGCCGGGTCCAGGACGGGAAAGTCCCGCCCTCCCGGGGCCAGGAGGGTCTCCCGGTCCAGGTTCACGGGGTCATAGCCCTGGTCGGGGATGCCCCCCACGGCGGCGATGTGGGCCCCCACATAGATCCCCTTCCGGGCCAGGATCTGCTTGCAGATGCCCCCGGCGATGCACAGGGGGGCGGTGAGCCGGCCGGAGAAGTGGCCGCCTCCCGCCACGTCCTGAAAGCCCCCGTGCTTCACCTGGGCGGTGTAGTCGGCGTGGCCAGGGCGGGGGATGTCTCGGAGGTTGTCATAGTCCCCCGACCGGGTGTTGGTGTTGCGAATGAGGGCCGCCAGGGGCGCCCCGCAGGTGTACCCCCCCGCCAGGCCGGAGAGGATCTCCGGCCGGTCCTCCTCCTTCCGGGTGGTGGCCCAGGGGCCCCGGCCCGGGGCCCGGCGGTTGAGGAAGGCCTGGAGTTCCTCCAGGTCGATGGCCTCCCCGGCGGGCAGGCCGTCTATCGTCACCCCGATGCCCGGGGCGTGGGACTGGCCGAAAAGGGAAACGGTCAGCTGACCGTAATAAATACTGCTCATGGTATTGTCCTCATTATTATGAAAGATCCGGGGCCATCCGTCAAGGGGCATCTGCCCCTTCCACCCCCTTGCCCAGGGCGGCCAGGTCCCGCCAAAAGGCGGGGTAGGATTTGTCCACCGCCTGGGCGCCGGTGATGGTCACCGGGGCCTCGCAGGCCCCGGCGGCCACGGCGGCGGCCATGGCAATCCGGTGGTCCCCGGCGGCGTCCACGGTGCCCCCGCGGAGGGGATAGCGGCCCTGGATTACCAGGCCGTCCTCCCGCTCCTCCACCTGGGCCCCCAGGGCCCGGAGGGTGTGGGCGGTGGTGGCCAGCCGGTCAGACTCCTTCAGCCGCAGCCGGGCCGCCCCGGTGATGGTGGTGGTGCCGGGAATGGCGGCGGCCACGGCGGCCAAAACCGGGACCAGGTCGGGGATGTCCCGGGCGTCGATCTGGGTGGGGCGGAGGGGGCCGTGGAAGGCGGTCACCCGGTCCCCGGTGATGTGGAGCCGGGCCCCCATCTGGGCCAGCACGTCACAGACGGCCTTGTCCCCCTGGAGGGAGGCGGGGTCCATCCCCTTCACGGTGACGCTCTCTCCCCCCAACGCCCCCAGGCACAGCCAGGGGGCGGCGTTGGACCAGTCCCCCTCCACCTGGACCCAGCTGGGGCCGTGGTAGGGCTGGGGGGCCATCCGCCAGCCCGATTCCTCAGGCGCCGGAACCACCCCGAACCGGGCCAGGGCCCGGAGGGTGAGGTTCACATAGCCCACGGACTCCCGGGGGCCGGTGACGGTGAGGGTGCTCTCCCCCTCCAGCAGGGGCAGGGCAAAGAGCATCCCGGAGATAAACTGGGAGGACACGTCCCCCGGCAAAGTATAGTCCCCCGGCTGGAGCTGGCCCTGGATGGTCAGCCGGTTCTCCTGGGGGCAGAGGTCCACCGTGCACCCCCCCGCCTCCAGCTGCTCCGTCAGGGGCCCCAGGGGGCGCTGGGCCAGGCGGCCGGCCAGGTGGAAGGTGGCCTGGGCCCCCAGGGCCCCCGCCACCGGCAGGAGGAAGCGGAGGGTGGAGCCGCTCTCCCCGCAGTCTAAGTCACAGGGGCCAGCGGTCTGGGCCCGGTCCAGCGGGGTCACATCGTACCCCTGGTCCCAGGGGCGGATGGACGCCCCCAGGCCGTTGAGGCACCGGACGGTGGCCTCAATATCTTGGGAGGTCTGGGGGCAGACCACCCGGACCGGGCGGTCCCCCAAAGCGGCGCAGATCAGCAGCCGGTGGGCCGCCGACTTGGAGGGGATGGCGGCCAACGTCCCCTGGGCAGGGCCGGGGAGAAGGGTGACGGTCATTGCCCCAGCCCCCTTTCGATCCAGGTCAGCAGCTGGTCCACGGGGAGGGGGTGGAGCACACTCTTCCCCCAGGCGGTGGGGACCACCAGGGAGAGGGTGTCCCCCGCCCGCTTCTTGTCGGAGAGGGTCTTTTCGTAGAGGTCGGCGGCGGCGTAGTCGGTGGCGGTGGGCAGGTGGTACCGGGCCAGCAAGGCTTCCAGCCGGGGCAGGACCTCCGGGGGACACAGGCCGGCGGCCACCGCCCCCCGGGTCACCAGGGTCATGCCGATGGCCACCGCCTTGCCGTGGGAGATCTGGTAGCCGCTGCAGGCCTCCACCCCGTGGCCGATGGTGTGGCCCAGGTTCAGCAGCTGCCGGGCCCCGGTGTCAAACTCGTCCTGCTCCACCAGGTCCCGCTTGTGGGCGATGCACCGGGCGGTAACCCCCTCCGGGTCGGCCCGGAGGTCGATGGTCTCCAGGGTGTTCAGCAGGCCGGCGTCCCCGATCATGCCGTACTTGATGACCTCGGCGCAGCCGTCGGCAAAGTCGGCCTCGGGGAGGGTGTCCAGGGTGTCCAGGTCGCAGAGGACGGCCCGGGGCTGGTAGAAGGCCCCCGCCAGGTTCTTGCCGTGTTCCAGGTCGATGGCGGTCTTGCCCCCCACGGAGGCGTCCACCGCCGCCAACAGGGTGGTGGGCAGCTGGAGGAAGGAGACCCCCCGGAGGTAGGTAGCGGCGGCAAACCCGGTGAGGTCCCCCACCACGCCGCCCCCCAGGGCGATGAGCCCGTCGGCCCGGGTGAGGTGGGCCTGGGCCAGGAACTCCAGCAGGTTCAGGTAGGTGGCGCCGTTCTTATGCGCCTCCCCAGCGGGAAAGACGAAGGGGTGCACCTGGAACCCCGCCCCCTCCAGGCTGGCCTTGACCTGGTCCAGGTAGAGGGGGGCCACATGGGTGTCGGAGACCACCGCCGCGGTGCGGCCCTTCCACAGTCCCGCGGCGGTCTGGCCCACCGAGGCCAGCAGCCCCCGGCCAATGGTGACCTCGTAGGCGCGGGAAGCGGTGACGTGTACCCTGGTCATTTCCCGTCCACCTCCTCCTTGATCCGGCGGCCCTCGTCCAGCAGGCGGCAGAGGGCGGGGAAGTCCTCCTCCTCCAGGGCTTTTCTATACTGGTTTAGGCTGGCAATGAGGGTGTCCAGCTCAAAGAGGAGGTTCTTTTTGTTCTCCAGAAAGAGCTCGGCCCACATGGAGGGGTTGAGCCAAGCCACCCGGGTCAGGTCCTTGTAGCTGCCGGCGGAGAAGCCGTCGTGCTCCCGGGCGGTGGGGCTTTTGATGTAGGCGTTGGAGATCACATGGGCCATCTGGGAGGTGAAGGCGATGCGCTGGTCGTGCTTGTCCGCCGTGGTGATGGACACCCGGCCGAAGCCCACCGGCTCCAGGAGCTTTTTCGCCCGGTCCAGCAGACGGATGTCGTCAAAGGTCGGGGGCACCAGGACCATGGGGGCCCCGTCAAAGAGGTCGGCCCGGCTGTACTTAAAGCCGGAGAAGTGGGTCCCCGCCATGGGGTGGCCCCCCAGGAAGGGGAAGCCATACTGTTCCGCCAGGGGGAAGACCTTCTGGCACACCTTCTCCTTGGTGCCGGCGCAGTCGATGACCATGGTGTGGGGCTGGATCTTGGGCGCCAGCCGCTCCATGTGCTCCACCACCGCCTCGGGATAGGTGGCCAGGAGGAGGAGGTCCAGCTCCCCCAGCCGCTCCTCCGTGAGGGGGGCGTGGATGGCCTGGGCGATCTGGGCAAACTCGGTGATGGACCGGTCCGTGTCCCACCCCAGAACGGTGACGGAGGGGTCCCGGCGGTAGGCCTTGGCCAGGGACCCGCCGATGAGCCCTAAGCCGATGATGCCGACGGTCATTCCTGCATCGCCTCCCGAATCCGGAAGATTTTCCGGGCGGTCTGGGCAAACTGCTCCGGGGTGAGGGACTGGGCCCCGTCACACAGGGCGTGGGGGGGATCGTTGTGGACCTCGATCATGATCCCGTCTGCCCCGGCAGCGGCGGCGGCCATGGCCATGGGCTCCACCAGGTAGGCGTGGCCGGTGCCGTGGCTGGGGTCCACCACCACCGGCAGGTGGGTCAGCCCCTTCAGGACGGGCACCACCGACAGGTCCAGGGTGTTCCGGGTGTAGGTGGACTCGTAGGTGCGGATGCCCCGCTCGCAGAGGATCACGTTCTCGTTGCCGTTGGCCATGATGTACTCCGCGCTCATGAGGAGTTCCTTGATGGTCCCCGCCAGGCCCCGCTTGAGGAGGATGGGCTTGTTGGTCTTGCCCAGCTCCTTGAGCATGTCGAAGTTCTGGGTGTTCCGGGCCCCCACCTGGATGACGTCCACCTCCTCAAAGAGGTCCAGGTTGCGGATGTCCATGAGCTCGGTGACAATGGGCAGGCCGGTGGCCTTCTTGGCCTCCAGCAGCAGGCGGATGCCCTCGGCCCCCAGACCCTGGAAGTCGTAGGGGGAGGTGCGGGGCTTGAAGGCGCCCCCCCGGAGGAAGGCCGCCCCGGCCTTCTTCACCTCCTGGGCCACGAAGGTGATCTGCTCCTCGGTCTCCACGGAGCAGGGGCCGGCGATGAGGGCAAAGTGCCCCCCGCCGATGGCGGCGGGGCCGGCCTGGATGACGGAATCCTCCGGGTGGAACTTCCGGTTGACCGCCTTAAAGGGGTCGGACACCCGGGTGACAGACTCCACAATGTCCAGGCTCTGGATCATCTCCATGTCCACCTTGGCGGTGTTGCCGATGAGGCCCAGGACGGTCTGGTACTCCCCCTTGGAGACGTGGACCCCTAAATTCTGCTCCTCCAGCCAATGGATGAGGTGTTGGGTGCGTTCCGGCGAAGCGCCGGGCTTTAAGACTGCGATCATACGACATAACTCCTTTCTCGGTTTGCCTCACGCCGCCCTTCTGGGCGGCGCTTGCAAAATAAAAACGCCACACAGATGGAAATCTGTGTGGCGTGGGTGATCTTCGTTTCGGAAAGACCCCATGAATATTATCCAGCACAAATTGCCATTACCCTATTCCCTTGGAGGTCATAAAGTAATAGTAGGTAAAGGCGAACTGGTTGTGGCTAACGATAACGGACTTCATGGGAAGGTCCTCCTGCTATACGGTTTACCATGTACATTCTATCACCCTTTCCCTACCCCGTCAAGAGGTTAGTTCAGCTTATTATATCATAATTTTGAGATTATATTAGAGGCGGTTTGGGACATTCCCACAAGGCCCCCCTTGAACCAAAGCGCCCATCGTAGTATCCTAGAAACGACCATTGCAGAAAGGATGCTTTTTATGGAAACAGGATTTTGGATTTTTATGTTGGTGATGGACTTTCTGCTCCCCCTGATCATGGTGGTGTTCGGCAAACTCTTCCAGCACTGCCCCGAGGAGATCAATTCGGTCTTCGGCTACCGCACCCGCCGGTCCATGGCCAGTCAAGAGGCCTGGAACTTTGCCCACCACGCCTGCGGCAAACTCTGGTTCCGCTGGGGTCTGGTGCTGCTGCCGGTGACGGTGGGGCTGATGCTCCTGGTGTGGGGGCGGGACACCGGCACCGTGGGCCTCTTCGGCGCCGTGGTGATGGTGGTGCAGCTGGCGGTGCTGCTGCTGTCTGTGGCGGTGGTGGAAAACGCGTTGAAGCGGACCTTTGGTGAGGAGCGGTAGCAAGAGTAGGCTTCCCTTTTCCGATTCCCAAGCGATCGAACTCACGATATTTTCTCTTATCTCATAAAAAAGTTAAATTCCAATCAAACAGGGATTTCCGTAGTCACACTTCAAGGCTGTTGAAATCCCTTTGTTGTTAGGAGCAGAAACATGGTATTCAGCAGTTTCACCTTTTTATTTCTATTCTTCCCGTTGCTGTTGATTGTGTATTTTTTCCCGTTGTTTCGAAAGCGGTCTATACGGAATGGGATCTTACTTGTGTTCAGCCTAATTTTCTATAGTTTTGGTGGCTGGCGGTTGATGCCAATCATCCTTCTGTCCATTGCTATGAATTACGTCTTCGGGCGTTTGGCTGACGCAGAACACGCGCAACGTGTACGCAAAGCAGCCGTAGTCGCTTCCGTCGTCTGCAATCTTCTCTTACTATTTGTGTTCAAGTATCTCGGTTTCACCACAGAAATGCTTCACCAGTTGTTTCCTGGAATTCCAGTGGCGGAACTCGTGCTTCCTATTGGGATCTCTTTCTATACGTTCCAAAGCCTGAGTTACACCATTGATGTCTTCCGGGGTGAGGTAAATTCTGAGAAAAACATCCTTCGACTAGCGCTTTATATTGCGCTGTTTCCTCAACTGGTAGCAGGGCCTATCGTTCGATACACCACCATCGAGGGGGAATTACGTCACCGGAAGGAAACCTGGGAAAATTTTGAGCAAGGCATTTCACGCTTCCTATTTGGTTTCGCGAAAAAGGTCCTTTTGGCCAATGCCTTTGGTCAGGTCGCAGACGGGATTTTTGGCCAGAATCCAGATCAGTTGGCCACAAGCGCAGCTTGGCTTGGCGTAATAGCCTATACTTTGCAAATCTATTTCGATTTTTCCGGTTATTCTGACATGGCCATTGGTCTGGGTTGTGTTTTCGGCTTCCATTTCCCAGAAAACTTTAACTACCCTTACATTGCAGCGTCGGTCAAAGATTTTTGGCGCAGGTGGCATATTTCCCTAAGTTCTTGGTTCCGAGATTATCTGTATATTCCGTTGGGCGGAAACCGTGGTTCCAAAGGCAAGCATATCCGTAACCTTCTCATTGTCTGGGGCCTGACAGGTTTTTGGCACGGAGCCGCATGGACCTTTCTTTTGTGGGGGCTATACTATGCCGTACTGCTCATCGGTGAGCAATACCTTTGGGGGGATCTCTTAAAACGGCTGCCTAAAGTAGTGCAGCATGGTTACGCCCTGTTCTTGATCCTCCTTGGCTGGTTGATTTTCCGGTCCACGGATCTGCACCAGATACAAACATTTCTCTCTATCCTGTTCGGCGCCGCAGGGACAGGGGGCTGGGACCACCAAACAACTTACTATTTATTGGAGTTCCGTTGGGAGTTTCTCTTTGGCATACTTGCGGCTTTACCGCTCAAAAAATATGTCATCCGTTTGGCCGAAAAGGATTCCCACCCAAAAGCAGGCACATTCCTGCTCACTTGGGGAAAACCTGCTCTGGCATTGACCTTAGGCGGTTTGTCCGTCCTTTCCCTGGTTAGCACAGGGTATAACCCGTTCATCTATTTCCAGTTTTAAGGAGGGTCTGCATGAAATACGTGTCACGGATTCTTTTTATCGGCGGATTCCTTTTCGCTCTCTTTGCAATTCCTCTGGTGACCCTCTTAAAACCGGTGGAACAGATCTCTATCTATGAGCAAAGGACTCTGGCAACTGCTCCGACATTTTCTGGTCAAGGCGTATGGGACGGCAGCTACTTCAACGAATGGGAGACCGTCCTGTCAGACCACATTGCGCTGCGAGACACCATGCTGAAAGCGCACACCCGCTTAGACCTTCTTTTGGGACGACCAGTCGTCAACCAAATGGTAACCACAGAGGACAAATTGCTTCCCTTTTTTGAGTTCACCCACTGGGACCTGTCTGCGCTTTCTGAAGAAGCGAAAAAAGCTGCCCAAGACTATCAGGCATTGAACGAAGCCATCCAATCCTATGGTGGATATTTCCTCTATGTAGGACTCCCACAGCATAACACATACTTTTCCTCCAGCTACCCCGAGTATTTAGACAGCAGGCAGTGGCAGACCACCGTGATCCGCACCGAGTTTTCCTCTGCCATGGCGGAGGCATCGGTTCCGTTCTTAAATATGACGGAGCAATACCAAGCCATGGGAAACCCTGAAAACTACTATTTCAAAACAGATCACCACTATTCCTATCTCGGCGCCTACGCTGCCTACCAAACGATTTTGGAGATCATCCACGCACAAACCGGGTGGGACATCCCCGTCATGGAAAAAGAGGATCTCATCTGGGAAACCCTTCCCAACCCGTTTTTGGGAAGTTCAAACCGGAAACTATATGGGTTATTCCCCACGGATGACAAAGTAGAAATCGCCTATCCCAAAACCGAGATTCCTTTCTCCAGAACGGACAACGGCAACCCCGTGCCTGCACAACTCTATACCATTCCAGAACAAGAGGATGCCACGGCAAACTATACGACATATATGGGAGGCGATATTGGGGAAACCATTCTGCAAACCAACCGCCCATCTCTAAAAACTGCCCTGATTGTTGGCGACTCTTTTACCAATGCCTTGGAAACCCTTCTCTGGACCGGATTTGACGAGACCCGAAGTTTAGATTATCGGCATTACAAAGGGGAATCCTTGATCGACTATGTTCAAACCTATCAGCCAGATGTTGTCCTGATCGTGCGAGACGAAAGCCTTTATCTATCTCTAGAGGGCAACGGCGCCGTTTTTTAACCCTTTTTTCGACTTTCATTTTCTCAAGGAGTGAGGATTCCATGCAATATCTACGCACCAAGAAGGCCGTAGCCACGGCAAATCCCACAGAAAGGAAGTGATGCCATCCCACAACACCAAGGAGGAACGAAACATGTGTGACATTCCAGACCCCAACGCGGTCTTTCCCAACGAATACAAGACGTCCTGTTTCCTGAAAAACGTCATCACTGCCCCCAACATCCACGTGGGGGACTACACCTATTACGACGACCTGGAACACCCCACGGAGTTTCAGCAGCGTAACGTCCTCTTCAACTACCCCGCGTTTGGGGACCAGCTGATCATCGGCAAGTTCTGCGCCATCGCCGCGGGGACGAAGTTCATCATGGGCCCCGCCAACCACCGGATCAGCAGCGTCACCACCTACCCCTTCCACGTCTTCGGCGGGGTGTGGGCGGAGAACACCCCGCCCCACCTGGACCAGCTTCCCCGGAAGGGGGACATCGTAGTGGGCAACGACGTGTGGATCGGCCGGGAGAGCGTGATCCTCCCCGGGGTGACCATTGGGGACGGGGCCATCGTGGCCGCCTACTCCGTGGTCACCCGAGACGTGCCCCCCTACACCCTGGCCGGGGGCAACCCCGCCCGGCCCCTGAAGCCCCGGTTTGACCCGGAGCTCACCCAGCTGCTCCTGGCCTTCCGGTGGTGGGACCTGCCCCCGGAGGAACTGGCGGCCACCTTGCCCCTGCTCTGCGAGGAGGACCTGGAGAAGGTGCGGCAGGTGCTGCGGGCCCGGGTGGGGCAAACGTAAGGCCCATCCTGCGGAGAAAAACCATCAAGACCACCGGTTTTCCCGGTGGTCTTGATGGTTTTTAGGTGGGGTCTTTGGGGGTCTGTTCCTGGTGCGTGTCTTTCGTCTCGTCCGGTTTCTTGTCCTGGTCGAGGATCTCTTCAAAAATCAGAGCCAGGGGCAGGCCGGAGGCTTCGTCCATAGCGGTCTCCTTTCCCCTCAGGTCATCTTCTCCTGCTTCACCTTTTTGTCGATGACGTGCCGGGAGGCCAGCTCGTCCCGGACCTCCTCCAGGCTGATGCCCAGCTGGAGCATGAGGACCATCACGTGGTAGGCCAGGTCGGCGATCTCGTAGATGGTCTCCTTCTTGTCCTCGGCCTTGCCGGCGATGATGACTTCGGTGGACTCCTCCCCCACCTTTTTGAGGATCTTGTCGATGCCCTTCTCAAAGAGGTAGGAGGTGTAGGACCCCTCCTTGGGGCGCTCCTTCCGGCCCTGGAGCATGTCCATGAGGCCCTGGAGGGTGAAGGCGGTGTTCTCCTCGCTCTCAAACAGAGGGTTGTGGAAGCAGGACTCGGCGCCGGTGTGGCAGGCGGGCCCCTCCTTGTTCACCCGGACCACCAGGGCATCGTAGTCGCAGTCGGCGGTGATGTCGATGATGTGCTGCACCGCCCCGGAGGTCTCCCCCTTCCGCCAAAGTTCCTGGCGGGAGCGGCTCCAGAAGCAGGTGCGCTCCTCCTTGATGGAGATGTCCAGACTCTCCTTGTTCATGTAGGCCAGGGTGAGCACCTGGCCGGTGGTCCCATCCACCACGATGGCGGGGATGAGGCCCTTCTCGTCAAACTTCAGTTGTTCCATGGTCTGCTTGTCCAGCATGGCTTTTCTCCTTCCCAATCGTCAGCGCACGGGGATGCTGTGGTCCCGCAGGGTCTGTTTCAGGTGGGGGATGGCAATCTCCCCAAAGTGGAACACCGAGGCCGCCAGCCCCGCGTCCACCCCCGGCAGGGTCTGGAAGAGGTCCACAAAGTCCTGGACCTTCCCTGCGCCCCCGGAGGCGATCACCGGGACCTTCACCGCCTGGCACACGGCGGCCAGCATCTCCAGGTCAAAGCCCCCTTTGACCCCGTCGGTGTCGATGGAGTTGACCACCACTTCCCCGGCGCCCAGGTCCACGCAGTGTTTGATCCAGCCGATGGCCTCCATCCCCGTGTCGTCCCGGCCTCCCCGGGCGAAGACCCGGAACTGGCCGTCCACCCGCTTCACGTCGGCGGAGAGGACCACGCACTGGCTGCCGTACCGCAGGGCGGCCTGGCGGATCAGGTCGGGGTTGCGGATGGCCCCGGAGTTCACGCTCACCTTGTCCGCCCCGCACTTGAGGACCCGGTCAAAGTCCTCCAGGGTGTTGATGCCGCCCCCCACGGTGAGGGGGATGAACACCCGGCTGGCGGTCTGGCGGAGGATGTCGGTGAACAGCCCCCGGCCCTCGGCGGAGGCGGTGATGTCGTAAAACACCAGCTCGTCGGCCCCGCTCTTGGTGTAGTACTCCGCCAGTTCGATGGGGGAGTTCACGTCGTGGAGGCCTTCAAAGTTGACCCCCTTCACCACCCGGCCGTCCTTCACGTCCAGGCAGGGGATGATGCGTTTGGTGATCATAGCTCCTCTCCTTTCCCCAGGGCGATGGCCTGGGCCAGGGCGATGGCCCCGGTGTAGTAGGCCTTGCCGATGATGGCCCCGGCCACCCCGGCCGCCTTCAGGGCCCGGATGTCCTCCAGGGAGGACACGCCTCCCGAGGCGATGATGTCCATAGAATACCGCTGGGCCAGGGTGCGGTAGAGGGCCCGGTTGGTCCCCTCCATGGCCCCGTCCCGGGAGATGTCGGTGCAGATCATGGTGCGCACCCCCAGGGCCTGCATCTGGTCAAAGAAGGTCTCCCAGGTGTTCTGGCTGGTCTCCAGCCAGCCTTTGATGGCCACCTTGCCGTCCTTCAGGTCGGCCCCCACGGCGATCTTGTCGCCGTACTGGGCCACCGCCTGGGCGGTGAAGTCCGGGTCGGTGACGGCGGCGGTGCCCAAAATCACCCGGCTGGCCCCGGCCTCCAGGTACCGGCGGACGGTGTCCATGCTGCGGATGCCGCCCCCCACCTCCACGAAGAGGCCGGTCTGGGCGGCGATCCTCTCGATGGTGGGCAGGTTGGTGGTCTGGCCGGTCTTGGCCCCCTCCAGGTCCACCAGGTGGAGGTGGGTGGCCCCGGCGGCCTCAAACTGCGCCACGGTGTGCAGGGGGTCGGCGTCGTAGACCGTCATCTGGTTGTAGTCCCCCTGGTACAGGCGGACGGCCTGTCCCCCGAAGAGGTCGATGGCAGGCAGAATGATCATCTCACCAGCTCCCTTCACAGAAGGTTTTCAGAATGGCCAGGCCCACGTCCCCGCTCTTTTCCGGGTGGAACTGGCAGCCCATCACGTTGCCCTTGGCCACGGCGGCGGTGAGCTGGGCCCCGTACTCTGTGGTGGCGATCACCGCCGGGGCGCAGTCGGTGGCATAGTAGGAGTGGACGAAGTAGACGCAGTCCCCCTCCTTCACCGAGGCCAGCAGGGGGTGGCGCACACCCCCGGGGAAGTGGAGGGCGTTCCACCCGATGTGGGGGATCTTATAGTCAGCGGGGATGACTCCCTCCATGGGGACCACTGTCCCGGGGATCAGCCCTAAGCCCTCCCAGGTGCCAAACTCGCGGCTCTCTTCAAAGAGCAGCTGCATCCCCAGGCAGATGCCCATGAGGGGCTTGCCCGCGGCGGCCTCCTGGCGGATGACCTGGTCCAGCCCGGTCTGGCGGAGCTTGGCCGCCGCGTCGGCGAAGGCCCCCACCCCGGGGAGGAAGAGCTTGTCCGCCTGCCGCAGCAGGGCGGGCTCGCCGGTGACCACCGGCTCCTGGCCGATGGCCTCTAAGGATCGGCAGAGGGAGAAGAGGTTCCCCACGCCGTAATCGATCACTGCAATCATACGAGACTTCCTTTCGTGGAGGGGATGTCGTCGCCTCCGGTGAGGGCCACCGCCTGCTTCAGGCTGCGGCCGGCGGCCTTGAAGACCCCCTCCAGGATGTGGTGGCTGTTCTCCCCCGCCACCTTTCGCAGGTGGAGGGTGCAGCCGGCTTTCCGGGCAAAGGCCAGCCAGAACTCCTTGGCCAGCTGGGTGTCAAAGGTGCCCACCTTCTCCGTGGGCAGGGGCACGTCCCAGCAGAGCATCCCCCGGCCGGAGAGGTCCACCGCCCCTAGGATGAGGGTCTCGTCCATGGGCAGCAGGCTCTGGCCGAAGCGCTCCACCCCCCGCATCTCTCCCAGGGCCTGGGCGAAGGCCTGCCCCAGGCAGATGCCCACGTCCTCCACGGTGTGGTGGTCGTCCACCCAGGTGTCCCCGGTGCAGGCGACGGTGAGGTCAAACTTCCCGTGGCGGGCAAAGCCGGTGAGCATGTGGTCAAAGAACCCCACCCCGGTGTGGATGTCATACCTCCCGGTGCCGTCCAGGTTCACCGTGAGGGTGATGTCGGTCTCCCCGGTTGTTCGGGTGACTTGGGCTTGGCGCATTCAGGCTCCCTCCTCTTCCAGAATGGTTTGGACCACCGCCAGGAAGGCCTCCATCTCCGCCGGGGTGCCGATGGTCACCCGGTTGTAGGAGGCGATGGCGGGGTCGGAAAAGTGGCGGATCAGGACCCCCTTCTCCTTGCACTTGCGGTACAGGGTCTCCCCCGCCACCTTGGGGTGGGTGACGAAGAGGAAGTTGGCCTGGGAGTCCGGCAGGGCGAAGCCCAGGGCCCGGAGGGCCTGGGCGGTGCGTTCCCGGGTGGCCATGATCTCCCGGGCCTTTTCCCGGAAGTAGCCGTCGGAGTCCACCGCCGCCGCCCCCAGCTTCAGGGTGAGGCGGTTGACGTTGTAGGGGTTGGTGGAGTATTTCAGCTTCTCCAGGTCCTCGATAAGCCCCCGGCTGCCCAGGGCGAAGCCCAGCCGGGCCCCGGCCATGGACCGGGACTTGGAATAGGTCATCACCACCAGAAGGTTGTCGTACTTCTGGAGCAGAGGTACGGCGGAGTCGGCGCCGAAGTCCACGTAGGCCTCGTCCACCACCACCACGTGTTCAGGATTGGAGGCCACGATGGCCTCCACCTGGTCCAGGGGGAGGGCGATGCCCGTGGGGGCGTTGGGGTTGGGGAAGACGGTGAGTTTCCCCCGCCCCTGCATCCCCGCCGCGTCGATGGTGAAATCCTCCCGGAGAGGGACGGTCTCATAGGCCACCCCGTGGAGGCCGGCAAAGACGGGATAGAAGCTGTAGGTGAGGGCGGGGAACACCGCCCCGTCGGCCCCGAAGGCCATGAAGGCGAAGTTTAAAATATCGTCCGACCCGTTGGACAGGAAGACCTGCCCCGGGTCCACCCCGTAGAGCTTCCCCAGTTTGGCCCGCAGGACCGCCCCCTCCGGGTCGGAGTACAGCCGCAGGTCGGCCAGGTCCTGCTCCGTCAGGGCAGCCAGCACCGCCGGGGAGGGGGGATAGGGGGACTCGTTGGTGTTGAGCTTGATGTACTGGCGGTCCCGGGGCTGCTCCCCGGGGGTGTACGCCTCTAACCCGGCGTACCGGGGGTGGAGAAAGCGGCTCATTTCGTCTCCCCCACCACCTTGGGATCAAAGCGGATGTCCACGCTGCGGGCGTGGCCGGTGAGGCCCTCCTTCTTGGCGAAGGTGGACACGGAGAACTGGGCCTTCTCCAGGGCGGGCTTGGTGTAGTAGGTGTACTGCATTTTCTTCACGAAATCGTCCACCGACAGGGGGCTGGAGAACCGGGCGGTGCCGCTGGTGGGCAGGGTGTGGTTGGGCCCGGCGAAGTAGTCCCCCAACGCCTCGGGACAGTTGCGGCCCAGAAAGACCGAGCCGGCGTTTTGGATCCTGTCCAGGTAGTCGAAGGGCTGGTCCACGCAGACCTCCAGGTGCTCCGGGGCGATCTCGTTGGCGATGTCCACCGCGGTGTCCAGGGACTGGGCCACAATGATCTTGCCGTTGCGGTCGATGGAGGCCCGGGCAATCTCTTGCCGCTTGAGCTTGGGCAGCTGCTCCTCAATGGCCCCCTGGACCGCCAGGGCCAGGTCCTCACTGTCGGTGACCAGCACCGCCGAGGCGTTCTTGTCGTGCTCGGCCTGGCTGAGGAGGTCTGCCGCCACGATTTGGGGGTTGCAGGCCCCGTCGGCGATCACCAAGATCTCACTGGGGCCGGCCACCATGTCGATGCCCACCTGGCCAAAGACCTGCTTCTTGGCCTCGGCCACGAACTGGTTGCCGGGGCCCACGATCTTGTCCACCTTGGGCACGCTCTCGGTGCCGTAGGCCAGGGCGGCCACGGCCTGGGCGCCCCCCACCCGGAAGACCCGGTCCACCCCGCACACCCGGGCGGCGGCCAGGATGTTGGGGGGGATCTTCCCGTCCTTCCCCGGCGGGGTGACCATGCACAGCTCCTTCACCCCGGCCAGCTTGGCGGGGATGGCGTTCATCAGGACGCTGGAGGGGTAGGCCGCCGTGCCCCCGGGGACGTACAGCCCCACCCGGGCCAGGGGGACCACCTTCTGGCCCATGAGGATGCCCTCCTCGTCGTTGACCAAAAAGCTGTTGCGCACCTGGTGCTGGTGGAAGGCGGCGATCCGCTCGGCAGCCCGGTAGAGGATGTCCACCAGGGTGGGGTCGGCGGCCCGGAAGCCCTCCTCCAGGGCCCCGGCGCCCACCTCCACGGTGGAGATCTCCACCCCGTCAAATTCCTGGGTGTATTTCTTTAAAGCGGCGTCCCCGTTGGCCTTCACGTCGGCCAGGATGGCCCGGACGGGTTCGGCCACAGAGTCCACCGGGTCCTCCCGGGCGAAGATTTTGGCCCGGTCGGTGTCTGCTTCTCTCAGAATGGGTATCATTTCTTCTCTGCCTCCTTGGCGGCCACCTGGGCGGTAAGGCCCTCGTAGAGGGTCTGGATGGCCTCGTGCTTAAACTTGAAACTCACCTTATTGGCGATGAGCCGGGCGCTGATGGGGACGATGGTCTCGATGGGGGTCAGGTCGTTCTCCCGGAGGGTGGTCCCCGTCTCCACGATGTCCACGATGACGTCGGTGAGGTCTAAGATCGGCGCGATCTCAATGGACCCGTGGAGGCGGATGATGTCAATGTCCCGGCTGCGGGCGGCGTAGTAGGTCCGGGTGATGTTGGGGAACTCCGTGGCCACCCGGAGGGTGCGGTCCGGGTCGTCCCGGAAGCCGTTCTTGGCGGCCACGCACATCCGGCACTTGCCCACGTTCAGGTCCAGCAGCTCGTAGATGTCCGGGCCGTACTCCAGGAGGATGTCCTTCCCGGCCACCCCCACGTCGGCGGCCCCCCGCTCCACGTACACCGGCACGTCGGAGGGTTTTACCCAGAAGTACCGCACCCCGGCCTCCGGGTTTTCAAAGATCAGCTTCCGCTTGGGGTCCAGCAGTTCCTCGCAGGGAAAGCCCGCCTGGGCGAACATGGCGTACACCCGCTCCCCCAGCCGGCCCTTGGGCAGGGCCACGTTGAGAAATTCCTTCATGCCTGCTTCCCTCCTCTCAGGTCCAGGGTCTCCTTCCCCTGCAGTCCCTCGGCCTGGCGGCGGGCCAGGGCCCGCTTCCCCTGGCCTGCCAGAGCGGCCAGACGGCGGGTGAGGGCCTGCAGGTCGGTGGTGTCATCGTAGAGCACCAGCACATCTGCGTCATACTGGGGCCGGGCGGGGCCCAGGCGCTCCAGCTCGTTGAGGTAGATGGCAAAGCCCATGGCGCCGCATCGCTTGCCCATTTTCTCTACCATTTTATCATATTGCCCGCCGGAGAGCACCCCTGCCGCCAAATTTTTTAGGAAGCCCCGGAACACCAGGCCGCTGTAGTAGTTCATGTCTCCCTCTACGGAGAAGTCCAGGTAGACCTTATCCCCCAGGCCGTTGGCCTTTAACAGGGTGCAGAGGCTGCTGAGCTCCTCCCAGGCTTCCCGGGTCTTTTTCCCCCCTACGCACAGGGGGGCCAGCTCCGCCAGGACGGTGTCCATGGTGCCGTAGGTGGTCACCAGCCGCTCCAGCAGGGCCTGGACGGTGCCGCTGAGGCCCTTCCGCCGGCAGAAGTCCCCCAGGGCCGCCAGGTTCTTGGCCCGGACGGCGGCCATCACCTCGGGGTAGTCGACCTCCTCCACCCCGGCGGCCTCCATGAAACCGGACACCAGCCCCACGTGGGACACGTCCAGCACATAGTCCGGGCTGATGGCCGCCAAACTCTCCACCGCCAGGGCGATGACCTCGTAAAGGTGGTAGAGGTCCAAATCCCCGATGCACTCCAGGCCGGTCTGGAGGATCTCCTGGAAGGCCTCGTCCCCCTTGCCGGAGCGGTAGACCGTCTCGTTGTAGTACACCTTCCGGGGGCTGGCCTCCCCCTCCCGGGTGTTCTTGATGATGGAGAGGGTCACGTCCGGCTTCAGGGCCATGAGGACCCCCCGGGCATCGGTGAAGGTGATCATCCGGTCGCTGACCAGGAAGTCCTTGTTGCGGACGTAGAGGTCATACTCCTCAAACTTGCTCATCTTAAAACGGCGGTAGCCGTACTTCTCATATAACCCCCGCAGGCGGTACATGGTCTGCTCTTCGCTGCGCAGGATGGTCCAGTCCAGTTCCATGGCGTGGTCCCCTTTCTCTTGGTTATTTAGTATATTATCACACTACTTTGATAAAGTAAAGGGGTGGAAACCCCCTTTCTGTGCCCGGGGGCGAAAAAATTTTCCCCATCGCCGGCAGCCCCCCTTTGTGCACTTTGTTCGGCGGGGGCAGGCTGGTGGGCTCAGCCCGTGGGGCGCTGCCCCCTTCCCCCCTGCCCGCCGATGTGGTATCCTAAAGAAAAAACACCGTAGAGGGGGCCGCCGAGCTGCACCCCCTCCGGGAAAAGGAGGTTCCTCATGCGCTATCTTAACCCGTCCGACATCCGCCAGGCCCTCTCCTACGAGGAGATGATGGCCGCTGTGGAGGAGGCCTTCCTCCTCTTTGCCCAGGGGCAGTGCGCCATGGCAGACCGGTCGGCTCTGACCCAGGGGGCCACCACCCTGGCCACCATGCCCTGCTTTGCCGGGGGATATGCTGCCACCAAGCTCCTTGCCTCCTGCCCGGACAATCCACGCCGGGGGCTCCCCTCCCTTTACGGCACCGTCCTGCTCAGCCAGGGGGACACCGGCCAGCCGGTGGCCCTGCTGGCGGGGAACACCCTCACCGCCCTGCGCACCGGGGCCATCGGCGGCCTGGCCGCCAAACACCTGGCCCGGGAGGATACCGCCACCGCCGGCCTGGTGGGCTGTGGGGTCCAGGGGCTCCATCAGCTGACCTTCCTGTGCCAGGTGCGGCCCATCCGCACCGTCTACCTGTACAACCACGGCAGCAAGGACCTGGGGCCCTTCTGCCGGCAGCTGGAGGCCATGGTGGCCCCCAAGCCGCTTGCCATCGAGACCTGCCCCGACCCGGACACCCTGCTGGCCAAAAGCGACATCGTGGTCACCGCCACCCCCGCCAAGGCCCCCCTCTTTGCCAACGACCCCGCCCCCTTCCGGGGCAAGTGCCTCATCGCCATCGGCTCCTGGCAGCCGGACATGCGGGAGATTCCCGAGGCCATCTGGTCGGCCACCCGGGAGGTCTTTCTGGAGCTCCCCTTCGCCTGCCAGGAGAGCGGCGACCTGTGCCAGCCCCTGGCCTCCGGCGCTCTAAAACCGGAGGGCCTGCGCTACTTTGGGGACTACCTTCTGGCCAAGCAGGCCGGCGCTGCGCCGCCCCTCCCCCACACCCGGTACTTTAAATCCGTAGGCATGGCGGTGTTTGACGCCATCGCCGCCCGGAACGTCTACCTGGCCGCCCGGGCAAAGGGGCTGGGGCAGGTCCTGGCGTGACCTGCCCCAGCCGCCCGGCAGGAGGGCGCCAAAAATCTCCCCCAGGATTTTTTGAAATTTTTGACCTTCCCCCATTGACAAACCAGGGGGTTATCCGCTATCCTGTAGGAAGTGAAAATTCAATATCGACACGCGATGAAGGGAATATGCCTTTTCTGTCTCCATCTCAGAGAGCGGCCGTTGGGTGCAAGGCCGTATGGAGCGAGCTGGCGTCTCACCCCGGAGTGTGAGCTATTTGAGTGGGCGTTGTTGGACGCCAATAAGAGTGGTACCGCGGAAGCTGTTTGGCCTTCGTCTCTTCTGGTGGAGACGAAGGCTTTTTCGTCGTCTCCGCCCCTTTCTCCAACAAAACGCCGCATCCGCGGCCATCCCACCATGAAAGGAATGGACCCACGCCATGAAAAACTACAACAAGTACCGCCCGGGATACTATATGCCCCCGGAACCCTGCCTGGACTGGATGCAGAAGGAGCGCCTCACCCAGCCCCCCCAATGGTGCAGCGTCGACCTGCGGGACGGCAACCAAGCCCTCATCACCCCCATGAACCTGGAGGAGAAACTGGAGTTCTACCGCCTGCTGCTGGAAGTGGGCTTTAAGGAGATCGAGGTGGGCTTCCCCGCCGCCTCGGAGACCGAGTACGAGTTTCTGCGCACCATCATCGAGGACCACCTGATCCCCGAGGATGTCTCCATCCAGGTGCTCACCCAGTCCCGCCCCCACATTATTAAAAAGACCTTCGATGCCATCAAGGGCGCCAAAAACGTGGTGGTCCACCTGTACAACTCCACCTCCTTCGCCCAGCGGCAGCAGGTCTTCCGGATGAGCGAGGACGATATCGTGGACATCGCCGTGTCCGGGGCCAAGCTCTTTGACGAGTACGCCGCCAAAATGCCGGAGACCAACTTCCGCTTCGAGTACTCCCCCGAGAGCTTCACCGGCACGGAGATGGAGTTCGCCCTGCGGATCTGCAACGCCGTCATCGACGTGTGGAAACCCCGGCCGGAACGGCAGGTGATCATCAACCTCCCCTCCACCGTGGAGATGTCCATGCCCCATGTCTATGCCCAGCAGATCGAGTACATGAGCAAGCACCTCCATGACCGGGAGAACGTCATCGTCTCCATCCACCCCCACAACGACCGGGGCACCGCCGTGGCCTCCGGGGAACTGGCCCTGCTGGCCGGGGGCCAGCGGATCGAGGGTACCCTCTTCGGCAACGGGGAGCGCACCGGCAACGTGGACATCATCACCATGGCCATGAACCTCTTCACCCACGGGGTGGACCCCCAGCTGGACTTCTCCGACATGCCCAAGATCGTGGAGTGCTATGAGCGCCTGACTGGCATGTCCGTGGGGTACCGCCAGCCCTACTCCGGCCACCTGGTGTTTGCCGCCTTCTCCGGCTCCCACCAGGACGCCATCGCCAAGGGGATGCACTTCCGGGAAGAGCGGGAGGAGAAATACTGGACCGTCCCCTACCTCCCCCTGGACCCCCACGACGTCAACCGGGAGTACGAGACCGACGTCATCCGCATCAACAGCCAGTCCGGCAAGGGGGGCATCTCCTACATCCTGGAGCACAACTTCGGCTACGACCTGCCCAAGGAGATGGCCACCGAGGTGGGCTACTTCATCAAGGGCATCTCCGACCACGCCCACAAGGAGCTCACCCCCAGCGAGATCCTGGTGGCCTTCCAGCACGAGTACCAGAACAAGGACGAGCCCATCGCCCTGCAGGACATCTCCTGGCTGCGGGAGGGGGGCTCCACCGTGGCCGACGTCACCCTGGCCATCGGCAGCCAGCTCTTCTACCTCAGCGCCCGGGGCAACGGCCCGCTGGACGCCGTGAGCAACGTGCTGAAGATCGCCAACCCCGACATCAAGTACCAGTTTGTGGACTACGAGGAGCACGCCTTGGAGACCGACTCTGACTCCCTGGCCTCGGCCTACGTGGTCATCGCCGACGACGAGGGCAACCACTACTGGGGCGTAGGGGTGGACAGCGACATCACCATGGCTTCGGTCTATGCCCTGATCACCGCCGTGAACCGGGAGAACAAGGTCAAGCAGTTTATCCCCATCCACGACTGAACCCCTGCCGGGTTCCACATCCATCGCAACTTCAAAAGAGGAGGTTTTTCCTATGGGAATGACAATGACGCAAAAAATCCTCGCTGCCCACGCCGGCCTGCCGGAAGTGAAGGCCGGCCAGCTGATCCGGGCCAAGCTGGACATGGTCCTGGGCAACGACATCACCTCTCCCGTGGCCATCCGGGAGTTTGACAAGGAGGGGTTCACCGGGGTCTTTGACAAGAGCAAGATCTCCCTGGTCATGGACCACTTCACCCCCAACAAGGACATCAAGGCCGCCGAGCAGTGCCTGCAGTGCCGCACCTTTGCCCAGCGGTTTGACATTGACAACTTCTACGACGTGGGCCAGATGGGGGTGGAGCACGCCCTCCTGCCGGAAAAGGGCCTGGTGGCCGCCGGGGAGTGCATCATCGGCGCCGACTCCCACACCTGCACCTACGGGGCCCTGGGGGCCTTCTCCACCGGGGTGGGGTCCACCGACATGGCCGCCGGCATGGCCACCGGGGAGACTTGGTTCAAGGTCCCCGAGGCCATCCAGGTTCACCTCACCGGCAAGCTCCAGCCCATGGTCAGCGGCAAGGACGTGATCCTCCACCTCATCGGCCTCATCGGCGTGGACGGAGCCCTGTACCAGAGCCTGGAGTACTGCGGCGACGGCGTGGCCGCCCTGTCTATGGACGACCGGCTGTGCATCGCCAACATGTCCATCGAGGCCGGGGCCAAGAACGGCATCTTCCCCGTGGACGACATCACCCGGGCCTACCTGGACGGCCGGGTGAACCGCCCCTACACCGCCTACGAGGCCGACCCCGACGCCGAGTACGTCCGCACCGTGGAGATTGACCTTAGCACCATCGAGCCCACCGTGGCCTTCCCCCACCTGCCGGAGAACGCCCACCCCATCTCCGAAGTGGGCCAGATCAAGATCGACCAGGTGGTCATCGGCTCCTGCACCAACGGCCGGCTGGAGGACATGGCCGTGGCCGCCCAGATCCTCAAGGGCAAGAAGGTGGCCGACCATGTGCGGTGCATCGTGATGCCCGCCACCCAGCACATCTACAAGGAGTGCATTGAGAAGGGCTACCTCACCACCTTCATCGACGCCGGCTGCGCCGTCTCCACCCCCACCTGCGGCCCCTGCTTGGGGGGACACATGGGGGTCATGGCCAACGGCGAGAAGTGCGTGGCCACCACCAACCGCAACTTCGTGGGCCGCATGGGCGGCATCACCTCGGAGATCTATCTGGCCAGCCCCGCCGTGGCAGCTGCCTCCGCCGTGGCCGGCTACATCGCCGACCCCCGCAACTAAGACCAGGGAGGAAGAAAGAACATGAACGCAAAAGGATTCGTACATAAATACGGGGACAACGTGGACACCGACGTCATCATCCCCGCCCGGTACCTGAACATCGCCGACAAGAAGGAACTGGCCACCCACTGCATGGAGGACATCGACAAGAACTTCGTCCAGGTGGTCAAGGGGGGCGACGTGATGGTGGGGGGCTTCAACTTCGGCTGCGGCTCCTCCCGGGAGCACGCCCCCATGGTGATCAAGGAGTCCGGCATCTCCTGCGTCATCGCCAAGACCTTCGCCCGGATCTTCTACCGCAACGCCATCAACATCGGCCTGGCCATCCTGGAATGCCCCGAGGCCAGCGAGAAAATCCAGAGCGGGGACGAGGTGTCCATCGACTTTGACACCGGCCTCATCACCAACCTCACCAAGGGCGAGACCTACCAGGCCAACCCCTTCCCGGAGTTCATCAAGGAGATCATCCAGGCCGGCGGCCTGATGGCCGACATCAAGAAGAGACAGGAGGCATAACCCCATGGAATACAAACTTGCCGTGATCCCCGGGGACGGCATCGGCCCCGACGTGGTGGAGCAGACCCTCCTGGTCCTGGACAAGGTGGGGGAGAAGTTCGGCCACACCTTCCACTACCAAAAGGTCCTGGCCGGCGGCTGCGCCATTGACGCCACCGGCGCCTGCCTGCCCCAGGAGACCATCGACGTGTGCAAGGCCTCCGACGCGGTTCTTCTGGGGGCCGTGGGGGGCTGGAAGTGGGACACCCTCCCCGGTGACCAGCGGCCGGAACGGGCCCTGCTGGGCCTGCGGAAGGCCCTGGGGCTCTTCGCCAACCTCCGCCCCGCCCTGCTCTTTGAGCAGCTGGCGGACGCCTCCCCCTTAAAGCCCGAGATCCTGGCCGGGGGGCTGGACATTGTGGTGGTACGGGAGCTCACCGGCGGCATCTACTTCGGCGAAAAGGGCTTTAAGGACACCGACCTGGGCCCTGCCGCCTACGACGTGGAGCAGTACGCCGAGGAGGAGGTCCGCCGCATCGCCAAGGTGGCCTTCGACATGGCCATGAAGCGCAGCAAGCACGTCACCAGCGTGGACAAGGCCAACGTGCTGGAGTCCTCCCGCCTGTGGCGGCGGGTGGTGGCCGAGGTGGCCCAGGACTACCCCGAGGTCACCCTGGACAACCTCTACGTGGACAACGCCGCCATGCAGCTGGTGCGCAACCCCCGGCAGTTTGACGTGATCGTCACCAGCAACATCTTTGGGGACATCCTCTCCGACGAGGCCAGCCAGATCACCGGCTCCATCGGCATGCTGCCCTCCGCCTCCCTGGCAAAGGGCAACTTCGGCATGTACGAGCCCGTCCACGGCTCCGCCCCGGACATTGCCGGCCAGGACAAGGCCAACCCCATGGCCACCATCCTCTCGGCCGCCATGATGCTCCGGTACACCTTCGGCCTGCTGCAGGAGGCCGACGCTGTGGAGAACGCCGTGAAGGCCGTGCTGGACCAGGGCTACCGCACCCCCGACCTCTTCGCCGGGGAGGGTACCCTCATCGGCACCGCCGAGATGGGCCGCCGGATCGCGGAGGCGATTTGAGCCGGCGCACTGCTGTTCATACGATTCAAAAACACCGCCCGGACGATTCCTCGTCCGGGCGGTGTTTTCACGTTCTCGTTCCTCCATGGCGCACGGCAACCAGGTACCCGATCCAAGCGACCCCCAGCAGCGACGCGCTCACCAGGAGCAGGGCCACAAACCCCGTGGCCTGGGTGATGGCCGCCCCCACCAGAGACAGCAGGGTCATGGCAAACAGGACCCCTGTGAGCACATCATACATCCTGGCCTTGGCCTGGCGGCTACGGTCCTCCGCCTGCGCCTGGGCAGCCTCCCCCTGGGAGAGGCTGCCGGTGAGGCCCCCCACCCCAAATAGGAGCAGCAGCCCGCCCAGCACCAGCAGTTTCCCGTCAAACCCCGTCACGCCGATGGTAACCAGGGCCACTGCCCCCACTGCCAGTTCCAGCAGCGCGGCCAGGAGGCCCTTCCGGTGAGATGGTTTCATCCCTTTCACCCTTTCTGCAAGAGATTTCTTTCTGTCCCCCATGCTAGCAAATGGAACCGGCGCTGTCAAGGCCGGGCATTTGGATGGGTTTCCTTCCATCGTTTTTTGGTTAACCTTGGCAAATTCCCACGGGAATGTCCGGTTTTCCCTCGGTATGACAGAAAAAACTTGCTTTTTCCGGAATTCCCCTGTATATTAGCAGAGATATGCAATCCATTTATTCATTTCCAGAAAAAGGAGGTCACTCCATGAAACGCCATACCGCGGTTTCCCTTGCCGCAACCTTTACCCTCTTATGCTGCTCCATCCTCCCTGTGGGCGCCTACGACATGGGCTCCCCGGAGGAGCCCCTCCGCCTGAGCGCCGGCCTGTCCCACACCGTCTATGTGGACGAGACGGGCACCCTCTGGGCCTGGGGCAGCAACCAGGCGAGCCAGCTGGGCACGGAGACCCAGGAGACCGGCACCGACCTGGAGGGCAACCCCATCCCCTACGCCAGCCAGCCCTTGGCCGTGATGGAAGACGTGGTGTCTGCCAGCGCCGGCGCCGACTTCACCGTGGCGCTGAAAGCCGACGGCACCCTGTGGACCTGGGGCGGCAACGACGAGGGCCAGCTGGGCACCGGCACCACCGAGGGTTCCACCATCCCCGTCCAGGTGCTGGACCAGGTCACCGCCGTGGTGGCCGGGGACTACCACGTGGCCGCTCTCCGCACCGACGGCACCCTCTGGACCTGGGGGGACAACCTCTACGGCCAGCTGGGGGACGGAACCTACACCAGCCGCTCTACCCCGGCCCAGGTGATGGAGGGGGTCACCACCGTGGCCGCCGGGGTGGGGGCCACCGCCGCCATCCGCACCGACAGCACCCTGTGGACCTGGGGGGATAACCTCTTCGGCCAACTGGGGGACGGCACCCAGGACAGCCGCCCCACCCCCCAGCAGATCCTCACCGACGTCTCCGCCGTGAACCTGGGGGGCTACCACGCCGCCGCCATCCGCACCGACGGCACCCTCTGGATGTGGGGGAGCAACATCGACGGCCAGCTGGGCACCGGCCAGGCCACTGAGGTGCTGCAAACCCAGCCCGTCCAGGTCCCCTTGAACGGTGCCGTGCTGGCCGTGGCCGCGGGAACCGGCCACACCGTGGCCATCCTGGAAGACGGCACCCTGTGGGTCTGGGGCCGGAACGACCAGGGGCAGCTGGGGCTGGACCCGGACACCGCCGCCCTGGTCACCCAGCCCACCCAGGTGACCGAGGCCACCGGTGCGGTGGACGTGGCCGCCGGGACCTATCAGACTGCCTGCCTCCTCTCGGACGGCACCCTGCTCACCTGGGGGGCGCAGCGCCTGCTGGGCAGCGGCTCCGTGGAGGCCTGGGCCGAAACCGCCACAGAGGACACCACCGCCCAGGTCACCCTGTCCCAGGAGACCGGCTGGGCGCCCTGGGCCGTGCTGGCCGGGTCCGTGGTCTGTCTGCTGGCCGCCGGCCTGGTCACCCGCCCCCGCCGGGATTGAGTTTCGCTTCTTTCCAAAGTTTCGGGTTTCTCTTTACTTTTGCATCAAAAGGGAGTATACTTGCTTGCACAATCCTGCAAATCAATGGGAGGTCTCTGCCATGGAACTCTTTCGCCCTGCCGGTCTGCTCCAGGCCGACCCCGACAGCCGGGACTGGACCCGGGACCACGGCTATGCCCAGGTCAGCTCCTTTCCCTTTCCCCCGCTGTACTTAGGGGACGACCTGGCCCAGTTGGCCAAGGAGGACCCAGACCTGGCCCCCTTCCTCCACCAGTGCCTGCTCCAGTTCGTCAACCATGAGTACGGCCACCTGTCCTCCCTGGACTTGGTGGAAAACTTCCTCAACCGGGACGTCCACCAGAAATCCACCTGGATGCGGGGCAACTACCCCAGCCCCCGTTGGGGAGAGATTCGCCTGGAAATCTTCTACGACATGGGCCTGTTTCACCGGGAGGACACCGCCCCCCGCGCCTTGGCCCTGGAACAAAGCAGAAAGGAAAAAGCAACCCGCCCGGAAGAGAACCCATGAAAGATCGTCTGCTCCAACTCCTCTTAAAAGGCCACACCGTACAGGACGCCATCGCGTTTTGGGAACTGTTCCGCCGGGGCCGGTTCCACGCCTTGCTCCTGGAACCCACCGCCAATACGGTGACCCAGCTCTTTCGGTACGTGATCACCGGCGCCTCCTCCTTCCTGGTGGATTTCCTCCTCCTCTTCTTTCTGGAGGCGGCGGGGATGCACTATCTGCCCGCGGCGGCCTGTTCCTTTACCGCCGGGACGGTCTGCAACTTCCTGCTCACCAAGTTTTTCGCCTTCAAGTCGATCAACGCCACGGTGGGGCCGGCGGTGGAGGTGCTGGTGTTCTGCGCCATCTCTGTGGTGGGGCTGCTGCTGACGGAGCTGCTGATGTTCTTCTTCACCAGCCACCTGCATGTTTACTTCATGGTCTCTAAGCTGATCAGCAGCATCCTGGTGTTTTTCTGGAACTTCCTGGCCCGGAAATTCATCCTCTATCCCGGAAAGATCCATGAAAAAGTGTAATTCCCCCCACGACAAAACCGCCCACCTGCGCAGGTGGGCGGTTTCTCATAAAGCGTATCAGTCCCAGTCCAGCTCCCCCCGGTCCAGGATGGCCTGGCTGGTGGCGGCGTTCACCAGGCGGAAGGCCCCCTGGCCGGGGCCAGTCTGCCACAGGTGGAGTTCCACCGGCGTGTCCGGATAGAGGACGGTTTTCATCGCCCCGTACATCCGCCGCAGCTTCTCCGGCTGGCCGGGGAAACACTGGCCGATGGCCAGCCGGCAGGCATAGCCAAAGGCGCACAGGTCGTGGACGAAGGGGCCCTGGAGGCCCCGGCTCTCCGCCACGGCCCGGTCCACGTGGACCAGGTTGGTGTCCCCCGTGAGGCGGTAAAGCAGGTGCTGGGCCGCCCCGATGTGGTCCCGCGCCACAAAGTCCGGGGCCCGGTCGGGGATGCGGCTGGCCCGCCGGTCCATGGGCTGGCCGCCATAGCCCCCCAAGGTGGGGAAGAGGGTGGTGCACCGGTTGGTGCACAGCAGCACGCCCCCCTCATCAAAGACCTCCACCTGGGACCGCACCGCCATGCCCCGGCCCTCCCCTCGGTCAAAGAGGTCGGTGAGCACATCCCGGTAGACGAAGGACCCCTTCCCCGCCGGGATGGGGCGGTGGTAGAGGAACTCAAAGTCCAGGTTCACATAGGACCGCTCCGGCTGGAGGCGCTCCTCCACCAGCACCGGGATAGCCCGGGGCCGGGGGAACTTCTGGGTGACATTCACCGCCCCCCAGTAGGGCAGCACCCCGAAGGTGGGGATCACCTGCATGTCTTTCTCATAGGTGTACTGGGGCTCCTCCCCCGTGGCCCCCACGGCCAGGGCGTACAGGGCACAGTCCCGCCAGGTGTAGGCCATGGTCCGCCACTCGGTGGCCAGGCCCTGCAGTTGTGTCTCTCTCTCCGTCATGGTTGGTTCCCTCTCTCCTCTAAAAATGTCCGCATGGCTGCCAGGCGCTTTTCCGCCACCGCCCGGCCCAGGTCGTACACCGCCTGGATCCGTGCCCGGTTGTGGTCCACCCGCTTGATGTCCAGGGGGGCCTCCGGGCGGATGACAAACACCTCGCCCCGGCGCTCCTTCTCCCGGATGGCTGCCGTGGTCTCGTTGTACACGTCCTGCCGCCGGGCCAGGGTGTCCAGCAGGGCAGGGTAGTCCCGATACACCTTCCGCATCAGGGGAAGGGCCTTGTTCTTGGTCTTGACATAACCCATGGGCTGGGTGAGGATCACCACGTTCCGGTCGTACCCCTGCCCCTCCAGGTAGGCCAGGGGGATGGAGTCGGCGATCCCCCCGTCCAGCAGGTCGTAGCCCCCTACGGACACGATGCGGGCGGCCAGGGGCATGGAGGCCGAGGCCCGGAACCAGTCCAGATCCTCCTCGCCCCCCTCCAGGCAGTTGTGGTACACCGGCTGGCCGGTGTGCACGTCGGTGCCCACCACGAAGAAGTCCATGGGGTTTTCCCGGTAGGCCTGCTTGTCAAAGGGGTCCAGGCGGTCGGGAATCTCCCGATAGCAGAAGTCCGCCCCGAAGAGGTCCCCGGTGGTCACCAGGGAGCGGAAGCTGCTGTACCGGGGATCCTTGCAGAACCGGAGGTTATACCGCAGCACCCGCCCCGGCTGGTTGGATTTATAGTTGCACCCAAACACCGCCCCGGCGGACACCCCAATGGCCCCGTCAAAGACGATCCCCGCTTCCATCATCACATCGATGACGCCGGCGGTAAACAGGCCCCGCATGGCGCCTCCTTCCATGACCAAACCACGTTTCACGGGCATCTTCCTTTCTTTGCGCAAGTCTGTTCCTTATCCTATCACCATCGGGGGGATTTGTAAAGGCGGCCCCTTCAGCATCCTTGTGCAGATGGGCATAATTTTCTAAACTTTTTGAAAAAAATTTTATAAAACGCACAAATCCTTGTGGACTTTTTCCCCGTCCCCTGCTATAATAGGGAACAGGAAGAGTACGTCCGGAACCCATCCCCCTCCAGACGGCTCCCCTGGAGGAACCTTTCGCCGGACAGATCCCATCCACCCCTTTCGTTTGACCCTTGGAAAGGAGGTCAAATCATGTTGTACTTTTGGATTTTAACGGTGCTCCTCTTCGCCCTGCCCATCGGGCTGGCCGTGCTCACCTGGAACCAGTCCCAGGCCGACGCCAGAGCCTGCGTTATCCGCTGGCAGGTCATCGCCTCCGTGGTATACTTCCTGGCCACCAGTCCCATGAATCTGACCACCGACACCATCTTCGTGATCATTCTCCTGGGCGCCCTCATCGCGGCCACCGCCCTGCTGGTGCGGCACTACAGCAGCCACGGCTATCGGCCCTTCTGAGGGACCCCTCTTCTTAGGAAAGGAGGTCCTCCATGTTCGAGATGTATCTGTTTCCCTGGGGAGCCACTGCGGCGCTGTGGATCCTCCCCATCCTGTTCACCATGTACACCTGGCGCCGGCCTTGGGCGGAAGCCCTGGAGCGGACCGTTCGTTACCACTTCATCGCCTCCGCCATCTACCTGGGAATCGGCGTCTTTTCCGGGGCGGAAGGCATCGTCGTCTATGGGCTCTACTGGCTCATCTCCCTTGCCATCCTGGGTGTGGCCCTGTTCCTTCGCCACACCGCCGAGAACCGAAATCGCAATGGATTCTAACACAGATACAGGTCCCCGACCTGCCAGCAGCGGCAGGCCGGGGACCTGTCTTTTCAGGAATAGAGGGTAAACTGCCGCTTGTCATAGTCGATGAGCCCCTCGGCCTTCATGTGGGCCAGCTCCCGGGTCATGGCGGAGCGGTCGGTGCAGAGGTACTCCGCCAGGGCGGTGCGGCTCATGGGGAGGGTGAAGGTCCGGCTGCCGGCGGCCTCCGCCTGGCGGGCCAGGTAGGTGAGGAGTTTTTCCCGGATGGTGGTCCGGGAGGTGACCTCGATCTTCTCCACCAGGGCCACGTTCTTCTCCGCGATGAGCTCCACCATGTTCTCGATCATCCGGTGGTGGAAGCGGCACACCAGCTTGCAGGCGTGGAGGATCCGCCCATAGTCCAGCAGCAGCACCCGGCTGTGGGTGCGGGCCTGGTAGGCGATGGTGCGGTTGCGGGCCTTGACGCAGGTGTAGCTCTCCCCGAAAATGCTCCCCGCCGGCAACACGGAGAGCAGGGACTTCTTGCCAAAGTAGTCCTCGCTGATCATCTCCACCTCCCCCTCCAGGACCACCCCCATCAGGGGCTGGTCCCCGGGGCTGCTCATGATGAAGTCCCCCCGGCGGGGGGCGATCTCCCGGGCGCTGAGGCAGCCCAGCATGGCCTCCAGGTCCTTGGGGGCGATGTTGCGGAACAGGGGGCTGCGGCGCAGTTCTTCCAGATTCATCCTGCCACCTCCCGATGGAACGGTTTCTGCCCCTAGTGTAAATTATTTTTTCTTCTGATGCAACTGCAACAGGTAATTTTCCGGCCGTCTGGTAAGGTAAAGTATCATAGAATCGAAAAGGAGGACCCTAGAATGGAACATAAGATGCACAAAGCCAGCCGCCAGCTCTCCGACGCCGAGACCATGGAGATCCTCAAGAAGGGGGACCACGGCACCCTCTCCGTCCAGGGGGACGACGGCTACCCCTACGCCACCCCCATCAACTACATCGTGGTAGACGGCAAGGTCTACCTCCACTCCGCCCCCTATGGGTACAAGATCGAGTGCCTCCAGCGCAGCCCCAAGTGCTGCTTCTCCGCCATCATCAGTGCCCAGATCATCCCCAGCAAGATCACCGCCGCCTTTGAGAGCGTGGTCCTCACCGGCACCGCCGTCTTCGTCACCGACCAGGCCGAAAAGCGCACCGTGCTGGAGAACTTCGTCACCCAGAAGCACCCCGGTTACGAGGAGCTGGGCTTCAAGATGATCGACAAGCAGATCGACAAGACCGCCGTCATCCGCCTGGACCCCGTCTCCCTCACCGGCAAGGCCTATCGGGGCTGAAGCTGCCGCGCCGCTGCCTCCCCATAAAAAATGAGCTGCCCACGGCAGCTCATTTTTTTGCAAGAAAGATCGTTCAAAGGCTCAGGATAGTCCGGGCCACCTGGAAATAGATCAGCAGGGTGACCACGTCCACCACGGTGGAAATGAAGGGGCTGGCCATCACCGCCGGGTCCAAGTGGATCCGCTGGGCCAGCAGGGGCAGCAGGCAGCCCACCACCTTGGCGCACAGGACGGTAAAGACCATGGTCACACAGATGACCGCAGCCACCATCACCGTGACCCCTTCGTTGTGCAGGAGCATCCGATCCACCACCAGGAGCTTGACAAAGTTACAGGCTGCCAGGGTAGCGCCGCACAGCACCGCCACCCGGACCTCCTTCCAAACCACCCGTAAGGTGTCGGAAAACTCCACCTCGCCCAGGGACAGGCCGCGGATCACGGCCACGGAGGCCTGGGTACCGCTGTTGCCGCCGGTACCTGTCAGCATGGGAATGAACGCGGTGAGGGCCGCACAGGCAGCCAAAGCATTCTCATAACTGGTGAGCACCATGCTGGTCAAGGTGGCGGAGAGCATCAGGATCAGCAGCCAGGGAAACCGGGATTTCCAGGTTTCCAAAACCCCCGTGCGCAGATAGGGCTTGTCAGAGGGGGCCATGGCGGCCATCTTTTCAAAGTCCTCGGTGGTCTCTTCCTGCAAGACGTCGATGGCGTCGTCCACGGTGATGATACCCACCAGGCGGTTCTCCTGGTCCACCACCGGCAGGGCGCTGAAGTCATACTTGGTGAACATCTGCGCCACGCTCTCCTGGTCCTCCAGGGTGTTGGCCGAGATCACGTTGGTCTCCATGATGTCCTGGACCACGTCGTCGTCATCCGCCAGCATCAGGGTACGCAGGGAGATCATCCCGATGAGCTTCCGGTTGTTGTCGGTGACGTAACAGGTGTAGATGGTCTCCTTGTCCACCCCCACCCGGCGGATGCGCTTGATGGCCTCCTCAGCGGTCATGTTGGGCCGGAGGCTCACATACTCTGTGGTCATGATGCTCCCGGCGCTGTCGTCGGGATACTTCAAGATCTCGTTGATCATCTTGCGCATCTCCGGGTCTGCCTGCTGGAGGATGCGCTTGACCACATTGGCGGGCATCTCTTCCACGATGTCCACCGCGTCGTCCACGTAGAGTTCGTCGACGACTTCTTTCAATTCATTGTCAGAAAAGCCCTGGATGAGCAATTCCTGGGCCTCCGGGGCCATCTCCACAAACGTCTCTGCCGCCAGTTCCTTGGGCAGCAGCCGGAAGAGCAAGGGGAGCTTATCCTGGGGCATGTCTTCAAAGACAGCGGCCACGTCCACCGCGTTCATGGTGACCAGGATGTCCCGGAGGGTGGTATATTTTTTGCCCTCCACCAGGGCGGCCAGGGTATCCCCCAGCGTCACGATCGTTCTTTCTGCCATTGGCATCTCCTCCCAGCTTTTTTCGTTTCAAGACGCGCAGCGTCCAGTTTCTGAGCAGGAAGTAAGACACGCCGGCTGGGCCAATCATTCCCTTATGGAGAGCCAACGGACGCTCCCGGTCCCGGTTCGTCCATCAGCCCGCAACATCGGCCTGCCAAAGTGCCGTTACTACCGCCAGCGTCCATTGTTTTTCACCTCACTTTGATTTCAGATCACAACAAGAAAGACTTCCTTTGGAAATCCCATTCTTTATTATATGGGCCCAGAAAAAGTTTGTCAACCAGAATCCTTGCCCCGAAAGCGCCCTTTCCTTCAGCGGGTTTTACCAAGGCCGGCAGGCGCCGGCCCCTCCCGCCCACCACTTTTTTGCAACTCCCTCTTGACAGAAAAGTTAGCTTATGCTAATCTTTAGATGGTTACGAGTTAGCGAAAGCTAATTCACGAGATCGAAAGGAGTGTTCCACATGAAAAAAGCAACCATTCTCTTTGGCAGCACCACCGGCAACACCGAAATCGTCGCCGATAAAATTGCCGAAAACATGCCCGACTATACCGTCCAGGTCATCTATGTCACCGACGCCAAGGACGACGCCGCCGTGCAGGAAGCCGACCTGGTGATCTACGGCTGCTCCACCATGGGGCTGGGAGAGCTGCAGGAGGATTTTCTCCCCTACTACAAGGATCGGATGACCCCCGCCCTGCTCAAGGGGAAGAACGTCGCCGTCTTCGGCCTGGGCGACAAGGAGAACTATGAGGATTACTTCTGCTGGTCGGCAGACCTGCTGGCCAAGAAGGTAAAGGAGTGCGGCGCCAACCTGGTCTGCGACCCCCTGAAAGTGGACGGCGAACCCGATGACAACGAGGCCGCTGTGGTGGCCTGGGCCAAGGCGCTGTAATCCCCCCCAACCTGCCGCTGAGCAAACCACACGGGTTTCAACCCGGACCTCTTTTCCAAACGAATCCCACCCTACCGTTTGCGCGGGCCTGCCCTATGCCGTTGGCATCTGGCAGGCCCGCGCAAACGCTGGTATCAAAAGGGCTGGTCCTGGCCCTGCCTTTCCCGTCTTTTTGGGGAAAAACGGTACGTCTTTGAAAATTTTTTTGGCTTTTTTCTCAAAACCCCTTTGAAATTCTAAAATTTTTTTGGTATACTAACTGTAATAAGTGGCTTGACAGCGCATCGTTCCGCTTGTTGGGCCTCTTTTTTATCGAACTCCCGTCCCTGGAGGGGCGATACATTTCTTTTGGAAGGAGGACCCAATCATGGCAGAACCATACCGAAAGGGCGAATATGTCCGCTACTCCTGCAACGGAGTCTGTCTGGTGGACGACATTCGCATGGACACCCTGGGCAAAGAAGCGCCCAAAGAGTTTTACATCCTGAAACCTGTCAGCAACCCGGCCTCCACCATCTTTGTCCCCACCGCCAGCCAGGCGCTGGTAGACAGAATGGCCCGCCTGCCCAACCAGGAAGAGTTGGACCAACTGATCCTATCCACCCGCGACAAAGAGATCCCTTGGATCGAGGACCGAAAGGTCCGTCTGGCCAGCTTTCAGGCCATCATCAAAACGTGCGATCTGCGGGACCTCATCTGTCTGGCCGTCTGCCTCTACCAACGCCAACGGTCTCTCTCCGCCGTCGGCAAGAAGCTCGGCTCCTCCGATGAAACCATCCTCCACCGCACGGAGGCCCTCATTGAAAACCAGGTCTCCTTCGTGCTCCAGGTGAGCACGGACCAGGTGAGTGGATACATCCGGGAAAAACTGACCCCCTGACCCACACCCCGACCTGCCGCACACAGGTCTTCCCAACAAACAGCCGCCCCGGCGCAAAAGCGCCGGGGCGGCTGTTTGTTTTTCTATCTTGCTTACTGCATCAGGCCGCACACCAGCTCGGCATACCGGGCGGGGTCGGGCAGGGGGAAGTCGGCGATGATGAGGGCCTGGTTGTAGAGGATCTCCACATAGGCCGCGGCCTTCTCCTTGTCGCCCACCTGGAAGGCGTTGCACAGGGCCTGGAAGGCGGAGGAGTCGGGGTTGATCTCCAGCACCTTCTGGGCCTGCATGGGGAAGTCCCGGCGCATCTTGCGGAAGTACTTCTCCATCTCCAGGGAGACAGGGCCCTCAGCGGTAAGGCAGACCGAACCGCTCTGGAGGATCTTGGACAGGCGCACCTTGGCCACCTGGTCCTTCAAGGTCTCCTGGGCGAAGTCCAGCACGTCCTTGTGGTCCTTCTCCGCCTGCTCCACGGTGGCCTTCTCCTCCTCGGTGACGGGGAGGGCGTTCTCGTCGGCCACGGAGACGAAGGGCTTGCCCCCGGCGTTCTCCAGCATCTGCAGGACGATCTCGTCCTCGTCCACGGTGAGGTAGAGGACCTCGTAACCCGCCTTCAGCACCCGCTCGGCCTGGGGCATCTTGGCGGCGTGCTCCACGGAGTCGGCGCAGACGTAGTAGATCTTCTCCTGGGACTCGGGCATCCGGTCCACATACTCCTGGAGGGAGGTGAGCTTGTCCTCCTTGGAGGACCAGAAGAGCATCAGGTCCCGGAGGGTGTCCCGGTTGTTGCCATAGGCGTTCATAAGGGCGTACTTAAACTGCATCCCGAAGGCCGCCCAGAACTGTTCGTACTTCTCCCGGTCGTCCTTCATGAGCTTGACCAGCTCGCTCTTGACCTTTTTCTCGATGTTGTTGGCGATGACCTTCAGCTGCCGGTCGTGCTGGAGCATCTCCCGGGAGATGTTCAGGGAGACATCGGGGGTGTCCACAATGCCCTGGACGAAGCTGAAGTGGTCGGGCAGCAGGTCAGGGCACTTCTCCATGATCATCACCCCGGAGGAGTAGAGCTGCAGGCCCTTCTTATAGTCGGTGGTGAAGTAGTTCATAGGCACCTGGCCGGGGATGTACAGCAGGGCCTTGTACTCCACATTGCCCTCGGCGGCGATGTGGATGGACAGGAGGGGGTCCTGCCAGTCGCCGAACTTGCCCTTATAGAAGTCGTTGTACTCCTCCTGGGTGACCTTGCTCTTGGGGCGCTGCCAGATGGGGACCATGGAGTTGATGGTCTCCCACTCCTTTACCTGCTCGTACTCGGGCTTGTAATCCTCCCCGGCGTCCTCGGGCTTGGGCTTCTGGCGGCTGTGCTCCATCTCCATGCGGATGGGGTAGCGGATGTAGTCGGAGTACTTCTTGATGAGGTTGGACAGGGCATAGGGGGTGAGGTAGTCGTCATAGTTCTCCTCCTCCCCGTTGGCCTTGATGGACATGATGACGTCGGTGCCCACGGTCTCCTTCTCACAGGGCTCGATGGTGTACCCGTCCACCCCCTCAGACTCCCACTTCCAGGCCGTGTCTGCTCCGTAGGCCTTGGAGATCACCGTGACCTTGTCGGCCACCATGAAGGCGGAGTAGAAGCCCACGCCGAACTGACCGATGATGTCCAGCTCCGCGTCGTCGGCGTCCTCGGTCTCCTTCTTAAACTGGAGGGAGCCGCTCTTGGCGATGGTGCCCAGGTTGTTTTCCATCTCCTCCTGGGTCATGCCGATGCCGTTGTCGCTGACGGTGAGGGTACGGGTCTCCTTGTCGGGGACCACGACGATCTTGAAATCGTCCCGGTTCAGGCCCACCTTGTCGTCGGTGAGGGCCCGGTAGGCCAGCTTGTCGATGGCGTCGCTGGCGTTGGAAATGATCTCCCGGAGGAAGATCTCCTTATGGGTGTAGATGGAGTTGATCATCAGATCCATCAGCCGCTGGGACTCGGCTTTGAACTGCTTCTTTTCCATGGTATGAAAACGCCTCCTGTATCCAATAGGGTTAGCACTCTAACCCTCTAAGTGCTAACCCTATTATGCTACGCCCGCACAAAAAATGCAAGTCCTTTTGCAAATTTTATCACTTTCCATAGGTTGGTGCTAATTTCCCCGGGGTTTTTGCCACAGTTTGCGGGGTTAGGCCTCGCTCTCCTCAGCAGCTGTGACGGTCACCGGTTCCACCGCCGGGACTTTCTCCACCGGCAGGGTGCGCTCCGGCTCCGCAAGGACCCAAAACTGGGTGACCTCCGTGGAATCGGCGGGCAGGTCGGGGTTGGGCTGGAGGGTGTAGAGGTGGTAGTTCTCCCCCTGGCGGAGGAGAGCATACCAGAGGTCCCTCCCCTCGTCCCGGTAGAGCACCGGCTGGTCCCCCTCCGCCATGCCGGTCTGGAGGGTCCACAGCAGGCCCAGGATCTCCTCCTGGGAAAAGACCTCCATCCGCTCTGCCCGGTAGTTGACATAGGTGTAGTCCCCAGGGTCAAAGCCGAAGGAGAAGAACACCCGGTCCCAGGCCGCCCGTTCCGTGGCCTGGGCATCCCAGTTCTCCGGCACCGCCGTCCCCTGGCCCAGGGGGACCACATACCCCGCCACCTCCACCGCCGAGACGGTGGTCAGGTCCAGGGGCGTGCGGAAGGTGGTGACCCAGTTCCCGCCTCCGCTGGAGGCGCCGTTGGCCCGCCGGGCCATGCCCTGGCTGTCCAGAAGGTAGCCGGAGGGGAAAGCCATCCCCCCGATCTCCTCCATCTTCGGTTGGGCCCCTTGGGTGAAGGTATAGGACAGGGAGAAGGGGGTGAGGGTCACGGACCCCACCGTCTCCCCCGCCGGGGTTTGGATCTCGCCTTCCAGGATGGTCCCCTGGTTGGTGGGGGTCCAGGTGGCCTCCGCCACCTCCTGGGTCAGGGAGGTGGCATCGCTGACAAAGTCCCCCACGGACAGGCGCAGGTCCCCTGCCGGCCAGGGGATGTCCCGGGAGAAGTAGGAGAGGTAGGTGATGGTCTGCCTCTCCTTGTCCAGGAAGGCGGTTTGGACGGTGCCGCTGCGGGCGGTGCTCTCCTCCACCCCCTGGAGGGTGACGGTCTGGGGGCCGAACCAGCCCTCCTCCCCGTCGGGGAGAATCACGGTGCCCGCCAGGGTCACGTCGTAGAGGACGTAGAGCTCCCGGTCATTGCCCAGGGTCTGGCGGACGTGGAGGGTGAGGTCGGTGCCCCGGTCGGTGACGTCCACGTCCTGGATGCCGGGGGCCAGGGTGGCTGCCATGGCCTCGTCAATCTGGAGCTGCTGGGCCATGGTCGGGTCCAGCTGGGCCTCCCCCTGGGCCGAACAGCCAGCGGCCAGGGCAAGGAGGAGCAAAAGGCTGAGGGGGAGTAGGATGCGTTTCATACGAGTCACTCCTTTCTCAGGCGGGGCAAGGGGCGGTACCACGTTGGGTGCGCAGGCCCCTTACAGACCGAGGGCTTCCTGGATTGCCGTGTAAGCCCTGTGCTTGCGCGGCAAAACCGCGTTCAAATCGCAAAAACAAAACGGAAAGCGGGGATCAGTAAAGCAATCTGGTACCCGCCAAAAGCCAGGGAAGCGATGCCCACAACGCGGAACGCAGCCGCCAAGCCCCGCCGCCCTTTCTCCTTGGCAAGGTACCCGCCCCCCCGAAGCAGCAAAATGCCGGCCAAAACCTGTAACAGCACACCAAGGATCGAAATCCCCAGCGCAGCAAAGGTGAGGGTTGTGCTCATCACAACGGGACCATTGACCAAAATTCCATCATCATACATTGTTGTCGTGCTCCTTACAACCGTCGGCGGCCAGGGCTAGGAGGAAAAGGGAGGCCAAGAAAGCCTAGGATGCGTTTCGCAGAGATTCCCTCCTGATTTGACACGCCGTTCCATAAGACTGCGCCATCGTCAGGGGTTCCGCTGTACCGCCGTCAGATCGCCCTGGATCAAGCCGCCATCGGCAGCCGTGAAGTGGAGGTAATAGCGATTGCCGCCGGGGTTCGGGACAGACAGCCTTTCCCCCGCAGGGTTGCCGGGCGCCACTTCCATGCGGCTGACTCTGGTCGTTTGAAAGACCCCTTCCTCATAGACATCCACCCAGCAAGGGACTTGGGCTGCATGGGTGTAGGAGATTTCCAACGCATCGCCATTGCCCGGCGTGCAGGTAAAACTGGGGGGGCGGTGGTGCCCCTCTCCCCACACCAACTGGGCAGGGAAGACAGGCAGGGGTTGGGTCGCTGCCGTCTCCCCACCGCCGGCGCAGCCGAAGAGGCCCACGCTCAGTAACAGCAGGAGGGAGTATACCAGCCAGCGTTTCTTCATGGTGGGTCACTCCTTTCCATCGAATCCGGGGAGCCGGTCCCCGGTCCGCTGATGTGGTGCTCATGTCAAAATAGGCAGCGGCGTTCACCCGGTCCCCTTCCCCAGCTTCTTCCCCTTAAGAATAGTAGCTGGGATCCCCGATGACCGCGGGCACATCGTCGATTTTCTGGAAGGAACACCGTTCCCCCTCTATGGTCAGGGAAAACCCGTTGCCGTCATAGAGGAGTTCCTGGTGGGGGAGGATCCCCGCGTTGTGGGGATCCTGGCAGGCGATCACGTAAGTCCCCTCCCCCTGGGGGAAGACCCGACCGCGAACAAAGCGGCCATTTTTTTGGTCCGCATAGTAAAACGCCTGGGACGCATCCACAGAAAAAAGCCGTTGCGCATCGGCGGCACCCGCGATGTACGACCCGCAAAGGGTGGCGCTGGGGGGCAGGGGAACCGTCGTGGCCCCACTGCCGCCGCAGCCGAAGAGGCCCACACTCAGTAACAGCAGGAGGGCGCACACAAGCCAGCGTTTCTTCATAGCGGGTCACTCCTTTCCATCTGGTCTGGGGATCTGGTTCAGGCCAAGTTCTCCGGCAGGGAGGTGTCCAGCACCGCCTGCATCTGCTGGGCGGTCAAGGCCCCCTCCTGGAACCAGGCGTCGTAGACCCGGTCCCCCTCTGCGAAGAGGTAGTGGGTCTCCCCGCCCTGGTCGGTGAAGATGCTGTCCTCCAGGTCAGCCACGGTGCTGTTGGAGGCCATATGGTCGGGCTTCGCCCCCGGGCCCAGGCGCTGGGCCCACATGGCCTGGAGGATCTCCTCCACCGGCCCCCCCTCCTTCACCGGCTCCCACTCCCCCGGTATGTCATTCATATCAAAGTAGGCGGCAAAGTCCACCTGGTCTGCCCCAGGGTAGGGGATCCAGGCCGACCCGCCTACCTGGACGCCGTCCAGGGTGACGGTGTAGGTGCCGTCCTCCCCCGGGGTGACCTGATAGTCCTGGGAGGCGGTCGCCGTCATGCCCTCCGAGGGGGTGGTGTCCTCCTGGTCGGCGGAACCCACCCCCGACGGGGCCGGCGGGGTTTCCTGGGTCTGCCCGCAGGCGCACAAGGTCAGGGCCAGCAGAAGGCAGGCCAGGGCGGCGGGAAGGCGAAGGCTGTGGAATTTCATGGGGATCGCTCCTTTCATCGAATGGTTCCTGTGTGGTTGGGGGGCGGGGGCGGCGATGGCTGGGGGCTTATTCCGCCAGCCCCCAGTCCCGTGCGTCCACCTGGGGGATGCTGCCTGGCACCACCCCTCGGACATAGGTCACGGAGACAACGTCCCCTACCTGGAACCCCTTGTCCCCCACCTGCTGCAGCGAGATGGACAGCTGCTGGGCCTCCTGGGCGATTTCCTCGGTGGCCAGGGGTTCGATCACTGCGGTGCCCGCCCCGATGCGGTCAATCACACCGCAGAACTCTTTTTGCAGTAGGCCACATTCACGGGCGTCCACCGTCGCCGGTTCCCCCGGCGTGACCGGGCCTAGGTAGACCACCGTGACGGTATCCCCCACGGTGGCCTCCAGGTTTTCCCGTCCCCCGATGGCATCCAGGGGGAAGGCCACCTGGGTGGCCTGGGCCCGCAGGGGATCGTTGGGCAGAACCGACACCAGGACCTCTGCATCGCTGATCTGCAAAACCTCTCCGGCAAACCCCTGTTCTTCGCCCGCTCCGCAGGCGCACAGGGACAGCGCCAGGAGCAGGCCGGCCAGGGCGGCAGGGAGGCGAAGGGCGCGGCGTTTCATCGTACTCTCTCCTTTCTATGGGTGGTGTTCCGATGGCCCGGAGGGGAACCCTTTCAGGCCGCGGCGCAGGGATGCCCCTTTACTTATATATGACGTCTGAGAGGGGCGTTTTGTGACGGGGGAGGGGGAAATTTTGTGGAATTCAGACAATTTCGTCATTTCGCGCAAACCTTACAGGACCTTTTTACCGGCGGCAGCCGCACACCCAGAACTCTGCACAAAACGTCCCTTCCACCACGGCCACGAGGATGGCTGGCCCCACATTGTCAGGGCAGTTTCCGCCTTCCACTAGGGCTGGTTTTCGATGTCTCCCTCCCCTCCCGCTGTGTTCTTCTTTTTCCAAAACAGGACCATTCCCCATCCCGAGAGGATCAGCCCACCCAGTTGGATGGAGGGGATAATGGCCATGATCTGCAGTTCGTTCCAGGAAAAATCAAAGAATTTCTGGAGGGAGAAAATGAAATCAGAAAGGTATGGCGCCGCAATGGCCAGCAGCAAGCCCAACAGGAAAAGGATTAGAATGGTTCTCTTGTCTTTTGTTTTCATGGCTACTTGCCCTCCTCTCTCCCTGCGGCTGCGTGCGCAGGGTGTCGCATGGCACGGTCTCGTTCGAATCGCAGATTCCCATCCTGTTTTTTACAATGTGACCAATTTGCTTCCACTTTTTCTTACCGCTTTGTTTCATTTTCACCTTATCATATTCCATTTTTCTTGTCAACGAAAATTTTATTTTTTGAAAAATTATTGTCTCCATCTCCCTTTTGTGGTATAGTGAGACTATATCAGAAACCTGGAAGTGACCAGAAGAGGCAGGAATCCCCGTTGAAACAGCATGTTCCAGATTCCCCATCCCGCCCCACCAGCGGACTGGAGGAAAACTTAAAAAAAGCCCTCACAGAACTGCTCATCCTCTTCCTCTTCGGAGAGGGGGAGCACTACATCGGGGAACTCTCCCCCCTGTTGGAGGCCCGCAGCCACGGTACCTTGAGTATCGTCTTTCCCTATGCCGCCATTTACCGGATCACCGCCGCCGGATACCTGACGGAGAGCGAAAAAAAGACCGCCCCCGACGGGCGGCTGCGGCAGTACTACGCCATCACCCCGGCGGGCCGGGCCCATCTGCAGGAGATGCTGGCCACCTACCACCAGTTTTTCCAAGGTGTCAATGACATCCTTTCAGGGAAGGAGGACCCATGAGCAACCCAGACCTTCGCCGGTATGAAAAGGAGCTCCGGGCCTCGGTGAAAGGGTTCCGCCTGCGGCGCAGGCTCCACCGTTCGTTTCGCCAAGCCGTCATGCCCTTCTTGGAGGAAACCGCTGCCCCCAGTTATGAGGAACTCACCGCCGCCTTCGGCCCCCCAGACCAGATGGCCCAGGATCTGCTGCGAACGATGGCCAACCCTCCCCAGCCCCTTCGCCGGGGACAAAAGGTTGGGATCGTCTTGGTTGCCTGCCTGATCGTCGTTGGCATTGGTGTGGGGGCTTTTTCTTGGTGGAACGCCCCCGAGGATGAAGTAACCCTTTCCGACGGTTCTTCCTATACCGATGATGTCCTTCTCCCCAATTTTGCATTTAAGATAGATGAGGCTTTCACCAACTGGGAGATTCCCTGGCAGCAATCCTCAGACTGTTCCATCTACTTACTGCTGATCCACAACACCAACACCGTGGTGACCACCGCCACCGTCCAATATGCTGCACTACGCCCACCCCACACCATTGAAGTCCCTCCCAGAAGCACCCACGCTTTCTTAGTGGAGGATGCACGCCCTGGGGAGCACACCATTTCGTTCTCTTCCCCCGATGGTTCCCTTTCCGGAACCTTTCAAGTTCTCGTGGCGCTCCCCTCCAATCTCTGACCCCAAAAACACCAACCCCGTCCCCCGCCACGTTTTCCGGCAGGGGACGGGGTTTTTTCCGTCCTGTTCAATTGAAACCGTCCCCCTGGGCCTGGAACAGTTCCTCCACCCGCTGCCTCAGGGCGGGGTGCCCGGCCAGGTCGGGGTCCTGGGCCAGCAGGGCCCGGGCGGCGGCCTGGGCCTGGTGGAGCAGGCGCATGTCCCCCTCCAGGCTGGCCAGCTTCAGCTGGGGCAGGCCATGCTGCCGGGCCCCGAAAAAGTCCCCGGGGCCCCGGAGCTTCAAATCCTCCTCGGCAATGACGAAGCCGTCGTTGGTGGCCGTCAGGGCCCGGAGGCGCTGGCGGGTGGTCTCGCTGCGGCTGTCGGAGAGGAGCACGCAGTAGGACTGCCACTGCCCCCGGCCCACCCGGCCCCGGAGCTGGTGGAGCTGGCTCAGGCCGAACCGGTCGGCGTCCTCGATGATCATCAGGTTGGCGTTGGGCACGTCCACCCCCACCTCGATGACGGTGGTGGAGACCAGGATGTCCACCTGGCCGGCGGCGAAGGCGGCCATGGTCTCCTGCTTGTCCTTGGGCTTCTGCCGGCCGTGGACGATGGCCACCCGCAGGTCGGGGAAGACCTGGGTCTGGAGCCAGCGGCCGTACTGCTGGGCGGCCTTCATCCCCTCCGGGTCCTCCTGGTCCACCGCCGGGCAGACCACATACACCTGCCGCCCCTGGGCCACCTGCTTCCGGGCAAAGGCGAAGAGCCGCTGCCGCTTGTCCCCGTGGACCAGGTAGGTGGCCACGGGGGTGCGCCCCGGGGGCAGCTCGTCCAGCACCGACAGGTCCAGGTCCCCGTAGATCATCAACGCCAGGGTCCGGGGGATGGGGGTGGCGGACATCACCAGCACGTGGGGGTGGAGGCCCTGCCCCCCCTTGGCCGCCAGGGCGGCCCGCTGGCCCACCCCGAAGCGGTGCTGCTCGTCGGTGATCACCAGGCCCAGGCGGGGGAAGTCCACCCCCTCGCTGAGCAGGGCGTGGGTGCCCACCAGCAGGTGGGTCTCCCCCGCCGCCAGGCGCTCCCGGCAGGCCCGCTTCTGGGCGGCGGTCATGGACCCGGTGAGCAGGTCCACCACCAGGCCGGAGCCCGCCAGCAGGCCCTCCAAGGTCTTGGCGTGCTGCTGGGCCAGCAGCTCCGTAGGGGCCATGAGGGCGGTCTGGCAGCCGTTTTCCCAGGCGAACCAGGCGCAGACTGCCGCCACCACCGTCTTGCCGGAGCCCACGTCCCCCTGGAGCAGGCGGTTCATGGGGGTGGGCTGGCGGAGGTCGGCCCCCGCCTCCTCCACCGCCCGGCGCTGGGCCCCGGTGAGGGGGAAGGGCAGCCGGGCGGTGAAGGCCCCCAGGTCCTGCCGGGGGAAGGGGGCCGCCTGCTGCCCCTGCCGCCGCCCCCGGATGCGGGTGAGCCCCAGGTTCAGGCAGAAGAGCTCCTCAAACATCAGCCGCCGCCGGGCCCGGGCCAGGGCCTGCCAGTCCGGGGGGAAGTGGATGTCCCGATAGGCCGCCTGGACGGGGGCCAGGTCATACTGCCGGCGGAGGTCCTCCCCCAAAGGTTCCGCCACCTGGGGCAGGCAGGCCAGGGCCCCCCGCACCAGGCCGGTGAGGAAGCGGTTGGTGATCCCCGCCGTGAGGGGGTAGACGGGGAAGATCCCCCCGGTGAGGGCGTTGGCCCCCTCCCGCTCGAAGGAGGGGTTCACCATCTGCCGCCGGTACCCCTCTCCGGTGACCTTGCCGTAGAACACATAGGTCTGGCCGGTCTGCAGGGCCTGGCGGACGTAGCTCTGGTTAAAAAAGGTGAGGGCCAGCTGGCCGGTGGCGTCCACCACCCGGCCTTTGGTGAGCTCCAGCCCCCCCCGCACCCGGCTGGTGCGGAAGGGCTCGGCCACCACGGCGGCAAAGCACACCGGCTCCTCTAGGGGGAGGGCGGCGATGCTCTCCCGGAGGGTGCGGTCCTCGTACTCCCGGGGGAAGTAGGCCAGCAGATCCCCCACGGCAGACAGGCCCAGCTTGGCCAGGGCCTTGGCCCGGGCCTGGCCCACCCCGGGCAGGGCCGTGAGGGGGGAATGTAAGGTGAGATCCACCGGGAAAACCTCCTTTCTGGGGAAACCGCCGCCGTCTGTGGCGGAAAAACAACCACTTATGGAAAAAGGCATGACAACCGCCCCCCTTTCCGGTACACTGTTCCTGACCGGAACGAGGAGGTGCCGCCATTGGAGATCCAAGTCAAGATTGACCCCGCCTGCCGGGAACCCAAGGTCCTGGTCTGTACCCACGCCATGACCGACGAAGTCCAAGCCATCCTCCAGGCCTTGGCCCAGGCCCCGCCCCAGCTGCTCCCCGGCTTCCGGGAGGGCACCCTGGAACTGCTGGAGCCCCAAGACCTGCTCCGGGTCTATGCCGCCGGCGGGAAGGTCTTTGCCGTCACCCCGGCGGGGGAGTTCCAGCTCCGCCTGCGGCTGTACGAGGCGGAGGCGCGGCTGGACAAGACGGTGTTCGTCCGGATCTCCCACTCGGAGATCATCAACCTGCGCAAAGCCAAAGCCTTTGACCTGCGCCTGTCCGGCACCATCTCGGTGCGGCTGGCCGACGGGAGCGTGTCCTACGTCTCCCGGCGGTACGTGGCCAGGATCAAACAACTCTTAGGGGTGTGAGGTGACTGCCATGAAGAAAGAAGCCCTGTTCCGCGGCCTGCTGGGGGTGCCGTTGGGCATCGCCCTGGGGCACATCATCTCCCTGCTGGCCTCCCTGGGCCTGGCGGGGGGAGAGTTCTCCCCCTGCGTGCCCTCCCTGGTTCAGGCCATGGGCAGCGAAGTAGCCGCCGTGGCCCTTCAGACCGGGCTGTCCGGCCTGCTGGGGGCGGCCTTTGGGGCGGGGTCAGTGGTCTGGTCCCTGGACCACTGGAGCCTGGTCAAGCAGACGGGGGTGTATTTCCTGATCGGCTCCCTGGCCATGCTCCCCATCGCCTACCTGGCCCACTGGATGGAGCACAGCCTGCGGGGTATCCTGGGGTACTTCCTGATTTACCTGGCGATTTTCGCGGGGATTTGGGCCATCCAGTACCTGACCTGGCGCCACCGCATCGGAAAGCTCAACCAAAAACTGGAATAATATCTCTCTCCTCAGGGCGGAAGCGACAGCTTCCGCCCTGCTTGCCTGCCATTGTACCACAATCCGCCCCCGGTTTCCACTCACCCGAAGAACAGCCGCACCGTGAGGCTGGCAAAAAAGAACCCCGCCAGATCCGCGCACAGGGCGGCGGGGACGGCGTAGCGGGTCCGCTTGATCCCCGCCGCACCGAAGTAGACGGCGATGGTATAAAAGGTGGTCTCTGTGGACCCCAGCATCACCGCCGCCGTGCGCCCCACCGCCGAGTCCGGGCCGTAGGTGGTGATGAGCTCCGACCCCACCCCCAGGGCGGCGCTGCCGCTGATGGGCCGCACCACCATGAGACCCACCGTCTCCGGGGGGATGCCCACCTTCTCCAGCACCGGCCCCAGGGCCTGGGCCGCCAGATCCAGGGCCCCGGAGGCCCGGAGCATGGCCACCACCGTCAGCAGCGTCACCAGGGCCGGCAGGATCCGCAGGAGGATCTCCAGCCCCTTGGCCGCCCCCTGGAGCAGGGCCTCGTACACGTCCACCTTCTTGGCCATGCCGTAGCAGGAGACCCCGGCGATGATCCCCGGCACCAGCAGGTCCAACACCAGCTGCATGGGCTCCCCTCCCCTCAGTCCCGCCACAGGCGGGCCAGGAGTTTGGCCGCCCCGATCCCCGTGAGCACCGACAGGGCGGAGGTCACCCACACCGCCGGCAGGATGTCAAAGGGGGTCTGGCACCCCGCCGCCATCCGCACCGCCGCCACCGTGGTGGGGATGAGCTGGATGGAGGCGGTGTTGCACACCACCAGCATGCACAGGCTGTCCCCCGCCACCCCGGGGGTGCGGCGGCTCATCCGCCGGGCGGCCTCCAACCCCAGGGGGGTGGCGGCATTGCCCAGCCCCAGGAGGTTGGCCGAGACGTTGGCGGCAATGGTGTCCATGGTGCCCCGGTCCCTGGCAAAGTCCGGGAACAGCCGCCGCAGAACGGGGTGGAGGAGCCTTGCCAGCTTCTCCGCCAGCCCGGCCCGCTGCATCACCTCCATCACCCCCATCCACAGGCAGAGGACCCCCGCCATGGAGATCCCCAGCTGGATGGCCTCCCCTGCCCCCTCCAGGGCCGCCGCGGCCAGTTGGCCCTGGTTGCCCAGGGCCAGGGCACAAAACAGGGACAGGGCCGTCATCCCTGTCCAAATCACCGTCATCGCCATGGCAATGCCTCCCCCTGCGCCCCATGCCGGGGCGGTTCTCTCTCCAACCTATGTCCACCGGGCGGGAATCATGTCCCCCAGCCCTGCGCCCTTTTTCCCCGAAAACGACAACTTTCGATTGACTTCCCAGGTCAGTTTGTTATAATCGAGATAAATTGATGTGTTTTTCGTCGATTCTGGCTTTTTTTGCCAGATTTTCCGAACCCTTCCCCTTTCCCCGACAAGAACACAGAAACAGAGAGAGAAAATCGCCAACTGACGTTGAAAGGATGTGCTTGACCATGAAGTCAACAGGTATCGTGCGCCGGGTGGACGAGCTGGGCCGCATTGTGTTGCCCATTGAGCTGCGCCGCACCCTGAATATCGCGGAAAAAGATTCCCTGGAAATTTACGTGGATGGGTCCTCCATCATGCTGAAGAAGTATCAGCCCGCCTGTATTTTCTGCGACAGTGCAAAGGACATTACCGTCTTCAAAGGCAAAAATATCTGCGCCAGCTGCCTTCAGGAACTGCTGCGGAAGTGAGTGACCGCCCTTTCGTCTCCGCATAACTAGGAAGGCCGTACCTCAAGAGAGGTACGGCCTTCCTTTATGGTTCGAGTCGATCTTTTTATGGGGCAGGCTGGTTGGCCACCGCCAGGTCGTAGAGGGCTTTCCGGGGCAGGCCGCAGCGGCTGGCGGCCTCCTTCACCGCGTCCCGGGTGGACCACCCCTCCCCCCGGAGCCGGTTGACCAGGGCCAGGCCCTCCTCCAAGGTGGGGGCCGCCTCCTGCTGGGGGGCCGCCCCCTCCACCACCAGGACGAACTCCCCCTTGGGCGGGTTCTCCGTGTAGTGGGCCACCGCCTGGCCCAGGGTGGTCCGCAGCACCTCCTCGTGGAGCTTGGTGAGCTCCCGGCACAGGGCCACCCGCCGGTCCGGGCCGAAGGTCTCCGCCAGGTCTTTTAAGGTGGCCAAAAGCTTGTGAGGGGCCTCGTGAAAGAGCATGGTCCGCGCCTCCCCCTGGAGGCTCTCCAGGTGGGCCCGGCGGTTCTTCTTGTTCATGGGGAGAAAGCCCTCAAAGGTAAACCGCCCCGTGGGCAGGCCGGACACCGCCAGGGCATTGACGAAGGCGCAGGCCCCGGGGATGGCCACCACGGGGATTCCCTGCTGGGCGCACTGGGCCACCAGCTCCTCCCCCGGGTCGCTGATGGCGGGGGTGCCGGCGTCGGTGACCAGGGCGCAGTCCTCGCCCCCCAGCAGCCGGGCCACCAGCTCGTCGCTCCGGCCCTGGCCGCTGTGGCGGTGGTAGCTCACCATGGGTTTCTTCAGCCCCAGGTGGTTCAGGAGCTTCACCGTCACCCGGGTGTCCTCGGCGGCGATGAAGTCCACCTGGGCCAGGGTGTCCGCCCCCCGGGGGGAGAGGTCCCCCAGGTTTCCAATGGGGGTGGCCACCAGATATAAGGTTCCTGCCATGGCAGTTTCCTCCTTTACGGTTCCATTTGATAGTGGACGGGCAGCACCTCCAGCCCTGGGCCCCCGTCCTTCACCGCCTCCACCAGGACGGCGTAGGGGGGCTTCCGGCGGTCGTAGGCCAGCAGCTGCATCCGCTTGGGCTCCAGCCGGGCCGCCGCCAGGGCGGCAAAGAGCTCCGCCAGCCGCTCGGGGCGGTAGACCAGGGCAAACCGCCCCCCGGTGCGGGCCAGCCGCCCCGCCGCCTGGCAGAGGTCGGTGACCGAGCAGGTGTCGTCCATCCGGGCCTGGCCCCCGGACTTGCCCGACCCCGCCCGGAAGTAGGGCGGGTTGGACACCACCAGGTGGAACCGGTCCCCCGCCAGCAGGGTCCGGTCCCGCAGGTCCCCGGGGAGGATCGCCCCGGCCAGGCCGTTGTCCGCCAGGTTCTGCCGGGCCAGGGCGGCGGCGCCGGGGTTCAGCTCGATGCCCACCCGGTCCAGGTCCCCCTCCCGCTGGGAGAGGAGGAGCAGCAGGGAGCCCACCCCGCAGCCCAGGTCGCACACCGACCAGCCCTTCCGCAGGGTGGCAAACCGGGCCAGCAGCACGCTGTCCCGCCCCAGTTTGAAGTAGTCGTCGGATTGGGTGAGGCGGTAGGCCCCCAGGTACTCCACCGAGGTCATGGCCGTTTCCGGGCCGGGGGCAGACCCTCCATGGTCCGCAGCTGGTTCAGCAGCCACCGCACCGTCCGGGCGGTCATGCCCCAGATATAATGCCCCTGGTACTCGTAGATGGGCACGTCCATATACCCTTTCCGCCAGGGGTAGGTCTTGGGAAAGCCGATGCGTTCATAGGGGAAGCTGTCGTCCACCTGGGCGGACACGGTGTACCGGTAAACCTCCTCCGGGTAGTCCAGCAGGTAGTCCAGGGGGACGAAGAACACGTTCTTCACCTCCGCCGCGCTGGCGGCCAGGTGGGCCACCCCCGCCGGGGAGACCAGCCCCAGGAAGGGGTAGATCACCCGGTCGCTGATGTCCTGGATCACATCCAGGGGGGCCAGGATCTCGATGGCCTCGGCGGGGATGCCAATCTCCTCCCAGGTCTCCCGGAGGGCGGTGTCCACGGGTTTCTCTCCGGCCTCCCGCCGGCCTCCGGGGAAGCACACCTCCCCGGGCTGGTGGCCCACCAAGGTCTCCGCCCGGGTCTCAAAGAGCAGGCAGAGCTTCCCCTCCCACTGGACCAGGGGGACCAGGATGGCATACTCCCCCACCGCCCCCTGGATCCCCAGTTCCCGGTGGGAGAAATAGTCTTTCATTGCGGCAATGGTCATGGTCTTCCTCCTTCAGGACTCCGGGACGGTGAACTTGGCCAGCAGGTCCTCCTCCTCCCACAGGACCACCTGGCCCTGAGCCAGACTGGCGGGCACGTCGATGAGCCGCTGGTTCCGGCTGCCCCGGAAGTGGAGCTCATAGGACTTCTCCTTCTGGAGGAAGGGGCCGTCCACCAGCACGTCGGTCTCCGCCAGCAGGGCGGTCCAAGCCGGGTCCCCGGCATCCCGCAGGTGCTCGAAGAGGTAGCCGGTATAGGTCCACACATTGAGCCCCAGGCCGTGGGCCGCCCGGGCCAGGTCGGCGCAGGCGGCGGCCTGGACGAAAGGCTCTCCCCCCGAGAGGGTGATGCCCTCGATGAGGGGGTTCTTCTTCATCTGCTCCACCAGTTCCTCCAAGGTGGCCTCCCGGCCTCCGGCGGCGTCATGGGTGCCCGGGTTGTGGCAGCCGGGGCAGTGGTGGGGGCAACCCTGGGTAAAGACCGTGAACCGCAGGCCGTGGCCGTCCACAATGGAGTCGTTCACCGTGTTGGCAATGCGCATGGGCAGGGCCCTCCTTTGTCATCCAAAATCGTCTCTGTATCTTACCACATTTTCTCGCCGGGAACAATGGGCCAGTTTCCACGAGAAAGTATGCCCACAAGAAGTTCATGGCACCCCTTGCTCCAGCCAGCGTTCCAACAGCGCATTCTCCCAAAGAATTATTCGACTTCCGCCCCACCGAAGAATCGCCTACCTGATGGCCATATCGCAGCATGAAAAACCGCCGCCCCGTTTCGGGCGGCGGTTGTTTGGTCTAGACGATGGTTTACTTGCTGTAATCGTAGAAGCCCTTGCCGGTCTTCTGGCCCAGGTGGCCGGCCCGGTAGAGCACCTTGTACAGGTGGGCGGGGCGATACTTGGAGTCGGCGGTCTCCTGATACAGGGACTCCATAACCTCGATCATCACGTCGATGCCGATGAAGTCGGCCAGCTTCAGGGGGCCCATGGGCAGGTTGTAGCCCAGTTCGCAGGCCTTGTCGATGTCCTCGTAGGAGCAGACGTTCTCCCCGGCCAGGATGGCGGCCTCGTTCATCATGGGGCACATAACCCGGTTGGCGATGAACATGGGCACATCCTGCACGGTGACGAACTCCTTGCCAAAGCCCTTGGCCACGGCCTTGCCCGTCTCGATGGTGTCTTCGGAGGTGTCATAGGCGTTGATGATCTCCACCAGCTTCATGACGGGCACGGGGCTGAAGAAGTGCATGCCCAGGAACTTCTCCGGCCGCTGAGAGGCGGCAGCCAGCTCAGTGATGCTCAGGGAGGAGGTGTTGGACACGAAGATGGCGTTGGGCTGGATCACGGGAGCCATCTTGGCGAAGGCCTCCTTTTTCAGCTCCATGTTTTCCACCATGGCCTCGAAGACGATGTCCACGTCCTTCAGATCTTCCAGGGTGGTGGTGGCCTTCATCCGGCCCAGCCACTGGTCGGCCTGCTCCTGGGTGATCTTGCCTTTGGCAACTTTTTTTGCAAAGTTCTTCTGGATCCCAGCCACGCCTTTTTCCAGGGTGGGGGTTCTGTGGTTGTAGAGGACCACGTCATAGCCGCCCTCCAGAGCGACCTGGGCGATGCCTCTGCCCATGAAGCCTGCGCCGTACACGCCTACAGTTTTCACTTCCATGTTTCTGCAACTCCTTAAATACAGTGTGGATCCCTGACGGGACGGTATTTCAATGACGCAGCCGGAAACCCGGCCCCGCCGTTTGACTCTGAGGGACGCAAAGACAGGGCGGCGCCCTGCAAAATTTCCTGCGTTTTTCCTATCTTACAGGAAGAACCCGCCCCCGTCAAGGGCTGGGCCCGACATTTCCGCGGTTTTTTCCGGGTTCGCTGCCTGCCGCTGCCGGGGGCTGTCCAAAGCAGCTGCGCCGCGAGGCAAGATCTCCGTCATTTTCTCTTGTTTTGTCTATTCTGTGTAGTTTTACGGGGATGATTTTGTAGGATTTGCTCGTTTCCTTCCCCTTTCTTTTTTCTTGTGTAGTGCTCATTAACTAAGGAACCCGCTAAAAATAATCAATATGTGGCATGTGCCCCCCCATTTCTTATGCTATAATAAACCCTGTAGAAGTTGCCCCGATTTGGAAGATGCTGCCGTGGGCATTCTTCTCCATGCCCAGGCGCATTATCGAAGGCCTGTTACGTGTTACGTAAGAAATCATTTACAGGAGGATTTTTATCATGGAATTCAAACTGAACGAAGACCAGCAGATGATTCACGACCTTGCTAAGGATTTCGCGGAATCTGTTCTGCAGCCCCGCATCGACGAGATCGAAGCCGGCGAGATGACCGAGGTCAGCAACGGCGAGAAGCATCCCCAGCTGCCCCACGACATTCACCAGCAGCTGGCTGAGTGCGGCTTCATCGGCATCAGCTTCCCCGAGGAGTACAACGGCCTCGGCATGGGCCACGTGGAGCAGGCCATCGTGATCAAGGAACTCAGCCGCATCTCCCCCTCCGTGGGCAAGTGCCTGGACGTGTACATCCTGGGCCTGGAAGCTCTGGACCTGTATGCTTCCCCCGAGCAGAAGGAGAAGTATCTGGCTCCCTGCTGCAGCGGTGAGCAGACCGTTTCCTTCGCCTTCACCGAGCCCGACACCGGTTCCGACCCCAAGATGCTGAAGACCCGCCTGGAGAAGCAGGCCGACGGCACCTACAAGCTCAACGGCGTCAAGCGCTTCATCTCCAACGCCGGTTATGACGGCCCCTGCGTGCTGTTCGCCCTGCAGAAGGACGAGGAGTCCGGCAAGGACCTGGTCACCGGCCTGGTGATCGACAAGTTCTGCGAGGGCTACTCCATCTCCTCCCCCTGGGAGAAGATCGGCTATCGCGGCTCCGAAGTGTACGACATCTTCCTGGATGACGTGAAGGTCACCGAGGACCAGATCCTGGGCAAGCCCGGCGACGGCTTCACCCAGCTGCTGGGCACCACCGCTTATGGTAAGCTGGGCTTCACCGCCGTGTTCGTTGGTACCGCTCTGGGTGCTGCCGACATCGCCCTGAAGTACTGCCAGGAGAAGCTGCACCGCGGCAAGTCCATCACCAAGTTCCCCACCACCCAGCTGCGTCTGTCCACCATGCTGACCTACGCTCACACCGCCGAGCTGCTGCTGCTGGAGGCCGCTGACTACTGCGACCACAACCACTTCGAGCCCGACGACATCCCCACCATGCGCGCTGTTCAGGCCCGCACCGCCCAGGCCAAGGGCTATGCCGCCGAGACCGCTACCAAGGTCGCTACCATGGCCGTCAACGCTATGGGCGCCTATGGTGTCTGCGACGAGTATCAGGCCGAGCGCTTCCTGCGTGATGCTGCTGTTGCCCCCAACATCGAGGGTTCCGGCGACATCCAGTACCTGATCCACGGCATGTTCGTGGCTGCCAACGGCAACACCAACTGATCCGTCTCCCCTGTTCCTATCGTCACTTCCGCCAGCCGGTCCTGCAAGGGACCGGTTGGCGCAAGTAATAGAGGTCCCATGGCCCCTTAAAGGCCAAATATTAAAATTCTTAGGAGGATCTTAACCATGAAACCTGTTTATCCTGCTCCCAGAGCCCTGCCTTCCTATGAGAACCTGCTGCTCGAGATGGTCGAGCCCAACATCCTGAAGGTTACCCTGAACCGTCCCAAGGCTTACAACGCCCTGTCCCACGGCCTGGTTGAGGACCTGACCAACCTGTCCCAGTGGCTGGTTGACGAGTACTACAACATCCGCGTCGTGCTGCTGTATGGCGGCGACGAGGCCAAGGGCTTCTGCGCCGGCCTGGACGTCAAGCAGGGCCTGACCGACTACGAGGAGACCGTCCCCGGCTTCTATCACTATCAGATCAAGCTGGGCGAGCTGGAGTGGTACATTGCTAAGACTCCCCAGCCCTGGATCACCCTGATCGACAACGTCTCCGCTGGCGGCGGGTTCTCCCTGGCTATGTGCTCCGACATCCGTATCTGCACCAAGACCGCTCGCTTCTCCTGCTTCTATGCCAACGTGGGCATCGGCGGCTGCGACATGTCCTCCTCCTACTTCCTGCCCCGTCTGATCGGCACCGGCCGTGCCTATGAGATGATGCTGACCGGCAACTTCATCAGCGCTGACGAAGCCTGGAACCTGGGCCTGGTGTCCAAGGTTGTTGAGGACCGTCCCGCTCTGATCCCCGCCGGCCTGGAGCTGGCTCGCGTGATCGCTGCCAAGGATCCCATGGCTGTCCGCCTGACCAAGGAAGCTATGCGCGCCAACGTCGACGCCGCCGGCTTCGACAATGCCCTGCAGGTCGAGAACCGCAACCAGACCCTGATGATCGCCCACAACGTCAACAAGGACGCTTCTCAGGATCCCATCGGCAAGTATTGGATCGAGGATCGTACCGATCCCATGAACCCCAAGGGTGCCAACTAATCGATTGTTTCGATTTGAAAAAGACCTCCGGCGATAGCCGGAGGTCTTTTTTTGCGTTTGTTGTCCGCCGGTGAAGGACAAATTGTGCCCTTTCTCGGCCCGCCTTTGCCCGACTGGACGGACATAATCCGGCACTCTCCCCGCGAGGATCCCGTGGGAACCCAGTGGGAAACCCGTGGGAAAAATGCTTGGCGGGGCTTGGGGACGAAGGGGTTTGCCCAGAAGAAGGTTCTGAGCCTGGTGCTTTGCGTGGCTATGCTGCTGTCTGTCAT
>ERZ827471.207-NODE-207-length-62092-cov-9.996502_pt1 | contig 62092 bp, 66 predicted proteins | sample MGYA00519772_ERZ827471 | MGnify/ENA primary metagenome ERZ827471 (study PRJEB31778, sample SAMEA3449315) | human gut metagenome | biome: human gut; feature: human-associated habitat; material: faeces | place: United Kingdom | collected 2010/2012 ...
CTCGTTTATTTTATCTCATCTCTTTTTGTTTGTCAAGCACTTTTTTAAGTTTTTTTTCAAACATTTTTGAGTTAAGATTTTGTTGTCGCTTTGTTGACGACTTGAATACTTTATCATATCTTCTGTCTTTTGTCAACAACTTTTTTATTTTTTCTGAAACAAAATATTATTATCATTTTTCTGAAAACAATTTGTTCCCAACAACTCTGATAGAATAGCACTTTTTCCAGTACCTGTCAACATATTTTTTACAAAAAATACTTTTTTCTCAAAAAAATATGTTTTTCAAATAAAAACCGCACTCCGCAGGCACGATTCCCCCTGAAATTCAGTGGAATCATGCCTGCAGAATGCGGTTTATTCCTGCAAAGATGCGTATAAAAATGTTTTTATCATAGAGAAAATTCAGTACTGTGTCTCCTCTGATCAGCCTTAAACCTTCCTGTCCTACTTCCGTATTGCAGAGGATCGTCAGTACAAGCATTGCAACCCATATAAAAATAACACATTTCCCTCCGCCTATCACTGCCCCTGCCAGTTTGTTGATTCCCCGCAGTACCGGAAGTCTCGCCAGAAGATCCAGTGCATAGGCAAATACATGGATCAGCACAGATGCCAGTATATATGACACCAGAAAAGAAAGGCAGTTTACTGCTATATTGGCAAGATAGCGAGAAACATATTCTCCGAATGTATTTACCGAAAGGGTCTGATACACTGCTGCCGTATTATTATCTGCAATTCCATTCTGAAGCAGTTCTGGAAAGTTCATGCCGCTGATCAGCTCATTCTGCTGTTCCCCGTCAACTACAGTTTTCCCATCCATCAGTGATTCTGCAAAATTCCCACTGACATCCTGGATTTTTTCGTAAACAGATGTATTATCCCTGATAAAAGAATTCACATAGGGATTGATCAGCCATACTACAACAACAGATAACATAACGAGCAGTACAGACACTACTTCTTTTATAAAACCGCGCCGGTACCCGTCAACCATAGAAAAGGCAAGCAGTACAAGCACAGCCAGTCCAAGCCATGTCCAGCTCATATCTGCCTCCTTAACTGAATTTAATGGTGCTGACTCCGTTATCCATCACCATCAGGTATTTGTTCCATCCAATTTTAAAGAAATTACGGATCGTCCCATCCACACTTCCCATATATTTCTGCACACCGCGGCTGTTCATTACGCAGATCTGGGAACTGTTGTACATGATAATGTTTCCACCGCTCATCTTGATAGTGCTGTATGCAACATTGAAATTCCTGCGAAACTTCAGCTGCCCGTTCATATTATAGACTTCCATTGTATATTCACTATCTTTATTATTGTTCTTGAATACCAACCCGATCCTTTCATCATCAAAAAATGTGCTTACGATCTCCTGTTTTACATTGATAGTCTTGCTCTCTTTTGGAATCTGGTTTCCCTGATAAGCAGAAAATCCATCATCCCGCAACGCAATATACTGGCTTTCGCTGATACACTCTACCTGCGGAATCACCGCGTTCTCGTAAGTATAACCACTTACGATTCTATCATCCTCATTCTGTCCTACATCTCCATAATTATAAAAAGCAACATAGCTGGTAGTCTTACTTCCATCTACATACTGGAATGTTACCATCATCACACCATTGTCAGAAACTGCAACATCCATCGGATATCCGGGATCATCTATTTTCGTAAGGTTCTCTGCCACCAGGCTTCCATCTGAATTGTAAAAATTGATCCAGGTATTTTCATCATTATCAAGAATCGCTGCTACCATTCCATTAGCCGCTATCCGGACTTTTACAATTGAATATGATGTTGTAACAGTTCCTGTGATCCCTTTCTTATCGCAGATATAAAAAGATGTCCCCTCACTGTCTGCAACAACTGCCCTGCTTCCATTGACATCAGCAATGGGATTCTGCATGGTGTAAGTTTCATTCCACACCGTATTCATACTGCTGTCAACAACAGATACCCCATCCGGACTGTACCTCAGAATATCTCCATCCATCTCCACATACTGGGTGGAAACAACATCTTCCTGTTCACTGGTATTAAGCACCTTATAACTGTGGTAACTCCGCTTCTCAACATAAACAAATACAAGGCACACTGCCACCACCACAACCGCCGTTGCTACCAGTTTTTTTCCAGTGTCTGAGAGCTTACGGCGATGGTACGACTTTCCTCTGGATGTTCCCACCTGTACAGCCTGCTCCTGCGCCAGTTTTGCTTTTTGTTTCATCAACTTTTTACGCTTTTGTTTTTTTTGAATTTTTTTTATGATATTCACAACTGTATCCCTTACCTTATCATTAATTGTAAACTGGTTTTCCAGTTATTATAGCACACTCAGTCAGGGTAAAACAATTACCTGCCCGGGATAAATAATTTCGTTGGCAGAAATCCCGTTAAGTTTACAGATTTCTTCCATTGCCTCTGCATTTCCGTAACATCGAATACTGATCTGGTATAAAGTATCTCCTGGCCTTATCACATATGTGGGATGCGCATTCTCCGCTGATGCCGCAGTTTCTGCTGCCTGCTGTGTATTCTGATCTTTATTTTCGTCTGCATCTGTATCTTTATTTTTTTTCAATTTCTTTTCTGCATAATTTTTTTGTTTTTTTTCTGCTCCTGTACTTCCTGAATTATTTTCTGTCTGTGTCTGTGCTTTTTCTGTCACTGCCGGCACCGGTGTCTGCGTAATATCATTTTTTTCAGCGTCAGAAAGTGGCTCCGTTGCAGATAGCTGGTCTGTTTTTGGGGTCACTGCGGCAGTGATCGGCACACTCTCACCTGAAGGCTCTGACTTTTCCGGTTCCGTTACCACTTCACCGGACAACTCTGCATCCGTACTATTAGTCTCGGTCTCTTCTGGTGTTATCTGAGCGATTACTGCGGAAGCGGTTGCCACATCCTCCGGAATCCCGGAACTTTTCTGCCGGTTCTGAAAAAATGCCACTCCGGTTGCCAGCACTGCCAGAGCCAGACACACCGTTGCTGCATAAGAAAAAACGGAAGTCTTTTCTTCCTCCCGTTCTTCCGGTTTTTTGCTGTCTATGATCTTACGAAAATTCCGGACAGCTTTATCCTCTACTTTCTCAGATGTTTCCGGTCCGACATTCTGATTTCTTTCTATCATATACGTCTGCATCTGAGAATTTTTTTCATAATAGATATAATAGCCCTCTACCTTCACCATCGTTCCGCCATCATAACGAAAAAATGCCTCATCACATTCCACCGGTTCCATCAGCATCAGGATCTTTTCTCCTCCAAAATACCTTAAATGTGCTTTCACCAGCAAATCTGTAATCTCCACAGCCACCTGATGCTGTGCAAAAAACCATCCAACAATTTCCTGATCCGGAAAATACTTTTCTTTGTTTTCCTGCAGTTTCTGCCATATCTCTTCTGAAAAATCAATATGTTCCACCGTAGCTTCCATCTCGTCCGCAGCCAGTCCTCCTTTTACAAAAACACAGGTCATATCTGCCGTCCATTTGATCTCACCTGTGAGAACAGCTGCTTTTCCCCTCTCTCCCTCCTCTTCCGACAGCCTCTTCAGAAATGTATATACATAATCTTCCACATAAATCCTGTAATTCCCGTTGGCAAGTCCAATCTGCCGGACGTTTCTCGGCATGGCAAAGGTTTCCTGTGCTCCATCCTGTTCTGCCTGTTCCTCTTTATAAATGACCTCAATCATCTTATATCACCCCTTCGGATACAGCATATCACAGCAAAAACGCGGAATTTAGCACAATATAAGATACTTTTCCCATAATTTACCGACAGATTCTGCAGCGTGCATATTTTTCCCATTTTCGGGATAAGATGAAGAGAAAAGAAAAGAATCGAGGTTCCCCATGGCTTTTTACATTGATTCAAATAAAACCGGTTCTTCCGGAGAAATTGCATATCTTTTAAAAAAATGCATTCTTCACTGTCCCAAAAAATGGACTGAGATTGTTTTTTTATGCATTGGCAGCGACCGGATCACCGGTGATTGCTTAGGCCCATATATAGGACATCTGCTTCATCCCCACGAAAGTCCGCGGATCTTTGTCTACGGAACGCTCTCCGACCCGGTACATGCCTTGAATCTTGAAAAAAGCTCCAGGCTTATCGGACAGCTCCACCCGCATGCCCTGGTCATTGCTATTGATGCTTCCCTTGGACAAAAAAAGCACCTGGGCTATGTGACCATTGGAAATGGTGCACTGTACCCAGGTGCTGGTGTTCAGAAAAATCTTCCGCCTGTTGGAGATATCCACATCACAGGCATTGTGAACATTGCCGGAATGCTGGAACATCTCACTCTGCAGACAACACGGCTCTCCACCGTAGTAGCACTGGCAGATGTCATTGCCGGAGGGATCTTAAAAATCCTTCCCGCAGAGACAGATATGATCTCCTGTTGATTTATAAAGCGGACATCCTCAAACTGATTTTAAGCAAAGTCTTTAATCTGGCTGTAGATCCCCTCTGCATCAAGACCATATTTATGAAGAAGCTCTGCCGCCGGGCCGGACTCACCGAATACATCGTGGATTCCGATACGTTTAACCGGTACAGGAGCCTTCTCAGCCAGACACTCGCATACAGCTCCGCCAAGTCCGCCAATGATGGAGTGCTCCTCAACAGTTACAACTTTGCCTGTTTCTTTGGCAGCTGCAACAACAAGCTCCTCATCAAGAGGTTTAATGGTGTGGATATTGATAACTTTTGCATCGATTCCGTCTGCTGCAAGCTTCTCAGCTGCCTCAAGAGCAGGAGCAACGCAAAGTCCGTTTGCAATGATGGTAAGATCTTTTCCCTCGCGGAGAACAATACCTTTACCAAGCTCAAATTTATAATCCGGTCTGTCATTGATAACCGGAACTGCAAGACGTCCAAACCTCATGTATACCGGTCCCTGATGCTCATAAGCGGCCTCAACCATAGCCTTGGCCTCGATATCATCAGACGGGCTTGCAACAACCATTCCAGGAATTACTCTCATAAGTGCAAAGTCCTCAAGGCACTGATGTGTAGCACCGTCCTCGCCTACGGAAATACCGCCGTGAGTTGCTCCGATCTTTACATTAAGCTTCGGATATCCGATGGAGTTGCGAACCTGCTCATAAGCACGTCCGGCTGCAAACATGGCAAATGTACTTGCAAAAGGAACCTTGCCTGTGGAAGCAATTCCTGCCGCAATACCCATCATGTTGCACTCTGCGATACCGCAGTCAATATGACGCTCCGGAAATTCTTTCTTGAACATACCTGTCTGTGTAGCTGCAGCAAGGTCAGCGTCCAGAACGATAAGATTCTCGTGTTTTTTACCTAATTCTACAAGGGCACTGCCGTAGCTTGCTCTTGTTGCGATTTTCTTTACTTCTGACATAACGCTTCACCTACCTTCTCCAGATCTTCCATTGCCTGTGCATACTGCTCGTCATTCGGAGCCTTTCCGTGCCAGCCTACTGCGTTTTCCATGTAGGAAACGCCCTTGCCTTTTACGGTCTTCATGATGATAGCTGTCGGCATACCTTTGGTAGCTCTTGCCTCATCAAAAGCAGCTTTCAGCTGATCCATATCGTTGCCGTCAGCAACATTGATCACATGGAAATTGAAAGCTTCGAATTTCTTGTCAATCGGGTACGGGGAGCATACATCTGCAATATCACCGTCGATCTGAAGTCCGTTATTGTCCACGATCACAACCAGGTTGTCCAGTTTACGGAATCCTGCAAACATAGCAGCCTCCCATACCTGTCCTTCCTCAATCTCACCATCTCCAAGCAATGTATATACACGATAATCATCATTGCTCAGTTTAGCAGAAAGAGCCATACCTACTGCTGCAGAGATACCCTGTCCAAGGGAACCGCTTGACATATCAACGCCCGGGATATGTTTCATATCCGGATGTCCCTGAAGGTAGGAACCAAGATGACGAAGTGTTTTCAGGTCTTCTTTCGGGAAGTATCCTCTCTCTGCAAGTACAGAGTAAAGTCCTGGTGCTGTATGTCCTTTGGAAAGAACAAAACGGTCACGGTCTGCTTTCTTAGGATCCTTCGGGTCGATGTTCATCTCCTCGAAATATAAGTAAGTAAACACATCTGCTGCAGAAAGGGATCCACCTGGATGTCCGGCCTTTGCTGCATGGACTGCTGTTACGATATCCTTGCGGACTTCGTTGGCAACTTTCTGAAGTTCTAACTTATCCATGTTATAAATGTCTCCTTTTTTGGTGCTCCGGTCATGCCGGAGTGTTTATATATAAAAGAGCTTCCAGTTAATTACTCACCGAATACTGCTTTGTAGTCAGCCTGGAATTTAGCGATACCGGCATCTGTCAGCGGATGATGTGTCATCTGCTCGATTACCTTGAACGGTACAGTAGCAATGTCAGCACCTGCAAGTGCACATGCTGTTACGTGCATTGGATGACGAACACTTGCTGCAATGATCTCTGTCGGGATATCTGCAACCGCAAACATCTCAGCGATCTGCTGGATCAGCTCAACACCATCTGTAGAGATGTCGTCCAGTCTTCCAAGGAACGGAGATACATATGTAGCACCTGCTCTTGCTGCAAGAAGTGCCTGGTTAGCGGAAAAGATCAGAGTAACGTTTGTCTTGATTCCCTCAGAAGAAAGCACTTTAACCGCTTTCAGTCCTTCTGTTGTCATCGGAATTTTAACAACCATGTTCGGATGGATTGCTGCGATCTCACGTCCCTCACGGATCATGCCCTCAGCATCTGTTGTTGTAGCTTTAACCTCACCGCTGATCGGTCCGTCAACGATAGTTGTGATCTCTTTGATTACTTCGTTGAAGTCTCTTCCCTCTTTTGCAATAAGGGACGGGTTGGTTGTAACACCACAGATAACTCCCATGTCATTAGCTTCTCTGATATCCTCTACTTTAGCTGTGTCGATAAAAAATTTCATTGTTTTTTCCTCCTGTTTACGTTCGTTCTTTTTCTTGATGATTTCATTATAACAAACTCATTGTGAGGGTCAAGGCTCTTATTTTTTATTAATAAATATTTTATTAATAAAGTAGCATTTTATTAACAGAGCCTGTCAATTTTTTCACCCATAACAGCTTACATCCATTTTCCAAAACCTCATATATTGCTGTAAATATCGGTTTTTTTAACTTTTACAATTAAATGTACTTGCGGAAGTCTCTCTATATATTATTATTAATAATTTATGCGCCATTATTTATTTTTCTGCTGGCAGACCTATCTCAATCCACCTTTGCATACCCCGTTGTCCGGCGCATGATCAGCTTCGGAGTATACTCAATATTGTAAAGACTTGCAGGTCTTTCATCAAAATAGAATTTATCATTCATATCAATCTTCCGGATAACGATATCACAGGCATCACGGCCTTTCAGCGCAACAAAATGATCGATAGTCGTCAGCGAGATTCTTTGGATACCGGAATAAAAAATATTATCACAACCAATAACCGAAACGTCTTTTGGTACATGAAGGCGCATCTCACGGAGCGCATCAATGGCTCCGATAGCCATCATATCATTCTGGCCTGCAATCGCTGTGAATTTTTTTCCTTCATGGAGCAGTTCCATGGTCAGATCATATCCCATGGCATACTCAGAATCCATACGGGGGATCTTTCTGTCATTGGATTCATCTGCCACCTTGATGATCACATGATCTTTTTTTCCTTCTTTCTCAAATTCGCGTACAAAACCTTCTACTCTTTTAGAGCGCTGCCACTGCCGTTTGGTAAGAGGCGGCGTGATAAAAGCCACGTCCGTGTGTCCAAGATCCAGAAGATGTCTGGCCATCATTTTTCCTACTACGGAATTATCCTGATTAATGGCATCCACTGTGGTTGTTTTTTCTTTGTTACTGATGATGACCAGCGGAATCTCTTTTGCAATCTTTTCCACCTGATGCTGAAAATCAGGATGAGGATTGCAGGTATAGATGATCCCACAGGGCTGCATGGTCCGCATCATCCGAAGATATTTCTCTTCCAATCCTGCGTCTCTCTGGGTATTGCAGATAAACACTCCGTAGCCCTGTGCATTGGCCACGGACTCGATTCCCTGAAGAAGCAGTACATAATAAGGACTTGTGAGCGTAGGGCAGAAAACAACGATCAGTTTTTCTTTCGGGCTGTCCTTCCGCTTCCGGTGGCCCGGCAGCTCATAGCCCAGTTCTTTTGCTGCCTGTTCCACACGTTCCACTGTTTTCCTGGAAAAAGAAACATTATATTTCCTGTTCAACACCATGGATACGGTTGCCTGAGAAACCCCGGCACGCGCTGCCACGTCTGAAGAAGTTGCTTTCTTTTTTGCCACCGTCTCACCTCCTCCGGTACGGAAATACCGCTCAGTCAATCATATATTCGGATTCCGCATTCATTTAAAGTTCTACTCTCCCCTCAAGTGCGCGGAGAAGTGTCACTTCATCAATGTATTCCAGGTCGCCGCCCACCGGAACTCCGCTGGCAATACGGCTGACCTTGATCCCTGTGGGCTTGATCAGCTTGCTGATATACATCGCTGTTGTCTCGCCTTCCAGACTGGAATTGGTTGCTATGATAACTTCTTGTACATCTCCCTGAAGACGTTTCATCAGCTCCTTCAGTTTGATGTCGTCCGGTCCGATTCCCAGCATTGGTGAAATCGCACCGTGAAGCACGTGGTAAACACCGTCAAATTTGCCGGTTTTTTCGTAAGCTGCCAGATCTCTTGTATTCTCAACTACCATGATGGTGCTGTGATCACGCTTCTGGTTGGCACAGATGGGACAAAGTTCCTGGTCTGTCAGTGTGTAGCAGCATTTGCAGTACTGAACATTCAGCCTTGCATCCGTAATGGAAGAAGTCAGCTGCTCCACCTGGTCTTTTGGCATGTTCATGATATGAAACGCAAGACGCTGTGCGGATTTGGCTCCGATTCCCGGAAGATGGGATAGCTGCTCAATAAGTTTATTGATATGGCTGCTGTAATATTCCATCAGAAAGGAAGACCTCCGCCCATTCCGCCAAGACCGCCTGTCAGTTTGGACATAACTGCTGCTGACTCCGACTCAACCTGGCGAAGAGCTTCGTTTGTTGCTGCTGCGATCATATCCTCAAGCATCTCGATATCATCCGGATCTACAGCTTCTTCGGAAAGTGTAACTTTTGTCACTTCACGTTTTCCGGAAACAGTAACGGAAACAGCTCCGCCGCCTACTGTTGCTGTGAATTCCTTCTCTTCAAGAGCCTTCTGGTTCTCTTCCATCTGGCGCTGCATTTTCTGCGCCTGCTTCATAAGATTGTTCATATTTCCCGGCATACCCATACCTGGGAATCCACCTCTTTTTGCCATAAAAAAATCCTCCTGATTCTTTTAATTTATACTTTGTCGTCCGGGTCTTCTTCCACTACGACATCCATGTGGATGTTCTCCCGGAGTGCATCGTCTACTGTGATCTGTGCAAGATTGGTATGCTGATGTTTATTAGCTACCAGCATATGTATCTCAACTTTTTTTCCTGTGCGGGCTGCGATAATATCCTGAAGCTCCTGCTGTGCTTCCGGATTATCCACATAATTCTGTCCCAGAAAATCCTGAAATTCCACAAAAAGTACGGGATCTCCGGTCTCTCCGTTATACTTGGGGATTGCTCTCTGCAGCGACTGTTTGAAAAGTCCTGTTGTCTGCCCCACAATGGCACGCCATCCTGCAACGATCTTCTGAAGATCCTCCGGTGCTGCTTTCTGTGGTGCCGGCTGATGACTCTGCACTGCACTGCCTGCTGCCATTCCCGCTTCCTGTACTGCTCCGGCACCACCATCGCGGACGATCACCTGCTGAACAGGACGCTCTTCGATCTGTTTCTCCAGAACACGGATGCGGTCCAGAACGGAGTCCAGATTAGTCTCCATAGCCGGCCTGCAAAGCTTGATCAATGCGATCTCCACCAGTACACGCTTCTGGCTTGCAAAACGGATCTGGTTGGACAGATCAGAGAAAATACGGATATACCGCATCAGTGTCTCCACATCTGTCATCTCACTCTCTTCCTTAAGGAGCTTCAGATTTTCAGAAGAAACATCGATCGCATCTTCCGGATTCCCGGAAGTTTTCACAAGAAGGAGATTACGCATATACCAGGTAAAATCCGTCACAAACTGTCCAAGCTCACGGCCTCCTGTGATCAGATCCTCTAAAACATGGATGGAACCTGTCACATCACCTCCGAGAACTTTTCGGAGAAGCTTGCTGAATACCTCGGTATCTACAGCTCCCAGCACATCCAGGACTTTATCATAGGTAAGCACCTGTCCCAGATAAAAAGAGATGCACTGATCCAGAAGACTTAAAGCATCTCGCATGGAACCGTCACCTTTTTTTGCCACATAGCGCACTGCCTTCTCCTCTGCTTCCACACCTTCGGCTTTCAGAAGTTCGGAAAGCCTGGCTGCTATGGTATCAATGGAGATTCTGTGAAAATCGTAACGCTGACATCTGGATAAAATGGTGATCGGGATCTTATGTGCTTCTGTTGTTGCAAGGATAAAAATAACGTAGGAAGGAGGCTCTTCCAGTGTTTTCAGAAGAGCGTTAAATGCTCCTGTTGAGAGCATATGCACCTCGTCGATGATGTAAACCTTGTATTTCCCCTCTGTAGGACGATAAGCCACCTCCTCGCGGATCTCACGGATGTTGTCAACACCATTGTTGGATGCGGCATCGATCTCGATCACATTCATTGCAGTTCCTGCCTGGATGGCCTTGCACATGGCACATTCATTGCATGGACTGCCGTTTACAGGATGTTCGCAGTTTACTGCCTTCGCCAGGATCTTCGCAACCGTAGTCTTACCGGTACCTCTGGTTCCGCAGAACAGATATGCGTGTCCGATACGGTTGGCCTTGATCTGGTTAGTCAGTGTTGTCACGATATGATCCTGGCCTTTTACGTCGTCGAAATTATCAGGACGAAATTTACGGTAAAGAGCAGTATAACTCATAAAACACTCCTTCTCTTCGCCACAGTCGCCGCGGAAACACTTCCGCGGCGGCCATATGACTTATAATTAATCACCAAAACTGATTCCGATCTGTTTGGCTGCTTTTACAAGCTGATCTTTCGGTGATACCATCTTCAGCTTGCCTGCACATTCAGCAAGAGGAACACGTTTGATCTTTCCGTTGATAACACCGATCATGATACCATATTCCTCATCCATGATAGCCTGTGCTGCGCCTGCACCGATCCTTGTGGAGAGAACGCGGTCATATGCACATGGTTCTCCGCCTCGCTGCATATGTCCCGGAACTGTGATACGTACCTCACTTCCGGTTACTGCCTGGATCTGATCTGCGATCTCATAGGATACAGACGGATATTTCTTCACTCTCTCTGTCAGTTTCTCTTTGTATTTCTTCTTCGGAAGCTCCGCATCTTCTTTGGAAATGGCTCCCTCAGCTACTGCAAGAATGGTGAAACGCTTGCCTGCCTTGTTACGTTTCTGGATGGCTTCTGCAACCTTGTTGATATCGTATGGAATCTCCGGGATCAGGATAACGTCTGCACCGCCTGCAACACCTGCATTCAGTGTAAGGCTTCCTACCTTGTGGCCCATGATCTCAACGATAAATACGCGTCCGTGGGATGCTGCTGTTGTATGGATGCAGTCAATGGCATTGGTTGCGATCTCCAGTGCACTCTGGAAACCGAATGTCATGTCTGTGCCCCAGATATCGTTATCAATGGTCTTCGGAAGATGGATGATATTCAGTCCCTCTTCACGGAGAAGATTGGCTGTTTTCTGTGTGCCGTTTCCGCCGAGGATCACAAGACAGTCAAGGCAGAGCTTATAATAAGTCTGTTTCATGGCCTCAACCTTATCCAGTCCCTTCTCATCCGGTACGCGCATCAGTTTGAACGGCTGTCTGGATGTTCCAAGAATAGTTCCGCCCTGAGTCAGTATCCCGGAAAAGTCCTTAGCTGTAAGCATACGATATTTCCCGTAGATCAGTCCCTTATATCCGTCATCAAATCCATAAACTTCAAGGTTCTCAACGCTGTTGCTCAGACCCTTCACAACGCCTCTCATAGTTGCGTTCAGTGCCTGACAGTCACCACCACTTGTCAGCAGACCGATTCTTTTAATCATAGCGTCCTCCATTCTGTGCACTTTTATGTGCGCATTTTATTTGTTGCTGCCCGCATGTAAAACAGATATTACACCTGCTCTATTTCTGCAGAACAACTATCGTATTCTCTCTTTTCACAGAGTTTTACACAGTATAATATTATAAAGCATTTTCAGGCAGTGTACAATAGCCAAAAAAGCCCAAACATACAACATTATTGGTTGACTTTATCTGCATCCCATCGTAGAATTAAATTATCAGTAAGTTTTGTGTGTTTACAGAAAATTCTATTAAGAAAGGAGCCTCATATGAAAAAAATCCTCAAAAAACTATCCTGCGCTTTATTGACCGCAGTCATGGTATGTGCCATGACTCCTCTTGCCGCCAGCGCAGCGATCAATTATTCCAAGACCCGGATTGTTTACATGCCCACATCCGGAAAGGAGCTGGGATACGATGAAATCTCAATCAACAATATTCCGGCCGGACAGACCATTCTCAAATCCAATGTTAAAGTGTCCAAAGGAGGATCGGTGATCTCACTGGATTCCTTCAGTTCCAGCAGCTGCAAAAGTACAACGGAGGCTTTCCGCAAGGGTGTAAAATCCTCCAATTACTCCGATCATTTCTACAATATCGGGTTTGCCGTTAAAAAGCCCGGAACAGGAAAGATTTCCTTCAAGGTCGGAAACAAAACCTACACTTCCACCATCAAGGTTCTTCGTTATGTCAACCCACTAAAATCCATCTCCATCACAGGCGTAAAAGGCAACCTTGCCGGAAAATTCAAAAACTCCGGACATAATGCTTTCCGTTACACCAACAAGGCACAGAAGAGTGCTGTCATGAAATGCACTGCCGCAAATGGCTGGAAGATCACCAGCGTTTCTTTTAACAATAACAGAACCTATACACAGTACAGTACTAATTACAATGCCCATAACAGTGGAGTTTCCTCCTCCACCCTCCGTGTCGGAAGCCTTTCCGCGAAACAGTCTGCCTATATCAGCTTTACCCTCCGCAACATCAAAAACGGGGCTATACAGTACTGTACACTTAATATGAACTGATTTATTTTGGTCTGTACCTTGACAAATCCGGTTTAAGAGTCTATAATTAAATTCCGCGCAGCCGGGGAGATAGCGGTGCCCTGTACCTGCAATCCGCTACAGCAGGGGTGATGCCAATCTGAGGCTTGTATCTTGTGGAGCAGCCCTCTATAAGTGGCGTTGACGTTTGGGTCTTACGCAACAGGAATCTGTGAACCGTGTCAGGGCAGGAATGCAGCAGCACTAAGCAGAAGCTCTTGTGTGCCGTGAGGGTGCCTGGGCTGAGTTAACTGTAGAGGTAACGTCTGTGAGACCATTCCGAGGTGCGGCGCGCGTAAATAAAGATTATAATGATCTCTATATAAACAGCATTCCCGCCGGGTTCGTCATTTATGATTGATCCGGCGGGATTTTTTGTACTGTTATTTTATTTACAATATCCGGCAACTACCTGATTGATCAGCTTACCGTCTGCCTTTCCCTTCAGATCTCCCATAACTGCTTTCATGATCTGGCCTTTATTTCCTGTTGCCAGAACATCTGCAAATTTCTTCTCGATATAAGCCTTGATCTCTGCTTCATCCATCTGCTTCGGAGCATATTTCGCAATGATATCATATCTTGCCTGATACTCCTCTTTGAGATCTGTACGTTCTGCCGGGCAGGTATCGATCTGCTCTTTTGCTGTTTTCAGTTCTTTCAGGATAACTCTGTCCACAAGCTCTCCTTTGATGTCATCACGGCATCCCTCATCAATGGCAGCTTTTTTTACTGCTGCGATCAGTGCGGAAACTGCTTCCTTCGTTACCTTATCCTTTGCCTTCATCGCTGTTACCATGTCTTTTCTTAAAGCTTCAAGTTCCATTTTGCGGTCCTCCATTTTCTGCTGCTCCAATCCGGACAGCTCTCGTTTTATCTGAATGAAATCCCTTTCTCCAGAATCTCATTTATGATTTTATTTTGATATTTCCGTGTAATTCTGTCAAGAGAAAATATCTGCTACACCTGTCCTTCCTGCATCTGCTGCCCAGCAAGGCGCTCTGCTTCCTGTTTTTTCAAAATTTTTGCCTGCTTCTTTTTTTCCCTCAGTTTCCTGAAAAATGCGGAAAGCATTTCGGAGCATTCCTCTTCCAACACCCCTTCGGTAATCTTTACCTGATGATTAAAGCCTTCGATCTGAAGAAGATTCATCACAGATCCGGCACAGCCTGCTTTCGGGTTCATACAGCCAATCACCACCTCGTCGATCCTGGACTGTACCAGTGCACCGGAACACATCTGACAGGGTTCCAGAGTTACATACATGGTGCATCCCTCCAGACGCCAGTCTCCCAGCTTTTTGCTGGCCTTTCGGATAGCATTGAGTTCTGCGTGGGATAAGGTATTTTTATCTGTATTCCGGCGGTTATATCCCCTGGCTATGATCTTTCCCTCATGTACGATCACACAGCCAATCGGTACTTCCTCCAATGCACAGGCCTTTTTTGCCTGGCGGATTGCCTCTTTCATAAAACGTTCCTGGTCTGTCACGTTTTTACTCCTCCTGTAACTTCACATTCCGGAAAAGCTCCCGGATTCTGTCTGTTCATATCAAGACTGCTCTCAGCCTTCTGTCCGTTCGATTATAACTTTTCAGGTATTCCATGTCAATCTGCTGCAAAACAGATATTTGCACCACAAAAAAAACGCCACAGAAATATTCCACCAATTTCTGCAGCGTTTTCTTACTCATTACCACTATTTGCTTCTTCAAAAATCGCCTTTATTTCCTCTGCTATTTCCTGCAGCTTCTGTGCCCGGTGTCCCAGAATACGGGCAGCAAGATCTCCATGAACCAACTGTGTTACACCACCGGCACATTCCTTCTCATTTTCCAGAACTTCCCATATTTTTTCCTGCATATCACAGGCCGGTCCACTCAGAAAAATATTGGCCATGTGCGTATATCCTTCATACATGCCAAGCCCTTCCATGTCCATTTTATCAGGCTCATAGCGGGTATTATCGCGATAGATCAGTCGCCCCGCACGTCTGATATTTACCCTGGAGGCAAATTTACGATACAGGAACCGCTCAGCAGAAGCCTTTCTTCCACAGGAGATGATCTCCAGCAGAAAAAGTCCGGAGCTTTCATCTACCAGATCAAATTCCATGGTGCTGTCAAAAGCAGACTGAGCATAGGGGATCACCGGCTGCGGATAATAATAAAAAGCCGCATTTTTCTCCACATTCGCCTTTACATGACGGATAGCTTCCCCATCTTTCATCCTGTGGACTTTATCAAAGGACTGGGACAGAAATTCCAGTTCCGTTCCTTCTGCCACAAAAAAATCAAACTCCTGCCTGTCTCCTTCCATGATCCCCGCTGAAGCGCAGAGCGGCATAACAGAGATCCCGCCGTTTTTCTTCGGAAAAGGATTCATGATCTTATAGGGGGCTGTAAAAGCCACATCTTCCACGATGGTTTTTCCTTCTCTGATACCGGTTTTCAGAGACAATCTGGAAAGTTTTCCGAATTTATTTTCTGCCAAAGATCAGCCCGCCTTTCCTACATGTCTTCCAGAAGCACATTTTTTTTGATCCATTCCACAACAGTATCTACCTGTTCATCACCACGGATATTTGTGAAAACAAACGGTCTTTCTCCTCTCATTTTTCTGGAATCCCGATCCATAACTTCAAGACTTGCGCCTACATAAGGTGCAAGATCGATCTTGTTGATCACCAGAAGATCTGACCTTGTGATTCCAGGGCCGCCTTTTCTCGGGATCTTGTCTCCCTCAGCCACATCAATAACAAAGATCGTAGCATCTACAAGTTCCGGACTGAATGTAGCAGAAAGGTTATCTCCTCCACTCTCAATAAAAAGGAGCTGAATATCCGGAAAACGCTCCATCATCTCATCTACAGCTTCAAGATTCATGGACGCATCCTCGCGGATAGCAGTATGAGGACATCCTCCTGTCTCCACACCAATAATGCGCTCTACCGGAAGTACACTGTTTTTTGCAAGAAACTGAGCATCTTCTTTGGTGTAAATGTCATTCGTGATAACACCAATGCTGTAATCTTTTGCCATTTTTCTTGACAAAGCCTCGATCAAAGCTGTTTTACCGGAACCTACCGGTCCGGCAACACCGATTTTTACATATGACATAAAAAATTACTCCTCTCTGTTTACGACATATAAAGCCTGGAATAAAGCTTCTCGTGCTGGATTCCCCGAATATCGAATCCTGGTGCTGACAGACAGAGATCCTCTTCCGTACAGTCCGAAATATAGGATAGTATATCCTCAAACTCTTCATAACATCCGCAGAGAAGCTTCTGCCCTGCACTCTGACTCAGCGGAATGGTTTTTACACAGTTTGTCACCATTGCAGAGGTCTGGGCATAGAGATAATGATACAAAGTTTCTTCTTCTTCGATTCCCATTGCTGCACAAAAAACCCCATACGCGCAGCAATGGCTTACAGGCTTCCCCCTCCGGGCTTCCAGATATTCTTCAAAGATTTTCCTTTTTTCCATGGGAATATTTTCCTGGGGCAGTTTACAGATCGTCTTTGTAAAACGGGATCCCATTTTTCTGGATGCTTCCCTCTGCTCCATGGGAATCCTGGATGCCCCGAGGATCTCCTCCAAATCATCCAGTGCCGCCACATTTTCCTTCAGTGCAGACTCGTAAGCCAGACGTACTCCAAGAAGATCGGTGCAGGCCAGGTTCAATTTCAGTTTTCTTCTGATATAATCTGCCGCTGTTTTTTCATCGTGCACAATGCCCTGCTGGATATAGGTTTCCAGACCCTGGGAATGTGAATAACCTCCTATCGGAAAAAGAGCATCATTTACCTGCAAAAGAAAAAAACGGCGGATTTCTTTTATTTTATCCATATAATTTCCTCAGTGATGATGATTATGGATGGCAGCTGAGATCCTGCGGTCAAAATCCAGCTTCACTGTCTTTTTCTCTGCCTTTACACCGTGAAGCTTTTCCAGCATAACCATCATCGGCTCATTGTAGATCGTAATAAATGTATTTTCCTGATCTCCCCAGAAAAGCGGTGCATGGCGGTTTCCGATCTCGTAGCAGACTTTTGCCACATATTTCTCGTGCCCCGGCTTCAGAGATACCTCTATCACTTCGCAGGGTGGTGTATTTACTGCGATCACCAGATTTTCATCCGAATAGATCACATCATCCTGAAAAAGTCCTCTTGTGAGCACAGAATCATCCAGCCGGATTCCTACCTCCCGGCCACTGTCTGTAGTTTTTCTGTGGATCTTTTTAAATGCTTCATGCCACTCAATATCCACATATTCCACCGTTTTTCCGGTCAGATCAAAATCCTTTAGTTTTCCCAGAATTTTTTCACAAAGCATATATTTTCTCCTCTATTCTTACCATACTCCAAGGAGCAGCATCACTCCCGGCACCCAGGCCGTAATTACGCCTTCGATCACCTGAAGCACCGGAACAAATTTTCCGAGCTTTTTTCCCATGATATCTTCTACAAAGGCAGTTCCCCAGAGAATCGCCCAGAGATACCAGATTCCTGCCCAGCGGATATCCGGTGTGATCCCCAGTGTTTTACTTCCCAGAAATCCTTCAATAGTTCCAAATACCACTGCATTGACAGCCACAAATGTGGAAAACCATGCAAACGGGATCGGACTCAGTTTCAGTATCCTGGAAAAAGCTACAAACAGGTAAGTGAAGCAGAACAGAAGTCCTGTTCCTGCCGCATAATAGTTTCCCTGTACAAGATTCACAAAATTGATAAACAGAGAAAGTCCACCTGTAAAAATGTTCATGACAGCTGTGGATTTTCCGTCTACGTTATATAAGGTGCACATTCCATTATTGATCAGAACGATTCCTACGAATAAAAGGCATACTCCTAACATCTGTTTTCCTCCCTATGTTAAAGTCTGTCTGCCCGGAGGGACAGCCACAGCATAACTTTATGAGCACTGCAAGGCTGTACCCGGACAAATGTTGCATGTTATATTTTTTCAGAACAGATTGTAGAGCTGTGTAAGCGGAAGTTTTTCCGCAGGTCTGGATGTAATTGTCTCTCCGTCTACTGTTACCTCGTATGTTTCCGGATCCACTGTGATCTTCGGTGTACGGCTGTTAAATACCATATCCTTCTTAGCGATAGTTCTGCATCCCTTTACAGGAACCACTGTTTTTTCCAGGCCATAGGCTTCTTTGATTCCTGCCTCATATGCAGCCTGGGAAACAAAGGTAAGACACGCTTCGTTTTTTGCTTTTCCATGCGCTGCAAACATCGGCTGATACATTACCGGCTGTGTAGTCGGAATGGATGCGTTGGCATCACCCATCTTGGATGCAATGATCATGCCGCCTTTGATGATAATATCCGGTTTTGCTCCGAAAAATGCAGGATTCCACAGAACAAGATCTGCGAATTTTCCTTTCTCAACAGAGCCTACATAGCCGGAAATTCCATGTGTGATAGCAGGATTGATGGTATATTTTGCAATGTAGCGTTTTACTCGGAAATTATCATTTCCTTTACCTTCATCTTCCGGAAGGGCACCACGCTCATCTTTCATTTTGCTGGCTGTCTGCCAGGTACGTGTGATTACCTCACCTACACGGCCCATAGCCTGGGAATCGGAACTCATCATGCTGAAAATTCCCATGTCATGAAGGACATCCTCTGCTGCAATAGTCTCAGGGCGGATACGGGAATCTGCAAAAGCCACATCCTCCGGAATTTTTTTATCAAGATGATGGCATACCATCAGCATGTCCAGATGCTCATCCAGGGTATTTACTGTATATGGCATAGTAGGATTGGTCGAAGATGGCAGAACATTTCCTGCTGCTGCGGCGCGGATGATATCTGGTGCATGTCCTCCGCCTGCACCTTCTGTATGATATGTATGGATCGTTCTTCCGCCAATAGCTGCAAGTGTATCTTCCACACAGCCGCCTTCATTCAGAGTATCTGTATGAATGGCAACCTGTACATCATACTCATCTGCAACATTCAGGCAGTGATCAATAACTGCCGGTGTTGCACCCCAGTCTTCATGGATCTTCAGTCCCATGGCACCGGCTTTTACCTGCTCGATCAGCGGAGCTTCATCGGAGCAGTTTCCTTTTCCAAGGAATCCAAGGTTCATCGGATATTCCTCTGCTGCTTTCAGCATCATACGAAGATTCCATGGTCCAGGTGTGCAGGTAGTTGCATTGGTTCCGTCTGCAGGGCCTGTTCCTCCTCCGATCATGGTTGTAACACCGCTGTACAATGCACAGTCGATCTGCTGCGGACTGATGAAATGGATATGGGTATCAATACCACCGGCTGTAACGATCATTCCTTCTCCTGCCAGTGCCTCTGTGGATGCTCCGACAGTCATTCCAGGTGTCACCCCATCCATGATATCCGGGTTTCCCGCTTTACCGATTCCTGCGATCTTTCCATCTTTGATTCCGATATCTGCCTTGATGATTCCTGTGGTATCCACGATCAGGGCATTGGTGATAACAAGATCCAGATCACCGTCACGGCTGCAGGTTTTTACAGACTGTCCCATTCCGTCACGGATAGTTTTACCGCCGCCGAATTTTACTTCATCGCCATATGTGGTGTAATCTTTCTCAACCTCCACTACAAGGCTGGTGTCTGCAAGTCTTACTTTGTCACCAGTTGTAGGGCCGTACATCATTGCATATTTTTCACCGGAAATTTTTACGCTCATTTGTGTCCCTCCTTATAAGAATCCCTTTAATGCTGCCTTTTCCATGGAGGCCTTTTTCGTGTCCTCTGCTGCTCTTGCTCTTGTCAGGTCATTCAGACCAAATACGCGTTTTCTGCCGCCCATCTCAGTCAGCTGCACTTCTTTTTCTTCTCCCGGCTCAAAGCGGACAGAAGTACCGGATGGAATATCCAGATGATAACCATATGCAGCCTCACGGTCAAAAGAAAGGCATTTGTTTACTTCGAAAAAGTGAAAATGAGAGCCTACCTGTACAGGACGGTCACCTTTGTTGGCAACCATGATCTTTGTGGTCTTTTTCCCTTCATTAAGTACGATCTCTCTGTCTGCGGGAATGATTTCGCCAATCTTCATGTCAATTCCTCCTTACTGAATCGGGTTATGTACAGTCACAAGTTTTGTTCCGTCAGGAAATGTTGCCTCAACCTGTACTTCACCAAGCATATCTGCCACACCCTCCATCACATCGCCTTTTGTGAGGATCCTGGTTCCAAGCTGCATCAGCTCTACAACAGTTTTTCCGTCACGAGCCAGCTCCAGAAGCTCAGAGCTGATATAAGCCAATGCTTCCACATAATTCAGTTTCAGTCCGCGTTCCTTCCTCTCCTTCGCCAGATTTCCGGCCATATGGAGCATGAGTTTTTCCTGTTCCTTCGGGGTAAGTCTCATTGTTTCTTCCTCCTTTTTCGCCTGTTAGTCTTCGCTAATTTAGTCCAGTAAAAAAACGCAGACAACGGAAGCTCTCGCGAACTCCATTGTCTGCGTCAATGTCTGCATTATATCTGTTTTTTTCTGCAAAGTCAAGCAGTGAAATTTATGAAAATCCATTCAATTTTTCAAATTTTGTGCTATAATATCCCATCATAAAAATATCCGACATCTAAAATGAGGTAAATCAGGTGAAGAAAAAAGATCTTATGCCTCTTATCGTTCTTTTACTGGGTATGTGCCTTGTTGTTTTCATTGTATACAAAACAGACACTCACGAAAAAGAACAGAAACACACAACCGCACAATTGAATGTATTAACCTACGGTGAACGTATTAAAAATGAGATTACAAATGGAATGGAGATCACAGATACTCTGAAGCAGGTTTTGATCAGTGAAAATGGAGAGATCAATCAATTTGATACAATTGCAGGAAATCTCATATCTGATTCTGTTGAAAGTATACAGCTTGCTCCGGAGGGAGTTGTAACAGATATTTATCCTGCTGAGGGAAATGAGGCAGGTAAAATTGATCTGCTCCATGATAAAGACCGCAGCAGAATTTCCTGTTACGCAAGAGACAACCATACAATCATTACACAAGGTCCCTTCGAATTGAAACAGGGCAGTTATGGAATTGCAGTCCGCAATCCGGTCTACCTGAAAGATAAGAACGGACAGGAGTATTTCTGGGGATTTACCATTGTTATCCTGCGTGTTCCTGATATTTTTTCAAACTCGATACGTGCACTTTCCAATTTTGGATATGAATACAGACTTTCAAAAACAGAGGCCCCCTGGAGCAGTGCCTATAAAGTCGTTTACCAGTCAGATAGTCAGATGACTCTTCCTGCTTCTTATAATTTTACAATAGGGAAAGAAAACTGGAAATTTGAAGTAACTCCTGAAAACGGATGGAGAAACAATGCATTAATAGTAACAGTCAGTACGATTTTTACCGCTATTACCTTACTTCTGTCAGGGCTTACCCGGGTATGGTTAGTATCAAAAGAAAACAAAAACAAATTTCAGATACTGGCACACACAGATTCTCTTACAGGTATTTACAACCGCTGTGGATTTGACGAAGAAGCAGAAAAGATGATAGATCGAAACCTGAAAACACACTTTGTATCTGCCCTTCTTGATATTGATGATTTTAAATTTATTAATGATATCTATGGACACGCCTATGGAGACAAGGCATTAAAGAGTCTGGCAGACAGCATGAAAACCTTTTTCCCACCTGATACATTACTGGGAAGAAACGGTGGGGATGAGTTTTGCCTCCTTTTGCCAAATTATACATGTGAAGATGCAAAAGAGCTGCTGCTGCAATTCACCAAGCTTCCAAAGACATTCTCCTACAAGGGAAAAGAACAGCCATTTAATATTTCTCTTGGATATGCAGAATATCCAACATTTGCATCCAGCCATTCACAGCTCATGCGCTGTGCAGATGCTGCTCTTTATGCAATAAAACTTCACGGTAAAAATGGATGTATGGCTTACAGGGAAGGACTTCAGTCCGGAGTCCGTAAACAACTGGGATTCGCATTTAAAGATGTATCTGAACACCTTCCGGGTGCATTTATCATATACAAAGCAGATAAAGATGATGATGAACTCTTTTATGCAAACCACGAATTCCTTCATATGACCGGATATAAAGATATGGACGAACTCTTTAGACTTACAAAGAAAAGTTTCCGCAACCTGATTCGTGAAGATGAACAACAGATGATAGAATCCAGCATCTGGGAACAGATTGATAGCGGTAATGAAAATGACTATATTCACTTTCATCTTCGCAAAGCTGATGGATCCAATCTTTCTGTACTTGATCACGGAAGAATCGTAGAAAGCCAGCAATATGGAAAAGTGTTCTATGTACTGTTCACGGACTGGGAAGACATGCATATCCATTACAGCGATAAATTTTCCGGATAACAGCAGAAAATACCACAGCCCCACAGTCCTAACAAATACCAGACTTGTAGCTGCACTTTATTTTTTTATGAAAAAGCATAGTATTTCTTCTATTGTTACCACAACTATAGCAAGCCTCTTAAATAATGCAGTCCCTTTACAGCGGTGATAAAATATAGTGTAGGAGATGATAGTATGCTACACAATGAAGCTAGAAAACTAGTATTGGAAGCCTGGGATAAAACTCACAATGCCAGGGAAATTGCAAAATATTTTTCAGTAAATGAAAGCACCGTATACCGTCTTGTAGAAGAGCGTGCACGCACTGGCAGTTATGAGACCAGAACGCAGATGAGAGGCCGGAAAACAATTCTTACAGAAAAACAGCACCACGATATTCTGGAACTTGTGCAAGAACAACCGGATATCACAATGAAGGAGATTGTCGAAACGCTTCATTTACCTGTAGGCGATGAAGCCGTCAGGCGTTTTCTGATAAAACAAGGTTACACTTATAAGAAAAAGTCTTTGCATGCAAAAGAACAGGAGCGTCCCCGATATGCAGAGAAAACGCAGTCAATGGATAGAAACTATATCTGGTGCAAATGCAGAACATCAAATATATCTCGATGAAAGCGGTATTAATACAAACCTCACAAGACACTATGCACATGCAGTACATGGGAAACGTGCCATGGATGCTACTCCGATCAACACGCCTGCCGGAACAACTGTTTTGTCATCCATCCGGCTTAACGGCAGTCTGGTATATACTACGTACCAAGGTGGAACAACTGCACAGCGATTTCGTGAATATATGGGAAAACAATTGATACCGAGCCTTGAGAAAGACGATGTTGTAATCATGGATAACATGCGTTCTCATCATGCCAAAATAGTGACGGAACTTTTAGACAAGGCAGGAATCTCCTATCTATATTTGCCACCATACAGTCCAGATTTGAACCCTATTGAAAAAATGTGGTCAAAAATGAAATCCTTTCTCAGAAAGAGGAAAGTCCGTGTTGCTGCTGAACTACCTGAGGCTGTAAAAGCGGCCTTAAAAACAATAAGTATGAACGATTGCAAAGGGTGGTTCCGCGCATCTGGAATTTGCGTTAATTAAGAGGATAGCTATAGATATCAAAGTTTTACAAATGATCATGGGACATAGTGACATAAGCATTACAATGAACATATACAATCACGTAGATGCTGCAAGAGTACAGAATGAAATGAAAAAGCTTGAAAATGTAATGTAATAATCAGAGCCATTCCCTTTATCGGGCGTGGCTTTTTATTATGACAATTTTTGTGACGAATAAAAGAAAATAGACGTAATCAGACGAAACATTGTTTTGTGCAGAAATGCTGGAAATCATTGAAAACAAAGGGTTCTTGATATATGATGAAACAAGTTAAAGCCTATTATTGCGTTCTAAATAAAAATCCTGTATAATACCAAACTGTAATATTGTATCATTCAGCGTAAAACACGTTGTGAATTATCAAGATAAGTCAGGAGGATATAAATACATGCGAGTCGATGCGGACGATTTTGCCCGACCTTGTAGCTGCGGGAGGGAGCACCACATAGACGTTAAGGAAATTATCATTGAATCAGGAGCTATCGGAAAACTGGAAAAAGAAATGTCGGACGGAGATCTGAAAGAATATATTTCCCCGCTTCTGATCTGTGATACCAACAGTTACAAAGTAACAGAAGAACTGATGGAAGATATCTACGACAGGTGTCAGGTTCTGGTCATGGATGCCGAGGATCTTGAGGCAGACGAGAGAGCTGTTGAAATCGTGGAGAATTACATGGAAGAGGATATTGATCTTGTACTTGCAGTAGGGGCAGGTACTATCCATGACCTCAGCAGATTTGTTGCCCATCAGTACCGGATTCCTTTTGTTTCTGTGCCCACCGCAGCCAGTTCAGACGGATTTGCTTCCACAGTGGCAGACATGACATGGAATGGCATGAAGAAAGCAGTGAAAGCTGAGGCACCGCTCTATGTTTTTGCAGATACGGATATTTTTGCGAAAGCACCGAAGAGACTTACAGCAGCAGGTGTGTCGGACATTCTGGGTAAATACATTGCCCTGGCTGACTGGAAGATATCTAGTCTTCTCACCGATGAATACTACTGTGCAGAAGTGGTGAATCTGGAAACAAGAGCACTCCGGGTGGTGAAAGACAATCTGAAAGAGATCGCAGCAGGAGAGGTAGATGCCTGTGAGAAGCTGATGTATGCCCTGGTGCTTTCCGGACTTTCCATGCAGATGACCGGGAATTCCAGACCGGCATCAGGAGCAGAGCATCATCTTGTTCATCTCTGGGATATGGAAGTTCTTAACGGACATCTGGATGCACTTCATGGGGAAAAAGTTTCAGCAGGAACCATGGTTGCCCTTATTGAATATAAGAAGATTGCAGATGCTATCCGCAGAAAAAACTGTAAAGTGCATCCTCACATAGAGGAAGACCGGGAATTTCTGCAGAGCGCATTCGGGAAAAAAGGTGTTCTCAATGCTATCGAGAAGGAGAATGCACCGGAACTTCTGGATGAGATCAGCACAAGACAGCTTAGTGATGCACTGCCGGAGATCATGCAGATCATTGATGCACTGCCAGCTGTGACAGATATGCAGGAAATGATGAGCAAGGCCGGGTGCGTAAGCAGAGTCCGTGATATCGGATTGCCGGGAGAAGCGGTTTCCGACAGTCTCCGACTTGCACCGTATACAAGAAGAAGGATGAGCCTTCTGAGACTCCGTAAATTATTGATATATTAAGTACAGATAAAAGACTTCAAATTTTTTTGTAGGAAAGGCAGGGGTGAACGGTTTGATGAGAGTAGGAATGGGATACGATGTACATAAGCTGACAGAAGACAGAGATCTGATCCTTGGCGGAGTGAACATTCCCTGGGAAAAAGGTCTTCTGGGACATTCTGATGCAGATGTACTGATACATGCCATTATGGATGCACTTCTGGGAGCAGCAGCTCTAGGCGATATCGGAAAACATTTTCCGGACACAGATCCGGCATACAAAGGAATTTCCAGTGTGAAGCTCCTGGTGCATGTGGCAGGACTTTTGAAAGAGAATGGTTATGCAGTAGGAAACATCGATGCAACCATCATTGCCCAGAAGCCGAAGATGGCACCGCATATTCCAAAGATGAGAGAGAACATTGCACAGGCACTAGGAATTGACATATCACAGCTGAATATCAAGGCAACAACGGAAGAAGGCCTTGGTTTTACAGGACAGGGAGAGGGAATCTCCTCTCAGGCGATCTGCTCCCTGTATAGAATCGGGAAATTGGAGGAAGAGTAACATGAAGATTTTTAACACACTGACAAGGAGAAAAGAGGAATTCGTACCTCTGGAAGAGGGCAAGGTAAAGATGTATGTCTGCGGACCTACTGTATATAATCTGATCCATATCGGAAATGCCCGCCCTATGATCATTTTTGATACGGTACGAAGATATATGGAATATAAAGGATATGAGGTAAACTATGTATCCAACTTTACAGATGTAGATGACAAGATCATCAAGAAAGCCATCGAAGAAGGCGTTTCTGCAGAAGAGGTCTCCACACGTTACATTAAAGAGTGCAAAAAAGATATGGCAGATATGAATGTAAAACCTGCCACAACAGCACCGCAGGCTACGCAGGAGATCCAGGGAATGATCGACATGATCCAGACTCTCATTGATAAAGGCTACGCTTATCCGGCAGCAGATGGAACTGTATACTTCCGCGTAAAGAAATTTAAGGAATACGGTAAACTCTCTCACAAGAACCTGGATGATCTTCAGTCAGGATTCCGTTCCCTGAAAGTATCCGGCGAAGATCAGAAAGAAGATCCGCTTGATTTCGTACTCTGGAAACCGAAGAAAGAGGGCGAGCCTTCCTGGCCGTCACCATGGTGTGACGGCCGTCCTGGCTGGCATATTGAGTGTTCCGTTATGTCCAAGAAATATCTTGGCGAGGAGATCGATATCCATGCAGGTGGAGAGGATCTGATTTTTCCGCATCATGAGAATGAGATCGCACAGAGTGAGTGCTGCAATGGCAAAATTTTTGCAAGATACTGGATGCACAACGGTTTCCTGAACATCGATAACCGCAAGATGTCCAAATCTCTTGGAAACTTCCGTACAGTCCGCCAGATTGGTGAGCAGTATGATCTTCAGGTGCTTCGTTTCTTTATGCTGAATGCACATTACAGAAGCCCGTTAAACTTCAGTGCAGATCTGATGGAAGCTGCAAAGAACTCTCTGGAGCGTATCCTGGAGGCAGCAGGCAAACTTAAGGACCGTAAAGACAATGCAGCCAAAGAGAGCATTACAGAAGAAGAGCTTGAACTTCTCAAAGAAGCAGAAGGCTTTGTTACCAAGTTTGAAGATGCCATGGATGATGATTTTAACACAGCAGATGCTTTGGCTGCAATCTTCGAGCTTGTCAAATTCGCAAATACAAATGTAGATGAGAACAGTTCCAGAGAGTTTGCAGGCGGTCTTTATGAGGAGCTTTTCAAACTCAGTGATGTACTTGGCCTGAAGATTGAGAAGAAAGAGGAAATCCTTGACAAAGAGATCGAAGATCTGATCCAGGAGCGTCAGGCTGCAAGAAAAGCAAAAGACTTCAAGAGAGCAGATGAGATTCGTGATGAGCTTCTCAAGAAAGGTATCATTCTTAAAGATACAAGAGAAGGTGTGAAATGGCAGAGAGCTTAAACCGGCTTAAAGAGCTGTTTGATCTTAAAGATACAGATCTTCGGACTTATTCACCGCTGACGCTGGCTTATATCGGGGACGGTGTTTACGAGCTTGTGATCCGGACAATCCTTGTAAAAAAAGCAAACTGTCCGGTAAACCGACTTCATAAAAAGGCCAGCAGCCTTGTAAAAGCGTCTGCTCAGTCTGGAATGATGGAAGTGATTGAACCGCTTCTGACAGATGAGGAGAAAAGTGTTTATCGTAGGGGCAGAAATGCTCATTCTGCTACTATGGCGAAGCATGCTACCATGGCAGATTACAGACGTGCCACAGGTTTTGAGGCACTGATGGGATATCTGTATCTGAAAGAGGATTTTTCAAGGATACTGGAACTGGTCCGTGCAGGGCTTGAGAAGGAGGAGTTTAAAGTTGACTGAGATGATAGAAGGAAGAAATGCGGTTCTTGAGGCATTTCGTTCCGGTAAGTGTGTAGATAAACTTTTTATCTTGGATGGATGCCAGGACGGCCCGGTGCGTACTATCGCAAGAGAGGCCAGAAAGCATGATACGATCGTGAAATTTGTTCCAAAGGAACGTCTGGATTCCATGAGTGAGACTGGCGCACATCAGGGAGTGATCGCTCAGGTTGCAGCTTATGATTATTCCACAGTGGAGGATATCTTAAAGAAAGCAGAAGATAAGGGAGAGGCTCCTTTTATCATTCTTCTTGATAATATCGAAGATCCTCATAATCTGGGGGCTATCATCAGAACTGCCAATCTTGCAGGAGCTCATGGAGTGATCATCCCGAAACATAGAGCTGTAGGTCTGACAGCTACAGTAGCGAAGACTTCTGCAGGTGCACTGAATTATACACCGGTAGCCAAAGTTGCCAATCTGGGACAGACGATCGATGAGCTGAAAGAAAAAGGCATCTGGTTCGTCTGCGCAGATATGGACGGAGAAGTGATGTACAGACAGAATCTTACAGGTCCGATCGGCCTTGTGATCGGAAATGAAGGAAATGGCGTCAGCCGTCTTGTAAAAGAAAAATGTGACTTTACAACTGCGATCCCGATGAATGGAGATATCGATTCCCTGAACGCTTCCGTAGCTGCAGGAGTACTTGCTTTTGAGATCGTAAGACAGAGAATGTCAAAATAAATACATTGAATACAGCAGGTTACTGTTTACGGTAATGACAGCAGAAGCTGTGTGGAGAGAGAATGTGCCGATATAATGAGACTGCGGATGAAATCCTGATCAGACGACTCAGGGAGGGGGAATCTGCAATAGCAGATTATCTGATGGAAAAATACAAAGGACTGGTCAAAAAAAAGGCCCGTGCCATGTTCCTGATGGGAGGAGATACTGATGATCTGATCCAGGAGGGGATGATCGGACTGTTTAAAGCAGTGCGTGATTACCAGCCGGACAGGGAGGCTTCTTTTCAGTCCTTTGCTAATTTGTGCATTGACAGGCAGATTTACAGTGCAATCAAAAGTTCCAATCGCCAGAAGCATCAGCCGTTGAACACATATGTATCATTGAGCAGCAGTGAAACAGAAGAAGATTTCAGAGATACTTATGCAGAGCATGATAATCCGGAGTCGATCCTTATTGACAGAGAGAATGTAAGTGCTTTGGAGAATGAGATGGAAAAGAGTTTAAGCTCTCTAGAAAACCGGGTGCTGCATCTGTATCTGGAAGGAAATAGCTACACTGAAATCGCAGAGATCCTGGGGAAAACACCTAAATCTATTGACAATGCACTGCGCAGAATCCGTAAAAAAATAAAAAAATATTTCTGAATAATTCTTCTTGATTCTCTTTCATTTTGAGAATAAAAGTATTACAATAAAGGGTAAAAGAAGCGGAAAAAGAAAGGAGACCAAGACCATGGCAAAGATCAATAAATATTGGGGACTGGTTGCTGTAGGCGCACTGACAGCTGCGGCAGCAGGTGCAGTTGCAGCACTTGTGACAAGAAAGAAAGCGTATGAAGAAGACTTCGAAGATGATTTCGATGATCTTGACGATTTTGAAGAAGACGACAAGAAAGAAGAAAAAGAAGAGAAAGAAGTTTTCCAGGACTGGGATAAGACAACATCTGAGACTGTAGATGCAGCGAAAGAGGAAGCTCTGACTGAGGAGAAAGCAGAAGAGGATTCTGAGGAAGAGGCCGAAGAAGAGGAAGCTGCTGAAGAGACAGCTGAGGAGACGGAAGACGAGACAAGCGGCACAGAAGAATAAATAATAAAAAGAAATCCCACAGAATTACCGATTATTAACCCGGGTTCTGTGGGATATTTTTTATAGTAGGATTTTGAAGTAAAAAAATAAAGCTGCTGACGGGAATCGAACCCGTGACCTCCGCCTTACCAAGGCGACGCTCTACCGACTGAGCCACAGCAGCTTGTTGTGCGATGTTGTCACCGCTCACAGTTGTTTATATTATCAGATGATAAGCATATTGTCAACAGTTTATTTTGAAAAAAATTTATTGAGTATTAAGTAGCTGAGAATTACATGAAATGATAAGGCAATTAAAAAAATGCTGCAAGAGCATCTGGAATGATGTTTTGCGGTATTTTCTGAGAAATAAGCAGTTGCTATTTGAAAGCAATCTGGGTTTCAATGCAAGCGTTTGTCTTCTGATTGCGTGTATAAATGGATAAAATATAATTTCCTTTTGGTTTTCTGTATGGACACGAACAACGACCAAATGAGAGCAAAAATGCAAAAAAATAAGAAAACTTTTAATTAAATACAGTTTTTGTGGGTTTCAAAAAATCCAATTTTATGATAAGATAAAACATCAGGACGATATCTAGGAGGGAGATCAATGGACAACGAGACAGTTTCCAAGAATTTTATTGAGAATATTATAGACAAAGATCTTGCAGAAGGTGTATACGACACCGTGCACACACGTTTTCCGCCGGAGCCGAACGGCTATCTTCATATAGGACATGCGAAATCCATACTTTTAAACTATGGATTGGCTAAGAAATATAACGGAAAATTCAATCTTCGTTTTGATGATACCAACCCTACAAAAGAGAAATCAGAATTTGTAGAATCCATCAAGGCAGACGTGAAATGGCTTGGCGCAGACTGGGAAGACAGACTTTTCTTTGCATCTGATTATTTTGACCAGATGTATGAGGCAGCAGTTAAGCTTATCAAGAAGGGTAAGGCTTTTGTATGTGACCTGACAGCAGATCAGATCCGTGAGTACAGAGGAACTCTGACAGAGCCAGGTAAGGAGAGCCCGTTCAGAACCCGTACAGTAGAGGAGAACCTTCAGCTCTTTGAGGAGATGCGTGAGGGTAAATACGGCGATGGAGAGAAAGTTCTTCGTGCCAAGATCGATATGGCATCCCCGAACATGAACATGCGTGACCCGGTTATCTATCGTGTAGCACGTATGACACACCACAACACAGGCGATAAATGGTGCATCTACCCGATGTACGATTTCGCTCATCCGATCGAGGACGCCATTGAAGGAGTAACACATTCCATCTGTACACTGGAGTTTGAGGATCACAGACCACTTTATGACTGGGTTGTAAAAGAACTGGAATATCCGCAGCCACCGAAACAGATTGAGTTTGCAAAACTTTACCTGACCAATGTTGTAACTGGTAAACGTTACATCAAGAAGTTGGTAGAGGATGGTATTGTAGATGGATGGGATGATCCAAGACTGGTTTCAATCGCTGCACTTCGTCGTCGTGGATTCACACCGGAGTCCATCCGAAAATTCGTAGAGCTCTGTGGTGTTTCCAAAGCCAACAGCTCTGTTGACTATGCAATGCTTGAGTACTGTATCCGTGAGGATCTGAAGCTGAAACGTCCGCGTATGATGGCAGTACTTGATCCGATCAAGCTCGTGATCGACAATTATCCGGAAGGCCAGGTAGAATACCTGGAAGCTCCGAACAACATGGAGAATGAGGAACTGGGAACCAGAAAGATTCCATTCAGTGGAGAGCTTTACATTGAACGTGATGATTTTATGGCCGAGCCGCCTAAAAAATACAAACGTCTCTATCCTGGAAATGAAGTACGTCTTATGAATGCATATTTTGTAACGTGTACAGGATATGAAGCTGATGATGACGGAACAATCCGCGTAGTACACTGCACATATGATCCTGAGACAAAAGGTGGAAACGCTCCGGATGGCCGCAAGGTAAAAGGAACCATTCATTGGGTAGAGGCTTCCAATGCAGGTAAAGTTGAAGTAAGACTTTACGAGAATATCGTTGATGAGGAGAAGGGTGTTTATAATAAAGAAGACGGATCTCTCAACGTAAATCCGAACTCCCTTACTGTAACAAGTGCTTACGTGGAGCCGGAACTTCTCAAGGCAAAAGGTTATGACAGCTATCAGTTTGTCCGTAATGGCTTCTTCTGTGCAGACATTCATGACTCCAGGGAAGGCGCACCGGTATTTAACCGTATTGTTTCCCTGAAGAGTTCCTTTAAATTGCCGAAAGCCTGAGAATTTAAATGATCAAGAGATACACCGGGATGTATATTTCCGGTGTATTTTTTTACTGGTTGCACCTGTATTCGGAAAAGGTTATACTGGTAGCACAGGAAAGAGAGGAACATACAGATGAAAAGAATTGTACTTGCTTCTGCATCTCCCCGGAGACGGGAACTTTTAAGCCAGATTGGTGTGGAATTCGAAGTAAAGCCGGCTGACGGTGAAGAACGGATCATCAGCACAGAACCATCGAAAGTTGTAGAAGAACTTTCCGGTCAGAAAGCCATGTTTACAGCCAAAGCCCTGGAAAAAGAGAATGGCCATGTGCCGGAAGGATGTATTGTGCTCGGAGCAGACACGATCGTATCCTATGAAGGAAGAATTTTAGGCAAACCTTCTGATAAAGAAGATGCGATCCAGATGCTTTCCATGCTCCAGGGAAACACTCACCAGGTTTATACCGGAGTGACTGTGCTGAAAGAGAAACAGGGAAGCTGGAAGTTCCATACATTTTTTGAGTGTACAGATGTGATCTTTTATCCGGTGACCAGGGAGGAAATCGTGGAATATGTAAACAGTGGTGATCCTATGGATAAAGCAGGAAGCTACGGCATCCAGGGCGCCTGGGGAGCCTATGTGAAAGGAATCCGCGGGGATTACAACAATGTAGTAGGCCTGCCTGTGGCAAGACTGATCTACGAGACGAAAAAAATCGGAATAAACCTGAAAGGATGAAAAAAATGATAAAAGCGTGTATATTTGATCTGGACGGAACACTTGCGGATACACTGGAATCCATGGCTTATGTAGCTAACCAGATCATGGAAAAGTTCTCACTGAAATCTCAGCCGACAGATAATTTCCGCTATTACAGCGGCGAGGGTGCAGATATGCTGATCAGAAGATGCCTCATTGATGCCGGAGATCCGGAGCTTGCCCATTACGAAGAAGTAAGAGCACTTTACCGCAGAAAATTCGACGAGGATCCTTTATATAAAGTAGTTCCATACAAAGATATGCCGGAGACAGTAAAGGAGCTGAAAGCACAGGGACTGAAACTGGCTGTCTGCTCCAACAAACCTCATATTGCTGCCAATAAAGTAGTGAAAGCCATGTACGGAGATATTTTTGACGAAGTTATGGGACAGCAGGAAGGGATACGCAGGAAACCGGCTCCGGATGGTCCGTTAAAGATTGCGGAAGATTTCGGGGTAAAGCCGGGAGAATGTATGTACATCGGAGATACAAAAACAGATATGCTGACAGGAAAAGCAGCAGGCATGTATACAGTCGGAGCACTTTGGGGATTTCGTGACAGAGAGGAACTGGAAAGCAATGGTGCAGATGTAGTTGCCGGCGGTCCGAAAGACCTGCTTACTGTGTATAAGGAGAAAGATCATGATTAAGATGGTAGCCAGTGATCTGGATGGAACACTTCTTGTAAATGGCAGCCAGTCAATTCCGGAAGAGATTTTTCCTTTAATAAAAAAATTGAAAGACATGGGGATCCTTTTTGTGGCAGCCAGCGGAAGGCAGTACGCTAATATGCGGAATCTGTTTGCACCTGTGAAGGATGATATGGCATTTATCGGGGAAAACGGAGGTCTTGCAATTCAAAATGAGAAACTTCTTTACTGTGATAGTTTTGACAAAAAGCTTGTGATGGAGATCATAGAAGCAATCCAGGAGAAAAAAGACGCAGAGTTTTCCTGCTCCACAAAAGATTTTTATTATATCATGCCGAAAACAGAGCATTACCGTCATCTGATGGTAGAAGAAGTAAAGAATCATTGCAAGATCATAGGAAGCCTGACTGAGATCACAGAGCCCTGTATGAAAGTGGCGGTCTATGAACGGGAGGGAATGACAGAAGAATCCATCCGTTACTGGAGAGAACGGTTCGGGGATCGCTGCACAGTTGTCACATCTGGTTTTGCGTGGGTGGATTTTATCCCGTTTACCACAAACAAGGCGAAAGGGATTCGGAAGTATCAGGAACTTCTTGGCGTTGGTCCGGAAGAATGCGTGGTTTTTGGTGATGAATATAATGATATAGAAATGATGAAATCTGTGAAATACAGCTTTGCCATGAAGCATGCGAAGCAGGGCGTACGGGAGACGGCAGCCTACGAGACAGAAGAAGTTGTGCCGGTGCTTCGAAGACTGATACAGGCAGGCGGAAATATAAAGGAGGTATTTTAAGATGTACAAGAAAGAATACGTTGAGACATTTCTGGAAAAACAGGGACAGCTTTTTGATGAGCCGGTAGCAGATAATTTTGAGGAGGCAGAGGCATTCCTGGAGGATTGCATGGCTGTTGTCCTGGATTCCCTCAAAGATGTAAAAAAATATCTGGATGGAATGGGAGCTGATGTGGAGGGGCTTTCTCTTAAGGAGCTTGAGGAAGAGAGTGAAGTGTTTAAACTTCCGGATGGAAAATATCTTATTGTAGAAGGTTGAGTTTACCAGAAGTAAATGGATTCCTGCTTCAATTGTAAACAGCTGCTTCATAAGGAAAGCAGGGATTACACCTTTTAAAATTAAATATGGTAAACTTGTATCAGCAAAAGCAAGGCTCTGTATATAATATGTACAGAAGTGTAATTAGATAAAGGAGGATGGAATATGAGAAGAAACAGGGTACTGGCTATAATAATGGCTGTGCTTATGATGGTAACGCTACTTCCGTCTATGGTGTTTGCAGCGGAAGCTCCGTCCGGAGCATTGGATGGAACACTTAAGATCAAGGGCTCTGCATCAGTAGGCTCCACGTTGAGCGCTGATCTTTCCAAAATAAAGCCGGCAGGAGTTACCAGTGAGTATGTATCATTTTCATGGTCACTGAAAGATGGAGATCTTCTCACAGAAGTCGGAACAGGTAAGAGCTACAAAGTAGATGAAAAAGCTCAGGGGCTTCCAATCGTTCTGAAGATCACAGGAAAAGAAGATAAAGGAATCACGGGCTCACTTACAGCGACCAGCGGTAAAGTTGCAGTTGCGAAAGAAAAGAAATCTTCTGATTCCAAGAAAAAAGAAACAAAATCGGAAGAAACTTCAGCTTCTGCAGAAAAAAAAGAAACGGAAACTGCCGATACAAGCAGTGCAGATCAGAGCAATGAAGCGCAGAACAGTGCAGATCAGAGTAATGTAGAACAGAATGATGATGCACAGAACAGCGATGATCAGAGCGGTAGTGAGGAAACAGAAGAGCCGACACAGAATGAGGCCGGCACAGATTCTCAGGATAGTGAAACTACAGATACTTCCACAGAAGAAAAAGAACAGACTACAGAAAATACAGAGATTCCTGCAGAAACAAAAGAACTTACTTATTCTGCAACAGTATCTACAGAAGATGGAAGCGATGTGCTCAATTTTGGCTATGTAGAAGAGGACTATACAGAAGTTCCGGAAGCACAGTATGTTTCCATTACCAATAATGGAACGGGTGATCTGAATTTCAAGAGCCTTGCACCGGAACATTTTATGGTACAGGATATCAACGGAGAACCTTTGAAAGCTGGTGAGACGGCAACTGCATTTGTGCAGCCAAGAGAAGGAATCGCAGCAGGTGAGTATAAAGATACGATCACTTATGAAACAGAAGAGGGCGTGAAGGTATCTTTTGAAGCAGATTTTACAGTAACAGCTAAAAAAGAAGATACATCAGATACAGAGGAAAAATCAAATTCAGAAGAAACACAGGATCCGGAAGAAAAAGATGATCAGCCCGAAACACCGGAGGCAGTATACAAACTTGGCGTGGATAATCCAGAGCTTTCATTTAAAACCCTGAAAGAAGGCTATGAAACTATCGAAGAGACATGTACAGTTACAGTCCGTAATGAAGGAACAGCAGCTGTAACATTAATTCAGCCGGCATCAGATTATTTTGGTATTGCACCGGCAACTTCTGTTGAAACAGATGGAGATATTCAGCTTGAAGCTGGCGGAGAGCAGACATTTACTGTGCAGCCGAAACTGGGGCTTTCTGCACAGGATGATCCGTATACACAAGAGCTTGTTTTTTCAACAAAAGAAGATAAAACAGCAACTGTAGCAGTAAACGTACAGGTATCTGTGGAAAAGGATGCATCAGAGGAAGTACCGTCTGTGAGCGCGGATCCTTCTAAGGTGGATTTTGGAAGTCTTGAACAGGGATATGGCGAAGCACCGGAGGCACAGACAATTACTCTTACAAATATAGGTAAAACAGCTATTCGTCTGGAGCAGCCTACAGCATATAATTATGAAGTAGGAACTATTTCAGCAGAAGTTATCAATCCTGGAGAGTCTGCTACATTTACGCTTCAGCCGAAAACTGGTCTTGCAGCAGGTGATTACAATGAAAAGATCAGTGTGAAAGATGTTGATGGCAATGAACTGGCGGCTGTTGAAGTTATTTTTGCAGTAACAGAACCACAGCCTGTATATGATCTTTCCATTGATCCGGAAAGTCTGGAATTTGATTCTTCTGAAGAAGGATACAAGGATGTACCGGCAGAGCAGACAGTTACAGTAACAAATACAGGGAATACCAGCATTACCCTGCAGCAGCCTGAAAGCAAATATTACACAGTAGGAAATCTTTCGGAAACAGAAATCGCAGCTGGAAGCAGTGCAACATTTACAGTGCAGCCGAAGAGTGGACTTACTAAGGGAGAATACCTGGAAGATATCAGTGTTCAAAATAGCGGAAATGTAGAATGTTATGTGAATGCGCATTTCAGCGTTACAAAGAAAACGGATGATAACAGCAACAATCTTACAGGAATCAAGAAGCCGTCCGATATTACAGATCTTCCAAACGGAACAGAAAAATCCCAGAAGGCACTGAAGCTTCCGTCAACAGTGAAGATCACAACCACTAAAGGTGAGCAGAAAGCAAAAGTAAAATGGGATGTAAAAGGATGCTCCTATAATCCGGCATCTGTTGACAGACAGACCTTTAATGTAAAAGGTACCGTTACACTTCCTGATGGGGTGAAGAATCCTGATAATATCAGTACAGTGATTGCAGTGAGCATTACTGTAAACGCATACAAGGGAACAGAGGTCAAGGAATCTGAGAATAAGATCACTGGTATCGATGCCAATGGTAAATATGATACAAACAGTAAGATCACATTTACAGCAGTTGGTGCGGGAATGAATAATGAAAGCCCGAAGAAAGGTGACACAAGATATCTGCCGGGTAGCTGGAAGATCACAGAGACACGTACCTGGGATGCAGCTCCTTATACAGCTACTTTCCGTGTGAGCAAAGCAGGACAGTACACCCTTAGCGTTACATTTAAACAGCAGAAATATAATGGTTCAAAATGGGAAAATACAGGAAGTGAATCTTCTCAGAAAGTTACATTTAAAGTATCTCAGGCAGCTACTGTAACTACAGCAGCAACAGCGACACCGAAACCTACAGTTACCGGAACAAACAAGAAATCAGCAGTACAGACAGGCGATAATACACCTGTTATGACGTTTGTGATCATTCTTGTAGCCGCAGTTGCCTGCATTGGCGGTGTTGTTGTTTATAAAAGAAAAAAGAAATAAATAGAATTAAGTAATCTGAAAAAGTTCCCTGCACGGATCTGATGTGCAGGGAATTTTTTTAACTGTATATGTCATATCTGATTTGTTACTAGCACTCAAAATTGGCGAGTGCTAAATTTTTCTTGACTTTTGCAAAAAGTCGTATTAGTATATATTTATTGAAAAAACAGAAACAAGTTTCCGGTTCGCCGGAACATAAGGAATAAGAACAAAAGGAGAGTGATATACATGTCAGCAAAACATGGAAGTTTATCAATCAACAGTGAAAATATTTTCCCTATTATCAAGAAATGGTTATATTCAGACCATGATATTTTTGTAAGAGAGATGATCTCCAACGGATGTGATGCGATCACCAAACTGAGAAAACTGGAAGTTATGGGTGATTACACATTCCCGTATGGTTACAAGCCGGCTGTCAATGTTATTGTAGATCCGGATCAGAAGACGCTGAAATTTATTGATAATGGTATCGGTATGACAGCAGATGAGGTAGAAGAATATATTACCCAGATTGCTTTTTCCGGTGCTACAGAGTTTCTTGAGAAATATAAAGATAAGACAACAGATGATCAGATGATCGGACATTTCGGACTTGGATTCTACTCTGCATTTATGGTAGCAGATGAGGTACACATTGATACACTCTCCTATAAAGAAGGCTCCGCACCAGTTCACTGGACCTGTGATGGCGGTACAGAGTACGAGATGGCAGATGGAAACAAGACAGTACCAGGGACTGAGATCACACTTTTCCTGAATGAAGAGAGCCTGGAATTTGCCAATGAATACCGTATGAGAGAAGTTATTGAGAAATACTGCTCCTTTATGCCGGTAAACATCTATCTTTCCAAAGCTAACGCAGAGCAGGAATATGAGACTATTGATGAGGCAGATCTGCGTGAGGATGATGTAGTAGTTGAGCACATTCATGAGGAAGCCAAGACAGAGGAGAAAGAGAACGACAAAGGTGAGAAAGAAGTCGTAGAAGTATCTCCTGCCAAAGATAAAGTAAAGATCAATAAACGTCCGGTATCCTTAAGTGATACCAACCCGCTGTGGATGAAACATCCGAATGAATGTACAGATGAAGAGTATAAAGAATTTTACCGCAAGGTATTTATGGATTACAAAGAGCCACTGTTCTGGATCCATCTGAATATGGATTATCCGTTCAATCTGAAAGGTATCCTGTATTTCCCGAAGATCAGAACAGAGTATGATTCTATTGAGGGAACTATCAAACTTTACAACAATCAGGTATTTATCGCAGATAATATCAAAGAAGTTATTCCGGAATTCCTGCTCCTTCTCAAAGGTGTGATCGACTGTCCGGATCTGCCGCTGAATGTATCCCGTTCTGCTCTGCAAAATGATGGTTTTGTAAGAAAAATCTCCGAGTACATTACCAAGAAAGTTGCAGATAAGCTTACCGGAATGTGCAAGACTGACAGAGAATCCTATGAGAAATACTGGGATGATATCAGCCCGTTCATTAAATTCGGATGCATCAAAGATGTAAAATTCGGAGAGAAGATGAATGATTATATCCTTTTCAAGAACCTGGATGGCAAATATCTTACTCTCAAAGACTGCATTGAGGAGAATAAGAAAGAAGAAACCAAAGATGCAGAAAAAGAGACAGAAGAGAAAACATCTGAGGAGAACAAGAACGAGGAAGCTCCGAAGACAGTTATCTACTATGTGACAGATGAGGTTCAGCAGAGCCAGTATATCAACATGTTCCGAGAAGCTGGTAAAGATGCAGTGATTCTGAAACATGTGATCGATTCACAGTTTATTTCCCATCTGGAACAGCAGGATCAGACTGTACAGTTCAAGAGAATTGATGCAGATCTGACAGAAGAACTTCGTGAGGACGGCGAGACAGATGAGACTACAGTTAAGACACTGACAGATGTATTCCGCAAGAACCTCGGTAAAGATAAACTGGAAGTAAAAGTTGAGAAGCTGAAAAATGAAGGAACAGCAGCGATGATCACTCTTCCGGAGGAGAGCCGACGTATGCAGGATATGATGAAGATGTACAATATGTATGGAATGGATCCGAATATGTTCGGTGGCCAGGAGGTACTGGTACTTAATGCAAATCATCCGCTTGTGAAATTTGTGGCTGAGAATCAGGAATCCGAGCATGTGCCGGTGATCTGTGAGCAGCTTTATGACCTGGCTATGATGAGCCATAAACAGCTTTCTCCAGAAGAAATGACAAAATTCGTCAAGAGAAGCAATGATATCTTGATGGTTCTCACGAAATAAAGGTGATTTTTCGAAAAGGCCCTTGTCCAATAGTGGACGAGGGTCTTTTTATGTCGAAAGAAGTAGTTTTTTTTATACAATGTGCGTATCTTTAACACAATTTTTGGCCTGAGATGTAATATGCTGCGCATAACAGAAGTGATAAGAGGAGATGAAATAAAATCTGCAGCGCAGCAGACTGCGAATATTGTCTTAAGTATAAATATAATAAATTTTCAGAAGAAAGCGAAAAAAATATATAAAAGTCGTATTATATATGAGAGAGTATTCGAAAAAAAAGAAAAGCGGAGGAAAATGTATGAAAAGAATATACGGTTTGATAAGAAAACTTGGTGCGAATTCAAAATATAAAGGATATTTCTTCACAGCAGAAGCCATTCGCATGACTATGGCTTATCAGGAGAAACCTCTGCGGATCACAAAAGATATCTATCCTAATCTGGCTAAGAAATATAAATCTACACCTACCAATATAGAACATGATATTCGTACACTGGTAAATGTCTGTTGGGAAGGAAACAGAACGCTGCTGGAAGAGATTGCAGGATATTCACTGAATTACAAACCTACCAACAGCGAATTCATTGATATGCTGGCGTATTATCTGCTTGAAATGGAAGAAAGTGAAAGTGCCTGATCAGAGCGGTTCAAAGACGATCTGATTCTGAGCCAGAAAATGAAGGATCATGTCATCCCAGAGCTGTCCCGGACGTTTATCCATGGAAAAAGTTCGAAGAGAAATTCCCGTAGTACAAAGAAGACTGCTGTTTTTAAACTGAAGATTCAGAAATAAGCCGTCAATCTGTTCTGAAGAAATTCCCAAATCTGTATTTCTCACTGCGGCTTCCACACCGCTTCGACTTAAATGAAGCACGATTTTAAAACTCAGCGGGGTGCGTTTCCCACGTATCACAGACCAGCAGAAAGGCCGGATATCTTTCCAAAGAGAGTGAGTGCGTCCATGTTCTGTTATTTTATTCAGACTGTCTGTATCAAAAAAATCTTTCTGAAGCCTGCCATCAATCGTAAATGTATTAAAAGTTGTTATGGAGGCTTCCGTTAGACAGAATTTGTCAAAAACTTCTCCTATAAAAAGCTTGTTGGTAAAATCCCGGATATCGGTGATTCTTAATGCCAGCATGTTGTACTTCCTTTCGTTTATAATCACATGTAGGGATATTATAGCTCAGATAAAGAAAAAAGAATAGACTTTTTAAAAAACTCTTTTCAAATAGGTGTTTATGTGATACGATAGATGTGGTATTGAATACTACATATAATGGAAAAGAGGACGATATAATTGAGTTATAAGATTGCGATAGATAGCTGTGGAGAACTTCTGAAAGAATGGAAAGAGGACGAAAGAGTAGAATCTGTACCGCTTACCCTGATGGTAGGCAGTGAGAATATCAAAGATGATGAAAATTTTGATCAGAAAAGCTTTCTGAAAAAAGTTGCAGAGTGTCCGGAATGCCCAAAATCTGCATGCCCGTCTCCGGAACGGTATATGAAGGCATATGAGGATGGGGCAGAGCATATTTATGCTGTTACACTTTCTTCTGAGCTGAGCGGTTCCTACAACAGTGCAGTGCTGGGAAAAAATCTGTACCTGGAAGAGCATGCCGGAAAGAAGATCCATGTTTTTGATTCCAAGTCAGCATCCGGTGGAGAGAGTCTGATCGCTATGAAGATCATTGAATGTGAGAATAAAGGATTTTCTTTTGAAGAGGTCGTAAGTACGGTAAACGAATATATTGAAGAGATGAGTACTTTTTTTGTACTGGAAAATCTGGAGACACTGCGTAAAAATGGTCGTCTCAGCAGAGTGAAGGCTCTGGTTGCCAGTGCATTGAAGATTAAGCCGGTAATGGGCTCCACACCGGAGGGGAGTATCTGCCAGCTTGATCAGGCAAGGGGTATGAACAAGGCTATTGTTAAGATGGTAGACTACATTGGTGAGAAAGGGATCAATATTCAGTCCAAGACAGTTGCCATCACACACTGCAACTGCCCGGAGAGAGCGAAGATACTGGAAGAGGCTATCCGTGAGAGACTGAATCCGGCTAACATTGTAGTAATGGATACTGCAGGTGTCAGTAGCATGTATGCCAACGATGGCGGTGTGATCGTGGCTGTATAATAACATAAACTCTTCACTTTTCTTTTGGAAACAGGTGTGCTATAATAGACGAAGTATTTGAAGCGGCAAAGGAGAAAGACAATGAGCCAGAAGAAAGTTGATAAATATAAAAATGGCAAATTCGCACGTACCAGTGCCATGAAGAAAGAACGTGCAGAATTCGTTCTTGAAATGGCAGCGTGGATACTGATCGCAGTTCTGTTTGTGAGCTGGATCGGCTATTCTGCTTATTCAAAGATCCAGGCCAAGGAGAACAGTGTTAAAGTGGACACAGTTATGGATACTTCCGCACTGACTGATTATATTTCCGGTCTGTCTGCAGATAGTGCGGAATAATAAGATTACTTGGAAAACAGGTAGATAAGAGCAGAAGAAATAGAACAGAGATAAAAAAATTCCCGGGATGTTCAGGAAAGCACCCTCCAGAGAGATTTAGTTTTGGGAGGGCGGTTCACCCCGGGGGTTTTTATATATGATGCAACGGGCAGTAGTAGTAATGGTAAAACAGCAGTAGGTATTAGAACAGCTCGTATATTAAAAACGGGGCCGCTCATATGAGCAGTCCCGTTCGACTTATACGTTTCTTATGGTTATAGATTTATCTTATAAATTATAACTTTGTAACGTTAGCAGCCTGCATTCCGCGTGCGCCTTCTGTTAAGTCGTAGGATACAGCCTGTCCCTCCTCGAGAGATTTGAAGCCCTCACCGTTGATAGCGGAGAAGTGTACGAATACGTCCTGTCCGTCCTCACCTGTGATAAAACCATAACCTTTTTCTGCGTTGAACCATTTTACAGTTCCCTTGTTCATTTTGTGTTACCTCCATAGAAATAAAAAAGTTAAAATAGCCTTCTGATGATAATAAAAAATCACCAGATTTTACAGACTATATTCATGTAAATATAATCTCTAAAAACTAGTGATTTTACATTAAATATCTTGCCATGTTCTGATTATATAACCCGGGTTTTGAAATGTCAAGGAGAAAATTCCAACAATTTCCGCGCCTGAAAGCCTTCAGAAATGCTTTGTAAAAAAATTCTTTATAAAAAGAGATTTTTCGTGTATGATATAATAGAATATATTATAAATACTACTATAAGAAGATGAGAGGAGAACATAAATGGGGATTCTGATTCAGGGAGGCCGGATCGTGGATGCGGCCACAGATACAGATAAGACAGGTGATATTTATCTGGAAGACGGAATCATCACGGAGATTGGACAGAAGCTGAAGAAAAAAAACGGCGACACAGTGATCAATGCAAAAGGATTCTTAGTAATGCCGGGAATTATTGATCTTCACGTGCATTTTCGTGATCCGGGACAAACACATAAGGAAGATATCATGAGCGGTTCTGCGGCAGCAGCCCGCGGCGGTGTGACAACCGTGGTTGCCATGCCCAATACAACTCCCACCATCGATAATCCGGACAGAGTAAATTATGTACATAACAAGGCGGCACAGGTATCGGGCATCCATGTACTTCAGGCCGGAGCAGCTACAAAAGACGAGAAAGGAACGGAACTTGCAGACATCAGGGGAATGGCAGAGGCCGGAATCCCGGCTGTTTCTGAAGATGGAAAATCTGTAATGAACACAGCACTTTGCAGAGAAGCAATGAAAGTCGCAGCAGAATGTGGCGTTCCGTTTTTTGATCACTGCGAGGATATTGATCTTCGTGGGAATGGCTGTATGAATGATGATGAGAATGCCAGAAGACTGGGACTTCCGGGAATCTGCAATGCAGTAGAAGATACTATCACAGCCAGAGACATCATTCTGGCACTTGAGACAGGCGTACATCTTCATCTTTGTCACTGCTCCACATACGGAGATGCTCAGATGATGAAGATCGTAAAGGAAAAAGGTTACGACAATATTACAGCAGAAGTATGCCCGCACCATTTCATCCTTTCCTCTGATGATATCAGGACGGATGATCCGAATTACAAGATGAATCCGCCTCTTCGTACACCGAAGGATGTGGAAGCACTGAAACAGGGTCTTAAGGACGGCACTATTCAGGTGATCAGTACAGACCACGCACCGCACAGCGCTCAGGAAAAAACAGGTTCTATGAAGAATGCACCGTTTGGGATCGTAGGAATAGAGACAAGCCTTCCGCTTACCTACACAGAACTGGTTGAGAAAGGGGTGATCACCCTGAACCAGATGGTAGAGAAGATGTGCCTGAACCCTGCGAAGATCTTGGGACTTGAGAGTGGCACTCTGCAGAAAGGCCATCCTGCAGATGTGATCATTGTAGATACTGAACATGAATATACCATTGACAAGAATAAATTTGTTTCCAAAGGACATAACACACCATTTGACGGCTGGAAGGTAAAAGGAAAAGTTCTTTATACTATCTGTGACGGAAAAATCGTATTCAAAAACCAGGAGGAGAAATAATCATGATTAACAAACTGATCAGTAACATCCGCAAAACAAACGCACCTATCGTTGTAGGACTGGATCCTATGCTGAATTATATTCCGGAGCATATCCAGAAGAAAGCTTTTGCAGAATTCGGTGAGACACTGGAAGGCGCAGCTGAGGCAATCTGGCAGTATAATAAAGGAATCGTAGATGCAACATATGATCTGATCCCGGCAGTAAAACCTCAGATCGCAATGTATGAGCAGTTTGGAATCCCGGGACTGATTGCATACAAGAAAACAGTTGATTACTGTAAATCCAAAGATCTGGTTGTGATCGGAGATATCAAGCGTGGCGATATCGGTTCCACATCTGCAGCCTATGCAGTAGGACATCTGGGCCATGTTCAGGTTGGTTCCAGAAAATATGCAGGTTTTGATGAGGATTTTGCAACAGTTAATCCATATCTTGGATCTGACGGTGTGAAACCTTTCATGGATGTCTGCAAAGAAGAGAAAAAAGGTATTTTCGTTCTGGTTAAGACTTCCAATCCATCCAGCGGTGAGTTTCAGGACCGTGTGATTGATGGACGCCCACTGTATGAGCTGGTAGGTGAGAAAGTTGCTCAGTGGGGTGATGAACTTATGGGTGACGGTTATAGCTATGTTGGTGCGGTTGTAGGAGCAACTTATCCGGAAATGGGTAAAGTTTTAAGAAAAATCATGCCGAAAACATTCATCCTTGTTCCGGGATATGGTGCACAGGGTGGAAAAGGTGCAGACCTTGTTCATTTCTTCAATGAAGACGGACTTGGGGCAATCGTAAACTCTTCCAGAGGAATCATTGCGGCATATAAACAGGATAAATATAAAGAGTTCGGCGCAGAGAATTATGCAGATGCTTCCAGACAGGCTGTAAAAGATATGATCGCAGATATCAGCGGCGCACTGGAATCAAGATAAGTCAGGAGGCATCTTTTTATGAGTACATCAGAAACAAAAAAAACAAAAAGAACCTGCAGGATCTTAAGCCAGGAATGTATTGGTAAAGATATCTACAGCATGTGGCTGGATGCAGGTGAGATTGCGAAGAATGCAGTTCCGGGACAGTTTGTATCCCTTTACAGCCACAATGGAAGCAAACTTCTTCCAAGGCCGATCAGTCTCTGCGAGATAGATAAAGAAGGAGAAAAACTGAGACTTGTATATCGTGTTACAGGTAAGGGAACCGGCACAGAGGAATTTTCCAGACTGCATCCAGGCGTGCCTGTTGAGACGCTTGGACCTCTTGGAAATGGTTTTCCACTGGATGCAGTGAAAGGTAAAAGAGTATTTCTCATGGGTGGAGGAATCGGAATCCCGCCCATGCTTGAGACTGCGAAACAGCTGGATGCGGAGAAAACAATGGTTCTTGGCTACAGAGACGAGCTGTTTTTAAATAAAGAATTCGAAGCCTACGGCGATGTATATGTGGCAACCGAGGATGGATCTGCCGGAACAAAAGGCAATGTTATGGATGCTATCCGTGAGAATGGCCTTGAAGCTGATGTGATTTTTGCCTGTGGACCAGCTCCGATGCTCCGTGCAATCAAGGCGTATGCTCTTGAGAAGGGAATTCCGTGCTGGATTTCCATGGAAGAGCGAATGGCCTGTGGTGTAGGTGCATGCCTGGCCTGTGTGTGTAAGTCCAAAGACGTGGATTCCCACTCTCATGTACACAATAAGAGAGTCTGCAAGGACGGACCGGTATTTTTAAGCACGGAGGTAGAGTTATGAGCAAAATGAATGTAAATCTTGCCGGCGTAGAACTTAAAAATCCGGTGATGACAGCTTCCGGAACATTTGGTTCCGGAACGGAGTACAGTGAATTTGTGGATTTAAATAAACTTGGTGCAGTTGTAACAAAGGGTGTAGCCAATGTACCATGGCCGGGAAATCCAACACCAAGAGTAACAGAAACTGCTTCCGGGATGCTCAATGCCATCGGGCTTCAGAATCCGGGAATTGATGTTTTCTGTGAGAGAGACATTCCGTTTCTCAGGAAATATGATACAAAGATCATTGTCAATGTTTGCGGAAAATCCACGAAGGATTACTGCGAGGTTGTAGAACGTCTCGGAAATGAGCCGGTGGATATGCTGGAGATAAATGTTTCCTGTCCGAATGTTAAGGAAGGCGGAATCGCTTTTGGCCAGAATCCAAAGGCTCTTGAGGATATTACAAGAGAAGTAAAAAAATATGCAAAGCAGCCGGTGATCATGAAGCTGAGCCCAAATGTAACGGATATTACGGAGATGGCAAAAGCGGCAGAAGCCGGCGGTGCAGATGTTCTTTCTCTGATCAATACACTGACAGGTATGAAAATCGATATTAACAGACGTACTTTTGCCCTGGCGAATAAGACCGGTGGAATGTCCGGCCCGGCTGTAAAACCAGTAGCAGTCCGCATGGTATATCAGGTTGCCAATGCAGTATCTCTTCCGATCATCGGAATGGGTGGAATCGCAACTGCTGAGGATGCACTTGAATTTATCATGGCAGGAGCAACAGCAGTTTCTGTAGGAACTGCCAACTTTTTCAATCCTTATGCAACTGAGGAGATCGTGGAAGGAATCCAGACATTCCTTGAAAAACAGAATGTGGAAGATATCAATGAGCTGATCGGTGTTGTGAAATAATTGTGTGCTGTCAGCAGAATTGCAATTCTGTTACACATATGTTAGAATAAACCCGATATCAGCGATGTGCTTATGTTTATTATATAGCAGAACGGAATGCAGATTCGCTCTGAAGCATATGAGAAAATATGGAGGATTATACAAATGGAACAGTATAAGCAGGAATTTATTGAATTTATGATCGACTGTAATGTCCTGAAATTTGGAGATTTTGTTACCAAGTCAGGAAGAAAGACCCCGTTCTTTGTAAATACAGGATTTTACCGTACAGGTGCACAGCTGCGTAAACTTGGCCAGTACTATGCAAAAGCAATCGAGAGCAAATTCGGTCTTGATTTTGATGTGCTTTTCGGACCGGCTTACAAGGGTATTCCCCTTTCTGTAGCAGCAACAATGGAGATCAGTGAGATGTATGGTAAGGATATCCGTTACTGCTCCAACCGTAAAGAAGTCAAGGATCATGGAGATAAGGGAATCCTTCTTGGAAGCCCAATCCAGGATGGTGATAAAGTTGTGATCATTGAGGATGTTACAACAGCCGGAACTTCCATTCAGGAGACACTTCCGATCATCAAGGCGCAGGGAGATGTAAATCCGATCGGTCTTGTTGTTTCTGTTGACCGTATGGAGCGCGGACAGGGAACCAAGAGTGCTCTGAAGGAGATTGAGGAGAAATATGGCCTTGAGACAACAGCTATCGTAACTATGGCTGAGGTTGTAGAGCATCTCTATAATAAAGAGTATAAAGGTCGTGTTGTGATCGATGACAAGCTGAAAGCTGCCATTGATGCATATTATGAGGAATATGGTGCAGAATAATAATGCACTATACAATGCCTATGCAATAAGAGAGCCGCGGATTCCGAATGTCCGCTTGAACTGGGAGGACACAGCTCATGAATGAAAAAATATATAAAACCATGGCGAGCAGCGGGGCAGGAAGCCTTGCACTTGGTATTGTCGTTCTGGTGACGGGGCTTGTCACAGGAATTCTGATGATCGTAAACGGTGCGAGACTGCTCAAAAGAAAATCAGACATATTGATATAAAGAGATAACTGAAAAGCCGCACGCAACTTCGTGTGGCTTTTCGGATTATTTAAGCAGGGGAGACTATTGAATAAAGGGACAAAACGCAGGGTGAAAAAACTCGGCACAGCTTTTTTTGTACTGTATGTTCTTATCTTGGTATACCTTCTTTTCTTTTCGGAAGGATATGGACGGGTAGCACAGGCGGAGAGAGAATACCGTTATAATCTTGTCCCGTTTGTGGAAATAAGACGTTTCTGGACATACAGGGAACAACTGGGAATGTTTGCGCTTTTTACAAACATTTTTGGGAATGTGCTGGGATTTGTACCCTATGGATTCGTTCTTCCGGTGATCGCCAGAAGAATGAGAAACGGATTTTTTATCATTTTATCCGGATTCTGCATCAGCCTGAGTGTGGAGGTGATCCAGCTTATCACGAAGGTTGGATGTTTTGATGTGGATGATATGATACTGAATACTCTGGGCGCAGCACTGGGATATGGAATCTATGCAGTCTGCGAAATTTTTAGGAGAAAACATAATGGCAAGAAGATATAGATATGCATTTGCAAAAAAGAGAGAAGCGGCCAGGGGTAAGCTGTCAGTCGGCCTGGCAGCTGCTTCCTTCGGGCTATTTGCTGCGGCAGTAGTGCTTGAACTTTTTCTTGATGGAAAAATGAGCGGGCTTATTGGAGGTACAGGCTTTTTTGCAATGCTTCTTTCTGTATACGGCTTCGCAATGGGGCTGTCAAGTTTTTCGGAAGAAAACAGAAAACACAGAACCAGCATGATCGGGTCCATCTTAAACGGTGTGATCATGGTTATTTGGCTGGGACTTTTTTTATCAGGAGTATGATCAGATGGATGAAAAAGAACGTTTAAAAAAACAGCTTGATTTTATTCTGGAAGTAGATAAAGTCAAGAATATCTTTCGTCAGACATATCTTGCTGACGGAAACAGAAAAGAGAATGATGCGGAACATTCCTGGCATCTGGCACTGATGGCAGTGCTTTTGAAAGAATACTCCAATGAAGAGGTGGATCTTGGAAAAGTAGTACCTATGGTACTGGTGCATGATCTTGTTGAGATCGACGCAGGAGATACCTATGCCTACGATGAAAAAGGTGCGCAGACAAAAGATGCAAGGGAGCGCAAGGCGGCAGAGCGGATTTACGGACTTCTTCCGGAAGATCAGGGTATGTGGCTGAAGGAACTCTGGGAAGAATTCGAGGCTTACGAGACACCGGAGGCGAAATTTGCCCATGTTCTGGATAACTGTCAGCCGCTTTTCCTTAATGACGCTTCTAACGGAAAAAGCTGGGAAGAACATCAGGTGAAAAAGAGCCAGATCTATAGACGGAATCGGAAAACAGGAGAAGGTTCTGAGATGATCTGGGAATATATGAAAGAACTGATCGACAAGCATATTGCCCTGGGGCATGTGATCGATGATGAAAAATAAGATGGGAGATGAGAAGTTGGACGAATGTATGGAAGAGCGTTATGAGCTGGCGAAAACAAGAATCCGTGAGATCATAACGGAGAACACAGTAAAAGAGCCATTTGGAAATTTTTTCCGGAAAATGGCGAAGTTCCTTTCCATGGCAGCAGATGTGATGGATGAGGAGACTACAGAGCTTGTTATTGAAGAGTTAAAGAAGCGCAACTATTGCTTTTATAAAGATATCCTTCCGGAGAATTATGAGAACAGCTACGGCAACCCGGCTTATGCTGTAAAAGAGCTGGGAGACTATGGAAAAGCATTCAGTTTTCTGTATGCGGAGCTTATGGGAACGACGGCTTATTCCCATGAAAAACGTCTCTGGGATATGACAGTATCCATGGAACTGTTTCTGGAATTGTATTCTGCATTCTGTGAGGAGGAGCTTCCGGAAGTTTCCACAGTGGAGGGGATTTTACGTTCCTATGTGAATGATTACTGCCAGGATATGATGGAAAAGAGGATCCGCGAGGGCGTTGACCCGGAGCTTGATTTTGCAGCAGATATTATCATGAATTCCGATCTTTCTGATCTCAGATATCTGTATAAATATGGAGAATATGTTTCAGAGAATGAGATTGGCGTGGCAGAGTTTCTGAATTCCCTTTCTCAGGATGAGATTGACAAGATGGCATCTACTTATACAGAAGGATACAGGATCGGTTTTATCACGGGACGCAAGGATATCACGAAGAAAAAAACAGTAAACATCCGCTACAGTCTTGGATTTGAGCGAATGGTAAAAGCTGCCATCATTCAGTTCAGAAAGATGGGACTGGATCCGGTGATCTACCGTCATGCAACACATGCAGTAAATAAGAGAGGCTCTGTCCGCGTGGGATATACAGGCGGTGTGGCAAATCCTCAGTATGATTATGATCACCGTCAGGACAGTGCACTGTTTCTGGATGGAGATTTTGTGCAGCGCAAACTTCGTGCAATGCAGACATCCTACGAAAAATATAAAGATCTGGCCAATGTACATGGCGGTCCGGCTTGCATTGATACTTTTGGTGAAGCTCCGTTTTCACCGGTAAGCAAACCTGAAGCCTATACATTAAATGAAACACAGCAGAAACTGCAGACAGAACTGGATAATGAGTCAGGACAGATTGTAAACCGCTACATCAAAGGCGATGAGAGAAGTTTTACCATTATTGCATATCCGGTTCCTGAGATCGGCGGCAATTATGAAGAAATTTTCCGTGAGATCGTGAAGATCAATACACTGGATTATCATCTCTACCAGGAAATCCAGCAGACGATCATCAATACACTGGATACCTGTGAGTGGGTGGAGGTTAAGGGAAGTGGAGATAATGACACAGATCTTCTGATCCATCTGCATGAGCTTTCTGATCCGAAAAAACAGACAAATTTCGAGAATTGTGTAGCTGATGTGAACATTCCGGTAGGTGAAGTATTTACTTCCCCGCAGCTTGCAGGAACAGGCGGCATCCTTCATGTGAAAAAGGTATATCTCAACGGGCTTCAGTTCCGTGACCTGAAGCTTGTTTTTGACTGTGGACAGGTAATTGATTATACCTGCTCCAATTTTAAGACAGAGGAAGAAAACAGAAAGTATATCGAGGATAACATCCTTCACCATCATCCGAAGATACCGATGGGTGAATTTGCCATCGGAACCAACACTACAGCTTATGTGGCTGCAATGAAATACGGAATTGCTGACAAGCTTCCGATTCTTATTGCAGAGAAGATGGGACCGCATTTTGCAGTGGGTGATACCTGCTATAGCTGGGCAGAAGACACACCTGTATATAATCCTGACGGAAAAGAGATCATTGCCAGGGATAATGAGATTTCTGAGATGCGTAAAGATGATGTAAGTCTTGCATATTATGGATGCCATACAGATATTACCATTCCATATGATGAACTTGGCAGCATCCGCGTGATCGATGATGAGGGCGAAATGATCTCCATTATCGAGAATGGAAGATTTGTGCTCCCTGGAACAGAGGAATTGAATAAGCCTTTTGATCATCTTCCATTAAATAAAAATATAAGTTAATTAGTAAATTTACAGTTTTCCCGTTCGTATTGACAGAAAATGAGAATGTACGTAGAATAACCATAACAGCCGTGATCAGAAAAGCGGCAGACAACACGATAAATGTAATGATGTAACACGAAAGGAGAAAATAATGGCTAAAGTAGGAATTGTAATGGGTAGTGATTCAGATATGCCAGTTATGAGTAAAGCAGCAGATATTCTGGAGAAACTGGGGATTGATTATGAGATGAAGATCATTTCCGCACACAGAGAACCAGATGTATTTTTCGAGTATGCCAGAACAGCAGAAGAAAAAGGCTTCAAAGTAATCATTGCAGGCGCAGGAATGGCAGCTCATCTTCCGGGAATGTGCGCGGCAATCTTTCCAATGCCTGTTATCGGAATTCCAATGCACACTACATCACTGGGAGGAAGAGATTCCCTTTATTCCATTGTACAGATGCCAAGCGGCATCCCGGTTGCAACAGTCGCTATCAATGGCGGTGCCAATGCGGGACTCCTTGCAGCGAAGATCCTTGCAACTTCAGATGAAGAGCTTTTAGGCAGACTGAAAGCTTACAGTCAGGAGCTTAAGGAACAGGTTGAGAAGAAAGACGCAAAACTTCAGGAAGTTGGATATAAAAATTATAATAAATAATAAACAAAAGAGTGTTGTTATAAGGAGGAAATTATGGATTACAAGACTTCAGGCGTAGATATTGAGGCTGGTTACAAATCAGTAGAACTGATGAAAAAACATATTGCCAAGACAATGAGACCGGAGGTACTTGGAGGAATCGGAGGTTTCTCAGGTGCATTTTCCATGGAGAAATTTAAAGACATGGAGGAACCGACACTTGTTTCCGGAACAGATGGATGTGGAACGAAGGTTAAAGTAGCTATGGTCATGGACAAGCATGATACTATCGGAATCGATGCGGTAGCCATGTGTGTGAACGATATTGCATGTGCAGGTGGAGAACCACTGTTCTTCCTGGATTATATTGCCTGCGGCAAGAACTATCCTGAGAAGATCGCTGAGATCGTAAAAGGTGTTGCAGAAGGATGTGTACAGTCTGAAGCAGCTCTTATCGGCGGTGAGACCGCAGAACATCCTGGACTTATGCCTGAGGATGAGTATGACCTTGCAGGATTTGCAGTAGGAGTCGTTGATAAAAAAGATCTTCTTACAGGAGAATCCCTGAAACCAGGAGATGTACTCATTGGCATGGCTTCCACAGGAGTTCACAGTAACGGATTTTCTCTTGTACGTAAAGTATTTGATATGACAAAGGAATCTCTGGATACCTATTATGAGGAGCTTGGTACAACACTTGGCGAGGCTCTGATCGCACCGACCAGAATCTATGTAAAAGCATTAAAGAGTATCCGCAATGCCGGTGTGAAGATCCATGCCTGCAGCCATATCACAGGCGGCGGATTTTATGAGAATATCCCGCGTATGCTGAAAGAAGGTACAAGAGCAGTTGTTAAGAAAGACAGCTATCCGGTACTTCCAATCTTCAAACTTCTTGCAGAAAAAGGAAATATTGATGAGCATATGATGTATAATACATACAATATGGGACTTGGAATGATCCTTGCAGTAGATCCGGCAGATGTTGACAAAACAATGGAAGCTATCCGCAGCACAGGAGACAAGCCGTATGTTGTAGGAAGCATTGAAGCAGGTGAAAAGGGAGTGACCTTATGTTAAAAATCGGAGTTCTTGTTTCCGGCGGCGGGACTAATCTCCAGGCAATCCTGGATGCAATTGATGCCGGAGATATCACCAATGCAGAAGTGGATATCGTGATCAGCAATAATGCTTCTGCCTATGCGCTGGAGAGAGCCAGAAAGCATAATATCGAAGCTTTGTGCATTGCACCGAAGGACTATCCGGACAGGGAAGCTTTTCACAGAGCGCTTCTTGCAAAACTTCAGGAGAGAGGAGTGGATCTGATCGTTCTTGCTGGATATCTGGTTGCTATTCCACCTGTGATGGTGGAAGCATATCCGAATAAGATCGTTAACATTCACCCGTCCCTGATACCGTCATTCTGCGGCAAAGGTTATTATGGACTCAAAGTTCATGATGCAGTGCTTGCAAGAGGCGTGAAGGTAACAGGTGCTACTGTACATTTTGTTGATGCAGGCACAGATACAGGCCCGATCATCCTCCAGAAAGCGGTAAAAGTTAAGGATGGAGATACATCCAAGGAACTTCAGAGAAGAGTAATGGAGAAGGCTGAGTGGAAGATCCTTCCGAAGGCCATCGATCTTATTGCCAATGACAAGATCACAGTGACAGATGGGATCGTTTCTTTTAAATAATCAAAAATCAGATGAATACAGGCTGCAAAGCGAATGTCCGCTTTGCGCAAAGGAGTAAACAGATGAAGATATTAATTGTAGGAAGCGGCGGAAGAGAACATGCAATTGCATGGAGTGTTGCAAAAAGCCCGAAGGCAGATAAGATTTACTGTGCACCTGGCAATGCAGGAATCGCAGAGTATGCAGAGTGTGTAGATATCGGAGCAATGGAATTTGAAAAGCTGGCTGCATTTGCCAAAGAAAAAGAGATCGACCTTACAATTGTCGGGATGGATGATCCTCTTGTTGGCGGCATTGTAGATGTATTTGAGGCACAGGGACTTCGTGTATTCGGACCTCGAAAAAATGCAGCGATCCTGGAAGGTTCCAAGGCTTTTTCCAAAGATCTTATGAAAAAATACGGAATTCCAACTGCAGCTTATGAAAATTTTGATGATCCGGAAAAAGCACTTACATATTTAAGAACAGAAGCGAAATTCCCGATCGTTCTGAAGGCTGACGGACTTGCTCTTGGAAAAGGTGTTCTGATCTGTCAGGATCTTAAAGAGGCTGAGGACGGCGTAAAAGAGATCATGGAAGATAAAAAATTCGGAAATGCCGGAAATACCATGGTCATTGAGGAGTTTATGACAGGCCGTGAAGTTTCCGTGCTTTCCTTTGTTGACGGAAAAACGATCCGTACCATGACTTCCGCGCAGGATCATAAGCGTGCACAGGACGGAGATCAGGGACTGAACACAGGAGGTATGGGAACTTTCTCTCCAAGTCCGTTCTATACAGAAGAAGTAGACGAGTTCTGTAAAAAACATATTTATCAGAAGACTGTAGATGCCATGGCAGCTGAGGGACGCCCGTTCAAGGGAATCATTTTCTTCGGGCTGATGCTTACTGCAGATGGCCCGAAGGTTCTGGAGTACAATGCAAGATTCGGAGATCCTGAGGCACAGGTTGTTCTTCCACGTATGGAAAATGATATCCTTGAGGTAATGGAAGCCTGCGTTGACGGCAAACTGGATCAGATCGATCTGAAATTTCAGAATAATGCAGCAGTCTGCGTAGTGCTTGCAAGCGATGGTTATCCGGTAAAATATGAGAAAGGTATCCCGATCCATGGATTTGAGAATTTCAAGGACAAGGACGGATATTACTGTTTCCATGCAGGAACCAGATTTAAAGATGGCGAGATCGTTACAAACGGCGGACGTGTTCTTGGCATCACAGCCAAAGGAAAAACTCTCAAAGAAGCCAGAAAGAACGCATACGAAGCTACTGAGTGGATTGATTTTGCAAACAAATATATGCGTCACGACATTGGTAAGGCCATTGACGAGGCGTGAATCATAAATTCGTTATTGTCCATTCTGCAACAGTAACCCAACAGTAACATAAATTCTACAACTATTAGCACACAGCTTGACGAAATTATAGATTATATTGTAAAATAATGTTAACTATGAATGCCGTAAATAGTTATCAATAATAAAAGCTGGATGCTGACAGAACACGATAAGAACGAACCATTTTCTTTGATGCAGTGTCACATCCAAATGATGAGGCAGAGAGGATAAGAAAAATGGGAATCAGTGTAGAAGAAGCAATTCAGGAACTCAGAAACAGGGAGGAAGTTTTTGTTGCATATTCACAGGCCACCAAGCTTCCATATGTTACCTGTGATGAGGAGACATTTAATGATCAGGCAAGGATTTTTGCCACAGAAGAAGAGATTAAAGAATATGGAAAACAGCTCCTGGAGGATAAAATCCTCCTCATGGGCATGAAATACGAAAAAAAAGATTTTCCGAGACTGTACGGTACTCTGTATGCCATTGGTGTAAACAGTGTGATCTGGACAGATGGTAATGATCAAATTGAAGTGGAGATTCAGAGGATCGCGAGTCAGAGAGATATGAGTAAGATCGAACCGGCCAAGAGACCGCTTCTCAATCCTTCTCTTGAGCTTTCCGGCATTTACTTCATGCAGGAGCTTCGCCGCCCGGTGAAACAGGAAGAGCATAAGAATATCCGTGAACTGGAAGAAGAGCTGATTGCCAACCTCCGAAAAGCAGAATTCCTGATTGCTATCAATGCAGAACAGGAAGAAAACGGAAAACTCCATATTCCATATCTCAAGAACAAAGAAGACAAGATCCTTCAGCCTGTATTCACAGATGTTATGGAATTTGAGAAATTCGGCAGAGGTAAGAACCTCCGTGTTGCGAAAGTAACCATGGATAAACTTCCGAGTTTGATGATTCCGCAGGCGAGTGCTTATGTGGTAAATCCGCTTGGATTTAATCTGATTCTGAACAAAGAGCAGGTGGAGAAGATCGCAGGAGTCGCCAAATAAAAAAATAAATCACAGCAGGCTGCCAGGATATGAAACTGTGCAGCCTTTTGCTGTTATAGAGGAGAGATTGCCCGATGGTGATAGAAATTGATTTTAACAGTGATGAGGCGATCTACATGCAGATCACCAATCAGATCATAATGGGGATAGCCACGTCAAGGCTTCATGAGGGGGATGCTCTGCCTTCTGTGCGGCAACTTGCAAGTATTGCAGGGATCAATATGCACACTGTAAACAAAGCATACGCGCTGCTTCGTCAGGAAGGTTTTGTGACCATTGACAGACGAAAAGGAGCCGTGATCTCCATTGATGCAGACAAGGTGAGAGCTCTGGAAGAGATGAAGCAGAATCTTACAGTAGCGATGGCCTGGGGGTGTTGTAAGAATGTAACAAGGGAAGAAGTCCATCAGCTGGTGGATGAGATTTTTGATGAATATGACGCAGATAGATAGGAGGAGACAACATGCAGGAACGATTTACAAAACAGGCAAAGAATGTTCTTGCTCTGGCGAAACAGGCAGCTGATTCCTGCGGACATAGTTATATCGGTACTGAGCATCTGCTGGTAGGTCTTTTACAGGAAAATGAAGGTACAGCAGGCAAAGTGCTTGAGGAATTCGGTATCCAGGCCGAGAATGCGCTGGCACTGATTGATAAACTGATCGCGCCGCCGGGAAATACAGCCGTTTCCCAGAACCCAGGATTCAGTCCAAGAACCCAGAGAGTTCTTGAGAACGCATATGCTGAAGCAGAAGCCATGCATTTTGAAAAAGCTGGTACTGAGCATCTTCTGCTGGCTATGCTGAAGGAAACAGACTGCGTGGGAACGAGACTTTTGTATACAATGGGTGCGAATATCCAGAAATTATACGCAGCTGTACTTACAGCTATGGGAATGGACAGCGATGCTATTGCAGAAGAATTTCAGGCAGTGAAAGCAGCCCGGAACAGAAATGGCAGTGCAACCCCTACTCTTGATCAGTATAGCAGAGACCTTACTGAGATGGCAGAAGAAGGCAGACTGGATCCAGTAGTAGGAAGAGACAAGGAGATTGCCCGCCTGATCCAGATTTTAAGCCGAAGAACCAAGAATAATCCATGCCTGGTAGGTGAACCGGGCGTTGGGAAAACAGCGATCGTAGAAGGACTTGCTCAGAGGATTGTCACAGGAATGGTTCCGGATACAGTGAAGGATAAACGAGTGGTTGTTCTGGATCTTTCCGGAATGGTTGCAGGAAGCAAGTACAGAGGAGAGTTTGAAGAGCGTATCCGCAATGTGATCGATGAGGTTCGGGAACAGCAGGGAATCCTGCTTTTTATTGATGAGATCCACACCATTATCGGTGCAGGAGGAGCAGAAGGCGCTCTGGATGCATCCAATATTCTGAAACCGTCTCTTTCCAGAGGTGAGATCCAGCTGATTGGAGCTACAACCCTGGAAGAATACAGAAAGTATATAGAGAAAGATGCTGCGCTGGAGCGTCGTTTCCAGCCGGTGACAGTAGAAGAGCCGACAGAAGAGGAAGCAGTGGAAATCTTAAAAGGATTGCGCCCGTACTATGAGAAACACCACGATGTTGAAATTCTGGATGAGGCACTGGAGGCTGCAGTGAAGATGTCTGTCCGATACATCAATGACCGTTTCCTTCCGGATAAAGCTATTGATATTATTGACGAAGCATCTTCTAAAGTTCAGCTGGCGGGATATCATCCGTCACCGGAGGCAGAAGCCCTGGAGCGCAAGATCCATGATATCCTTAAAGAAAAAGAACAGGCAGTTGTAAATGCTGATCTGGAAGGGGCAAAAGCAGCACAGGCAAGACAGAATGAAGCAGAGGCAGACCTTGAAAAGATCCGCAAAAAAGCCGAGCGCAGAACTAAACGGAAATCACTTACAGTAGGAGAGTCAGCAGTTGCTGATATTGTATCTGACTGGACGAAGATTCCGGTACAGCGCCTTACAGAAGGAGAATCCCGCCGGCTTGCCAATCTGGAAAAAGTTCTCAGGAAACGTGTGATCGGACAGGATGAAGCAGTATCAGCCGTGGCACGTGCAGTGAAGCGAGGTAGAGTTGGTTTAAAAGATCCTGCAAGGCCAATCGGTTCATTCCTGTTCCTGGGTCCTACAGGTGTTGGAAAAACAGAACTTTCCAAAGCACTGGCAGAGGCTGTGTTTGGAAGTGAACAGGCAATGATCCGGGTGGATATGTCTGAATATATGGAGAAACACAGCGTCTCCAAGATGATTGGATCACCTCCGGGATATGTAGGATATGAAGAAGGTGGACAGCTCAGCGAAAAAGTACGCAGGAATCCGTACAGTGTGATCCTTTTTGATGAGATCGAGAAGGCTCATCCGGATGTGTTTAATATTCTTCTGCAGGTACTGGACGATGGACATATCACAGATGCCCATGGCAGAAAAGTTGATTTTAAGCAGACAATCATTATCATGACATCCAATGCAGGTGCACAGATGATTATGGAACCGAAACATCTTGGGTTTATGTCTGGTGATACAGAGAAGCAGAATTATGACAGAATGAAATCAGGGGTTATGGAAGAGGTTCGGAGAATGTTCAAGCCAGAATTCCTCAACCGAATTGATGAAATCATGGTATTCCATTCCCTGAATAAAGAGAATATCCGCAAAATCGTTACGATTCTTCTTAAGAATCTTGAAAAACGATGCCAGGAACAGATGAATATTACGCTGAAAGTTACAGGTGCAGCAAAAGATCTCATTGCAGATGCTGGTTTTGACAGCAAATATGGTGCAAGACCTTTAAGACGCGCTATTCAGACGAAGATTGAAGACGAGATGGCGGCAGAGATTCTGGAAGGACGCATCAAGACAGGAGGTACTGTACAGGTAAAAGTAAAGGATAAAAAGATTTGGTTTGCAGTAACAGATTCTGGAAAATAAAAACACGATTATGAAAAGTATAAGATTTTTCTCACTTTCTATGGCAAAAAAATGTGAAATAAGTTATAATTAACATTACAAAATTTACAACAAAAGAATTTCAGGAGGACATAAGATCATGGCAGTGGTACAGGAATTGATCCGCACAGAGGATAACGGTACTATCAGTTTTGGAGACTATGAGTTAAGTCAGAAATCCAAACTGTCAGATTATCAGTATCAGGGGGATATGTATAAAGTAAAAACATATAAGGAGATTACCAAGCTTGAGCGTAATGGAATGTTCGTATATGAGTCTGTTCCGGGAACCAGCGTATTCCATCTTCAGCAGGATGGAACGACAATGAGTTTTGAGGTACAGGGCTTTGAGGATTCTCAGATCACAGTGGAACTTGAGGCTGAGACTGAGTATCAGGTGTTTATTGACGGAGCAAGCACAGGTACTATGACGACGAACCTGGGTGGCAAGCTTTCTTTCAGTGTTGAACTGGATGCGAACACCAAAGCTGAAGTAAAAATTGTAAAATGCTAAAAAATAAAAAAACTGTATATTTCTGCCAGGAATGCGGATACGAATCAGCCAAATGGATGGGGCAGTGTCCTGCATGCAAGGCGTGGAACACATTTGTGGAGGAAACGGTTTCTTCCAAAAAATCTTCCTCAGGAAGTATTAAAACTACACAAAAGAAAACGGAGCCTGTAGTTCTGAAGGATATCAGTCTTTCTTCAGATGAACGTCAGAGCTGCGGGATCGGTGAACTTGACAGGGTGCTGGGAGGCGGAATCGTCCCCGGCTCCCTTATTTTGGTAGGTGGAGATCCAGGTATCGGTAAGTCCACATTGTTGCTGCAGGTATGCAGAAATTTATCTTCACAGGGGATTTCTGTTTTGTATATTTCTGGTGAAGAGTCTCTCAGACAGATTAAGCTCCGGGCAGATCGGCTCGGAACGTTTAATGATAAACTGAAGCTACTCTGTGAGACGAATCTTGAAAATATCCGGGAGATCATTGAGCAGACGAAGCCAGATGTAGCTGTTGTGGATTCTATCCAGACGATGTTTCATGAAGATATTTCGTCTGCACCGGGAAGTGTCTCACAGGTTCGTGAATCTACCAATATACTGATGCAGATCGCTAAGGGTATGGGTGTGTCCATTTTTATTGTGGGTCATGTGACCAAGGAGGGAAATGTGGCAGGTCCTCGTGTACTGGAGCATATGGTAGATACTGTGCTTTACTTTGAGGGGGACAGGCATGCTTCTTATCGGATTCTGCGTGCGGTGAAAAATCGTTTTGGTTCTACCAATGAAATTGGTGTTTTTGAAATGCAGAATTCCGGACTTGAAGAAGTAAAGAATCCTTCCGAGTTCCTTTTAAATGGAAGACCGGAGAATGCTTCGGGATCTGTTGTTGCATGTTCTATGGAGGGGACGAGACCGATTCTTGTGGAGATCCAGGCACTTGTCTGCCAGAGTAATTTTGGCATTCCCAGGCGGACTGCAGTTGGTACGGATTTTAATCGTGTGAATCTTTTGATGGCGGTTCTGGAGAAGAAGGCGGGAGTTCATCTTGCTGCTTCGGATGCTTATGTGAATATTGCAGGAGGAATGAAAATGACGGAACCGGCTATTGATCTTGGTATCTGTCTGGCTATCATTTCCAGCTGCAAGGATATTGTGATTCCGGATAATGTGATGGTCTTTGGTGAGATTGGCTTAAGCGGCGAGGTGCGTGCGGTCAGTATGGCCGGACAACGTGTGCAGGAGGCGAAAAAACTGGGCTTTGAAACAGTGATCCTGCCTGAGGTGAACCGTGCAGCGACTGAGAGCATTAAGGAAATCAAGCTGGTATATGTGGCAGGAATCCGTGATGCAATCTCATTTATCATGAAAGGGATTTAATTGAATGCGGATGATTTTATCCGCTTGAAAAAGGATTTAGAAAGGATTTGTTATATGGGTATTGGTAATATTGGAAACATGATGAAGGTTATGAATGCCTGGAATACGTTTAAACAGAATCATCCTAAGTTTCCTGCTTTTTGCAGTGCTGTGTCAAGGCGTGGCCTTCGGGAGGGGAGTATCCTGGAAGTGACTTATATCAGCCCTGAGGGAGAAAAGCTGACAACGAATATAAAGGTGCAGCAGAGTGATATTGAGTTGCTTCGGGAATTGTCTGGAGGAAATTAGGAGTTGTGGATGGAAGGACGTTGCTTTTGTAGTAGCGTCTTTTTTGATTAACGAACGTACGCCGTGGAGCTGGGGTCTGTCCGGGCAGGGCTTCGTCGGGGGAAACTACTAGGACTCCGTGAATCGGCTAAAACCATTTCCAAAAATCCTGAACTCGCTGCGCTCAGACAGCAGGATTTTTGAAAATAACGCCGATCCCCGCAGCCCAAGTAGTTTCGACCCTCCTGCAGAGTTGCCCGGACAGACCCCAGCTCCACGGCTGGTAGTCAATTCGGTGAAGGACGGATGCGGACGCGATTCGCGCCCTGTCCTGCGTTGTGGGAAGTAGTGTGGGGGTGAGATGGTATTGGCATAAAACGATACGGTCAGAATAGTGTGACGTAAGGAACATCCTCGGCACAACGTTCCACATTGAATACCGAAGCATACAGACAAAAGTCAATAGTGTTACACATCGAAGATGTAACACAAGTTCCGTGCCCAACGGGGTGGGAGCGCGAGGGAGGGCGTTCGGGCTTCGGAACTCTGAGATCGCCTTCCCTCGCACTGTCCACATTGGAAATGTGATGTGCGTAGCCAACGAGGCCCTCCATGCCAATGGAAATTAACACATTTAGCCAAACAAAATAATCAAAAAAATTTGAATTTTATGGTTGACAAGCATAACTCCCAGTGGTATTATAACTGAGCTGTCGCAAATAATTGTTTTTGAAAAACAAACAATTAAAAAGAATTTCAGAAAAATGAAATTCACAGTTGACAAAAGACAGAAGATATGATAAAGTATCCAAGTCGTCAACGAAACGACAACAAAATCTTAACTCAAAAATGTTTGAAAAAACTTAAAAAAGTGCTTGACAAACAAAAAGAGATGAGATAAAATAAACGAG